>Ga0210384_10005176_pt1 | contig 14322 bp, 16 predicted proteins | sample IncBWH2MmetaG_FD_160574 | JGI IMG/M metagenome (GOLD analysis project Ga0210384, IMG submission 160574) | Forest soil microbial communities from Barre Woods Harvard Forest LTER site, Petersham, Massachusetts, United States - Inc-BW-H-2-M | ecosystem: Environmental > Terrestrial > Soil >...
CTCGTTCCCTGGCTCGGGTGGCTCGGGATACCCGTTTGCCCGCGTACCAGCCGTTTGCTAGACTCCTAGATTATGGCCTCCATCCTCAGAGAAGTCGGCGAGACATTCAGCACGCTGGTGCAGGGATTCAGCGTGACCTTCCGGAACATGTTTCGCAAAACGGTCACGGAAAATTATCCGTTCGAACCGGTGCACTTTCAGCCGCGCTATCGTGGAATTCACGTGCTGCACCGCGACGAATCCGGACTCGAGAAGTGCGTTGGATGCTTTCTCTGCGCCGCGGCCTGCCCAGCGAATTGCATTTACATTGAAGCCGCTGAAAACACTGATGCCAGCCGGATTTCCGCGGGAGAACGCTACGCCAGCGTTTACAACATAGATTACAGTCGGTGCATTTTTTGCGGATACTGCGTCGAAGCCTGCCCGACGGATGCCATTACGCACGGGCACGGCTTTGAGCTCGCTACCTACGACATCAATTCCTTAATCTACCGCAAAGAACAGCTCCTCGAAAAACAGCCGGTCGCTCCTGCTGCCGGGCGGTAAAACCTCCAGCTCTTAATGGCCTCTTAGATCTTTGAGACTGAACACGTCCTCTTTTTCTGCGCCCACGCGTTTATCGACCGCCTGCCCGCACGCCTCCGGTTGCGCCCTATAACTCATATAAAGCAGCCAAGACGTAAGTCTGTTGCTGCCACATGTTGGAGGTGGGTGCGATGGAGAACGTGGCGAGTGGATGCGCGCAGGAGTGGAAGGATCTCACGCGGCACTGTAAAGCGAGAGATGCAAAAATGTGCAAAGAGTTCCGCGAAACCGTGAGTAGGAACTCCCCAAGTGGTTGGGTCGAGCGGTGGTCATAGGCCTCCATTAGGCTGCGCAGATTTTTGGCCTTAAGAAAGTGGACACTGGTTGCGCCTACAACAAAAGCGGGTCGCCGAAGCGGAGAATTTTACCGTACTCGGCGCTGGGGATGCGGGTGTTGACAGCGAGTCGGTAGAAATGTTCGAAGCGATCGGAGGGCGCCCACGGCGGCAGCTGCGCGTGGCGCAGGTCGGTGAAGCGTTTTTGAAAGCCATCGTTCGTGACGCCGGTTAGCGATTCGCGAGAGGGAACTGGACAGCGCGCGCAAGGGTTGCTGCCCTCGAAGGCGACATCACCGATCTTGAACCTCACGACATTGCTCTCGCTATCGGCGAAGAGTTGATCTTCCCAGAATGGCGGCAGGGTTTCGGCCGCGCCCGCGGAGCAGGCCGCATCGATTTCGAGCGTGGTGCGGAAACGCCGGCGTGCTTCGTCGAGCGTCATACCGGGAAACCAACCGCAAACAGCTTCGAGCGAGGCTGTGGAAACAATTGTTGGTCCGGTGGCAAGGCCGTCGTCTGGAAATCCTTCGCGCGTGTAGCGGACTCGAATCGCTTGCTCGAAGTACATGCTGAACCATTCCGCGGCGCCTTCGGTGTCGCTTGGAAAGGCGAAGCTCATTCGAGGGATGCCGCGCCTGTCTCCGGGAACCGTGAGGGTCACGGAACTGATGTCCGGCGCATACGCCGCGCGGATGAGGTGCACAGCGGCGGTACGCTTGCCATTGACCCAGCGGCCGTCGGCGGAGTAAAGGGCCCAAACACGGTCAAGTTCGAGGCCGCCATTGGGCCCAAGGCGGGCTTCGTTCACGGAGACAGGATCGAGCGCTTTGATGGGATGCAGACGGATATTCGCCAGGCGCGGCGTTGTTCTTTGAGAGTCCACGCGTAAAGTTTAGCAGAGCAGCGCTTGCGAAACGTGCGGCCAAGTAAGAGCGCAGTGCGATGGCTCGACCGGAACGGCCGGGCGGCGTTCCGATACGTAGGGAACCCGCTTAAACGCGCAGATCCCAGCCAGAACAAGGACAGAGGAGCACAGAAGTTTCAAAGACAAAAAGAAAAGACGCCACAAACCGAGGCAAAACCTCTGCGTCAACCGCAGCCTCAACTTCAGCTTGCTGAAGCCGCCGCCGCTGCTGGCGCCTTCCTTTTCTTCGCCATCTGCTGGACGGTGAAAAGAAGCAGCGAGCGATCCTGCGGGTCCATCTTGCTCAGCAAGTGGCGCAGCTTGCGCATGAACCGCAAGTCTTTGCCGGAGCTGCCCCACGCATTGGGTCCAGATTCAGTCCAAGCGGCTGGAACATCCTGCTTGGGCGGCTGGTCTCCATCGTAAAGAAGCTGATACAGCGGCATTTCCAGAGCCCGCGCAAGTTTTTCCAGTGTTTCAATGGCCGGGACGGTATGGCCGTTCTCGACGCGCGATAGGTAGCAGCGCAGCAGGCCAGTTCGTTTCTCGATATCACCTTGGGAGAGTTTTTTTTCTTCGCGCAGTACGCGAAGGCGTTCGCCGATGATCATCGTAGCTCCTCGATAAAGATGCTCCGCCTGGCCGGGGAGTTCGAGTCGGAGTGACGTGACATTAGACTATCGAATAGATGGTAAGTCTAGAAGATTACGTAACAGCCGAATGTGGAAATCCGCACGCCACCGATCTAAAGCGCCTCTACGACTTCGCCCTGGATTGCAAGGCCTGCCAAGCCAAACTGGCAGCCTCCCAGCGAGACCTGACCGACGAAAAGACCAAGACCGACGCGCTAACCAAGGAGCGAGAGGCCGCCGTCCGTGCCGTCAAAAGGGGGAAGTGCCCTGCGCCGCATAGCCCGCGCCGCAAAGTGATTCGCGATAGGTGCCGCCGCCGGCGCTGTTGCCGCAAAGGTCGCGCACTGACACTAAAGAGCCGCCATTGCGAACTGGGCGCGTTCCCGGGGTATAATCCGCGCACTGAATCAATTCAAAGACTCGCCCTGAAATGACGGAAACTGGAACTCCCCCCGGCTCCGAAGGGCCCGCCCTTCATGACAAGAAGCTGTCTTCGTGGAAAGAGATCGCATCCCACGTTGGCCGGGAAGTTCGGACCGTGCAGCGATGGGAAAAAACCGAAGGGCTTCCCGGCTGTGTCGTCACATGTCGCAATGCAACATCAACATTTCATTCAGTCACACGGGGATATGCATGGAGCTTGGATCCAAAAGGGAAGAGCACATGAAAGACAAAAGGAAGAAAGCACGCACCAGTCGGGGCTAAACCCATAGAGCCTATGGAGACCTATTCTGCTTTCTTCGGCCTTTTGCAACCGTTAACGGTCGACAAGTTGAATTAGAGCGGAGCAGGTCTCGCGTTGTTGTGCCTTGGTCGCTTTTGAAGTTTGCGGCGGCGATTCGGCACCTAGCAGGAGAGACACGGCCACCACGTCGCGTCCGGGTGGCGCGGGGGTGCGCCAACGGGGCTCCTCCTAAAGTGAGCCTATAGCTGATGAGGGGGCAGTCCGCAAAGCAGTGGAAAAACCTCAAAATGCACGAAAATCTCCCTGTGCATTGCGTCTCATAAGTAATATTATGTTAACTACAAAATCGGTCCGACTTCCGCGACCCCGCTCACCAAGGAACCAATTTCCTGGGCTTGCTTCTCCCCTCCCGTCATCTCTGATCGTTAGTTCTTGCTGGCGGCTTTTTGCGCTTTGCGTTGGTCTAGTTCGTACTTAATGTACTGTTCGAGAATGTGCGGGTCCGCGCCGACAATTCGCCGGCCGTTCACAAAGATCGTCGGCGTGCTGCTGACTTCGAGCTGAATGCCATTGTCGCGGCTGGCATTCACGGCGGCCCCAGCTTCCGGGCTAGCCATACAAGCACGGAACGCGTCCGGATTCAGCCCGGACTGCCCGGCAAAGTCCGTCATTTTCCCCCAGGCGTTTTCCGCAGAGATGGTCTCCTGGCCGTCGTAAATCAAGTCATACATTTTCCAAAAGGTTTTGGGATCCTGCTGGTAAGCACAGCGGCCGGCAATGGCTGCCGTCCGGGCCCACGGATGAATCTGATCGAGCGGGTAGTCCTTGAAGACCACTCGCACTTGCGGGTAGTTCGGGAGGAGTCCGCGGAGCGCGTCATGCAGGTTCCGGCAGACCGGGCACTCGAAGTCCGAGAACTCCACCAGAGTGACGGGAGCATTGGCGGGGCCGAGCGAGGGGCTGTCCTTGATCTGAAGCTGGGCGCGAGTCTCCGCCATGGGATCTTTTGCGAGGTCTGACAACTCTCCCCGGAACATGTATTTCCCGTCCCTGGTGACGTAGACCTTGCCGGCCTGGCGATTCTCACCCACTTTCACTTCGACATCAACTTCTTCGAGCCCTTCCACGCCGATGTCCTTCGGCGCCGCCACTTTGACCGCGGTATCGGCCCCGAACGCATAAAGATTTCGCAGGTAAGCCTCGACCGTCTTTTGGATCGGCAACTGCCCCGCAGAAGTTGGAGTTGCGGCGGTGGCTTGCGGCTGCTGTCCGCGGGCAATCGGCGAGACGAGACTGATGCCAAGGATCGCTGTGATGGTCAGTGATTTCTTCACGCTAGACCTCATTCTTTAAGGAATAAACCGTTGGGCAATCGGAAATGGCCTGCCAAATCCAAAAGCCCGCGAGGTGATTTTAAGCCCTGGAGCGGCCTGCTTGCGCTTGTACTCGGTCCGGTCGACAAGCAGGGCTATGTCTCGTACGAGTTGCAAGTCGAACTCGTAGTGGTCAGCAATCTCCTGCGGGCTGCGCAGGTCCTCAATATAAGCCTTGAGGATACGGTCCAGGACATCATAAGGCGGCAGACTGTCCTGGTCCTTCTGATTTGGGCGCAATTCCGCGGAAGGGACCTTCTCGATGCTCGAAACGGGGATGAGTTCCCTATCGCGATTGATCCATTGCGCGAGCTCGTAAACCATCAGTTTTGGCACGTCGGAAATCACGGCGAGCCCTCCGGCCATGTCGCCGTAGAGCGTGCAGTAACCGACAGCCAGCTCGGATTTGTTGCCCGTGCTGAGAACCATGGACCCAAATTTGTTGGAAATCGCCATCAGATAGTTGCCGCGGATACGCGCCTGGATGTTTTCTTCGGTCACGTCGATCGACCGGGAAGCGAATGCCGGCGCAAGCGCCTTTCGGTAGGAATCAAACACATCGCCGATCGGCAGAGTTATGAACTCGATGCCAAGGTTTTGAGCCAGCGCTTTCGCGTCCGCCTTGCTGCCCACAGACGAGTACGGTCCCGGCATGGAGACTCCGAGGACGTTCTCAGCGCCAAGAGCGTCGACGGCGATCGCAGCCACCACGGCGGAATCGATTCCCCCGCTAAGGCCAACCAGAACTCTGTTAAACCCACACTTGCGAACGTAATCCCGCGTCCCGGTAATCAGCGCCCGGTAGGCATAGGCGATCTCTTCGCGCGGCTGCTCGTGAATCTCCCCCTCCCCGGTAACCGTATCGAAGAGGATCAGATCTTCTTCAAAAGCCAGCGCTTGCGCCGCGACCTTGCCTTCCGCGGTCAGAGCCATGCTGGCACCATCGAAAATCAAGCTATCGTCGCCGCCAACCTGGTTGACGTAGACGACGGGCCGGTGCTGATTCATGGCAATGGACTGGAGCATTTCAAGCCGCAGAGCGCGCTTGTCGATCGTGTAGGGCGAAGCGGAAATATTTAGAAGCACGGTAATTCCCTGCCCAATAAGCTCGGTGACGGGATCGCGGTCATACCGGCACTTGGCCCAAAAGTTTTTGTCGTTCCATACGTCCTCGCAAATCGTAATGCCCAGCTGCTCTTTGCCAAATCCGTACGCAGACTGTCGGTCGGCTGGTTGAAAGTAGCGGGATTCGTCAAACACATCATACGTAGGCAGCAGCATCTTGCTCTGCTCAAAGACCACTCGGCCGCTGCAAATCAGTGCCGCTTTGTTGGCGATGGACTTTCCTGTGCCGTTTTGCACCCGCCCGGCGTATCCGACGATGGCGGGCAGCGGGAGTTTGGAAGCGAGTTCCTTCAATTCATGATGGTTACGGTCAATGAAGGAAGGCCGTTCGAGGAGGTCTTGGGGCAGGTAGCCGCAAAGACAAAGTTCAGAAAAAACGGCAAGGTCGGCCCCTCGCTGCCTGGCTGTCTCCGCCAAGCTTACGATGCGAGCCGAATTCCCTGCGAAATCGCCTACCGTGGGATTGAACTGCGTCAGCGCTATCTTCATGCCCGCACTTTAGAATACGGATGCCCAAGCGAGATTGCAAACACTCGAGCGATTCGTGCGATTCGTTGTGTCTGATTTATCGCCAATGCTTGCGACTCATTTTTTGGCCGATCTCTGCCACCGCTCAGCAACCAAACTCGCGATCCCCTGCCCGGCGTACAGCTCCCGATAAAACAGCACGTGCAATTCGGGAAACGCAGTGCGCAGCTCTCCGGGTTCCAGCAGATAGGCGGCATTGCGCGGACCTCCCGCGTAGTTGAGCTGTGCCTGCGTGAACGTTTCAAACAGCAGCATGCCTCCGGGCTCTAACGTACGAGCCATCTGCGAGAACAGAGAACGCTGCAAATACTGGAGGCATAGGACCAGCGAAAACGAAGCATCTGGAAGCTGTAGGTCCTCTAGATTAGCTTGGATTAGCCGGATGCCGCGGGTCCATGAATGTGCCAGAGCAGCAGCATCCGCCCCGCTAACGTGGAGCTTAGCCTTGCGCGCACGATCTTCGAGAATGTCGAGCGCTGTTCCTGACCAATCGACAGCCGTTACCGATTGCCCGCGCCCTGCAAGCAACAGCGTGTGCCGCCCGGTCCCGCAGGCGAGATCTAATGCTCGTCCAGAGGGAAGCAACGGCAACCATTCGGAAACGATGCTGGCGGGATCCGCGGGCGAGTCTTGCCGAGCCTCGCGGTGACGTGCGTCCCATTCGGTTACGTTAGCGGGCATAAAAAAGGCCCCTGAACGGTGCGTTCAAGGGCCCGGAACTCTGGCAAGAAGGCGCGCCGAGCGCCCAAAACTGCTTCATTCATTCTGCCATTCTAGTAGTGACAGATTGCAGCCGTCTAAAGGCTGCCAATCAAACGCTAAACGAGCTGCCGCAGCCGCACGTGCTCTTCACGTTCGGGTTATTGAACTTGAAGCCCGCCCCTTCAATGGTCTCGATGTAGTCGATCTCGACGCCATCCAGGTACATCGAGCTCATTTGGTCGACCGCCACCTTGAGCCCGTTAAAGTCGACCACTTGATCGGTCTCATTGGTCTGGTTTTCAAATGCCATGTGGTACTGGAAACCGGAGCAGCCTCCTCCAACGACGGCGACGCGCAACGCCACCGGCACAGGGTTTTGCATGCCCATGATTTCCTTGACCTTGGTGCTGGCAGTGGGAGTCAGACTAATCATAAGTTCTTTGGCCTCCGCTCGCAGGCAAGCCCGCGATGCATCTTTCCCTTAAAGTATAGCAAACCTTTTCTACAACTGCACATCGGAGATTCCGAGCTGTTTTTTGCCTGGAAACTCCGCGCTGCAGGGCGTTTCGACAACCCTATAACCTTCGCATACAATAAGATGCAGCCATGAGACACAAAGTCACTTTGATCCCCGGTGAGGGCATCGGTCCTGAAGTCGCGGCAGCCGTGCGGCGAATTCTGGAAGCTGCAGGCGTCCAAATTGATTGGGAAGAGGTAGAAGCGCGCTCTGAAAAAGCGTCGGCGACGGGTCAATTCGTCACCGAGGGCGCCGTCGAATCCGTCCGACGCAACCGCGTCGCGCTGAAAGGCCCCATAGGCACCGCCGTTGCCGGTGGGGCCCCCAGTATCAACGTCGCCTTAAGGAAAACACTTGATCTTTACGCGAACGTCCGGCCCGTCAAAAATCTTCCGGGAGTTAAATCCCGGTTTGAAAACGTGGATGTCGTTCTGATCAGAGAAAACACCGAAGATCTCTATTCCGGGCTGGAACATGAAGTGGTTCCCGGCGTTGTGGAGAGCCTGAAGATCATCACCGAAAAAGCGTCCACGCAGATCGCGCACTTCGCGTTCAAGTATGCCAAGCGAGAAGGACGAAAAAAAATTCACGCCATCCATAAAGCCAATATTATGAAGCTCTCGGATGGCCTTTTTCTGAAATCCATCCGCAACGTCGCTCCGCAATATCCCGACATCCAGTACAAAGAACTGATCGTGGACAACGCCTGCATGCAGATGGTGCTGAATCCGCAGCAATTTGACATGCTGCTGCTCCCGAATCTTTATGGCGACGTGATGAGCGACCTCGCCGCAGGCCTGGTCGGCGGACTCGGCGTGGTCGGCAGCGCCAACGTCGGCAATGAAGCGGCCATGTTCGAGGCCGTGCACGGAACCGCGCCCGACATTGCCGGAAAAGGCTTGGCGAATCCGACAGCACTGCTCCTGAGCAGCATCATGATGCTGGACCATCTCGGCGAACGGTCCGCCGCGCGCCGGATCGAGTGTGCCCTTGAAAGGGTACACCGCGAGGGCCAGCACATCACCCAGGACGTAGGCGGCAAAGCCGGTACTGAGGAATTCACCGACGCTGTCATCGGATCGCTTCGACCAAGCTAGTTCCCTTTCGCTTCGGTTCTCGCCTGGTTAGATAATACCATCGTAAATCCTTGTTTTTCCTGTTGAACCATGGCAAGCTCTTTCCGGTGGGCCCCTTCCAAAGGCGGATGAATGCATCGCTCGAGATACCCTGAACGTCGACAAACAGTCCGAATAACACTCCAGATACCTTTGACAGTTCGCTGCCAGATGCCGGAAGGTGAAGCCATCGATTTGAAGGCTTCTACGCAATCCGTAAGTGCCGGCGGGGCGCTCATTGTGATGGACGCTCCCCTGTTACTCGGCCAGACGGTCCGGGTTTTCAACGAAACGACCTCGGAGTCCGTCGAGTGCTTTGTTACCTCCATCCGCGAAAAGCGGGACCGGCGGTTCATTGGAGTCGGCTTCGCTGCGCCCAGAGGCGATTTCTGGCACGTGGTCTTTCCCAAAGCCGGGACGCGGCAGGCGGTGCGCTCGTCGCAAACCGGTTCGCTTGTTCCGCCGGAAAACGGGCTGAACATTCCTCCACAAGCTTAGCGGAAACTTTGCGGTTATCCTTCCGGGCAGAACCTGCTCAGCGCGGAATTTTGTCGGCGATCATCAAGCCGAGAAGCACGGGAATGTGCAGCACAGTGGCATGCATGAGCCACTTGGCGCGAGCGTTGCTCCTGGAGCTGGCAGCCCACAGACAAACCTGAACCAGCGCAGTGCTGACGACCAGCGCGCCGAAGAAATAGTGCACCCCGGCCAATCCCATAACGGCAGGCAACAAGCTGACTCCCACGAGCGCGACGGCGGTAAGAATAATCTGGCGAAACGTGCGCGTTCCTTCGCGGTCCACGACCGGCAGCATGAGAATGCCAGCACGTGCGTAGTCTTCCCGATACATCCACGCGATTGCGTAAAAATGTGGAAACTGCCACAAAAAGAGAATGGCGAACAGCAGCCAAGCACCGCGGTCCAAAGTGCCGGTAGCGGCGACCCATCCAATCATTGGTGGTATCGCTCCGGGAAAAGCGCCAACGGCGGTTGCCCACACGGTGCGCTTCTTCAGCGGAGTATACGCGAGCAGATAGCTCAAACTAGTGAGAATCCCAAGGGCTGAAGCAAGAATCCCCGCCGTAAAGTACAGATCCACAGCACCCGCGATGGAAAGAATCACGCCAAACCACAAAGCTTCGCGCGGCTGCACTTGGCCGCTGGGAAGCGGACGCGAGGCCGTGCGCCGCATATAGCGGTCGGAGTCGCGCTCGATGTAGTGGTTTAAGGTCGCCGTGCCCGCGGCTATCAGAAGCGTGGCGAAAACGGTTTGCATCAAATGCAGCCAATCCACCGCGCCTCGCGAACCCATGTAGAATCCCGCGGCGGTGGTCATCAACACGAGAAAGGACACATCCGGCTTGGTCAGCGCGACGTAGGCGTTGGCACGCGAAGCGAGTGTGATTTCCGTGGCGCGTACCGTGCTCATCAGACGGTCACCGGCCCCTCGGACGAGACGGCAACTTCTCCAGCGCGCGGCACCAATCGATAGCAAAACAGAATTGTAAGGATCGAGACGGCAAACAACACAGCGCCAACCACAGTGTGGGTCACCGTCAGCGCAATCATCACCCGCATAGGTTGCGGGGCGTCCGCGGTCGCTAGGCGCGACCAGTAAGCGCCGATGCCAAGAAGAAACTGCAAACCGAATACGGAGTGAAGCAGGATTCGCATTTTTGTAAGCTCACGCGAACTCTCGAACCGCTTGCGGAGCACCACGGCGGTCCAGACCACCGTAGCAAGCACAGCCAGCGAACCCGCGGCATGCGGCCAGATGGGAATTTCTTTGTGGCGGAAACCTGCTCCGAGAAACACCTGGAGAAAGATCACAGCTGCGTTTAGAACGACCAGGGAATGAATGGACGGAGAGCCGCGATTATCGAGCTGAGGACGGTCTGCTATCCACCACTTGCTGGTGAAGACGGCGATACTCAAGAGCGCTCCAAACATGATTTGCGCGAAGCACGCGTGTATCACCGGCAGCCAGTAATGCAGCAACTGGATCACCACCTGGCCGCCGAGAATGGCCTGCGCGACGATACCGCCCACGGCGATCACCGCAAACCAGCGCAGCCAGCGGCGCTCTTCTTTGATCCAAATCCATATCGCCAGCATAAGCGTCAAGACTCCCAGGACACCTGCTATAACACGGTGCGAGTGTTCGTAAAACACTCCGCCGACCATGGGCGGCGTCCAGGTGCCAAACGACTTTGGCCAGTCCGGCACGGAAAGCGCGGCGTCGTTGGAAGTAACCAGCGCGCCTGCAATTAGCAAGAGCACAGTCCAACCCACGGTGAAGACCGCGAAGCGATGAACGCCGGGATGATAGGAAGCCCTCATAGCTGTAGTTCCATCGCGGGATTATAGCGCACTGATGAATTTCATGCTCTTTGGGCGGCTCCGCTCGACTCTCGGCGCGCGAACCGGCACGCTTGGCTCGCGGCGCCTTGCCTGCGAGCGCTCGATCACGAGGCGGTTGATGCAGCGGGCACGTCCCGCGGGGCTTCGACGAGAGCAACGGCCCGAAGTACCAGGTCTCTCAGGGCCGCAATGAAGAGTGGCGAATCGCCTACGGCAGGCATCATCCGGAATACTTCGACGCCGAACTTCTTGGCTTCTTCGCGGGCCTCGATATTGATTTCGTGGAGCGTCTCGATATGCTCGGTTACGAAGGAAATAGGTACGACGAGCATTTCCTTGACGCCCCCGGTGCCAAGCCGTTCGATGGTTCCGGTAAGCGGTGGCTGCAGCCATTTGGATGGTCCAACCCTGCTCTGGTAGCACAACAAGTGCGTTTTGGGCCAGCCGGGAAACTGCTTTCTTCCCTCTTCGGAGACCAGGCGGACCGTGGCTTCGATCTGATTCGGATAGGGGTCCCCCTTCTCGACCAGGCTCATCGGCAAGCCGTGCGCGCTGAAAACCAGGTGAATGCGGGAGCTGTCCGCAAATTGCCTCAGGACGGAGCCGATGCGTTGCGCCACTGCATGGATATAGAGCGGATGATCGAAAAACTGGCTGACGGTTCGCTGCGGAGGGCCGGCCTCCGGTTCTCCATAGACGCGGCGCCATTCCTTGAGGCTGCTCAAAGTGGTGGCGTAGGAAAACTGTGGGTACAGCGGCAGAAGCACGATCTCATCCAGCGGTCCAGCCTTGCGCAGCGCCGCTACGGCCTCGGCGGTGAATGGGCTCCAATAACGCATGGCCACAACCGCTACGGGATCGATGTCCTCGGACAGCGCCTCGACGAGCGCACCTCGCTGCCGCTCCGTCAGTGTTCCGATCGGCGAGCGGCCACCAATCTCCGCGTATTTTCGACGGACTGGAACGGAGCGACGGGATGAAATAAGTTTTGCCAGCGGGCGCCGCAGGAAACCGAGCGGTCCCATGGGAATGATGTCCGGATCGAGAAACAAATTCAGAAGAAATGACTCGACCGCTTCGAGCGAATCCGGACCGCCGAGCTGGAACAACACAATTCCGACTTTTTTCTTCTGTACCAATTACTTACCTCGGTGCAGGGAGTCTTTCAATCGCTCGAGTTCCTCCCGCAAAGTCGAGGTGCGTTTTGCGACAGTCAAATAAAAGACAAAAAACACGGCCCAGCCGATGATATAGGCAGCGAAAACGCTGTCGAGACTTCTCATATGGCCTCCGCCTCGCGGCGTACGAGTTCAAGATCGCTGCGCAACTTTTCAAGCCGGTAGCGCTCCGCGATCAGAAAAACCATCAAGGCATGAAGCGCCAGCACGCTGAAAAAAAATACCTTGCGCATGGTGGGCTCGAGCCCGGCGCCGGGCCCTCCCATGATCACGGGAGCCGGATGCTGCGTACGCCACCAGCGAATTGCTCCGAAGACGATCGGAACATCGATAAAGGCAAATATCCCGAAAAGAGCGGTCAGAAGCGCGCGGCGATCGGGTTCCTCGATCAACGTGCGCAGAAGAAGGTACGAGATGTAGAGAAGCCAAAGAACGAAAGTGGATGTGAGCCGGGCATCCCAAGTCCAGTAAATCCCCCACGCCGGTTTGGCCCAAATCGGCCCGGTGATCAGAACGACGGTGATGAACGCTAGACCCACCTCCGCGGAGGACACGGCGAGCGAATCCCATCTCTCCTCGCGGCGCCACACGTACAGGAGATTCGCGGCGAAGCAGATAAAAAACGCCGTCATGCCCGCCCAGGCGCTCGCCGCATGAAAATAGAAAATCCGCTGGACGACCCGCATGGTCCTTTCTTCCGGGGCGATATAGAAAGATGCATAAGCGGCCGCGCCGACCAAGAAGAGAACGAAACCGCCGATCATCGCGCGTTTCCACATGATGCTTCATTCCTCCAATAGATATTCGCCGAAAAGCCATAGCGCCGTCAAAAAGACTACGTCGAAAACGGCGAGGAAACCAATTCCCTTCCCCTTCACGTACGGCGCACGGTCGAACAGCGCTCTGGTGACTTCCGTGCTGACCACCAGAATCGGTGTCAGAAGCGGGAGCATGAGCAAGGGCAACAGGAGCTCGCGCATGCGCGCCTGAGCGGAGATCGCTGAGAGCGCTGTGCCGGCAATGGAGATGCCTAGACTCGAGAGAAAAAACACCAGCATGAGCCAGTGCAGTACGGAGGCAACCGGCACGTTATACATCAGCGCGAAAAGCGGGAGCAAAAGCAGCTCCGTTAGCAATAGGAATATCGTGTTCGCCACCAGCTTGGCTAGAAAAATGCTGAAGGGGTCGCTCACCGAGAGCCGCAGGGCGCTTAGCGTGTCGTTGTGCTGCTCGCGCAGAAAACAAGGTTGCAGCATCAGAGAGGAAGCGAAGAGAAAGGCCAGCCAGAGTAGCCCCGGAGCAAAGCGCCGCGATTCGTCAGAGGTCGGCTCAAACGTAAAGCTGAAGAGAACCATCACAATCAGGATGAAAACAATCGTGGTGGTCAGCAATTCGCGCGAGCGGAACTCCGTGCGAAGCTCCTTGCCGAGCAAGACGGCCGCGTTGGGAAGCAGACTCATTCAGGCGTCGGCGAAGGTTAGAATAGAGTGAAATGTTGCGCCTGTGCGTGTGTCGGCGACGACCGAGCCCGCATCCAGACGGATGGCGCGCGTACCCAGTAAAGAGATTTCTGATTCGCCGTGGAGACTCATCAGAATTGTACGTCCCGAATCGCGAAGGCGGCGAATCGCCTCGGCGAGCCAGGTGACACCTTGCGGATCGAGGCCCGTGGCTGGTTCGTCCAGCAGAAGGACCGCTGGCTCATGCAGCAGGGCCCGGGCGATGGCCACGCGCTGGCGCATCCCGCGGGAAAATGTTCCGACGAGGGAGGCGCGACGATTGGATAGGCCGACTTCCTCGAGCAGAGTTTCAACGCGGCGCTCAGGCCGAAACACCGCTTGGAGCCGCGCGAAAAGCAAAAGATTCTCTTCGGCGGTCAGTTCGTCGTAGACCATTGTGGCGTGAGCTACGAATCCCGGACGAACCGGGCTTTTTTCGTCACCCCGAGAGGGGTTCGAAAAGCTCAGAGACCCTCGCGATGGCCGCACCAATCTCGCGGCAACGCGCAAAAGAGTGGTCTTGCCGGAGCCGTTGCGCCCCGCAAAAACTGCGCATTCTCCCGGAGCGACGCTCAGCGACACTCCCCGCAAGGCGAGGAGTCGGCCATAGCGCTTATCGATATTCTCAAAACGGAGACCGACAGGAGAAAACGCCGGCGGCGCCACCCTTTAACCTCTCACAAGATCGCGCAAGACCTTTTCCGCACGGGCCCGGTCCTGGGAGTACTCTTCCTCGGAAATCGTTCCTGCCTGGCGGCGCAGCTCGAGCCGGAACAAGGTGTCTTTCAGCGCATCCAGGCTCGTGCCTACAGCGGCATCGAGTTGAGCCAGGTTTGCGCT
>Ga0210384_10005178_pt1 | contig 14317 bp, 14 predicted proteins | sample IncBWH2MmetaG_FD_160574 | JGI IMG/M metagenome (GOLD analysis project Ga0210384, IMG submission 160574) | Forest soil microbial communities from Barre Woods Harvard Forest LTER site, Petersham, Massachusetts, United States - Inc-BW-H-2-M | ecosystem: Environmental > Terrestrial > Soil >...
CGCTGGGCGCTGTGGCATCAGCTGCAGCTCGGTTTTCCCATGGGGCTGCTCATCGCCGCGGACATTCTTGGGTTCGCGCTGTTTCAATTGATGCAGGTCCGTCTGGGTACGATCGATGGCGCGTCGACTCAAATTGTAATGATGCTGACATCCTTTTGTTACATGCCGGCCGTGGGCATCGCCATGGCGGGCACCACGTTGGTCGGCCAAGCGATCGGCTCCCACCACAAGGACTGGGCGCTGAAGGTCGGCAACGGCATCATCCTGATCGCCGTGCTCTACATGGGGGCGATCGGCGTGCTGCTCGCCGCCTTGGGGCCCTGGGTCGTGCCTTTTTTCACCAATGCCGCGGATCCGCAGGCAGCCCAGGTCGTCATTCGCGCCGGCGCCCTGTTATGGATTGCCGCGGGTTATCAATTGTTCGATGGTTTGAATATCAGCAGCAGCGCGATTTTGCGCGGCGCCGGGGACGTGCGGCTTCCGGCCGTGATGGTGCTGGCGTTATCTTGGTTGATATTCGTGCCGCTCGCGCACAGCCTGTCTTTCGCGCCGGGTCAAGGCTGGGTCGATTGGTTGCCGCAGTATGGCTTGGGCGCGGTGGGCGGGTGGTTCGCGGCATTGATCTACATCTTTTTTTTGGGCTTGATGCTCTTTCTGCGCTGGCGATCGCGCGCCTGGCAGCGTATCGCTCTGCCGCTCAGCTGATGAACCGCAAGATGCCTGCACTCTATCGAATTGCCGTCGCCTGTTTCGCCTCCGCGGTCCTGCCAGGCGGATCGATCGCCGCCGGCGCGAGCGCCGCCGGCTCGAGCGGCGCAGTTCCCGCCGGCATCACGCAATTGATCGCGTCGCAGCGCCTGCCTTCGAGCGCCGTGAGCTTCGTGGTCCTCGATGCCGAATCGGGCCGCATGGTGATGAGTCACAATCCCGATACGCCGCGAAGCCCCGCTTCAACGATCAAAACAGTGACGACATTCGCCGCGCTGGACATGTTGGGCCCCACCTTCGCCTGGCAGACCCGCGCGTGGATTCACGATGGCGACTTGTTTCTGCAGGGTGGCGGCGATCCTTACCTCACGCTGGAACGGTGGTGGAGCTTCGTACAGGGTTTGCGGGCTTCGGGCCTGAAATCGATCCCCGGCGACATCGTCATCGACAACAGCGCATTTTCCCTGCCCAAGGAGGATCCGGGCGCCTTCGACGGCCGGCCGAATCGCTCGTACAACCTGCTGCCCGACGCCTTGATGGTGAATTTTCAATCGATCGACTTCAACCTCTCCGCCAATACCGAAACGCATCGGGTGGACATAGTCGCGAGCCCTGCTCCCGTCAACCTCGAGGTGGACAATCACATCCGGTACGCGCCCGGCCGCTGCGGCGGTCCGGCCGCCAGAGTGGATTTTCAAATTGCCTCGCCTCAATGGGATCGCGTGGTTTTTTCCGGGGCCTTGTCCCCGCACTGCGCGCAGCGGTCCTTCGCGCGCGTTTTGCTGCGGCCGACGACGTACGCCTTCGGCACCTTTGTCCAATTATGGCGGGAGTCCGGCGGCGTGTTCGAAGGTAAGTTGCGCATCGAAGCGACGCCCGCCGACGCCAAGCTGCTCTATTCCTTCGACTCGTTGAGTTTGGCCGAGATCGTGCGGCTCACGAACAAACACAGCAACAATCTGATGGCGCGGCATCTGCTCCTGACGCTCGGCAAAGAACGTTACGGCGAGCCGGCGACCTTGGAAAAAGGCGCGGCGGCGATGGCGGAATGGAGTCTCGAACGCGGCTTGGACCTGACCGGCGTGGACATCGACAATGGCTCGGGCCTCTCGCGCAGCACGCACATCAGCGCGTTGCAGATGGCGAAGATTCTGAGCGCCGCCCGCAGCAGCCGGTTCGCGCCGGAGTTCCTGGCCTCGCTGCCGTTGGCCGGCATGGATGGCACCCTGCGTTCGCGCATGAAATCGAGTCCGGCCGGAGCGGTTCGACTCAAGACCGGGCATCTGGACAGCGTCAGCGGCGTGGCGGGCTACGTGACGACCCCCGCGGGCAAGACCTATGTGCTCGTGTCATTGATCAATGACGTTCGCGCGGATTTCGGCGCGGCCGAACCCGTGCACGCCGCGCTGGCCGCTTGGATCTTGGACAATTTGTAGCGCCCGGCGGATCACGGAGCCGCGGCCTTCAGGCGCGCTCCATTTCCCAGAGAATGGCCGTGACGTTTTTGCGCACCCAGATGCCAAAGCCGATGTAGCGAAAGGATTTTTGCAGGCGCCGTCGATACCAGGCGCCGGCGCGCAGATGGACCGCGCCGTCCGTACGGCTGCGATCGCAATTGTCGCGCCAATCCTCCTGCGTGAGCGCTGAGAAGTAGAGCGCGGCGCGGCTCAAGCGGCCGAAGTTCGCAATGGCGCGTGCCGCCTGTGCGTCCGTCAAATACTGCAGAACGTCATAGCAAATCACCAGATCGAAAGGATGGCGCGGCCTAAAGTCCGCCACCGAACCCAAGATCCAGCCGAAGCGGCCGCACAGGTACTCGCTCGCCTCGAGGCCCACATAGCCCGCCCGCGGCAGAAATTCCTCGAAAGGCTTGCGCATGAGTCCGATGCCGCAGCCCGCATCGAGAATTCGCCGCACCGGAATTTGGCATTGCCTCAAGGCGCTGGCGATGATCGCCGCGCGGCCGCGCATTTCCGTGGGAGTGACCACCCGTGTCGCGGCGTTCAGATAGAATTTTCTGAAATAAGCGGCGCTGAAATTGTTGGCAGGCGCCGCAGCGTGTACCTTACGTCCTGTTTTTTTGTGCCGAGATCCCGAGGTTTCACCCATGCTTGAGAAGTTCCCGCGCGCGCTCGCGTTACCCGCCATGATAGTGGCCGCGTTGATTGTCTGCTCGACCGCCTGCGTCGCCGCGGCCGTATCGACATCCACGAGCGGTGGGATGCCTTCCATCGAGTCGAAAACCGCCCAGATGCGCCACATGCCGGGCTTCCTGCCGCTGCACTGGGATGCCCGGAACGGCAAGCTGTACCTGGAGATTCCTCAGCTCAACGTCGACATGTTGTATTTCGATTCGCTCCCCTACGGCACCGGATCCAACGACTTGGGATTGGATCGCGGCCAGGTATCGGCGGCGAAGCTGGTTCGATTCGAGCGCTTCGGCCCCAAAATCCTGCTGGTCCGCCCCAATGCGCATTTTCGCAGCTCCGCGCGCGATGCGGCTGAGCAGCTGGCCGTGCGCCAGTCGTTTCCCGAGTCGATCCTTGGCAGCTTCAGCGTAGCGGCCGAAGATTCCGCGGGCAGCGGGGCCGGAGCCGTCTTGGTGGATGCCACCGATTTTTTTCTGCGCGACGCGCATGGCGTAGCGGAGGCGCTGGGCAAACAAGGGGCCTATAAGCTCGATGCCGCGCGTTCGGCCATCGCCATCGATGCCACCAAAGTGTTTCCGAAGAATACCGAGGTCGAAGCGATTCTGACTTTCGCCTCGGACGCGCCCCTGCGCGGATCGTTCGTCGGCGACGTGACCCCGGACGCGCATGCGCTCACGCTGCGCGAGCATCAATCCTTCCTCGAACTGCCGGCACCCGGGTATTCACCGCGGCGCTATGATCCTCGCGCCGGATACTTTCAGTTTGCCTATCGGGACTACGCGGCGCCGCTCGGTGAGCCTCTGGATCAGCGATTCATCGTGCGGCACCGCCTGATCAAACAAGATGCGAGCTGCGCACTGGATTGTTTACCGGTCAAGCCGATTCAATACTATGTTGATAGAGGCGCACCCGAGCCGATCCGCTCGGCGCTGGTGGAGGGCGCGCGCTGGTGGGACCAAGCTTTTCAGGCGGCCGGCTGGGCTCCCGGGACGTTTCGGGTCGACGTTCTCCCCGAGGGGGCCGATCCCATGGATGCCCGCTACAACATCATCCAGTGGGTGCATCGATTCACGCGGGGCTGGTCCTACGGTCATCCGGTGGCCGATCCTCGCACCGGCGAGATCATCAAGGGGAACGTGACGCTCGGATCGTTGCGCGGCCGTCAGGATTATCTCATCGCGGAGGCGCTGCTCTCTCCTCATGTCTCGGGCCGGAAGATGGCGCCGGAGAATGATCCCATGCTCGCCATGGCGTTGGCCCGGACCCGCCAATTGGCGGCTCATGAAACCGGCCACACGTTGGGGCTGGCGCATAACTTTGCCGCCAGTGCCTTTGCGCATGCACCCTCGGAGTCCGTCTCGGTGATGGACTATCCTCATCCTTGGATAACACTCGACAAGAGCGGCATGCCGGATCTGTCCTCCGCCTACGCGGTCAATATCGGGCTGTGGGACAAGGTCGCGATCAACTACGGTTATCGGCAATTCTTGGATGGGGTCCAGGAAGGCGCGGGGCTCGATGCAATTTTGCGCGATGCCACGCAGTCGGGGCTCGTCTACATCACCGACGAAGATGCGCGGCCGCAGGGCGGCGCGCACCCGTTCGCGCATCTCTGGGACAACGGCACCGATGCCGCCGATGAACTGACCCGGATCATGCGGATTCGCACGGCCGCGCTGGCCAGGTTCGGCGAAAATGCCATTCCACCGGGTGCGCCGCTGGCGGACTTGGAAGATACGCTGGTGCCGCTGTATCTCATGCATCGCTACCAGACCGAGGCCGCCATCAAGATCATCGGCGGCCTCGACTATCGCTATCAGCTGCGCGGCGATGGACAGATGAATGCCGAAATTGTTGCAGCGGACGAGCAGAGAAAGGCACTGCGGGCAGTCGTGAAGACCCTGTCTGCCGAGACATTGACGCTGCCTGAATCGCTCTTGAAGCTGTTTCCGCCGCGGCCGCCGGGCTTCGAGCGTACGCGCGAGTCGCTGCCGGCCCAGACCGGGCCGACCTTCGACCCGATCGCGGCGGCAGAATCCGCCGCGGATCTTACTTTAGGCGTTTTGTTCGATCATGAGCGCGCGGCACGCCTCGTTGAATATCACGCCCGCGCCAATGCGCCGTCGCTGGCCGAAGTCATCGATGCGGCGCTGCAGGTCAACCGGCCCGCCCAGCCGGCGGCGGGCGTTCATCCGGGCATCGGCGTCGAAATCCAAGCCGCCGTATACGCGCGGACCGTCGAGGCTCTCCTGACGTTGGCGGCGGATCCGAAGGATTCGGTCCAAGTGAGCGCGATCGCCTACGCCAAGCTCGAGGACATCAAACGGCGCAGCGATGCGAATTCGCCGCTGGAGGCGTACCTCGTTCACCGCATCAAGCAGTTTCAAAACGACCCAGCGAGATTTGTCGCGGCCAAACCCATTGAAGCGCCGGCGGGTATGCCCATCGGCGATGACGAGTTTTGACCGTGGCCGGTACCGTGCGGAATGTCATCTTTGATCTTGGCGGCGTGGTGCTGGACTGGAATCCCGACCACATCGTGTCGCGCTTTCAGCCGGTGGTGGAATTGCGAGCCTCGTTCAAGGCGGCGCTGTTCGGCCACGCGGATTGGCGCATGTTCGACCGGGGAACGCTCACTGAATCCGAGCTGATCGAGCGTTTGGAACCGCGGGTCGGCAGACCCAGGCAGGAAGTGATCGCGATTCTCGATGCGGTACGCGACTCCCTGGTGGAAAAGCCGGAAACCGTGCAACTGCTCCGCGCGCTGCAGGCACGGGGGACGCCCTTGTACTGTCTTTCCAACATGCCCGCCACGGTCTACACACATCTTCGCCGGCGTCACAACTTCTGGGATGCCTTCAGCGGCATTGTGATATCCGGCGAAGTCAAAATGATGAAGCCGGAGCCCGCGGTGTTCACGCATCTTCTCGACACATTCAATCTGCGCCCGGAGGAGTCGGTGTTCATTGACGATGTGCTCGCGAACATCGACGGCGCCAGGAAATCGGGCCTGCACACCATTTGGTTCGAGGACGCCGCTCAGTGCCGGCGGGAACTCGAGCAAGTTCTGCGCGCGGATTGAGTTCTGCGCCTCAGTTCGGGTTCGCGAAGCCGTTGCTTCGGAACCAGGCGAGCGCGCGCTTTAGGGCGTTGTCGAGCGTTTCGGTTGCCGAGAACCCCAGCTCGCCCCGTGCCTTTGCGCCACTCAGGAACTGGCCCGCTGACATAACGGCGATCGCCGTCGCATCGACACGGGGCACCGGTCCTTTGAGCCACTTGTAACGAGCCGTCTGCAAGGCTGACACCGCCCTGGCAACGGGCAATGGAATCGCGCGCGGCACCGGAGCGCCCGCAATTTGCGCGATCTTGGCCACGAGCTCCGACATGGAAATGTTCTCGCCGGTCAGCAGGTAGCGCTCGCCGGGCCGGCCCTGCTCGCACACGCGCACCAGGCCGCGCCCCGCGTCCCCGGCATAAATGACATTCCGGTTTCCTTTCACGTAGCCGGGCAGGGTCCGATTGGCGATCTCCAGGATCAGACGGCCGGTGGTCGGACCGTGGTCGTATTCGCCGAAAGTCATCGTCGGAATGCCGATGACCACCGGCAATCCTTCCCCGGCCTTCGCGCGTGCTTGAGAGTCCAGAGCCCACTTCACCCGGACGTAAGGATTCGTGCTGGGCGGCTCCCCGGGGTAGTCCAGCGTTTCATCGCCAGGATCGCCCGCCGGATGCCGGCGCAGCGCAATCGCGCCGCCCACGTAAACGATTTTCCGGAGCGGCTGTTCGGCGCAGGCGGCGTAGAAATTCTCCATCTGGCCCATGGCCGTTTCGACCTCGGCTCGCCATGGACGCGGGACGGTCGGATAGTAGCCCGCGCAGTTGACGACCGCGTCCACGTTCTTGAGCGCGCGGCGCAGGGACTCGTGGTCGTTAAGGTCGGCCAGCCGCGACTCGAGCGGCGCGCTCCTCAACCGCTGCAGGGACCTTTCGCTGCGGGCGATCGCCACGACATCGTGTCCCGCCGCGGCCGCCGCCGCCAATGTGTGCTGGCCCAGCATTCCGGCCGCTCCGACGATTGCCACGCGCATGGTTCACCTCGTTGACGCAACGGGACCATAACTTTAAAGTTAACTTGAAGGTCAAGTGGCGGAGTGAGCGATGAAGATCGGCGAACTGGCGGAACGCACTGGGCTTGCGCCCTCGAAGATCCGCTTCTACGAGGCGCACGGGCTGATCGCCCCGGTGCGGCGCCAGGCGAACGGCTATCGCGACTACCTGCCGTACAGCGTTCAGCTGCTCGAGATCATTGTCACCGCGCAGGCCGCCGGCTTTTCATTGCATGAGATACGCCATCTGTTGCCGACGGCCGGCATGGAGAAGTGGAGCTGGCGGAAATTGATCGGCACCTTGGAGCGCAAGGTCGCGGAGATTGAGTTGCTCCAGAGGCGCCTCCGGCAGAACAAGGCCAAGCTTCTGGAAGTGATCCAGTACGCGAAAGAGCCGAACCAGCCCTGCGGGAAACACGCGGAACACTTGATGAGAAAACTAATGCCGATCGTGCGTCGGCGCGCTTCTCAGACGGAAACGAAACCGGCGAGCTTCAGTGCCTTGCCATCGAAAGTCGCCGTGGCCCGGCTGCCCAACCGGCGATTGCGTGCTTCGATCAGGCAATCGGCAAAATCGGCCGTCGAGCGACAGTAGCTCGATGGGCACAGGCTTCCTGCCCTTTTTGTAGAGAAGCCCCGCGAGTTCAGATAATGCGATACGCGAGGTCCAATTCCACGAGATCCGTCAATCCAATGTTGTCGTAGAGCGTTGACATAGCCTTCCGGTGGAGCGGATTCCTCGACGGTCGGCGGCTATCGGGAGATACGGATCTCTAATTCCTTATTGTCTCTCCGTAAAACCACGGCAAACCGCGGCCAGCTTATTCCCGTCCACATCGCGCACGTAGGCTGCGTAGAAATCCGGGCCGTAGTGCAATCGAAGACCCGGAGCGCCGTCACAACATCCGCCGTTGGCGAGGGCCGCGGCATAAAAACCATCCACCGCCTTCCACGAGCGTGCGCTGAACGCAACCATGCTGCCGTTGCCAACCGAGGCCGGTCTCTGGTCGAATGGCTTGCCGATCCAAAATCCAAGTTCGCGCGCACCGTCGTTTTCGTAGATACCCCACCCGGCCGCAACACGATCCCACTCCGCGTCGCCCGTAACGCAGCGCGGCATGCCGAGCGGAGCCAATGTCGCATCATAGAATCTGACGGCCCTTTCAAAGTCATTGGTACCGAAGTAGACGTAAGAAAGCATCACGCGCTCCCGGACAAAGAAACCAATTGTATCTAGGAACTTCCGAATCCGATGTATTCTCAGGCGGGACGGAGCCGTTCCAAGTGCAGTGTCCGGATTGGTCTTTGCCCATCGAGATTCGCATGACACGAACCCGCAAGATTGTTATGTGGAGCGCGGTCACCGCCTCATTGTTGGCTGGCTCCGCCGTCATCCTCCCGGCCCTCATATCGGAAGGACACGCAGACTACGCGCGAAACGCCACTGTGCCGCGCGATTTGGACTTGGCCGGTTTCCGTGAGAAAAAGTACGGCCCCTGGCTGGTCAAGCCGGAACGACTGTATGAAGCCATGAACACCGTCGATACCACCGCTCAAAAGAAGCGCGGCTTGCTGCTGATTGAGTGATACGTTTAAGGACAGGCGTGAGCAACTCAAACAAAGTGATCCTGATTACCGGCGCGAGTTCAGGTTTTGGCCGTGCGATCGCCAAGGCGCTCGCCGCGAAGGGCCACCGCGTGTTCGGGACCGCGCGGTCGCCTGGCGCGGCGGCTGGCTTCGCGACCCTCACGCTCGATGTCACGCAGGATGAGTCCGTGCATGTCTGCATTGCCGAGGTGATCCGGGCCGCCGGGCGAATCGACGCCGTGATCAACAACGCCGGCTTCGGTATTGCCGGCGCGATCGAGGACACCACGGCGGCGGAGGCGCAATCGCAGTTCGACACGAATTTCTTTGGGCTTCACCGCGTCTGCCGAGCGGTCCTGCCGCACCTGCGCGCGCAGCGCGCCGGCACGATTATCAACATGAGTTCGCTCGCGGGGCGAATTCCGTTGCCCTTTCAGGGATTCTACAGCGCGACCAAATTCGCGATCGAGGCCTACACCGAAGCGTTGCGCATGGAGGTTCGCGGCTCCGGCATTTCCGTGTCGATGATCGAGCCGGGCGATTTCGCCACATCCTTCACCGCGAACCGGCGCATGACGAACGAGACCATTCCAGCTTCGCCCTACTACGAGTCGGCGATGCGGGCAATCGCAACCATGGCCCGCGATGAGCAGTCGAATCAGGACCTGTCACCGGTGATTGCCGCCGTCGTGACAATTCTTCAAAGCCGCCGCCCCGCTTTGCGATATCCGCGAGCGAACGCGCTGCAACGAACCTTTAACGCTCTGCGGCCGTTCCTGCCTCAAGTCCTCGCCGAATATCTGATTCGCGATGCCTATGGGCTGAAATGATGCCGCCGATCCGCGCGCAGCGAAACATCGACGCGACGCTTGCATTCCCGCGTCATGCTGCAACGTAAACCCAGGCTTTCACCCCCGACTTGAGCGTTGCCTCGACGCGGGTGTACTCGGCCACCTCATATCGATCCGCGGCAACGAGTTCCTCCGCGGTGATTTCAAACACCATACCGGTCACCTCGTCGTCGGCATTTTGACTGCGCTTAGCGATCGAGTGTTGCGACTTACCGCTCAACGCCACGACCGCAGCATCCTCGATCATGATGGGTCGCAGTGTGTAGCCGGCCAGCGAGTCCGGGAGACCCGAAAGCCGTCGTCCGAAGTTCGCCATTTGTACTGCCTTATCCTGCAGGGTGCCGTAGGAAAACAGCAGGACGCAATTCGGCTTTCGATTGCTCATGGAATATTGCGCCAAGAAAACATGATGGCGATCATTGCATCACTGGCCGAATTTGGCCTTCATCCGTTCGGATAACCTTGTCAGCTCTATCACCACGCGTTCGTGTGTGCCGACTCCAATCTCCTCCGGCCCGTCGGCTGCGCGAACGGAGAACTCGATGCGCCGCCCATCGACGTTGGTCACTTTCGCTTCGCCGGTGACGCGTCGACCAGCCGGCGTCGCCGCCAGATGCCGCACGTCGACGCGCGTGCCGAGCGCGCTTTCGCCGGCGTCGAGATAAGGCTTGATCGCGTTGAGCGCCGCGTTTTCCATGACCATGATCATGATGGGCGTTGCCAGGACCGGAGGCAATGTAGCATCCTTGAAGCGGCCGGCGAGGTGCTCGGGCGTGACGACAAGACTGTACGAGCCCGCTGCCCCGATCGGTATCGACTTCATGACGTCCCTCTTTGAGTTGAAAGGTACAGGTGAGCTTGATGCGTCCGGATGGGTGGGGATGGGAATTGTAAACCGAATGCCCCCAAACGGAGTCAAAGCGTTGTTTTTTGACGTCTTCGGCACGCTCGTTGACTGGCGGACCGGGGTAGCGCGTGAAGCGAAGTCCATATTGAGGCCTCTCGGCCATTCCCTGGAATGGAGCGCCTTCGCCGACGCGTGGCGCGATCAATATCAGCCGGGTATGGAAGCAGTCCGTTCCGGCCGTATCCCTTACACGAAGCTTGATGTGCTTCACCGCCAGACGCTGCAAAAGATCCTGCCGCAATTCGGACTCGATGAACTTCGGGAATCGGAACTCGACCAGCTAACCTTGGCGTGGCATCGCCTGGATGCCTGGAAGGACGTTCCGCCGGGTCTTTCCCGGTTGCGAAACCATTTCCTGATTGCTCCCGTGTCCAACGGCAACATTGCAATCATGTCGGATCTCGCGCGAAGAAATAGCTTTCCTTGGGATGCGATATTGGGTGCCGATCTGGCGAGGGACTACAAGCCGAAGGCGGTGGTCTACCTCGCCGCGGTTGAGGCATTTGCTCTGAAGCCGCGCGAGTGCATTATGTGTGCTGCTCACAGCGACGATCTCAGAGCGGCAGCGGCCAGTGGACTGCGAACGGCGTTTATTGCACGGCCGGAAGAGCGTCCCGGTGTCAGCGAAAGCACGCCGAAATACTCCGTGGATCTGCTGTCTACTTCAGCCTTGGATCTTGCGAATCAATTGGGAGCGTGATCCGCCGCAAAAAGCGGTGGCTGCCGGCTTACGGGGTCACGGATACATCCCCATGGCGCCGAAACTGAACTATCCGCCGGTCGCGGCTCTTGGATCTGCCAGTTTGTCCTGGGTCTTGGTATCGAAATCGCTCGCGTCATGACGTTCGTGCAGCTGGTCTGATAGTTCGCCGAAAGCGCGGTTGACCTTGCGGCCGCGTCGCACGGCGGGGCGTTTGGCGATTGCGTCGCTCCAGCGCTGCACATTGAGATAACTCTGGACCTGTAGAAATTCGCCCGAAGAATAAAGCAGTCCCTTGGCGAGTGCGCCATACCACGGGAAAACGGCGATATCGGCGATGGTGTACTCGGGACCTGCGAGATACTCGGACTTAGCTAGGCGTCGATCGAGGACATCGAGCTGACGCTTCACTTCCATGGCAAAGCGATCAATGGCGTATTCGATCTTGGTCGGGGCGTAGGCATAGAAGTGACCAAACCCGCCGCCAAGGTAAGGAGCGCTGCCCATCTGCCAGAAAAGCCAGGACAGACATTCCGCGCGGGTGGCGCCATCGGTCGGCAGGAAGGCGCCGAACTTCTCGGCGAGGTAGAACAGAATCGCGCCGGACTCGAATACGCGGATGGGTTTTGGACCGCTGCGGTCCATCAGCGCTGGGATCTTGGAGTTGGGATTGACGGCGACGAAGCCACTCCCAAATTGGTCGCCTTCGGTGATCCTGATCAGCCAGGCGTCGTACTCGGCGCCGCTCTTGTCAAGGGCCAGCAATTCTTCCAGCATCACGGTAACTTTCACGCCGTTCGGCGTGGCGAGCGAGTAAAGCTGCAGGGGATGGCGGCCGACGGGCAGTTCCTTATCGTGGGTGGGACCTGCGATGGGGCGATTGATGCTCGCGAATCGGCCGCCGCTTTCTTTGTTCCAGGCCCAAATGTTTGGAGGGGTGTAAGGCGAGTCGGTCATTTCTTCAGGCTCCGGAAGTTCACTCAAGGATGGGCGGCATTGGCGTCGCCCGATATGCTAGCGCGCTTCCGAACCTCCTCAGCCGACCAATTCTGCATCCCGTTATGCTCGATTGGCATTTGCAGATTCCGCACTGGTTCCGGAGAAGATCTCCACGACTTCATACATTCCAGGCTCGAACTTCGCGATTGCGAGCGCCTGCTGCAAATACGGCAGCGGTGCCGGATTCTCGCGCATCGCTTGGTAGTCTTCGACACTGCGCCATTGCGCGTACATCGTGACTTTCGTGCCATCCAGACCGCGATGCAGGCTGCTTGATATGAAGCCTGGCGCATGGCGAACAGAGGTTTCGGTCGCGCGGGCCAACAGTTCGAGGAGTTGTTGCTGATTGTCGGGTTCAACGGTGAAGACGTTGATCAATGTGACAAGTTTGCGGCTCAGAGAGATCGTGGTCATGGGCGGACTAGCTGGTGTGTCAAAAAATGTAGCATATATGCTGCCACCGCTCGCAAACCGCGATGGAGGAGTTACTCCACGGTCAGGCTCTTCGCCAAATTGCGCGGCTGATCGACGTCGGTGCCTTTGAGCACCGCCACGTGATAGGCCAGCAACTGCATCGGGATGGCGAAGACGATGGGCGCTTGCAGCGCCGTCGCGTGCGCCGGCATCTTGATGACCGTGATGCCGTCCCCGCTTTCCATGCCGGCCTTGGGGTCCGCGAACACGTACAGCTTGCCGCCGCGAGCGCGCACTTCATGCAGGTTGGACTTGAGCTTTTCCAGAAGATCGTTGCTCGGCGCGACCGCCACCACCGGCATGTCTTCATCGACCAGCGCCAGGGGGCCATGCTTGAGTTCCGCGGCCGGATAACCTTCCGCGTGGATGTAAGAAATCTCCTTGAGCTTCAACGCCCCTTCCATCGCAATGGCCTGCAAGGGTCCGCGTCCTAGAAACAGCGCGTGATGCTTCTCCACGAAGAGTTCCGCGAGCGCGCGTATGGTTTCATCGAGTTTGAGCGTTTTTTCCACCAGTCCCGGCAGCTGCAGCAGCTGTGCAACCAGGGCGCTTTCTTGGGCGGCGGCAGGACCGTTTTTCGCCAACGCGATGGTGAGCATGGTCAGGGCGGTGAGCTGGGTGGTGAACGCCTTGGTGGAAGCGACGCCGATCTCAGGTCCCGCCCGCGTCAGCAGCACCAAGTTCGATTCCCTGACCATCGAGCTCTCGGCGACGTTGCAAATGCTCAAGGTCGACAAATACCGCTCTTGCTTGGCGTTGCGCAGCGCCGCCAGGGTGTCGGCGGTTTCTCCGGATTGCGAGATGGTCACGAACAAAGTATCCGGTGTGATCACGGGCTCGCGATAGCGATATTCGCTGGCAATTTCGACGCGCGCCGGTATCCGGCAGATCTGTTCGATGAGATAGCTGGCGACGAGGCCGGCGTGGAAGCTCGTGCCGCACGCGGCGATATGGACCGCTTTGACGCGCTTGAAAATCTCGGCGGCGCCGGGCCCAAAAGCGGCATCCAACATTTTTCCTCCGGCGACGCGTTCCTCCAGCGTTTGCGCAATCGCGCGCGGCTGCTCGTGGATTTCCTTGAGCATGAAATGCCGGTACTGCCCGCGCTCGACGGCGTCCGCCGGCAACTCGCTTTCCCTGACGGCGCGCACGGCCGGCTCGCCCGCCGCGTCCACGATCCGGACCGACCGGCGCCGAACCTCGGCGACGTCGCCTTCCTCCAAAAACATGAAGCGGCGCGTGACCGGCAACAGCGCCGCCACGTCCGAAGCCGCGAAATTCTCCTCTACCCCTAAACCAATGACGGCCGGGCAACCCTGGCGCGCCATCACGATGCACTCGGGATCCGCCTCGCTCAAAACCGCGAGCGCGTAGGCGCCTTGCAACTCGGTCACGGTCTTGCGTACGGCCGCCAAGAGATTGTCTGAGGAGCCAAGATGATGGTGAATGCGGTGCGCGATGACTTCGGTGTCGGTTTCCGAGGAGAAGCTGTAACCCAGGCCCTTGAGCTCCGCGCGCAGCACCTCGTGATTTTCGATGATGCCGTTGTGAACGATCGCCACATTGCCACGTGAAATTTGCGGATGAGCATTTTCGGTGGTGGGCACGCCATGGGTTGCCCAGCGCGTATGGGCAATGCCGATCGATCCATTGATCGGGTTTTCGTCCAATGCGTCCTGCAGAATTTTGACTTTGCCGACGGTGCGCAGACTGGCCAGTTGTCCGTGATCGAGAACCGCAAGCCCGGCCGAGTCATAGCCGCGGTACTCCAGGCGCCGCAGTCCCTCCATCAAGATTGGAACCGCGCTGCGCTCCGCGACTACGCCCACGATGCC
>Ga0210384_10005181_pt1 | contig 14309 bp, 17 predicted proteins | sample IncBWH2MmetaG_FD_160574 | JGI IMG/M metagenome (GOLD analysis project Ga0210384, IMG submission 160574) | Forest soil microbial communities from Barre Woods Harvard Forest LTER site, Petersham, Massachusetts, United States - Inc-BW-H-2-M | ecosystem: Environmental > Terrestrial > Soil >...
GCGCCCGAGGAATAGTGTCACCAGTGCGACCAAGACCATGACCGCACCGAAGAAGAACGGCACGTGCGGCGAGTACGCCTCGGCGAGACGTCCGGCGAGATACGGCGCGATCGAGCCTCCGATGAACCGAACGAAGCTGTATCCCGCAGATGCCACCGGTCGCTCCACGTCCGACACCTTCATGACGGCCTGCGTGATCAGAGTGTTGTTCACGCCAAGAAAGAGGCCCGAGGCTATGACGTCTGCGATGAGGATGGTTGGCGAGCTGGTGAAAACGCCTCCTATGAGCAGGATCACGGCGATAGATCCGAGCACGAAGTAGGTCGTGGGCAGAGTTCCAAACCGCGCTTGCAGGCGCGGCGCTACGAAAACCGAAGTGACGGCAACCCCGATGCCCCAGCCGAGGAAAACGAGTCCCAAGCCGTGAGCATCGAGGTGCATCGGAAACGGCGAGTAGGCGAGCAACGTGAAGAAACCGAAGTTGTAGAAAAACGCCGTGCCGCCCATGGTGGCCAGCCCGCGGTGGCGCAGCGCCCGGAGCGGCTCAACGATTGATACACGGCGGGCGGGAACGGCGCTCTTGGGCAACGTGAAAGCGGTAGCCAGCAGCGCAACGAACATCAGAGTCGACACACCGTAAAAAGGACCACGCCACGTAATCCCGCCGAGGATGCCGCCGAGTATCGGGCCGGTTGCGATGCCGACTCCGATCGCGGCCTCGTACAGGATGATCGAGGTCCCGATACCGCCCGACGCCGCACCCACGATCACCGCCAGCGCCGTGGCGACGAACAGCGCATTGCCCAGACCCCATCCGGCACGGAAACCGACGATCTCGGAGATCGAGTTTGAGGATCCGGCGGCAAAGCTGAACACGATGATCAAGATCAGACCGCCAAGCAGGGTTCGCTTAGCACCAAGCCAGGAGGAGACAGTGCTGGTGACCAGCATTGCAACTCCCATCGAGAGGATGTAGCTGCTGAATAACAGCTCAACCTGCGAAGGCGAGGCGTGTAGGTCCTTGGCCAGGCTTGGAAGGATCGGGTCCACCAGCCCTAGGCCCATGAACGCGATCACGCAGGCGAAGGCAACCGCCCAGACAACGCGCGGCTGGTTGCGGAAGTTGGATCGGCTAGCGCGTGGCGCCAACGGCCGTCCTGTCCTCGAGACCAAGAATGAGATTGCTTAAAACCGGCAGTGCCGCCTCGAGGGCGTCGACCTCACCTGATGGCAGCTTGGACAAGTGTCGCGCCAGCAGCGCCGTGCGGCGTTGAAGCAGCCCATTTAAGGCGGTCCGGCCTGCGCTCGTGATCGACACGATGACCACCCGTGCGTCGCCGGAATCGGATGACCGTCGGATTTGGCCCTTGAGCTCGAGGCGGGCGACCAGGTAGGACATTGCCGGCTGACTCACCTGCTCGAGCTCGGCCAGCGCTGTCAGAGGCTGCGGACCCTCGCGCTCGAGAGTGGCCAGCGTCCGGGCTTGCGCCAGGCTCACATTCCGGGCCATTTCCTTGCGCAGCAGAGCCTGGATCCTTGCCGTAGCGTCACCGAACGTGCGTGCCAGATTGTCGACCCTACTCGACATACATAAAGATTCTATGTAAAAACGGAATCGACCGTTCGCATCTGAGATTCCATGTGGTTGTGATCGACTTTGGGCCCATGCGTCGCGGCGAAGTCAGCCTTCAGCATCTCGCAGCGGGGCTGAGCAGGAATGACCTGGCGAAACTCACGCAGGAAATGTGTGCGCAGCAACTGGAACTGATCCAAGACGCCAAGGACGAGGATGTTGTCTTCGTGCCGGATGACCCGGACGCGAACGACACCTTCGCCGCTGTGGCGGAGGACGTCGGACTCTCCTGGACGCTGGGCCACGTGGTCGTTCACGCGACCGCCTCGTCCGAGGAATCGGCGGCCCTCGCCCTCACACTGGCCCGCGGCCTTTCAGTTGACGGGCGATCTCGGTTCGAGGTTCCGTGGCGAGATGCCACGTCTGCAGTGTTCCTTCGCCAACGAATCCAGGAGAGTTTGCGAATGCGGCTGTCGATGCTCGCGGCCTGGCCGAACGAGCCTCATCTCGAAAACTTCTACGCTCCGTACAAGGAACGGCCGCCAATGAACGCTCTGGGCCGTTTCCTCGGCGGCCTGGCGCACGACGATTCGCACCTGGAGCAGATTCGCAAGATCATGGTCCAGGCGCGTCAACGCCGGGCGGTGAGATCAGAAGGATGAGCGTCGCCACTGGATCCGAACCAGCTAGGTGACTGCCCGTAAAACAATGCGAGGTTCGGGTATCCCTCGTAGCTCATGCGTCCCGTGCTCCTCAAACACGAGACCCGATCCCGCGGTAAGATCGCGCACCGTACTTGACGTCAGGATTTCATCGGCCTCGGCGAGGCCGGCGATGCGGGCCGCAATGTGCACATTCAAGCCCCGGATGCTGCCATCGGTGAGTTCAACTTCGCCTGTGTGGACGCCGGCGCGAGCTTTAAGACCGAGTGGCCGATCGGCTTCAAGGATCGCAGCCGCGCAGTGCAGAGCGCGGGTAGGGCCATCAAAAACCGCGAGCACTCCGTCACCTGCGACGTCGACCAGTCGCCCACCAAAGCGTGCTAATGCGGCCTTCGCCGCGTGATAGTGCTGATCAAGAAGTGATCGCCAAGCCGCGTCGCCGATCTCGGCTGCGCGCTGCGTGGAGCCGACCAGGTCGATGAAGAGGATGGTGGTCAGGAGACGGTTTCCGGTTGTGTTCGAACGCGAGCCTGTCACAAACTCCTCGATCTCGGCGAAAACCGGTTCGGGATCGATGTTGACCGTCCCCATGAAATGCGTCTTGCCCGGGAAGGACACCATGCGTGCGTTGGGTATTCGGGAGGCCAGATAGCGCACTGCGCCGAGGGGCGCGAGGGGATCGCCATCGCGGACCATCACTAGAGCTGGCACACGGATTGCAGGCAAGATGTCACGGATATCGCAAGCGCCGTTGATCCGTTCGTACTCGTAGATTGCAGAGGGGCTCGCGGCGGCCTGGATGTATCGCAGCATCTCATCGACCACCGCCGGGTCTGCGTCCAGGCCAAGCCCCGCTCCCCAGGTCATGACGTACTTGCGCGATGGCCAATTGTCACGAAGGTCGATCAATGCTTCCTGGTACTCGTCCGGCGCCATCCCCCATGGATAGTCGTCGGCAGTCAACCAACGCGCCTGGCAGCCCCACACGATCAGCGAGCGTGTTCGGTCGGGGTGCGTGGCGGCGAAGAGGCATGCCATGGAACCGCCCTCAGACGCGCCGAAGATCACAGCGCGATCACTCCCCGCTCCGTCCATGACCGCGCGGATGTCGTCAGTCCGCTCCTCGAGAGTCGCCACCTTCGCCATCCGATCTGACATACCGGTCCCTCGCTTGTCGAAACGGATGAGCCTGCAGAAGCGGGAGAGGCGCTCGATCTGCGCTCGAGCAAGGGGTCGGTCCCATGCCAGAGCGAGGTGGGAAACGGTGCCCGGCGCGAAGATCATGTCGATGGGATTGCCCTCGCCGGTGACTTGATAAGCGATGCTTACATCGCCGCTTCGGGCATAGCGGACAGGCGGAATTTCCATTTGGTCGGGCGACCGGAGCGTAGCGCACTGGCGACTTCGTCGAATTCCGAGGGCACTGAATTCTGGGGGGCTCGCTCAGGGGCATACACCATTAACCTTGGGAGTGGAGGCTTTAGTGGCACGTGCACTTGATGAGTGATCAGCGGACGGTGGATGCCTGGCCCGCACTTCCGTACGAAGACTGGCGCGAGACACGGAATACGCTGCATATGTACACGCAGGTGATCGGCAAGCTGCGCTTGGCGCTCAGCCCCTTTGAGCCCCAGTGGGCCCACGTTCCGCTCTACGTCACCACACGCGGACTGACAACGTCGCCCATGCCAGTCGGGCTGCGCACGATCGATGCCGAATTCGACCTTATCGGCCACGAGCTGGTGCTCCGCAGCAGCGACGGAGGTATGGAGCGCCGCCCGCTTGGGGGAGACGTCGCCGACTTCTATCACGACGTGATGCGAATGCTCCAACGATTGCACGTGGAAGTGCTGATATCAGTTCTTCCGTCGGAGGTCGCGCAACCGATTCCTTTTCCCGACGACCACACGCACGGCACGTACGACGCTGAGGACGCAGCACGGTTCTTCCGAGTGCTTTCGATTGTCGACGTGATGTTGAAGGAACATCGTGCCCGATTTCGGGGTCGGACCACACCGGTGAACTTTTTCTGGGGTACTTTCGACCTCGCCGTGACGCGGTACTCGGGGCGCTCGATTGATCCTCGGCCCGATGCCGGGATTATTGAGCGTGTGGGCGGAGACGCCGAGGCGATATGTGCGGGCTGGTGGCCGGGCGACGAGCGCATTCGCTATCCCGCGTTCTTCGCCTATGCCTATCCGGCGCCAGACGGGATCCAGAGTCTCGCCATCCAACCTGGTACCGCCGCTTGGAACACGATCGCTGGTGAGTTTCTACTGCCATACGAGGCAGCGCGCTCACAGACCGATCCGCGCCAAGCCGTCCTCGACTTTTTCGGCAGCACATATGCAGGCGCGGCCGAGGTGTTGGGTTGGGACAGCGGTTTGACGCAGGTCGAGATGCCTGCGGCGGCCGCCGGGCAGCGGGCAGATTCGCACGGTCACGGCTAAAGTCGCTTTGTGTCAGCGCAGGAGCCGACGGAAGCGCTTCATCACACGCTTGGCGAACGGTGTTGTCTCATTCCAGGTGCCGTCCGCAAGGCGTACGGCAGAGTAGGAATCCCCGACTGACATCGTCGCACCCGGGCCATGGTCCACCAATTCGACTAGGTCGGCGGAGAACCAGATTTCGGTGTCGAGATCTTCGAAATGCACCGCAATCGCGAAATCGTCCTCAGTGCGGCCGACGACCTCTACGCCAGTGACGGACGGCGTGGTAAAGCCATGGCAGACCCCAAGCCTGCTTGCGTAACCAAAGCGCTCGGTTTCGGGCGTTCCGATGATTCGCACATTGTCGAAGACGCTGACTCCGCCCATTGGATTCCAAACCCACCCTACATCCAACGGCGGGACCGGATGCCTATGAACCCGCGTTTCCGGGCCACGATTCCCGCTGAGGCGACCTTGGTGTGACGTGCCGGGCGTTTAGTTGAATGGAGCGGCGATCCCCGGATCGCCGCCGGCCGTCACCTCTAGATCCGCCCACGTGCCGCTCGCCTCGTTGCCTCCAACCAGCGATGCGATCCGGTAGCTCCCTGGATTAGCGGGGCTGAACCCGAAGCTCGCGGACTGACCCGGATCCAGTCCCCGCACGGGGTCTGGCGTCGACCAGCCGGGCTCGATCGGTTTCATGTCAGACCTGCTGGACACCACCGCGCACGAGTTCGGGACCGTGCCGTGATTCTCACACTGGACGGTCACCTGCCATCCGACCGGGACGGTGACCACAAGGCTGCCGCTGCCATAGCCGTCGTAGTTGAACTGATAGTCGCTGGCCGGATAGCCGGCAATCAGGGTGACGACGACCGTGCGCGCCGTCCTATCGGCCCGCATGTAACTTTTGGGGTCAGGTGGGGTGCCCGATCCGGTTCCCATCACGGGGTCGCAACTGGCGACACAGAGAAGGATGGCTCCCAGCACCACCGCCACACGCAACCACGGCATGGACCTCATCGTCGCTCAAGGCCTGGGTGCTGCACAAACGACTACGAGTTCGGGTTTACGTTGACCTCACGACTCCGTCCAGGACAGTCACCGCCCGCCCGCTGATAGCCACTCGGTCGCCGCGCAACTCGACTCCCACCAGTCCCGACCTGGCTGACACCTGCATGCCCACCATCGAGGTCCGGCCCAGTCGCTCCGCCCAGAAAGGTGCCAGGACGGCGTGTGAGCTGCCGGTGACTGGGTCCTCGGGAATGCCGTCCCTCGGCGCAAAGACCCGCGAGACGAACGCGTACCCGCGCCCAACGTCTGCAGCGGCGGTAACGATTACCCCGGAGGCGTCCAGTCGACCAACTCCGGCCAAGTCCGGGCGCAGCTCCCGGACCGTCGCCTCGTCGGCGAGGAGCGCAAGCAGGAAGTCGACGCCGCCACGGCTGCGCCCAGTCCATTTCACGCGCGTCCCCAATGCTTCGGCCATTCCCTCCACCGCGTCGACTTGCGACGCCGGCGCGGCCGGGAAGTCCATCGCCAGTGAACCGTCTGGCTGCCGGGTGACGGTCAGCACGCCGCTGCGCGTGGCGAACCTGATCGGGCTGGTCACGCCGTCCTCAAGCAGACAGTGCGCTGAGGCCAGAGTGGCGTGGCCGCAGAGGTCCACCTCCCTGGTCGGCGTGAACCAGCGCAGCCGAAAGTCGGCGTCAGGGAGCGCCGCCCGGATCACGAACGCCGTCTCCGACAGGTTCATCTCCCGAGCGAGCGCGGCCATCCAATCGTCCGGCGGCGCCTCGTCCAGCACGACCACTGCCGCCGGGTTCCCGGTAAAGGGCTGGTCGGTGAAGGCGTCGACTGTTCGCAGCCGCAACTCGGTCATCGCAATGAGGAAGGTAACCGGTACTGCACCAGCATTACCACCGAGCATCCGACGAGCCACGCAAGCAAGGCGCCGAAGGCAAGGATGTCGGGGACAACGCCGGCCGCCAGGATTCCGGGTGGCGCGAAAAACGAGATCCACGACACAGCTTGCATGCCTGCCGCCGCCAGGGCGGCTACGCCCAGCCACCGCGGCAACTCAGCCGAGACGAGAATCGCGGCGCCGGCGGCACCGAGGAAGAGAAGGCTGGGAAAGGTGGTGACCTGGAAGGTAAAGCTCTGGAGGTCGTTAAGGAGCGCAGCCCGTACTGGCTCAGGGTTTGGGCGGAAGGCGAGCGCGTGGAAGGCCGCTACCTGCACCAGTGTGGAAGCAGCGATAATTGCCGCCGCGACGAACGCCGTCACGGATAAGCCACTTCGGATCCGCGCGTGAAAGGTCGCTGCGAACATGACGAGCAGGATGAGCCCGACACCGTCGGCGACGCTCTCAATCTCCAGACCGACTCGATGGCGGGCGTAGTAATCGACTATGTCGGAGGCCGCAGACCCAGCTGCGGGCGGCGGGGGCGAGATGAGCCCCGTCAATGCAAGCGCAAGCGAGGCCAATAGGCCCGACGCCGGCAGCCACCGCGTCATAGCGGTCATCCCGCCCGGAGCGTACGCGCAGTTATCGCCGACGGCCGCTTTGATACCGATACCTGAAGGTCAGGAAGAAGAGTCGTCATCACCGTGTGGAAACTGGAGGAGAGATGGAGTACCGCGAGTTCATCAAGAAACTCGACGTGCCGCCGAGGCACGCAATCCCTGAACGACTGACCTACGAGGATGTCGTGGCCAGGGCGATCTCGCGAGCGGACCTGCATGACGACGTGCGGGGGATCAACGTGAGCCTCGAGATGATCAGGCGGACTCGGGGCGGCACATGGCCGACCGGCGAGGTCACCGAGGAATTCGACTTCGTCGACCTTGTCTGGCATGAGGCCGAGTTCCGGGACGGCGGCTCGTACACCTATGCCGCGTACGACATCAATGACCGGTATCTAGGGTGCTGCTACCTGTACCCGATGGGCCGGCGCACCCAGCTGACCGAGGAGCTGCTGAAGTACGACGTGGACGTGAGTTGGTGGGTCACGCCGCCCGCATATGCGCAGGGCTACTACACGAAGCTGTACCGCGCTTTGCGCCACTGGCTCGCCGGCCAGCTCCCGTTCAAGAAACCGTACTACTCCAACCTGGAGATACCGGCCGACTGACCACGACCAACCACCTAGGGTCTAGCGATGCGTAAACACCACCACCTGGCGACGGCTGCCTGGGAGCTCAGCGTGCCGTATGGAGTGACCAGCCGGACCTTCGTCAAGCCGCCCACGGACAGCGACGTCACCAGCATGGCTGTCTGCTGGGGCCACCTCGACAGCGATGTCTGGGTCCGCATAGTGGTTCGAACCCGGCCACGGAAGGGCCTCACTTTGCGTGGCTGCATCCATCAGATGAGCGGAGTCGATGGTGTGCCTGTCAAGGTGCCGGGTGGTCGCGGCGCGAGGCGCGCAACGTTCTTGGCCGAGCGAGACGAACCGATCGGTGAGGAGCGATTTGAGCGTGTCACTGTATTGGTCGCTGCCGGCCGGCGCGAGTTGGTAACGCTGGCCATCAGCACGGTCGGCAGCGCCGTACACGGTGAAGTGGATTCAATCGCTGCTTCGCTACGACTGCTCGACGCTTAGTCCGCCGCCTGAGACCGATTTAGAGACTGCTTCGAGACTGCTTCTGAGACGGTCCTCGGCTGAGGATCCGCCGCGATGAGTCCACCGGTCGCCACGTGTGTCCGACAACCGGCCGGGCCGTCGATCCGGCGCGCATCCGCGCGGCGATCGGGTTCTTAGCGCAGGAGGAAAGCAAATGAAACCTTGTTCACACGCCGCCGTCGGAGACCGCGTTCGCCAGGTTGAGCGCGGAGGAGGGAGATGAAGACGTTGGGCGTTCCGGCTGCCGTTGTGGGGTCCCTGCTTGCCCTATCCGTCGTATTTGTTCCGACGGTTGCCGCCCAGAAGGGGGCGGGCAACTTTCCCGCCGGCAGCTTCCACTTCACCTCTTCGAGCGTGGACTTCTCGTCGTTCGGTGGAAACATGCAGGTCTTTCTGAATGTGGCGGCCAACACCGACGTTTCGCAGCCTGTAGGACAGCCGCAAACCACCACCTCCGATACCGAGGTCTTCCTAAACCTCTTCGACTACACGTCTGGCACCTTCACGTCCGCGTGCCTGCTTCTCGACCATCCATCGGATTTCACGATCGACAGCCGTTTGAATGTCGCCACTTTGGCGACGACGCTCACGCCGGCGACGCCCACCTGTCCGTTCTCGTCGCCGCTCGCCAGCACCATTTCGATCAACGGCACGTGGACGGGCAACGGCCCCCTCTCCACCAACAACGATAAAAGCAGCTACAGGTGCAGCCGCTACTCGGCCAACAGCGTCAATCGCAGTCTGAGCAACCTTGGTACAGCGAACCTCACGGTCACTATCGGCGGGACGCCAACCGCATTGTCATCCACCCAGATCGGTCTGAGCTCCAACGACTTTCGAGTTGAAGCAGATGGAGTCGCCGACCCCGGATGTGGACCCGCCGGCATCGGTTCCGGGCCAATAGCCGCCGGCAAATATCACCTCTTCGGGCTGGTCGCAAACGCGTTCTTCGGCATGCCACCAGGACCCACCAACCAGATCTCGCTCGACGAGAACAACCAGGTCGCCAACCCCATTGGTGGGACTGCGACCACGTCACAGGAATTCGATCTCAACCTCTCGATGTTCGGCGGAGCGTTCAACGGATTCGGATGCTGGATCATGTCGCCGTCTGACGCCACCTCGACCGGGACCACTTCAGCCAGCATCCAGACCACGATCACGGCTCAATCGTTGCCGTGCAGCAACAGCTTCCCCGGTTTCGGGGTCAACTATCCGCTCAAAGTGAACGTGAGCTGGGTATCCAACGGACCGCTGATCACCGTCCACGACCAAAACACCTTCACGTGCGCCGGCTATACCGCGTCGACTGATAGCCGTGTGCAGAGCAGAAGCGCCACGTCGACCGCAACCGTGACGATGCCCGACTACCTCGGGAATCCAATGACGCAGTCACTTACGGGCGGCCTGGGTTCACTGACGCAAATCAATCAGAAGATCGAGGCGGACGCGGTAGAGCAGCAAGCCTGCCTGATTCGCGGCTGACCTGGCTCAACAACCCTGCGGAGCGAGTGGCAACGCGGTGGGCCACTCGCTCCGCCACTTGTCCGCGCTGCTCATAGGGACTGCCTCCGCAGCCAGGCATCGATAAGCCCGGCGGCCACCTGCTCCTGTCCGCGGACGTCATGACCGGCATCCGGAATTCGGGCCACCTCCGATGTAGCGTTCAGCGCTGCAAGCGTGTCCGCATCCACAGGATCCTTATCCCCAGACAGGATCAGGATCGGACGGTGCACCCGGTCGACGGTGGACGCGTGGATATCAGAGCCAAAGACTCTGCCCATCAGGGCGGATCTCGAGGCCACTGTTCGAGCGCTGATCAGACTCCAGGCCGGAGCGCCCTCGAGACGAGGAAGTAGCTCCAGGCCGCGGCCCTCCGCCACCATCGCTTGCGCCATCGCCAAGCGAGCCGGAGGGGTTCGATCGCGACCCGTGGGTGATGCCGCGATCAGCGCCTTCACCCGGATGTCGTCGTTCTCGATCTGATAGTTCAATACCTTCGCCACGGCCTGGCTGTGGCCGGCGAGAACGATGCCTCTTGTACCTAAGCCATCTGCGTAATCGACCCAGCCTCGAATGTCATGAATCGACTGCTCGAAGTCTTCGAAGCAACTCCCGCCTGGGATCAGATCATCCTGCCCCTCGATCAGCGTGTAGGCATCGTGGCCTCGGGTATTGCCGCTGATGAAGAGGTGGCCGAGCCGGCCCAGGAAGCGCCCCAGCTCGATGTAGGCACGGCCATAGAAGTTCGACAGCCCACCATGGATCCATACGATCGTCAGCTCGGTGTGGTTGCCGCCGGGCGCGCCGATAAGCGCTCCGTCGAGCGGCAAACCGTCAGCGGCCTGAGTGACGACGATCTGTTCTCTTTGCCGTCCAGGTGGTTTGTCCGAAATCAAGATATTGCATGCTAGAGGCAATCCCGATTGACAAGAATCCGCAGCGATGATCCGTGGCAGGGGTGGATACGTCTACACGCCCGACGTGATCGCATGGACGAGCTCGAGGAACGCGGCCATCGGGCGGGGAGGATAGCCTCACCAATTCGCGCCACCGTCCGTGGCTTGAAGGGTCTTCTCTCACGCTTGAGGCAGAAGCGATAGCCGGTGCGAAGGATCGAAGCGGGTCGGAGAGGCGCATGACATTGGTCATCGATGAGCAGCTCGCCGCGACGGCGTAGCGGACAGCTCTCGTGAAGTACGGCTTCATCGTGACGACAGGCGACCCGCGGACGATCGCGAACCTGGCCGCCGAAGCGGAGGCGGCCGGTTGGGATGGTGTTTTCTACTGGGATGGAATCTCGATCGGCGACGTGGACACGTACGACACCTGGGTAGTCATGGCGGCCATGGCGATGCGCACCGAGCGAGTTCGGCTCGGCGCGATAGTGACTCCACCATCGCGCCGGCGGCCGTGGAAGCTCGCCAGAGAGACGATGACGCTGGATCGCTTGTCGGCCGGCCGGCTCGTCCTACCAGTCGGCCTGGGTGCGCTTGACGATGGCGCGTTCGGGAACGTCGGAGAGCCGACCGATGCCCGGACGCGCGCCGAGCTGCTCGATGAGTCGCTTGAGATTCTGCAAGGTCTCTGGAGCGGTGAACCCTTCGGGTACGCAGGCATGCATTATCAATTCCAACCAATGACCTTCCGACCCACACCTGTCCAGAAGCCGCGCATACCGATATGGGTCGTCGGGGCGTGGCCTCACGAGCGGTCGATGCGACGGGTACTGCGGTTCGACGGCATCGTTGCTCAGACGGACGCGCCGGACGACATCCGTGCCATCGCCGAATACGTTGCCCGTGAGCGTCGACCAGATGTCGGTGATCATCCTTTCGAAATCGTCGCCCAGGGCACGACCACAGCGAACGATGGCGATGCCGTGGCGGTCGTCCGGCCGTTCGCCGAAGCGGGCGCAACGTGGTGGATCGACGCCGATTGGCAGGGTGCGACAGTCGGGTCGCTTCGACGCAGGATCCAGGCCGGGCCACCTCGAGTCCCAGAGTCGTGACAGGATGAGCGCCGTTCAGCGCGACTACATCGAGCGAATGATCGAGCAGCTGATACAGGCCTTCGCCCAGATTCTCGAGCTTGTCCGGGCAGGAGATCTCGACCCGGCCTTGATCCTGGTCCATAAGACTCGCGATCTCGTGCTCGGCCCAAGGCGCCCTGTGCTCGAACGTGTGGATGCCGCCAGCGCAGTCGAATTGGTCGGTAAGTACGAGCTGGACCGCCTCCGCATGTACGCGGCGCTGCTGGGCGAGGAAGGCGCGATCCACGAGCTCCGCGGAGACAATGCGAGGGCCGAGCAGTGCTATCACCGTGCGGTCGACCTGTATGCCGCGATCTCGCTGGCCGGCACCCGGCTGAAAGCTGCCGACCTCGAGCGCATCGTCGTGCTTCTGCCGAAGGTCGAGGCGGGCAATATGGACTCCCGATACAGCGAGGAGCTTCGGCGACTCGCCGGTCAAGCCGGGCTATCCCAGGATTAGCGGTTCCTCGCCGAGCGATGTCGATTTCGACGGACCTCGATCGATGCCTTTGTAGGGACCACCAGAACCTAAGGAGGCTTTCAAATGAGAAAGGTAGTCGCATCGATCTTCGTTACCGTCGATGGCGTTGTCGAGGACCCAGGCGGTGCGGAGGGTTTCGACCTGGGAGGTTGGAGCTTCAAGTACGGTGGGCGTTCTGACGACGATCTGAAGCACGCGGGCGATCTCCTCAGCGGGAGTGACACCCTCCTCCTGGGTCGGAAGACCTACCAGGGCTTCGCTCAGGCATGGCCTTCGATGAAAGGCTCCAATTGGTACGCAGACCGGATGAACAGCCTGCCGAAGTACGTCGTTTCATCCACGCTGGACAAAGCCGAGTGGAACAACTCGACGATCATCAAAGGCGACGTCGCGAAAGAGGTCGCCAACCTGAAGGAGCAGCCCGGTCAGGACATCCTCATGTTCGGTAGCGCAGAGCTGGTCAACGGGCTGCTCCGCCACGGGTTGATTGATGAGATTCGGCTCCTGGTTCACCCGGTCGTGTTGGGTCGCGGCAAGCGATTGTTCGCAGAGGGTTCGCCGGTGGGCCTGGCCGCTGCCGAGGCAAAGGTTTTCGGTTCAGGCATCATCCTGATCGTCCTCAAGCCCGCGGCCGCCAAATAATAGTCAGGGCGGGGATCAGGGATAGTGAGTCGCTGCAATGAGATTCATGCTGCTCGTCAGGTCGACCAAGGAAAGCGAGGCCGGACTCGTACCAGAAAAAGAACTCTTCGCGGCGATGGCCAGGTACAACGAGGACTTGGCCAAAGCCGGCGTCCTCCTCGCAGTTGAAGGGCTGCATCCGAGCTCAAAGGGCGCGCGAGTCAAATTCTCGGGCAGCAAACGAACGGTTGTCGATGGGCCTTTCACCGAAACCAAGGAGCTGATCGCCGGCTTCTGGCTGATCGAGGTCAAGTCCAGGGAGGAAGCGATCGAGTGGGTCAAACGCGGCCCAGCGCCATTCAAGGGTGAGGCAGAGATCGAGGTTCGCCAGGTGTTTGGGATGGACGACTATGCAGAGCTCATACCAAATGAGCCGTCCTCGCCTGGCGGCAAAACCTAGCGAGCATCGAAGCCGCGGGCTTGGAGGACTTCAACAGGGCGCTCGACGCGATCTGGCGAATCGAATCGCCGAAAGTCATCGCGGGTGTCGCCCATATGGTGCACGACATCGGACTCGCCGAAGAGCTCGCCCAGGATGCATTCGTGGCCGCGCTTCAACAGTGGCCAGAGTCGGGCATCCCGGAACGGCCCGGCGCCTGGCTCATGGGAACTGCCAAGCACCACGCCATCGACCGGCTGCGCCGAAATCAGACGCTGCAGAGGAAGCACGACGAGCTGGGCCGTCAGCTCGAAGTAGAGGAGCTGGGCATGCCTGATATGGAGGCCGCCATCGAGGACGATATTGGCGACGACCTCTTGCGTCTCATGTTCACCGCGTGCCATCCGGTGCTTTCCGCCGATGCCCGCGTCGCACTGACGCTCAGGTTGCTGGGCGGTCTTACAACCGAGGAGATCGCGCGCGCTTTTCTCGCGCCGGTAGCAACCATTCAGCAGCGCATCGTTCGAGCCAAGCGGACGCTGACCGAAGCCCGGGTTCCGTTCGAGGTGCCCGCCAGGTCTGAGCTCGACGGGCGCCTGGCATCGGTGCTCGAGGTGATCTACCTCGTCTTCAACGAAGGCTATTCAGCCACCGCGGGCGACGACTGGATGCGGCCGGCCCTCTGCGAAGATGCGCTTCGCCTCGGCCGCGTGCTTGCAGAGCTCATGCCTCAGGAGCCGGAGGTCCACGGCCTGGTTGCCTTGATGGAAATTCAAGCCTCCCGCCTAAGGGCGCGAGTCGGTCCCTCCGGCGAGCCGGTGTTGCTGCTGGACCAGGACCGGTCACGGTGGGATCAGCTGCTCATACGCCGCGGACTGTCGGCGCTTGGGCGTGCCGAACAGCTGGGCACCGCTTTGGGGCCATATGCGTTGCAGGCGGCGATTGC
>Ga0210384_10005182_pt1 | contig 14309 bp, 8 predicted proteins | sample IncBWH2MmetaG_FD_160574 | JGI IMG/M metagenome (GOLD analysis project Ga0210384, IMG submission 160574) | Forest soil microbial communities from Barre Woods Harvard Forest LTER site, Petersham, Massachusetts, United States - Inc-BW-H-2-M | ecosystem: Environmental > Terrestrial > Soil >...
AGGGGTGACCCAGTCATGGCGTGCGAGCATCCCCTGGGCCGCGTTGACATAGAGTGCTTCGTCGACGTCCAGGATGGCCCGGCCCCCGGCGCACGGCAGGTAGAGCACGGCCGCGAGCAAAACTGGGGTCAGGAGGAGGAGTCGGCGCCTCACGGCGAAGGAAGGCGGATCTGGTCCGCTGCGGGGGAGGCCGCGAACCGATTGGGCCCGGTTCTCTTGACGGAAGCTCGGGTTTGCATTTCAGGGGACGCCCGCCAAGACCTCGATCAGGCGCTCGCCAACGATGCGCCGCCACCCCTTGTTCGCGCCGGCGAAAGACGACGTATTGTCGGGTAGGAAGCCGGAGCGCTCAAGTGCGCGCGTCTACTTATGTTTTGTCAAGGGGGTTGGAGCTTGAGCCCCGGATTTTTCTCCCCGGCGCCCGGTTTTGATCCGCGCGCGTGCTGGCGCGCTCCCGGAGTTCCTTCGCCCTCCGAAACCTGTTGGCAGGGGTGTGTCTGGCGGGCCCCGAGGGCCTTCCCCGGACGCGAGCGGGCCTTTTTCGTTGCGCCACCCATTGAGGCTCTCAACTTTTAGTTCCCATTGAACTTAGGCCTAAGGACAGCACGCCGCCCGATGGGCCACGACCCATCGCGAGAGCGCTCGACCGAGAAGGCTCGTTTCATTACTATTGGAGCTTGGGGGCCTAAGCTGCGGCCCGCGTGGGTGATTTCGATGGTGACCGGACGATGAGCTCTCGATGATGGTGACGGACTAGTTCCCTCGGGCTTCCGGGCATGGCTCGTCTCGGGCGCCGGGGACACCCGCGTTACTCACGCCGCTTGGCGGTCTACGGCCCCGCCCCGTCGGGGCCACGGAGAATGAAGTACGGACCGGGACCCGAGGACCGGGAGACTCGGCTCGGCTGACTGCCCAGCGTGGATCCTTAATGCTGCTCTGCCCTTCTTGCCAGGCGGAGAACGACGATGTGGCGCAGGTCTGTTTTACCTGCCGAACGATCCTTTCCGCCGTTACCCGGGGCACGGTCATCGGACGCCGCTACGAGATCCTGAGCCCCCTTGGGAAAGGCGGGATGGGGGCAGTGTACCGAGCGCGCGACCGCGTCCTAGACGAGGTGGTTGCCCTCAAGCTCCTGCGCGCTGACGTCGCCGGCACATCCGAGATGGCCGAGCGCTTCCGCTCGGAGATCCGGCTCGCCCGTCGGGTGAGCCACTGGAACGTCTGCCGAATCCATGAGTACGGCGAGGACGGTCCCCTGCAATACATCTCGATGGAGCTTGTGGAGGGGACCCACCTCAAAGCATTGCTGGAGGGGGGCCCGCTGCCCACTGCTCAAGCCTTCGACGTCGCGCTACAGGCAGCCGAGGGACTCCAAGCCATACACAAGGCCGGCATCGTCCACCGGGACCTGAAGTCGCTGAACATCATGGTCGACGCCCACGGCATCGTCCGCATCATGGACTTCGGTATCGCCAAACGGCTGTCGCGCGAGGGCGCCGCGGAGCGGCCGTCCTCGAGCTACGTGATGGGGACGCCCGAGTACATGAGCCCCGAGCAGGCCCGGGGCCAGAAGGTCGATTTCCGGAGCGACGTCTACGCCCTGGGAGTCGTGATATACGAGACCTTCACCGGCCGCGTCCCGTTCCGCAGCGACGCGCCCGTGGCGACCCTGCTGATGCACCTCGAGCGCGTGCCTCCGCTCGAGGGATCCGAGGCCGCTGGCATCCCGGGGCCGCTCGTCCCCGTGCTCCGCAAGGCGCTCTCCAAAGAGCCCTCGGAGCGGTACGCCACGGCGGCCGAACTGGCCGAGGCCCTCCGCTCCGCGCGCGACGGCGTCGTCGGGCCGCCAGCTACGGCGCCGGCGGCGCGGCCTTCTCTCCCCCCGCGGCCGATTGGGCGCCCTCTACTCCTCGGCGCACTGACCGCACTCGGAATAGGGGCGATTCTCTTGGCCCTGGGCACGCGTCCACCCGGGGGACCGATTCCGGTTCCACTGGAGGCGCCGCTACCGGCGACGGCGCCGCCGACGCACACCACACCCCCCTCGACGTCACCGATGGCTACGGAGCGGACGAAGCCGTCGACGGAGGGACGGCCCCACCTCTCCGGAGCCGCGCCCACGCCCTCGCGGTTGGCGCCCACCGGCACGCCGGTGGATGAGGGGCCGCCTGAAGTCCCCGCTACGCTCCCCCGCCAGCCGCCGGCGACGCCCGGGCCGGAGACATCAACCCCACCTTCGACCACGCCGGCTCTGGCATCCGCCCCCTCCGAGACACCCGTTCCATCCCCGACCGCCCTCGCCGATGAGCGAGGCGGGCTACTCGTCGTGGTGAGCCCTTGGGCGTCGGTCAGCGTCGACGGGCATGCCCTCGGGGACACACCGCTGGGCCGGATCCAGCTCGATGCCGGCCGGCACGACGTCCTTCTCGTGCACCCCCGCTTCGAACCCTTCCATCGCCGGGTCACGGTCCGTCCCCGCGAGACCCTCCGCCTGGTCGTGGATCTCGACGTCGAAGGCGTCCGTCGCCCGCGCTAGCCGCCCGCCGAGGGCTCGACGACGCCGTTGGAGCGGGACCGTGGGTCTTCGTAGCTCAAAGCCCCTCTGGTTTGGCTCTGGAAGCCGCCCCTGTCTTGTCTTGGGAGCCAGATTCAAGGTAGCTTTGCCGGTCGGAGGGCGACCGTTGCCGGCGATACCATCATCTAGACGGCTCGGTACCTTCGTCCTCGTGGCGCTCGTCGCGGCGCCCCCGCCGTCGGCGACCGCCCTTCCTCCTGACTCTGAGCTTCTAGCCGGGATCCGTCAGGTGCAGGAGGGCGATTTCGAGGGAGCAGCCCTGACCTTGGACGCAGTCGCCCGGCGTCTCGGCGAGGATCCGAGCCGCGGCCACGATCTCGTCCAGGCAAACCTATACCTCGGCATCGCCTACGTCGGCCTTGATCAGCGCCCGGCCGCCAAAGACCGGTTCCGCCGAGCGGTGGAGGCCGACCGGGATCTGCGATTGAGCCCCGACCGCTTTTCGCCGAAGGTCCTCACCCTCTTCGAGGAGGCAAGACGCGAAGCGGACGCCCACCGCCAGACGGCGGGAAAGGGCGGCTCGAAAAAGGGCTGGCTCATCTTGGGGGCCGCGGGCGCGGCCGCCGCTACCGTCCTGGTCGTGAAGGGAACGAGCTCGGCGGGGGGCACGGCCCAGTTCGCCAACGCCCGCTTCGGAACTCCTGTCATCGTGTGCCCGGCTGGCCTTCACGGCCAGCCCATTTCCTTCACGATCCTCGTCGACGCCAACAATGGCACCTCCGGCCCCGTGACCGTCAACTCCGTGACCTCGACGATCGTCATCCAGTCATCAGATATCCCCTCCGAGATCGGCCAGGCCAGCAGCTTCCCTAGCACGGTCACTCCCGAGACGGTGGGTGCACAGAGTCAGGCGACTCTGACCATTGCGAGCACGCTCCTCTGCTTCAACGACGTCGGCGCCCCCCCGCGCTTCAATGAGTGGTCGGGCCGCGCGACCCTGACGACCTCGGCCGGCGTGTTCGTCCTCGACGCTGCGGACCGGCTTCGCATCAACATCCCCTAGAGAGCGTCGAGGAGGTGGACCCGACCACCGACCGGGGCTACCGCCCGCGTCAGTTGCTCCGGCTGGCGGTGAGAATGTAGTCCATCTGCTGGGGGCCTTCACCGGGCCCGGGGCAGTCGAGCGTGGCGGTACCGCGGACCGACAACTCGACGAAGTTCACCTTCTGCGAGGCCACACCCGCGTACTCGACCACCGCCGCCGCCGGGCATTGGCCCTCGGGCGGCTTGGGTCCCCCGCTCCTAAAGTGCACCGATCCGTCGGCCTGTACGGTGCCGGTGAGATCGAAGCTCTGAGCCGGGCAGGGCCGCCCCACCACCACGAACCCCGTTAGCAACCCGCTCCCTCCCGCGTTTCCCGTCTGCGAGAGCGTCACCGAGCCGTCGCACGTGAAGGAGCCGATCACTCCGTCGCGGGTGCGGTTCCATTGCACCAGCCAAGCCGGGTAGGCGTTGTACCGGCCGGCGACCTGCGGCACGGGACCGTCGGGAGCAGTGGGACCCTCGCCGCCACAGGCACCCACGGCCAAGAGCAGGAGCAAGCTCCCTGCCTTCTTCATGTCGTCCTCCCTCTTCGAATCCGGACAGCTGCCTCCGGTGCTATCTAGCTAAGCAAGGAGACGGCCAGACGGGGGACCCCCGACGATGGGGTAAATCATTGAGCCCATTGGGGTGGAGCGCTGGGTTGTTGTGCGGGATTCGAACAGTGTTCGGCGATCGAAACGGAGGGGGGCTATGAGTTTTCGGAGCTCTTCTTGTGGAGGCCGAGCTCTTCGAGGCGCCGGTAGAAGGTCTCGGGCGAAATCTGCAGCAGCTCGATGGCTCGTCGCCGGTTGCCCTTGGTGTAATCGAGGGCCCTCAGGATGTGGCTCCGCGCAGCCTCCTCCACGACGCGGCGCAGCGGAACGGGCGGGCCCTGTTGCTCGGGAGTTGGGGCCGACGTCGGGGAGGCCCGTGCCTCCCGCAAGATGTAGTCGGGAAGGTCGGCCCCGCTGACAACCTCGTGATCGACCAGACAAACCGCGCGTTCGACCACCTGCTGCAATTCCCGGACGTTGAAGGGCCAGCCGTGGCGCTTCAAGATCCCCAGAGCCTCTTCGGCAAAGACCTTCCGCCCGAGCCCGTGCTCGTGGAGGCCCAGGAAGTGAGCGACGAGCAGCGGGATGTCCTCCGGTCGCTCGCGCAGCGGGGGGATCACGAGTTCGTGGCCGAGCCGGGCCAGCAGGTCCGCGCGAAACCGGCCCCCCTCCACGTCCTTTTCGAGCGGCCGATTGGTGGCGGAAACGAGGCGGACATCGATCCGCCGGGCGACCGTGTCGCCCACCCGATACACCTCGCCCGAATCGAGAAAGCGGAGAAGCTTGGTCTGAATCCCGGGGTCGATGTCGCCGACTTCATCGAGGAACAGGACGCCGCCGTGGGCCAGTTCTAGGCGGCCTTTCTTGTCTCGGGTGGCTTCGGTGAAGGCGCCACGCACATGGCCGAAGAGCTCCGACTCCACGAGGGTCGGGGCGAGGGCCGGAATCGTGACCGGGACGTAGGGGCCCCGGGTGCGGTCGCTGTGGGCGGCGTAGGCGCGGGCGAACAACTCCTTGCCCGTGCCCGTCTCCCCGCGGAGCATGACCCGGGCTCCCGACCGGGCAAAGCGCCGAAGGTCGTCGTAGACCTTGAGTAAGGCCGGCGCCCGGCCGACGATCCGGTGCCGCAGCAGCTCGCCCTCGAGGGCCTCCAGCCGCTCGCCCGTTGACTCCAGGGCCTCCGACGTCCGGACCTGCTCCTCCGTTCTCTCTAACACCAAGGAGGCGTAGAGCGAGGCCGCGGTCAAGAACTCCAGATCCTCGCGGGTGAAGGGATGCACGTCGCTGCGGTTGTCGAGGTAGACGACGCCGCGCACCGGGTCCCGGCCCAGGGGCACGCAGAGAACGGAGCGGATCCGGAAGCGCTGGATGCTCTCCGCCTCCCCAAACTGCGTGTCCTGGCGAACGTCGGAGGCCAGCACCGCCAACCCACCCTCCAGGACGTGGCGGAGGACCGTGTGGCTCAGGGGCCAACGCTCGGGCGGCGACGTAAGGTCGAGGTTATGAGTGGAGAGGGGAAGCAGCGCGCCGTCGCCAGCCAGAACCAGGACGCAGGCCCGATCGGGTCGCAGATGCTCGACGAGGGCATCGAGGATGCGCTTCAGGACCGCGGGGGGTTGGCGCTGCTCCAGAAGCTCGCGCCCGATCTCATAAAGAGCGAGGAGCCGTCCGGAGGCGAGGGCGGCCGAGGCCAGGGGGCGGTGCGGGTCCAGAGTGGCCTCCGTTCGCACCGCGCTCGTCTGGGGATCCTGGGGGGCCACGCTAAAAGACTATCAAAACGGCGGCCTGCCCTGCCAACGGTTGCATCACTCTCCGGGGCCCCCCCGCGCCAGGGGCGGGGGCAACACGCGTCTTCCCGGCCGCCGCCCGCCTACCCCGAATTCAGGCAGACCCCTAGGCCCATTTCCGCCCTCTCCCGCTGGTCTCGCCCCTACCCCCGCCCTAAATTCCATGCTGAAGGTTGGCCTCAAGCAGCCGGTCGGCTCGCTGTCTTGGTGGCCGAGAGGAGCCCGGTTGAGCCCTCGAACTCTGAAATTCCTCGCCCTTGGCTACTCGCTCAAGATCATCCTGCTCGGTCTGGTCTGCCTTATGATCCCCGATCTCCCTGCGCGAGCGATGAGCAAAGCCCGGCAGCTGTGGACGACAGTCGGGGGGCCATCCACCCGCTAGCCGCGATCCGCGGGAATCCCGGCCCCTCGGATCAGCGCCCCGCGCTCTGCGGATGGTCGGCCAACCAGGCCCCGACCTCGCGCGCGGCAGGAACGGAGGCGAGGGACGAGCGCAGCTCCGGGGCCAAGCCCTCGGTCAGCACCGAGAGGGAACGCGCGCTCTCGCGATAGGCGGCCATGGCTCCCGCCGCGTTCCCCTTCTTTTCTTGCACGCGGCCTAGGAGGGCGTGGAGCCGGTAGAGCCCCGCCCCCCACCCCGAGCGTTCCGCCGCCCTCAGCGCCCGTCGCCCCGCGTCCTCCGCCTGGGGCAACCGCCCGCGGGCCAACTCCGCCCTGGCCAGGGACTCTAAGCCACGGATGCACAGGATTACGTCGCCCACGGTCTCGGCATCTCGCACCGACGAAGTCAGTATCGACGCCGCGCCCGCGGCGTCGCCCAGAGCCAGGAGGCCCCCTCCCTGGGCGATCCGAGCCCGGAGGATGGCCACCCGGCTCCCGCTCGCGGTGGCCAGCTCCACCGCCTGCGCGAAGGCCTTCCCGGCCGCGGCCACGTCGCCTTTGGCCAGCTGCAACTCCCCGACCGCGGCCTGGAGGTCCGCGGCCTGCTCGCGGTTTCCGGTTTCCTGCACCCAGGCCGACGCCGCGTCGAGCTTGGCCTGCGCCTCCCCTAATCGACCCAGCTCGATCAGGGCCATGGCTTCCTTGATCGTGAACTCGGCCAGGCCGCGCTTGTCGTCCAGCTGCTTGAGGATCTTGAGGGTCTCCGCGTAGGCCGAGGAGGCCGCGGCGTAGCGGCCCTCATACTGGTGGAGCAGACCGATGTTCCCGTGGGAGACGGCGAGCGCTTTGGTGAAGCCGATCTCGCGGGCCCGGTCCAGGGCCTCGAGAAACGACTTCATGGCCTCCGGCCAGCGGCCCTGGGCGATCTGGAGGAAACCCATGTTCTGGGTAGAGACGACGATGCCCGCTTTGTCGCCGACCTTTCGGCGCAAGTCGAGGGCCTGCTGCCAGTAGACGAACGCGTTGTCTCGCTCCCCTTCCAGGAAGAAGATATAGCCCACGTTGTCGTAGCTCTGGGCCAGCTTCTGGTCGTCTCCGAGCTCGCGGCGCAGCCGCAGGGCCTCCTGATACGCCTTTTGAGCCTCGCGGTACTCCCCCCGCCCCTCGTGAAGGCTGCCGAAATCGTTCCAGACGTCGGCCTGCCCCTTCCGGTCGCCGATCTTGAGGTAAACCTCGCGGGCGGCGACCAGATCGGGCTCCGCCTCCGCGAAGCGGCCCATGGCCAGGTGGACGCTCGCGCGGTTCTTGAGGCTCACGGCCGCTCCGCGCTTGTCCCCCACCTTTTTCCGGACGGCCGCCGCTTCCGCGTACCTGGCCAGGGCCTGGGGGTATTCGCCGAGACGCTCGTGAGCCACGCCCATGGCATTGAGCACGTCGCCCTGACCCTGTCCGTTTTCGAGCTGGGTCATGAGGGCCAAGGCTCGAACCAGAGGGTCGGTCACGGCCTTGCGCGCGTCCCCGGCCAGGATCATGTTCTTCCCGAGCAGGAACCAGGCCCGGGGGTCACTCCGATCGAGCTCCGTGACTCGCCTCAGGGTCGGGACGGCCTTGGCGATCGCGCCCTCGCTGGCCTGGGCCGCGGCCAGGTCGAGGAGGGCCTCGGTGTCGTTCGGGTACCGCGTGACCAGCTCCGCGTAGGCCTTCTCCGCCTCCGCCAAGTCGCCCCGAAGGAGGGCGAGGCGGGCGCGCACGCGCCAGGCGAGGCGTGTCTGCGCAGAGCCGACGGTCTCGGCGGCCTTTTCCGAGGCCGCCAAGGCCTTATCGTGGTAGCCGAGGGCCTGGTAGGCCTCGCTGAGGCCGAGGAGGGCGGCGGCAAAGGCGGGGTCCGCCCGGAGGGCCCGCTCGAAGCTCGGCGCCGCCCCCACCGAGTCCCCCACCGCGAGCCGATCGCGGCCTTCCCGATAGGCCTTCGCCGCCTCCAGAGACGCCGTCTGCGGCTCGGGCAGGGGCCGGCTGGACGGCCGGGGCGCGCCCAGCTCGCCGCGGAGCCGCTCCCCCAGCTCCCCCACCAGCCGGAAGAGCCCGGCCGCATCCGTGGTCTCGGCGCTCATTGTCCGCGACGCGACCGAGTCCGCGCCGCTGGGCGAAACGAGGCTCAGATCCACGCGCAGCGTCGTCCCGGCCCGACGGACAGTGCCGGTCACCAGGCGGTTGACCTCCAGGAGCTCGGCCAGACGCTTGAGGGAGGCCTCGTCCCGGGTAGTGCCGGCCAGGGCCAGATCGTGCAGGGTACGCACCACGCGCCCGGAATCGAGGACGCGCAGCTGGGGGGTCTCCGCCAAATGGCCGGCCAGCATCTCGGCCATCCCCGTGGCCGCCCAGGCCAGGCCGGGGTCACCGGTCTCGTCGGCCAGGGGCAGGACGGCCACGCTGACGGGAGCCGCTTCCGGAAGGGACGCGCGGGCCGACGTCGGGGAGCCCGGCCTCCGCTCGGTCGTCCAGGGGTGGTAGACGGCGGTGGCGGCCCCCGCTAGCAGGACCAGCCCCAGCGCCACCGCGGCCCGGGGAAAGCGGATGCGGCCAGTCGCACGCTTCGCGTCCAGATCCGCGACCAGATCTCGAACGCTCGCGTACCGTCGCCCTCGGTTCCGCTCGAGGCAGCGCCGGATGATGTTGCGCACGTAGCCCGGCACGTGAACCCCGGTCTCGTTAATGTCGCGCGGCCGCCCCGAGATCCGCTGGGCGAGGGCCTCGGCCTGCGAGCCCGCATTGAAGGGAAGCTGGTTCGTGACCATCTCGAAGAGGACAATGCCGAGGGCGTAGATGTCACTGCGGGCGTCCAGGGGGTCGCCCGCCACCTGCTCCGGGGAGAGGTAGTCCAGGGTGCCCACGATGGCCCCCGAACGGGTCAGGGCGTCGTGCTCCAGGGAGCGCGCGACGCCGAAGTCCGTGATGTAGGCGACGTCGTTGGGGCCGAGGAGGATGTTTCCCGGCTTGATATCGCGGTGGACGATGCCCGCATCGTGGGCTTGCTGCAGGGCCTCCGCCACCTGTCGGAAGATGTTCAGGGCGCGATCGACGGGCAGCGGTCCACTCTCCCCCAGGACGTCGAGGAGGGAGCGTCCGTCCACCAGGCTCATGGTCAGGAAGCGCAACCCTTCGCTCTCCCCGATGTCATGGATGCGCACGACGTTCTTGTGGGTGACCTCGCGGGCCAGGACCAGCTCTCGGCGGAAGCGGCTAATCCACTCCGGGTTCGTCCCCAGGTCGGGTCGGAGAACCTTGATGGCGATGTCCGTGCCCAGCTCCTCGTCCCGGGCCTTGTAGACGACGCCCATCCCGCCCACGCCGAGCTGGCCGAAGATTCGATAGCGGGAAGCCACCAGCGTACCGGGGGTAAGGCGCCGGGCGAGGTCGACGTTGGTTTGGGTTTCCACAGGGGTTGGCCGGCCGGGGACGAAGACTCTCTCCAGGGCCGGCATCACACAGCGGGGAGGAGTTCGGCAATCCGCTGCTGGAGCTCGGCGACCAGCCGCTGGCCCGGAGGGGGCTTGGGGGGGGTGCTACTCCGGTGGACGAGGGCTCCGATCAACACGCTGGCCGTATAGTCGGCCAGCGCCTCCAAGATCTGAATATCCATCGCGGTGAAGGCCGGGCCCAGCTTTCGGCTGTCCACGTAGATCACGCCGATGATGTTCTCCTCGTGCCGAAGGGGGACGCAGGCCAGGGAGCCGATACCCTGGGCCACCACGCTCGGCCGCTTCCCCAAACGGGGATCGGCGTGGGCATCGGAGACGACTACCGGCCCCCGGACCTCGAGCGCCTGCTTCACCGCCCCCACGCTACCCCGGAAGCGCTCCTCCCACAGATCCCCCACCGAGAAACCGGCCGCCACCTCGGGCCGGAACCGCCCGTCGGGACCGGCCACCAGGACGAAGCCCCGCTCGGTCTGGGTCACCTCCATGGCTGATTCCAGGAAGCGCAGGAGGAGGTCAATGGGCTCAAGGTCGCCGCTGAGCCGGCGCCGCATCTCGGCGGATGTCTGGAGCCGCGCGAGGCGCTGCGAATCCAGAGTGGCGGCCTGGGCCGCGGTCAGTCGTTCGAAGCGCGCCATCAGCCCCCCCAGGCTGATCCAATCGCCCTCCTGGAGCTCGGCCCCCGCGGGGACGTCCCCGTTCACCAGGGTTCCGTTCTTGCTTCCCAGATCCTCGAGCCTCCAGCCCTCACCCGTCCAGCTCAAGCGCGCCTGATGCTTCGAGACCCGCGCATCCTCGAGGACGAGGTCGCAGGTAGCGTCACGCCCGATCTCCAGGGTCTCTGCGTCCCGGAGGATCAGAAACCGGGACGCCCGCTGGGGGGGATAGAGCGTCAGCTTTCCTGGCATGGCCGGGCCAATCTCAAGGAATGCACTGAGCCTGCGTGTTCGTCTTCCGGTCGAGGCTGAAGTCCAGCGTGCCCGCGGCGACCCTCAGGAGGCCGGCGACATCGACGCGGGAGGGGTCCTGGGCCCGCCAAACGTCGGGGATGTCGTCGCCGCTGTGCGCCTTCACGTAGTCCGAAAAGGCGTTGATCTGGCTGATCGCCTGCGTGATCGCCCCTCCCTGGTAGAGGCTGATCGCCTGCGATAGCAGGCCCTGCAGCGTGCTGAGCACGGCGGTCGGGATCGAGCCCCCATAGGTGTTGAGGAGCCCCTGCAGGGCGTTGAACTTGTCGACGATGACGGTGTCGATCGGCCGGATGTCGACCACGATCAGGAACTCCGAGAAGTCGCCCCCGCCCCCGTCGACTCGATAGCTGCCCCTCCCCTCGTACTGCGTGACATCCCGGAAGAGGCCGCCGTCGGGCGCTTTGAAAAGGGCCAGAGGGACGGCGGCGTCGAGCTGGAGGTTATGGGTGTGAAGAGATATTTTGTACACACCTTCGAAGGTCAAGACGCTCGAGGCGCTGGGGTCGACCTGCAGCAGAACCGGAAAGGCGCCGGGGGGACTCACCTGCGCTATGCCCGGGAGTCGGGCGAGCAACGTTGGGTCGAGCGGGTCCACGACCGTCGCCACGACGCTGATGGCGCTTGGAGTCAGGCCGACGACGTTTTCGAAGGTAAGGGTGAGGTCGGTCTCGAGCCCCCCGGGCAAGTCGATGTCCGCCTTGGCCTGGTTCCCAGAGACCGTCACCGCGAACGGCACCTGGCCAGAGGTCGAGAGCGGCAACGGCAACTGGGCAAACGCGCTCGACGCGCCCATCAGGGAAAGCAAGCCCACCGTCAAAAGCTTCCGCATCCTCCCCTCCTCGAACTCCTGCGTTGGAATGTCCTAGGGAGAGCCAAAAGGCCCCCTATCCCGTCCTGGCGTCCAACCCCACCAATTTCCGCTCAGATGGGTTGCAAAGCGCGGGCCGGGGTCGGGAGGAGCCCATTTCTAGCGCCCGCGCGGCCGGAAGCGCCTGGTTCCAAAAGGCTATCCGACCCTGGGCCCGCTGGATCAGGGGGTGTGGTGGCCCTTCGGGTGGGTTGGTTGCCTACCCAAGAGTGGAAGCGAAATGCCACTCCTCGGGCACGTCGGAGGGAAGATGCTTGAAGGGCTGCCCCCGCCCCTTAGCCCTCGACGCCCTCCAGGAGCCAGATCTTGCCGCCCTGGAACTTCTTGTCCCGGGCCGACTTCTCGCTCGGGAGGGGGAGCACGGAGCGGCGGGGTATGAGACAATCCGCTCGCAGATCCCGGGAGGGCGGTCTGGGCCGGCCCGCATCCAGGCGGACCCGTGACCAGCCGTGCCGGATCGGCGGCGGGAGGTTCGGCGGGACGCCGCCCCCTCCTGCCGGGTGAGGGGGACCCCCTGGAGAAGCCGACCGTCCTCTTGGTTGACGACGACGACAGCACCCGCGGCCACCTCTCCGTCCTCCTCTCAGGGCTGGGTTATGGGGTGGCGGTGAGCACAGCCGGGGACGAGGCGGTCTCCCGGCTTGCCTCCGGCCACCTCCCCGCGCTGGTCATGCTCGACCTGGTCATGCCCGGCATGAGCGGCCTCGACGTCCTCGACCACATCAAGTCAACCTATCCGCAGATCCCGGTCGTGATTCTCTCCTCCGTGGGTCAGATCAAGACGGTAGTCGACGCCATGAACCGTGGGGCTTCCGATTACTTGGTCAAGCCCGTTCAAGAGGCGGAGCTCACGATCACCCTCGAGAGCGCCCTGGAAAAGCAGCGTCTGCGGGACGAGGTTCGGGTGCTGCGGCGTCGGCTCGACCAGTTCGATCCCGCAGAGTTCCTCTCCTCGAGCCCGCAAATGTTGCGGCTTAAGGAGATCGCCCGGCAAGTGGCGGAGACCGACGCCCCCGTGCTCGTGCTCGGGGAGACGGGCGTGGGCAAGGAGCTCCTGGTCCGGTACATCCACGAGCAGTCCCCCCGTCGCGACAAGCCCTTCGTCAAGGTGAACTGCGCGGCCCTCCCCCACGACCTCCTGGAGTCGGAGCTCTTCGGCTACGAGCGCGGAGCCTTCTCGGGGGCCGTGCGGGACAAGCCCGGGAAGTTCGAGCTGGCCCACAAGGGCTCGATCCTCCTCGACGAGATCGCGGAGATGAGCCCCCACGTGCAGGCCAAGCTACTGCACGTCCTACAGGACGGTGAGTACAGCCGCTTAGGCGCTCGGCACTCCAGCCGTGTCGACTCCCGAGTCTTTGCCTCGACCAACATTCCCTTGGAGAGAGCGGTTGCGGAAGGGAAATTCCGTCAGGACCTGTACTTCCGAGTGAACGTCATCCGCATGGAAGTTCCTCCATTGCGCGAGCGGCCGGAGGACATCCCTCTCCTCGCGAACGCGTTTCTACGCCGGTACCTCGAGCGCTACTCCAGCCCGACGCGGGAGTTCCCGCCCGAGCTGGCGGAGGCGTTCCGGCGCCACAGCTGGCCGGGCAACGTGCGCGAACTCGACAACGCGGTGCGGCGCTTCGCCATCTTGCCGGACGTGAACATGGCGCTGGCCGAGCTCTCGAAAACGCGCGCGGAAGCCCCCGAGGCGCCGCCCAGAGAGGACGTCTCTTTGAAGACGATCGCCTCCCAGGCGGCGGAGAAGGCGGAGCAGGAGATCGTGCGCCGCGCCCTGGCCGAGACCCGGTGGAACCGCCGGGAGGCGGCCCGCCGGCTCCGGATCTCCTACAAGGCGCTCCTCAACAAGATCAAGAAGTGGCAGCTGGAGGCGGAGGTGCCCCTGGCCTCCCCGCCCGACGCGGCCGCGGCCAAGGGTACGCGCGGCGCCGAATGACCGCATCCCCGTAATTCCGCTCCGGAGCGTCCATCCGGGAGAGCCCTGGTCGGATCGAGCCGGGGCCTCGGCTAGAAGCCGGGACCAGGAGCAATTTCTCTCCAGGCCGGGCTGAGCAGCGTCAAGTAAATGCCGGCCTGGAAGCCCTCGATCGTCGGGATCGTACCCAAGGTCCCGCGGCGACGATACCGCGCCGACCCCGAAAGCTGGAGGTGCCTTCCCAGACGCCGGTCAAGAGCCAGGAAGGCGTCGTCGCTGAGGGCATCCACCCCCTGGGCCGCCTGCGTCGTGTCGGGCTGGACATGGCTCGCGACCATGCGGAGCCCCCAGTCACGCCCCATCGGGACGGTTGCGCTCAGCCCTGCCCGAACCTCCAGTCGGCTGACGCCGATGCCGAACGCAGGGGCCACCTCCCGTCGGACGAAGGCCGTGAGGCTCGAGCCCTTGACCATTCGGTTGAAGGTGGCCCCCCCGAAGAAGGTCTCCTTCTGCAGAAGGCCGGCGCGGGCGGCTTCCGGCGTGTAGCTGGCCCCTCCCTCCAAGAGGAGGGCGCTTCGAGGGGAGAGAACCCGCGTCCATCGAAGGGAGCCGAAGTGTGTGAGGTACGACCTGCCCGCCTGGTCCGCCCGCGTATACTCAACCGAATACTCGATCGCCGCCGCACTCCTTGGGCTGAGCTGGCGTACGAGCCCCATGGTGCCCCGAACGCTCTCTCCGTTGATCAGGCCCGGGGAA
>Ga0210384_10005183_pt1 | contig 14308 bp, 14 predicted proteins | sample IncBWH2MmetaG_FD_160574 | JGI IMG/M metagenome (GOLD analysis project Ga0210384, IMG submission 160574) | Forest soil microbial communities from Barre Woods Harvard Forest LTER site, Petersham, Massachusetts, United States - Inc-BW-H-2-M | ecosystem: Environmental > Terrestrial > Soil >...
CGCCCTCGTCGGGGCCGGCGCCGGGGTGGCCCTGCTCCTCGCCGTGTGGCTCCGTCGGAACGGACGGCCCCCCGGGCCTAGTACTCGCCCTTCAGCCGTTCCCCCGCGGAGTAGTTCCGCAAAGGCCCGCTGAGCAGCGTACTGTTGCTCACGGAGGCGACCGTCCCATCCTCCAGGCGGAGCCAAGTGGTCACGATGCCGACCCGGACCACCCGCCCCTTCATCCCGCCGATCTCGATCGTGTCGTAGAGCCGGAGCAGGCGGTTCCGCATCAGGATGAACCCGGCGATGATGTTCTGCAGCGTCGTCTGAAGGGCGAGGGTGACCGCGAGGCCGGCGAACGCGGAGAAGGTCAGGCCGCCGATCAGGGTGAACGGCCCGATCAGGTCGAACACCGCGCCGACCCCGATGAGGACGAACAGGATCCAGATCAGGACCCGAACGCCGCGCACATGGGCCGGCGCGTCTCCTCGTTCGACCATCGAGCGGGCGGCGAATCGGGCGCTGGCGTAACCGACCCCCGCAAGGGCGGCGACCACCACGATCACCTCGAGATCGACCAGGTACGAGCCCGTTGCCATCGCCCCACCGACCGTCGGTCCGGGCGGCGGACCGGCCCGACCTATATCTGGTTGGTCGTGCGGGCCCAAGTCTCGGCGCCCGCCGGGCCGCAATCGGCTGGGCCGGGACGGTGATCGGACGCCCCGACGGGCGACGGCACGCTAGGGCGACCGCCAGTTCACAACGCGCGGGCCCGGTTGTTCTTCAGCTGGTGTTCGACCTCGGCCCTCCCGAGCGCCTCGAGCACCGGTGGGACGTACATCCCGAACCGGCCGCGCAGGCCCTTCTTGAGGCCGTACCACCCTTTGACCGGATTGTCCGCGGAACGGCCCCATGCCTCGACCGTGCCGGGAGCCGCGGGTTTCTGCTCGTCGGCGCTTCCGAGGGGCACCCAGTCCCCCTTCGACTTCAGCATCGCGTGAAGGTCTTCGATGCAACGAAGGTGATAGCGAAGTTGCGTCTTGCCTACCGTCACGATCAAGGCGGGAGGGTCCGCGGAAGAGTCGCGGTACGCCTGGAACTCGGACCCGAGACTCGGGGTCTTCAGGGTCCACGGGTCAGTCGAGGTCCCGGCGCCTTTGACGGGGGGTTTCGCCACAAACCGGGCCACCCGCTCCGGGCACATTAAGACGGATGTTACTGGTTGAACCTCCGTCCACCGGGGCTCAACATCGAACCGGCTCCCAGCGGCGGGGGTAGCGCATCCCCCCGCGGAGGTTACCGGGGCTCGGCCTTCTTTCGAGCCGGGAGGGCGTTGCCGCCGTACCGCCCACGGGGTTGCCGGACGGACCGGCCTGAGTGCGGTACCGAATACTCCCTACGCGATGGTCACGGAGGCGAGGTAGATGCCCTCGCCGTGAGAGGCCGCGTTGATGTACGCGGACGCGTTGCCGCCGACCATCGTCGCCCCGTAGTGGTAGACGTCGGCCCCGGTGGACCCCGTCGCGTACAGTACCAGGGCGAACCGGTCCGCGGCGTTGGCGCCCGTGACATTGATCCAGAAGCCGAACGTGCCAGTGACCTGGTTGTGCACGGTCGTGGAGGTCGTCGACGTCTGACAGCTTCCCCCGTAGCAGTAGTACCCGTCGGAGTAGTACTGGGTGGCTCCGGCCCAGTCGTTGCTTGGCCACCAGAAGCTTGCGTCCGTCGTCGTGTCCACCAGGTAGGCACCACCGTACAGGGCAGCGTAGGCCACCACGTGGCAGTAGCCGTACGTGGAGGTGTTGATGACGCCGCAACTGGTCCACTTCACCACGTGGCCGGCGAGCCAGACCCGGTAGTGGATGACCGCGATGACGCTCGCGGTCTTGTGGGTGATCGGGAGGGGTACCCAGGTCGCGAGGGTGGCGACCGCCTGGCCCCCGTTCGAGGTGATCGAGGCGCAGTCCGTGCCCGAGGAACGCGCGATGAACCCCGCCTTTCCGGAGCTCGCCTTGAAGAATCCTGCCTTCCAAACGGTCGCGTGCCCGCAGCCGTACACCCACGAGGAACTCGAGGAGACCGGGACAGCGCCGGCATAGGGGGCGGCCAGGACCACCACGTGGGCCCCGATGGCGGCCGGTGCCACGAGCAGGAGGACCAAGATCGGGGCGAGGAGCGCGCTGGGCGCCCAAGCCATTCGGGGCGGCTCGGAGATCAGGAGGCGGCCGGTTCGGGGGTTCGTCGTTCGGCCCATTTTGCTCCGGTTCGATGTGAGGGGTTCTCTCGCCTCGGATAGCAGCGAACGGCCACCCAGGCCCCGGACGCCCCCCCAGTATAAAGAACGGGTCGGCAACCGCGCTTCCCGCACCGAGGTGGGGGAAAGGCCCCCTCTCTACTCCGAGCGGTTCTGCCCCGAAATCGACATCGTCACGGACGTAGCGCCCACGTGGTGTTCAACCACCCGTGGGACCAGCGACCCCCGAACAAGACGCCGTAGCCGGCCCCGGCGTCCCAAGCGAGGGGGGCGGCGTCGACGGCGACCGGCGAAGGGGCCGCGAGCACCTGCGACCAACGTCCGGCATGGAACCACCAGGTGTCGTTGTAGACGTGATTGCGGTGATGCCCTCCGAACAGCACGATACCGGATCCATTCGGATCATACGCGAACGAACCGCCGTCCCGGGAGGGGGGCGCGACGGTGAGGTTCGTCGTGATGTTCGTCCAGACGCTACCGCGTAGCGTCCACGTGTCCCCGTAGGTAGGTCGAGAGGCGTAGCCTCCGAAGAGCAGGACGTACTGGTCCAGGGCATCGTAGGCGACCATCGGTTCCCCCCGAGGACTCGGGGCGACCGGGCTCGTGAGCTGGGTCCACGCTCCGGCGTGGAAGGTCCAGGTATCGTTGTAGAAGTGGAAGTACGTCGGCGGAACGAGGCTTCCTCCGTGACCAGCGAACATGACGACCCGGGAGTTCCCTGCGTCGTAGGCCATGCCGGGCACCCGCCGCGCGGGGGGGGAGGAAACGGGGAACAGCTGGGTCCACTTGCCGCCCTGGAACTTCCATGTGTCGTTCAGGTACGCCGTGTTGTTCGAACCCCCGAACATGACGAGGTACCCATCCGCCGCATCGTAGGTCATCCCCCCACCTCGTCGAGGTTGGGGGCTTGGAGACGGGTGGAGCTTGACCCACTTTCCCGCGGGGGTAAATTTCCAGGTGTCGCCGAGCAACGAGACCCGATTATGGCCACCGAACATCACGAAATAGCCGTCGGCCGGATCGAAGGCCATCACGTCCTCGGCTCGAGCGCCGGGGAGCGGACCGGGAGTCAGGAGGCTCCAGTTCTTCGGGGGGCCTCCCGAACCGTTCGCCAGCAGGACCGGTCCCCCTCGGCCGAGCTGAGGGACCGAGCCGGTCCCCGGGTGTTGTGCTCCGAGTAGGGCAGCGGCGGGAATCAACAGAGAGAGCACGCTGATGACCGCGAACCCCCGGAGCGTGAGGATGACCATGTCGGCGGGTCGACCGCCACGCCCCGCTATAACACTCGCCTGAAATCGCAGCCTCAGGGCGGGACTGCGGTACCCGTCTCTCCTGGATGGCTATGGCCGTGGTTCGCCCTCGCGCCGTCGGGGCATCCGCCCAGCCTGGGAGCGGGTTAACCTCGCGAGTTTCAAGACTGTGTTCCAGTTCCGGCCCGTTCCTCGGGTCCCCAGCCGGCCCTCGAGGAAGGGCAGCGTGACCTTCGAGCGACCGACCCCATCGGGGTAGACGACGTAGGCGTGGCGGTCCCATCCGCGGGCGACCTCCGGCCCCGAGATCCCGATCGTGAGCGCCTTCCACGATGGAGGGTTGGGCACGGTTCGAAGGGCGTACAATAGCAGGTGCGACGGGTCGCCCTCGGCCTCCTTCGGGAACGGGTTGTGAGCGACGATCGCCGCCCATTCCTCAGCGGTTCGCACGAACGCGTCGGTCGTGAGCTTCAGGCGGCGGGTGAACTCGTGCTCGAGGAGCTCTTCGACCTCGTCCGTCGGTTGTGGCGGACCGACGAACACCAGGTTCCCGGACCCAAGGAGCGTCTCCACCCCGGAGTAGCCCATCCCCTCGACGGCCGACCGGAGTTCGGCCATCTCGACGCGCTGGTGATGGACGACATTCACGGCGCGCAAGAGGGCCACGTAGGTGGTCATGGCGTCCGCCAGGGACCGGTCCGAGGAGATAGAAAACCCCCCGGCCCCCCCACGGGGAGTGCCCCCAAGGGGCCGTAGAGACGGTGGGGTCGTCCTCCCACATCCCGATCGGGGGGAGGCGGACGAACAGTGTTACGAATTTTCAGAAGAGCATACTACTTTAACCCTGGCCGGCTCGCCCTGTTCGGATGGCCAGCTCGGACCCCCCTAGCGCCAACCCGCGGCCGGGAAACGCGGTCCTCTCCCCCCGGGAGAAGGTCCTGGTGGCCCTCCTCTACGCCGGGATCGGACTCGCCACCACCGCGGCATTCGCCCTCCTGTACTTCATCTCCGCCCGCTACGACATCCCACCGAGCTCCGCGGCCGGAGGAAGCTCGCTCATCACGACGGGGGCGACGTTCTTCAGCATCGGTCTCGCCGCCTACGTGTTCGGACTCCGACACGGCGTCGACGCCGATCACATCGCGGCGATCGACAACACGACCCGCAAGCTCCTCGCCGAGGACAAGCGCCCGCTCACCGTCGGGACGTGGTTCTCCCTCGGGCACTCGACGATCGTGGTGGGTCTCATCGTCGCGCTCGTCATCGCCACCGAATTCATCGATGCCCGCGTCGGTTTCCTACGCTCCACCGGGGCGGTGGTCGGAACCCTGGTCTCGGGATCGTTCCTCTGGCTGATCGGGTTCATCAACGTCCTCATCGTCCTCGAGGTGTATCGGCTGTTCCGGGCCCTGCGGCGGGGCGAGTACAACGAAGCCCAGCTCGAGGAGCAGCTCAAGAACCGCGGCTTAATGAACCGCTACTTCGGCCGACTCTTCGGCGTGATCAACACGCCGCGCCAGATCTACCCCGTGGGCGTCCTCTTCGGCCTCGGCTTCGACACCGCGAGCGAGATCGCGCTCATCGCCGTCACCCTGGCCGTCGGGCTGTCGAACATCCCGATCTATGTCGTGCTCGTGTTCCCGCTCCTCTTCACCTGCGGCATGGTCCTGGTGGACACGACGGATGCCATCACGATGCGATTCGCCTACGGATGGGCGTTCCTCAAGCCGATCCGGAAGATCTACTACAACCTCACCGTGACGGTAATCTCGGTGCTCGTCGCGTTCCTGATCGGAGCGATCGAGCTCCTTTCCGTGCTGGGCTCGGAGCTCAACCTGACGGGCACGTTCTGGGGATCCATTGACCACCTGAGCTTCGAAGACCTGGGGTTCGCGATCATCGCCATCTTCGTCGTCACCTGGGGGGTCGCGTCGGCCTACTACCGGTACAAGCGATACGACGACCTCCAGCTCCCCGGTGCGGCCCCCTCGACGCCGCCGGCCGGGTGAGCTCGGATGGCGAAGCGCGTCGTGCGTCTCGGCATCTCCCTCGAACCCGAGCTCTTAGGATCGCTCGACCGCTGGGTTCGGGCCCGGAACTCTCCCAGCCGCTCGGAAGCGGTCCGGTTCCTCGTCCGCAAGGAACTCGCCGAGAAGGGTCTGGAGGATCCGGAGTCGGACGCGGTTGGAACGGTGACGCTCCTGTACCGGCATGATGCGCCGATGGTGCTCCGGCGGCTGACCGCCGTCCAGCACCGGTGGGGGAGTCACATCCAATCGTCGACCCACCTCCACTTGCGGGGCGAGGCCTGCGTCGAGGTCCTCCTCCTCGTGGGCAAGCGGCGCGAGATCGAACGGGCGGCGGAGGATATCCGCGGCGTCAAGGGGATCCTCCAAGGACGTTTCACGACGATGACCCCCGGGATCGCCGGCGCGGCCACCGGCCATCTCCATCCCCATCGCGGGTGAGCGCGGAGCCCGGTGCCCGGGCGCCGGTCGCGAAACTGGTTATGGGGGATTGCGTCTCCCTGACCCGATGGCGCCTGGCACCGCCCGACGCGACGGACGAGCAGCGAACAGCAGTACTAGGCCCGTCGCGGTGTACGAATTCCGCCAGAGGTTCGGCGCGCCGATCGACTTCGTCTACCGATGGTGCACTGACTATTCTCCGGACGATCCGGGTCTCGAGAAGGAGCCGTACACTCGGCGGGTCCTCCGACGAGGACCTCGTCTAGTCGTCTACGAGGACCTCTACGATACCGACCACGGGTGGATGTGGAGCCGGCAGGTCGTGACCCTCCAGCCTCCCGATCGCTGGCACGCCGAAGCCACGGGAAACTATCGGACCTGGACGCTCGACTACGAGTTGCGGACCCTGCGCGACGGCGCCACGGAGCTTCGGTTTCGAGGAAGGCGGCGGTCGACCCTACTGGGGGGACAGAATCCGCCCAAGGCCCGGCTCGAGAGGGAGTTGCGAGCCTCGTGGGCGAATTTCGCCAAAGCGTTGGAGCGCGACTACCGCCAAAAAGGACCGGGTTCGTAGACTCGGTGCTGCCCCGAGGATCCAATGGTCCGGGGAATCTCGGGTTCCGCGGGGCCGGCCTGTATGGCGGGGGAGTCCGGCCCCTGCCGACTGGCCTCGGTGCGAGCGCTCCGGAGCTGTCGGGCCGGCAGACGGAGGAGGTCATCGCGCGCCCCCATAGATTTAAGGCGCGTATCCATCCCAGAGTCCGGTAGCCATGAGCGGCGAAGTTGGACACTTTGAGATCCCAGCGGACAAGCCCGAGCGAGCGCGGAAGTTCTACGCGGCGGCCTTCGGGTGGAACATGACCGAGATGCCCGGAATGGATTACACGATGGTTTCGACCGGTCCGGTCGATGAGAAGGGGATGCCGAAAGGACCGGGGTTCATCGGGGGCGGCATCGGGGCACGCGGAGGTTTGCTCGAGCACCCGGTGGTCACCATCATGGTCGACGACATCGAGATGGCCGAAAAGACAATCGAGAAACACGGCGGCAAGATCCTTCAAAAGAAGAAACCGATCGGGGACGGCTCGATGGGCTGGACCGGCTATTTCAAGGACTCCGAGGGCAACACCGTCGGCCTCTACCAGTGGCCCAAGGAGTGAGCTCGGCTTCGCCCCGGCTCGTCACGCCGTTTCTGGCCGCAACCACTTCCACGCTCCTGGGCCAAACGCGGGGGCCGAGAGTACGTCGACGCGCGCGAAGGGCCAGCGGGCTTGGCGCCCGGAAACTCTCCTCAGGAAATCGACCGCCCCCAGGGCGGTACCGAGGCGCGAGGGGCTGGCGGCCCACACGCGTTCTTAGTCGAGGTGCGACCCGCGACCTGGCTCGGCCCGCTCCTCTCTGGCAGCTCTCGCCGGTCCCGGCCGAGTAGGATGCGGCGTTCGTCGGTCGGAATCCGTCGGGCCGACCTGGGGGGGCGAGGTCCATCGAACGGGGCACCGGCCGAATCCACGCCCCGAAACTTAGATAGGTTCCACGCTACCCTCAGGGGAGCGCCGCCATGCCGTGGAAGTACGACGACGAATACTATACCGACTACACCCGCCGGACCTGGAACGAGTCGGTGGATTCGTACGGGTTGATCCTCGAGCAGCTGGCTCCGTTCGGAGAAGACCTCCTCCATGACCTGGCTCCCGCGCGGGGCGAATCTGTCTTGGACATGGGCACGGGGCCCGGCGAACCGGCTCTGACGATCGCGAGGTTGGTCGGCCCGACCGGCCGGGTGACCGGGATCGATCTCGCCGAAAGGATGATCGCCAAGGCTCGCGACGATGCGAAGTCCCGGGGGATCGAGAACGCCACCTTCCGCGTCATGGACTGTGCCCGCCTGGAGTTGGAGTCGGCCTCGTTCGACGCCGTGGTCTCCCGGTTTGGGTTTCAGATCTTCACCGACCCCGAGCGGGCCGCCCGGGAGGCGTTTCGGGTGCTTCGCCCCGGGGGTCGGATCGCCGTCTCGGTATGGGGGTTGGGCCCCCAGGTGCCGTTCATCGATGTGATCATCGGTCCCATGCTCGAACACGCCGAGCCCGACGAGACCGGCTATCTGCCAACCCCGTACGAGACGGGCGGGCCGGGCGAGATGGTCCGCTTCCTCGAATCCGCGGGGTTCCGCGAAGCGCGCGAGCGTCGCGTGGTCCACGTGTGCACGTTCTCCGACGAGGACGCCTATCTGCGCTCCGTTCTGTCCGGAACCCCCATCGGCCATTCGTTATCGGAGGAGAGCCCGGAGGTCCAGGCGGAAGTACTATCGAAGACCCGCGCGAATCTCCGTCGGTATGCCTCGAACGGTCGGATCGAGCTCCCGGGAGAGTGTGCGATCGTGACGGCTCGAACCGGCTGAATCCCCGTTCCCGGAGTCGGTGCCCAGGCCGGTCGACGCGTCCCCGTCGTCTTCGCCGAGCGGACCGAACCCCGACCTATCCGGGACGGTCGGTCGGCGGCCGGCGGGCCCGGAAGTTCCGACGCGCTACGCCTCGGGGCACCCGTCCCCGTCATCTCGGACCGGGAGCCGTCCTGAGACCCGGGGCCCTCCCGGAACGGTTCTAGGAGACACTCCGGGTCGTCCAGTTTCTCTGCCGGGTAGGAGTCCAGACCGAGCGGTTTAATATTCGCCGAGCCAGCACGCTGATGCGCATGTACCCCCCATCTCCAGGAACAGCCGGGATCACCATCCGCCCCCTCCGTCGCCCGCACGAGGGGAGTGGGTCCGGAGCGGGGCGCCCGGGCGAATGATCCTGCATTGGGCGGAACTACCGTGGGGTCTCTTCGGCCTACTGGTCGCCATCGGCGTGTTGGTCGGCTTCGCCGTGGTCCGCCTCCGCCGATCGCTCGCCGCCGGTCACCACCTGCCGCCGCTGACCCGGGAGACGTTCTCGGTGTTCACGGGCGTCGGCTCGGAGGCGCCCCCGGCGTTCCGAGGGTTCGCCTGGAAGTTCACGCTGACCTTCCTACTGCTGGGGACCGCGGCGCTCCTCCTTAGCCCGTGGATCCTCGGGATCTTCGACGGTCTCGTCCAACTCTTCACCTCGGTCGGCACGTGGCCGCGCGCGGAAATCGACTCGGTCCCCGCCGACTATGTTTTCCTCCTTTTTCTCGCTCTGTTCCTGACACTCGCCACGGTGGCGGGTCTCGAGTTCGATGCGGTGCGCAGCGACGCCTCTGCTCGACTACGCCCGATTCTCATCTTGGGAATCTACGTCCTCGCGGCCGCGCTCCTGGACGCCGGGATCGACTCGAGCCACACCCCGTTGGCGATCGCCATCATCCCCCGCTCTCTGCTCGGCGGAGCGTTCTACAGCGTGGCCCTTTTCGGACTCGCGAGTCGGCCTCGCCCGCTGCTCATCGTCACCGAGCGGCGCGACCGAGATCGGAGGCGTGCGCTGTTCACGTGCCTCGGAGCGAGCGTTGGCGCGGCGGTCGTCACCTACCTGCTCCTCTATCCCCTGTGGATATCCGCGACCAGTACGGTGGTCCGGGTCGCGTTCGTTCTCGTGATCCCTTCCCTCGCGGTCGTCTACTTCGGCCTGTTCGGCCTTGCCCTCTACCTTCGGGCGGACCGGCGCGAATCCGCGCACCGGTCCACCCTCCGGGAGTATCATCCTCCAATCTCGATCCTAATCCCGGCCTACCACGAGGCCACGACGATCGCCGAGACTCTGGCGAGGGTGGACGCGGCCGCGGCGGAATATCCGGGACCGGTCGAGGTGATCGTCGCGAACGACGGTTCCACCGATCGGACCTCGGAGGTCGCCCGAGCGGCGATCCAGCGGTTCCGTCATGCCTCGGGGCGGTGCCTGGACCTGGTTCACGGAGGGAAGTCGAGCGCCCTGAACGGGGCGCTCCTCGCCGCCACCGGGGAGGTGGTCATCCGGATCGACGCCGACACCCCGGTCGTCCGGTTCGCCCCGATCGTACCCTACTTCAGCGATCCCGATATGGGCGAGGTCCAGGGTCGCATCCTCCCGATACGAAGGAGCGGATGGATCGCGAGATTTCGCCTGCTCGAGGTGATGTGGAATCACGCCTTCTTCCGTCGGGCTCTCCTCATCACGGGGGCTGTCCAGGTCCTCTCGGGGAATTTCTGCGCCTTCCGGCGCGACCGCCTGCTCGCCGCGGGCGGATGGGTCCCCTGGAACGGGGAAGACGCGGAGATCGCCATCCGGTTCCTCCGGTTGGGTTACAAGATGCGGATGGACCTCGAATCGCTGGCGCTCGAGGACACTCCGGTCTCCCTCCCGCAACTCCTTCGGCAGCGTATCCGCTGGAACCGGGGCGGATACTTCTCGCATGCCTACCATTATGGCGCGTTCTTCGACGCACTGGAGTGCGGGGCGGCTTCGCTCTATTGGTGGCTCTGGTTGGCGATCCGCAGCGCGCGAAAGTACCTGGTCCTCGTATTCGCGGTCGCGCTGACGATCACGGCGCTCCCGCTCGACCTGTATCGGGTCCTCATCCTGATGGGGCTGATGTTCCTCCCTCGAGTGATCGTCCTCGCGTCGTTCCTCGTCAAGTGGGGGTTCCGTCGGCAGGCCGGCTGGGCCCTCGGTTGGCCGGTGCTGTGGATCTTCAAGTCGTACTTCTACCTCGAATCGGTCGGTACTCTCCTGCCCGGAAACACCCCGGAGTTCTCCGACTGATGCGCGGCGAATCGAAGGCGGCTCGACTATCCGGCTCGGAGATCCGCTGCTCGCTACGGCCTCGAGGAGGGCACTCGGGTAGGGAGCGCCGGAGGCGGCCGTACTGGGGGGCGGTGACGGGTGGGAGCGGGCTCGTGATCGCCGTCGCCGTCGCGGCCCTACTCGCCTTTCCGCCGGCACCGCCGATCCGGGGCGGAGACCCGACCTCGGCCTCGTCCGTCGGGTCCCCCACGATGGCCGTGTTCGGGGCCCCGGCGCCGCACGCCGGGGCGGTTCCGGTGAACCTATCGGACTCGGGGGCCCCGTTCGACCTTCCGGCCGATTTCTGGGGCTCGACGGTGCCCGTCGATTCCTCCGTGGTGGCGAACGAATCGGAGTTCATCAACGCCTCCCCGGCGCGGATGCTCGTCTGGCCCGGAGGGGGCTTCGGAGACCGGTACGATCCGATCGCGCGAACCCTCTACGGAGACGGAGGCGTCGGGGCCGCGGCGGCGTCGAACGCGACGGAGTTCATCGAGCTATGTCGGGAGGTCGGTTGTCAGGCGATCTTTCAGGTCCCGGGGGAGATCAACTCCTCTACGTTCGCGGCGCGCTGCGTGACCTACATCGAACAGACGTTGGGCTTCCACCCGCTCTATTGGGAGATCGGCAACGAGCCGGCCCTCTGGGACCACTTCGGCCTCCCCTGGGCGAGCTGGAACGCCACGCAGGAACAGGCACCCACCCCTCAACAGTATGCCCAGTTGGTCTTCCGATACGCCGAGGCGATGCGGGCGGTGGACCCTTCGATCCGGATCCTGGGACTTCCGGGATCCGGCGCTCGCGGGAGCGCGGAGGCGCCGTGGGTCAGCGCGGTGGGGGCCGTGGATGGGGCGTTCATCTCCGGTCTGGCGATCCATGCGTACCCCGCCGGGATCGGCCCGGCCCACCCCAGTCTCTCCGGATTCCTCTCCAGCGTGAGCGACTCGAGCTCTCTGACGAGCCGCCTCCCGCTGGATCGAGCGACGCTGGCCGCCGCCTGCCGTTCTTGCCCCGCCCTGCCGTGGTTCGTGACCGAGCTCGGGTCGGCGGTGCTCTCCGGTACCTACGATCCGTACGTCGAGGGCGTTCCCGACGCGGTCTATCTCGGCTCGGAGGTCGTTCAGGCTCTCGCGTCCAATATCACCAACCTCGACACGTTCGGGGTACGATTCACCAACCCGGGCTCCTGGGAGAACACCACTTCGGTCGTCCACCCTTCGTATACGCTGTTCTCCGGCTTGCTCTCCCGCCTCGGGGGCAGGGTCCAGCTCCTCGGGGTCTCTGGCGGAGTGGGCGGGGTCTACGCCGTCGAAACCGTGCGATCCGGAACTGCGCCGGCCACCGATCTGTTCGTGGTCAACGCAAACACGAGCGCGGCGATCCAGGTCGCCACCACGGCGCTCGGCAACCTGGCCTCGGGTCCGCTGGAGACGTGGAACTGGAACGTCAGCACGGCGGAACCCGTCGCGTCGTTCTGGCCCCAGGGACTCTCCCGTGGGGTCACCGTACCGCCCGTCAGTCTTCTTCTCGTGGAAGCCTCGACGCCCGCCTCCGTACCACTCCGGGTCACCGAAAGCGGACTTCCTAACGGGGCTCGCTGGTATCTGTCGGTGGACCACCGGACCGAGACCACGGCGACGAACGAGTTGACCTTCCTACTTTCGCCCGGTCGATACGGAGTGGAGATGGGACCACCGGAGCTCCTCCCCGACGGCGGACGACGGGTGGGGTTCGCGCCGACGAACATCTCCATCGCCACCTCGCCCGCGACGTTGAGTGTCGGTTTTGGCGAACAGTTCCTACTCCTTCTCGCCACGAGCCCCGCGGGCACGGGGGACGTCCTGCCCCACTCGGGGTGGTACAACGCGAGCGGACCGGTTTCCCTCGTGGCGATGCCACGCCCAGGCTACACGTTCGTCGGGTGGTCGGACAATGGAACCGGGGGGTACTCGGGGTCCGCGGCCCACTCCTCCGTGTCGCTCAAGGGTCGAACCACGGAGGTCGCGACCTTCGCTCCACTGGCCGACCCGCCGAACTCGGTCGGCGGTCCCGCTCTCCTCCACAGTCTTCCCGCGGGCTCGACCCTGCCGATCGCGGCGGGGCTGATCGGAGCGGCGTGCCTCATCAACTTTCACCGCCGCCGCCTTACACCCCCGCCCGGAGCAGCCGCCCGGGCGAAACCGTGAACCGCGCTTGCGGATCCGGCCGGGTCGCGCGGTTTGCGGTCGGAGTGCGCGCCCGGTCACGGACGAGCCGGTGTCCGCTCGCGGAGCCGCACCGCGGCCGACCGCCCGGTGAGGTCAGGCGTTCGCCCGGATGGCGCACTCCAGCAGCTCGAGGGCGAGAGCGATGTCCCGAGCGGCGAGGATCGAGACCGCGACCCACTCCGCCTGAGGGCCTCCGGTTCGCACGCGTCGGTCCAGCGACCCATCCGCTCGGCGTTGCCGGATCTCGAGCTTCGTAAGTCGAACATCGAAGCGGTCGTCCCCGTGGAAGTGGGCGATCTCCCGCTCCGCCACGAAGTAGCTGAACCCGTCGCCATGGCGCGAGGGCCGCCGATCCAGGCTCGCCAGCTGGGAGATCCGCCGCTCCAGCTCCTCACGGTACGTCATCGTTCCGTCGGTCCCCAAGGGCGCGGCGGGTAAACGGTCCTGCTCGGGCACTCCAGCCCGTGACACCCCGCAAACGGTTCGAGCCGCCGGAGGTCCCGGGCGCCGTCTCGTTCCGGTGAACCCAACCAAACTGGCGCGTCGGGTTTATCCCTTCCAACCCGTCCCGCGTCGTAAGCAGGGGAACGACGGTGGGCGGATTCGGAGGGGCGAGGTTCGTGTCCCTGGCGGTCCCGTGCCTGGCCGTTGCGACCATTGGACTCCTCCTGCCAGCGGCCTTCGGGGGCCTCACCGGTCCTGGGATTCCGATCACCCCGGCGGCCCCTACACTCCACAAGTGGGTCGATCTCTCCAAACGCTCCGGGGTCGCCCCGTCGGCCCGCCAGGCGTACGGGATGGCGTACGACCCGAACCTCGGCGCGGCGATCCTGTTCGGTGGCAACTCCCCGAGCGGCACCTCCCTCAACGATACGTGGGAGTTCGTCAACGGTCACTGGAAGAACCTCAACCTGACCGGGAGCTCCGCGCCCTCGGCCCGATGGTCGGCGGGCCTTGTCTTTGACCCGGGGCTGGGTGGCGTGCTGATGTTCGGAGGCCAGAGCAGCTACCTCTCGTTCTGCGGGATCGCGTGCGCGTTGAACGACACCTGGGTGTTCAACTCGACGGGGTGGCACAACCTCAACCTCAGCGTCGCCCCACCTCCGCAACCGGCGACCTCCCTCGTCTATGACTCCCATGACGGGTACGATCTGCTGCTCACCCACCCGGTCGGAATGCCGTCGTATGCCGAGGAGTGGCGGTTCGCCGGCGGGAAGTGGGTCAACGCCACCTCCACGATCACCGGGACCCTCCCGAACCTGGGCTTCTTCTACGCCGATGACGCGACGGATGGATTCGTCCTGCTGTTCGGCGGGGATACCGGGTGCCAGGGCGCGGGGCTCACCTGGATGTACCGGAACGGGACGTTCCACAACCTGACCTCCCGCCAGAACGTCACCCCCACGGCGACGATGGGGAGCCACGCGATCGC
>Ga0210384_10005189_pt1 | contig 14300 bp, 13 predicted proteins | sample IncBWH2MmetaG_FD_160574 | JGI IMG/M metagenome (GOLD analysis project Ga0210384, IMG submission 160574) | Forest soil microbial communities from Barre Woods Harvard Forest LTER site, Petersham, Massachusetts, United States - Inc-BW-H-2-M | ecosystem: Environmental > Terrestrial > Soil >...
ACAATGATCCTATCATCGGCATCACCGCCCTCCCCATCCGGCCAGAATTCGGAGGCCATCATGCTATACTCCGCGTTTCCAGAATAGACATGAGCGCTTCCAGAAAACCCCGGCTCACGGACGACCAGATGGCGAGAATTGCCCGCGCCCTGGCCGAGCCCCGGCGTGTCCAGATTCTGAGAGAGATCGGCGCCTGCCAGGCCCCGATGACCTGTACGACGCTGCACCAGAGCCACGCCATCAGTGCTCCCACCCTGTCGCACCACGTGAAAGAGCTCGAAACGGCGGGCCTGATCCGCATCGAGCGCGTGGGAAAATTCGCCAAGCTGCACCTCCGGCGCGCCGTCCTGGATGCCTACCTGAACCGCCTTTCTGCTATCTGATTTCCTTCGACCCGGGAATATCCGTCATCCCGCCCCGTTAGTTAGACAGTTATCTAAGTGTCTAACTGAGAAACGGAGGATTCTATGAGCAGACTGACGGGCAAGGTTGCAGTGGTGACGGGAGCGTCCAAGGGGATCGGCGCGGGAATCGCGAAGAGCCTCGGGGCCGCTGGGGCGGCCGTGGTGGTGAACTACGCCTCCGACAAGGCTGGCGCGGACAAGGTGGTCGCGGAGATCGTCTTCCGCGACGGGAAGGCCGTCGCCGTTCAAGCCGACGTCTCGAAGGCGACCGATGTCCGTCGTCTCTTCCAGGAGACGAGGAAGGCGTTCGGCACGCTCGACATCCTGGTGAACAACGCCGGCGTCTACGCCCTCGACCCGGTCGAAGCGGCGACCGAGGCCGAGTTCCACCGGGAGTTCAACACGAATGTCCTGGGACCGATCTTGGCGGTCCAGGAGGCGCTGAAAGTGTTCGGGCCGGGCGGTGGCAGCGTGATCAATATCAGTTCGGAGGCAAGCGAGCATCCGGTTCCCGGCTCGCTCGTCTACTCGGCAACCAAAGCGGCACTCGATTCGACTACCCGATCCCTCGCGCTGGAACTGGGTCCCAGGAAGATCCGGGTGAATACCATCGCGCCGGGCGGAGTGGAAACGGAAGGGACGAGCCGCATGGGCATCATCGGAAGCGAGTTCCAGAAGCAAATGATCGCGCGCACCTCGCTCGGGCGCTTCGGCCAGCCCGACGACATCGCGCGGGTGGCGGTCTTCCTGGCCTCCGAGGACGCCCAGTGGGTTACGGGCGAGCGGATCGCCGCCTCAGGCGGTTGGCGGTAGGACCCCACCGGCCGGTTCGCTCCCCCCCCCCGGGGCGGACCGGCCGCCGGGGGCCCAAATCCGTGTTCAATCAGGATCCGCGTAGGCGCCCGAAGGCGCCGCCCGGGTCTTGGCGAGCGCGGCCGCAGGCGGCCCCCCGCCCGGCCACGCCCCGCGTTGGGCGCGGCCAGGCCCCTGGGGGCCAGGGCAGCGGTGGAGGGCGGGTGGAACGGATCGACGGGCGCGCGGAGGCGAGCGGAGCAGGGTAGCGGGAACGAGGAAGCGGATGGCCGTTGAGTAACTGAATCGGTCACTCCACGTCTATCACCTTCCACCAGAGTTCGTTGTTCTTGAGTGCGCCAAAGCCCACCTTTCGGCCATCGGAGAAAAACGTGGGCTGATAGACTCCGTCGAATTCTTCCCCCTTCTTCCTTCCCACCACGACAAAATCTCTGGAGTCATTGGTGGCCACGTAAGCGACGGTCTGTCCGTCAGGGCTGAAGGTAAGTGCGCGGACCCCGTCGAACTTCTCCCCCCTATTTTCCCCGACAACGACATACCAATCGACATCCTCCTGCGCCCGGTAGGCAACGTTCGTGCCATCGGGGCTGAAGATAATTCCCCAGGGGCAGACCTCGAGGCCTTCGACACCATAGATTGCAAGGTGATCAAACCCCGGTCCTTTCTTCTCGCCCATGACCAGTGACATCTTGTTCCCATTCTTTGCCGCGTAGACCACGGTGGTCCCGCGCAGAAAACGGGGCCCAAAAAGCGACTCAAACTCTTCGCCCTTCTTATCCCCGACCACGACGAACTCCCTTCCTCCCTTAATCGCCACGTAGGCGACGGTGCTCCCATCCGGGCTAAATTGGATGCCGTAGGGGCGTACCTCGTCGAAAGATGTTCCCTTCTTATCGCCGACGACGACGAATTCCTTCCTGTTCTTTCGGGCCCAGTAGGCCACGGTCTTGCCATCAGGGCTGAATACGGGCCCCGCGGTCTCCTCATAGTCCCCGCCAATCCTCCTTTGCCCGACGATGGCGGACCACTTACCGCCCTTCTTGATTGCGTAGGCGAAGGTTGTGCTGTCGGGACTGAATGAGAAACTCTCCAACTCCTCGACTTCTATTTTGTCTTCTCCCACAACGAGGAACCCTTTGCTCTCCTTCTGGGCAACAAAGGCAACTCTCTTGCGATCGGGACTCAACCAGCACCAGGCGATAAAGTCGAACTCCTCCCCCTTCTTGTCCCCGATCACGACGAACATCTTGCCGCCACGGCCCGCGAAGTAAATGACGCTCCTGCCATCGGAACCGAAGGCGATCTCCTCATCATTGATTTCGGGATTGAAATGGGGTTGGCCGACGGTGTCGAACTCTTCCCCCTTCCTGTCTCCTACCATCACGAAGGCTTTGTTCCTATCGCCTGCACGGTACGCTACGGTTTGGCCGTCCGGGCTGAATGTGGGCCAACCGACATGATCATATACCTTCACGTCGGATCCCCCTATCCCAATAAAATCTTTCCCCTGGCCGGTATACCCTGTGTAGGCAAAACTTTTCCGGTTCGCGCTGAACGTGCAAAGGGTGAGACGGCCGTTTCCAGGGACCACCGCGAGGCGTTTTTCCAAGACGCTCGCATCGAGCTTCTCATGGACCGGCGTGCTTGGGCTGGAGCAGGAAGAGAAGACTGCGAGTAAAGCGAGCGCTTGTAAAAACGCGTTCGTTCCCACGGCACAACGACATCGCAGCGTCTCCAATCTTGCCCCCTTTGGTGTTCCCGCGTAAGGCCCCAGGATGATCCTACTCCATGAGTCGATCGCTAGAACAGGGTCCGGAGCAATTCCTGGTTTAATTGGGCCTGTAGAGACGCTCTCCATTACGCCACGCCAGTTACGCCGTCGCTGTCCCCCCGCCCCCCCTCGGCGGCCCCCCGCCCGGCACCGCCGCGAGGCTGCCCGCGCCAGCGCGGCCCCGCGCGCAGGCCTGCTGCGGCCAGGCCCGGACGGCTGTCGCTGACGGATGGCCGGCTAAGCCTTCATAGCAAGGAGCATGAAGAGCAGGTCTGTAATGATATGAGCAACAATCACAGGCCACAGCCGGCGACTCGTCTGGTAGTAGGCAGCGAAGATGACAAACCCGGGGGCCAGGGATAAGCAAGCCACAAGGCCCTGGTACAGGTGATAGGACGTCTGGAGCAGCGTGCTGACAAGAACTACCGCGAGACCGTTCCAAGCAGCCTGTTTGAGGCGAGTCTGAAGAAAACCCCGTACGTAGAATTCCTCAAGACATGGGATGACGATCATGGCGAGCAGATAGAGTGCCGAGAACGGGACTTGGAACACTTCCAGGCGGGAAGGCGCCTTGCCTGCTTGCGCCGCCCCCCCACTCAGACTCCAGAGAAGTTGATACGTCCCGAACCGAGATACCCCCGCCCAGATCCATAGTCCGAAACCTCGGAGGAGATCCTTGGGCGCGAAGGCCATGCTGAAGACTTCCATCGATTCCGAATTCAGCCGGATGATATGCCAAAGCAGTCCGATCAAGAGCAGAGAAGAGGCAATCGCTGATCCGAAGAACCACGACGGAAAGGCCTGCTGTTTCAGGAGCTGTTCGGGGTGCAGGAAGTGAAAGACCGCTCCGATGAGAGAGGGGATCACCATTAGCCCGACAGTGACCAAGAGCTCGAAGTAGATCGTTTTCCGATCACGGGCCATAGGAGTCATCAATGGGCCTCGCGTCCAAGTTCGATTTTACCAGCTATCTCGCCTGCGACGTCTTTTCGTAATAGAAGATAACGAGGGTCCTACCCGAGCCCCTCGCGCCACCCCCACCCGCGTCCAAGCCCCCGGCAACCACGGCCTGAGGAGGAGGGGGGCACGCCTACGGTGCCAATGCGCGCACGACGCGGGGCGGCCCTGTCAGTGAGCACGATATAGTTGTCCCGCCATGTGCGAGATCGGTGTAGCACCCCATTGCAGGATCGGTGTACCCCCCCCCTCCCTCGGCGGCCCCCCGCCTGGCCACGCCGGAGGCGGCCCTGCGGCCTGTCCGCCTGAGGCGCGCCGGCCCCGGGTGGCCTCATCGAATAAGACTTGAACGGTCCTACTTCTGAGCGAAGAGAGCGGAAACGAGACGATTGCGAGAATCCTGCCCATCCCAGGTACTGGTGGCATCGAATCGCTCAACTGCCTCCAGAAACGGCTTTGGCGGAAGGTACTGATGATTCGTGATGTAGTGATAAATGAGCGTAGGCGCTGCGAATATTGTGGCTCCATCTACACTGGGTACCCACACCTCAGCATGGCCTAATACATCCCGTTCACCATCCGCCTCGACTCTGACCTCTTCTTCCGAGCAGAAGTCGCAGTAATGGAGCCCGCGCATAACGTTCACCCGCTTGTGGACGATTAATCCCAGCAGCCTCTCAAGAAACCGGGGGGATACATCCCCGAAAGGGAACGCCGTTCCCTTTTCCAGCCAGCCCACAGTTAAGACTCCTTTGAGTTTAGCGGGAAGGTTGTACTGATACGTCGCCAAGTCGTGATAGTGCATGCTCGCCTAATACTATCGCATTATGTGCTACCGAAGAAGTGCAGACTCTCCCGCACGCAAATTGGAATACGCGTCAGACGTTCCAGCACCGCTTCTCACCGTTTACGAATGATCCGGTTCCATCAAGGGTTAAGGCCCGCGGAGGGCCTTGGGAAGCCGCCGACCGCTGCTGGATCGCCCCCTTCCCCCTCCCCTCCCTCGGCGGCCCCCCGCCCGGACCCACCTGCGCTGCCCGGCCCTCCCGGCGGCCTCCGGCGGCGCGGCCGCGCTTGTCAGTTAGCACCCTATAGGGTCCCGCTTGATTGCTGGTTCGGTGTACCACCCTCTCCCCTCCCTCGGCGGCCCCCCGCCCGGCCACGCCCCGCGCCGAGCGCGGGCCGGCCACGACCGGCCGGCGGCCTGCGGAGGGGCGGTCGCGCGGAGTGCGCACGCCTAACGGCGAACGGACCGACCGTGGTGTCAGTTAGCACCCTATAGGGGCCCGCCTGATTGCGGGTTCGGTGTACCACCCCCTCCCCGCCCCCGGCGGCCCCCCGCTCGGACCCCCCCGCGCACGGCGCGGCCCAGCCCCCGGGGGGCCAAGCACGGCGGCGGAGGGCGGCCTCGGCCCAGTGCATGGTTCGATGGTGATCGCCGACGATCCAGCCCGACGAATGTCCTCTACCGCTTTTCCGGATCGCCACTGCGATCGATCATGCATGCGGCTTGAACTACGGTGCTGGTAATGCCAAAGCACGCAAGCACACATGCCAGATAGATCAGGTTGTCAATACCGCCGAACTGGCGACTCCTCAATGCGAACAGGATGACGATCAGGATCAGACCGGCAATGGCGGCTGAGAGAAAAAGCCTCAGATTGGAAGTCTTGCTTTGCGCAATCCCTGAGCCAACAACCCCGCCGACAACTCCCCCAATGGGGATCACGAAGCATCCCGTCAATGGCCCTAAATTACCACCTGGAGTTAGACAAGCTGGCAGGATCGAGCCTACCACGAACGCCAGGACCCCCGCCACAACTGCTCCCAATAATCCGCCACCTAATGTGGACATTGGCTTGGACATCGTGTTTTGTCCTCGCAAACGACTGCTCCAGCCCTGCAATGACCATACCATCTTGCAAATGCATTGAATTCGTGAAGATGAGCATGAGACTACTCACCGCTGAATCGTTCCTTGACTGTCCGCACGAAGTATGCTTTCCGGAACGGATCATAGGATTCGTCAGGCGGCCCCCCGCCCGGCCCCGACGGGGGCGGCCCGGCGGGCTGGCTTGCCCGAAGCGGCCCGGCCCGGGCGGCGGCCTTCGAGCGGAGCGGAGATCTTCGAAGAATTGCGCCATGACCCCAACAGGATCCCCTGCCGTTCGTTTCTAAGAAGTGAGCGTCATGTCGTACCGCCAGAGGTTTGGCCTTTTCCTCCTCTTCATCTCCTTAGTCACCTGCGTCGATTTCGTCCGCCATCGGCGCCGTGCTGGCAAGTGGCGCGAGTACTCGTTCCTGCTCCTTGGAGGGAGCTGCGGTGCACTCTTCGGGGTAATTAATGACTACTTCATTACGTCCCAGATTTCCTCTACATCAATTCGCGCAAACAGGAACTTCCGGTGCTTTCATTCGGCATTCTGATCAGCCAATTGGCGAAGCCACTCGCAGGAGCAGCCTGCTGTGGCCTGCTTTTCCCTTGGTGTTTCGCCGGTCTCGACCCGCTTGGTTTCAAGGAGCAGCTTAAGATGCTCATCCTTCCGGCTGAGTGCAGTCGATTTGTCACGGTCTGGTGGATCCACCTGGGGATCTACGCTGGTTTCATGATTGGGCTCATTTGGGGTGCCAGGGCGATCCATCGCGGAAGGCGATCGCTAGTACGACCGTCCCCGCCAGATCGACATCTCTCCAGTGAAATGGATATCCCGTAGAGCTGTAGTCTTGCGCCTAGGCGGCCCCCCGCCCCGCCCCGCCCGGGCAAGGGAGGCCACATGACTATTCGGCTCCTCGACTCGGAACCCTTGTCTGGAAATCGGGGCGAGTCTATTCTTAAGCGGGAGAATATTAGGCTCCTTGAAGACCTTCGAGAACCCCGGCAAATGCTTTCGCCTAACGTACCCGCCTGACTGGAATCTAGCGGATGATGGGGACCACGTAAGTCTTTGGCATTCCAAGGATGGCGGGGCCGTAACGATCTCCTCGGCCAGGCATCGTGACCCCAAGTATTCAGCAAGCGCCATTGAGCACTGCAAAGGATTCGTTTCAAAGTCCGGAGACCAGCGTGCCTCGGTCGAGGGAAATACTAGGATCGCCCGCGGACGCTTTACAGATTCCAAAGGCATCCGATGGTACGTCCATGTATTGGCGCATGGTCGATACGGCGTCCTTGCGACTTACAACTATGCTCGGAAGCCTAACCTCGAAGAAGATGAGCAAGCCGTAAAGATTCTGGATTCAATTACCATCATCGTGAGTTGATCGATCGAAGGTGATTTCAGCGCTCAGCCGAATCGTCCCCTCCCTCGGCGGCCCCCCGCCCGGGCCCTGCCGCCGCACGCCTGGGGGCGGCCCAGGCCGGGGGGCGGCGGCACGGCATGGACGGCGGAGCTTTCTTACTCCGCCCGGCGCTTCGTTGTACCCTTTTCTGCGCGCAAGCCCTGGCTGATCCAGTCCCGGAGGAGGCGCTGATATGGGACCCGCTTCTTGCGGGCGATCTCCTTGGCGCGAGCGATTTGCCACTCCTCGAGACGAATCGCAACAAGTCGCTTCTTCATCCGCTCCCGGATTCGCCGTTCGAGAGCCGGAGCCAGTTCGATCACCTCGTCGACGTTCTCAAGCTGGTCCCAGTACGGAGCCATGTCGTGCGTCTCAAAGAACCGGATCTCTTCCGCATCGGTCTTGAAATGCGGGAGTTTCTTCGGCCCCTTCTTGAGTTTCAGTCCCGTGCTCATGGTTACTTTCTCCGCGACAGGAAAAGCTTACGTTCCCACTGGCTCATATCTCGGGCCATTAGGACCCGCACGACGTTTCCTTCGTATCGCTCCACCGCCAGCGCGAGGTACCGACCTGCTCCGCTTCGACCCAGGACGAAGTAGCGGCCACCTCGACTCCGCTTGACGTAGACGCGCCCGCGAAACACCTCCTCAGTTTCCGGGGGTGTCACCCCGTGGCGGGCGATGTGATCCTCGTTGGCGTCATCCCAGTCAAATCCGCCGATTCCCCATCGTCTCTCCATCAATGGTAATATACAGATTGTATATACACTTGTCAATGATTCGGCGCCCCGCCCGGACCCGCCCGCGCCTCGCGCGCCCCGGCCCTCCCGGCGGCCTCCGGCGGCGCGGCCGGGGGGAGGCTCAGCGGGACCGCTTTTTCGGGCCTCCTACTTCTTCCTTTCCTCGTCAGTCCACCAGACCTTCCACAAGGCGTGCGCTTCCTTTCTAGGAAGGAGGCGCACTTGATCCTCCTCCAGAAGGAGCTCGTAGTTCCGAGCGTGCACGACCGCGACCAGGACTGACAAGGCTGAGCTTCCGACGTTGTAGGCCGAGCAAGGGTCGGACGCCCAGGAGACGTCATTGCCGGAATCGTCCTTCGGCCAATCGGCCCTCAATCCGCTCTCCTGCAACGCGTGCGCGATTACCTCTTTCAACGAGCCTTGAGGAGAGCCCCGAAACGGAGTGCTCTCGAGGCGATCCCAGACCTTTGGCCGACGGAAGCGATTGAGGAGGACGAGATCGACATTCTGAGCCAGAAGAATCGGAATCCCCTCCCGCGCCCCCCAGGCGCAGAGCTGCCGGGCCGACCAGTGGCGGACCATCTCGGACTCGTTTTTCAACAACCCGACGAGTTTCGGGATCGACTCGCGGGCATCCTGGATTCCAAGCTCCTGTATCGCCGTAATTTGGACCTGATTGTCCCCATCGTCGAGTGCCTTCTCGAGCTCCGGTATCGATTCCTTCCCCAGGATCGCCGAGAGCGACACTATGGCGCACTGACGGACGTCCTTGCTGGAATCATGCAGAAGCTTCGCGACCTCAGGTCCCGTTTCCCGGACCTTCAAGCGACCCAGGGATTGGACCGCATAGTTGCGAACGTGGATCTCGGGATCGGACAGGAGTTTCATTAAGGCCGGTGCCGTCTCCCTGGCATCGAGAAAGCCGAGAACGAAGGCCGCATTGGCCCTGACCGATTCATCCGGATCCGCAAGCCGCTTTGCAATGCCTGCGGCCGCCTCCCGGGCCTGGCGGGAATTCAGGGCATAAAGAGCTGCCACCCGCACCTTCGGCGACGCGTCGTCCAACATCGCGACGAGATCCGGGAGGAGTTCCTTTCCCCCAACCTGACCGAGCCCCTGAACCGCCGAGGTCCGAACCTGCGCCTCCGGATCCTGCAGGGCGCGGCGGAGTTCCACGACCGACCCCTTGGCACGAAGCGCTGAAAGCGCTTCTAGGCTTCCGCCGCGGATCGCCGCGTTGGGGTCCCTCGCCATCGCGAGGAGTTCGGGGGCGCACGAATAGAGGCTCCTTCGCCGGATCTTCTCGAAGACCGACGACCTCTCCTCGTCGGTGGCCGCACCTCGGACGGCGGTCGGGAGCAGGCTGCGGAGGTCCTCCCCCTGGAAGGTCATCGTTGCGGTCTTCTCGTCCTTTTCTTTCCATAGCGTGACGATGCGAGGGTTGGCCTTTCCTTCCACGTCGGGGGGGGCTTCCTCCGGGGCGGCCTGCTCCGCGATCTCGAGGAAAACGAGCGTCCACGTGTGGTCGTCGCTGGAGGCAAGTCGTTCCGCGATCCCCGGGAAGCGGGCGAGGACCTTGGGGGTCAGCCGAAGGCGGATCGGGATGACCTTGAGGAGGTGGCGCGACCTCTCGGCGAGCTCCCGGTCACCGCTCCGTGCGGCCTTTTCGAGTTCAGGCAGGGCGGCCCTGCCGAGTTCCTTGAGTTTCTTCTCGGCATCCTCCCGCTCGTCGATCTTGTCGGAGCGGAGCTTTTCAACGAGCTCACGCGCCTGCCGAGCCGGGTCGTCTTGAATCTGCTGGAATGCCGAAAGCAGGAGCGCGGCGAGGCTGGGCATGGGGTCGTGAGAATATTGTACGGTAGAAGGTTCTAGAAGAGGAGGCCGATCGCTCCGGGAGGAATTATCCTCCTACATATATATGTCCTGAGCCCCCTCCCCTCGCCTCGTTCACAGCCGCCCTTGGCGGTCCGCCCGGCCCCGCCTGCGCGGCCCGTCCCAACCGGCGGCCTTCGGTGGGGCGGCCGCGCGGCGCGCGTCTGCCTGGCGGAAGGGGACGCGGGGGCGGGGGTAGCGTTACCACGCTGATAAGGTTTAGGAATGTAAGGGTTTCGCCCGGAGTCCGCAGCTAGTTCCGGGCGATTTTAGCGGCGGAGAGCAACTCCTTGGGCAGGAGGAATTCAACATCCTCTTCGACCACTGTTACCTCTTCCACTCCCGCGCCACCGTGTGACTTGAGGTAATCAACTACCTCAGTGACCAGCACCTCGGGGGCCGACGCTCCGGCCGATACCCCGACCGCCTTGATACCTTGAAGCCAAGCTGAATTGATCGCGGCGGTCGAGTCGATGAGGTAGGAGGGAACCCCGCAGTGCTCGCCGAGTTCCCGCAACCGGTTCGAGTTGGAGCTGTTCGGGGACCCGATGACCAGAAGTACGTCCACCATTTCAGTGAGCTTTTTCACCGCATTTTGTCGGTTCTGGGTGGCGTAGCAGATGTCCTCCTGATGGGGGCCCTTTATCTTCGGGAATCGCTTATGCAGGGCGGCCACGATGTCTCTGCATTCATCCACGCTCAGCGTGGTTTGCGTTACATAGGATAATCTGTCCGGGTTGTCCACCTGAAGTCTCTCCACCTCCAGCACGGAGCTAACCAAGTGAAACTTGTCCGGAATCTGGCCGAGCGTGCCGATCACTTCCGGATGGCCCGCATGTCCGATCAGGATTAACTCGTAACCCTGGGTGTACTCCCGGTTGACCTCGTTATGGACCTTGATGACGAGGGGGCACGTCGCGTCGATGATTTTCAGGCCGCGGCGCTTGGCCTCTTCCCAAACCGACTTGGCGACGCCATGCGCACTGAAGATTACCGTCTGACCGTCCGGCACCTCGGTTAACTCCTCGACGAACACCGCTCCCTTAAGCTTTAGCGAGTCGACCACGTGGCGGCTATGGACGATTTCGTGCCGGACATAGATGGGCGCACCGTACGCCTTGAGCGACAACTCCACGATGTCGATGGCGCGGTCCACGCCGGCACAGAAGCCCCGGGGATTCGCGAGGTATATCTTCATGGCCTTTAGATTATCGCTTACAGCGACTTGTGGAGCAAGAAAGCCGACAACCTATGATGACTTCTACGGTGATCAAGGAGACATGCGCGAGCAAATGTTCTGGAATTGCCTCTTCGTATCGACCCCTCCCCCGCCCCGCATCGCGTGGGCAGCGGCCCTCCGGGGTCGCCGGGGGGGGGGCTCCCGATGATCTCGCTTTGGTTTGCACTGCCTCAGTTCGAAATGCCGACTCGACGAGCAGCCGGAGGGTAGACTCATTAGAGGGAATTTCGCGCAGTTGAATAGACCCGAATCGTCCTCTGATGGGGTCTTCGCGATGCCGGGACATCAAGCACAATGAAAGTCACACTCATTCATCTGCTTACAGGCATATTCCTGGTTTCTGTTCCAATGTTTACGGGCGATCGTGTTGGGAAGAAGTACGGAGTGTGGGCTGGGATAGGATCAGGAATTGCTTCGGTTCCCCTGGCAGCTGGTGTCCTTGTACTCTTCTACAGGGCGCTCAACCGCCAGACCGAAGAACACCGACGCGAGTATCGAGAGAAATATCGGTACGTCTACCGTGTCCTCGCAGTTCCCGCCGATCCCCGGAACATCCTGAAACCGGATGGTGCTCAACTCATGGTTGGCGACTATGGTTGGGAGGCGAGGCCTATCCGGAGGGATGACTTGATCTATTTGCAGGGGTTGAGCCCAAGGTGGTTCGTGGTCTGGCATGCAGGATTTCGTCCTGATCAGATCGAACGGATCGCCCCAAAACCTTGCTCCCAATACGACTGGGATCACACGTGGCTGGACTCCCCACCCCCCTGTCCATATCCCGTGCAGGAGCGCGAAACAACTGCCATGGGGTTTCCCGTCTAGCTACGCCAGAGGCCCTCCGGGGGCGCCGGCGGGGGGCTACCCTCTATTCGTCATACCGTGATTACTCATCCCTCCTGGAGCCTTGCGGGTAGTATTCAGGATACATGCTCGACGAGTGCCCTCACTGCTTTTCGCGAGTGATCGCAAGTTCGGGTGGTGAGTGCCCTGCTTGCCGGAAAAATATCCGCGATACCGCGGGCACGGATCCGGCAAGAACCTCTATGTCAATGCTCCCAGGCGCACAATTGCCACAGTTCTGCTGCGACTGTGATAGAGCCACGGACCGTTACGTAGAGGTGAAGTCAACAATCGGGGGCCCGGGGGGGCGGGATTGGGGCCCGATTTGGTCCATCTTGTTCCTCCCAATTAGCTGGGCATTGAGTCTAGTCTTTGCATTGGAATCAAGAAGTCAACGTCTGAACCGGCGTTCCAACGATTTGGCCGTAGTGAAGATCCCACAGTGCGAGTCGTGTGCAGCGGAGCGACGGCCAGTACCAATTCGCGTCGATACCGAGGAATTGAGACTGACCTTCGTGGTTCATCGGGATTTCAAGAAAAGAGTGGGCGACCAGTAGCCCGCCAACGGCCCCCCGCCCGGCCACGCCCGCGCCAAGCGGGGCCCGGCTCACCCGGCGGCCGGATGCTTGGCGGCCGCGCGGGGCGCGCAGGCCTGGCGGCGGACGGAGTAGGGACGGAGGTGCCGCCACCCGGGAGTATTACTTGAACGGAAGCTCAGGAGGTCCACCTTGGAGGCCTCCAGCGTACCTCACCACCTTGAGTAGCCAGGACCGGTTGGGTTTAGGGTGGTGATGGGGATGGATCCTGATGACCCGGGTCTTGACCGTGCCCGCCTCGTTGACGATTTGAAATGCTAAGGTCGTCGCCTCGGGAACCTGAACGAACCTCACGGCGGACAACGCCACGGAACGGGCCGCAAGGCGAGGCCCCCGGGAGCCACCGAACCGACAATGTCCAACAGTCAGGCGAGATGCGCGGTTCCTTCCTTGATTTGGGCTAAGTACCTGTCCAGGTCCCTATTCTCCTTTCCAAGTCCATACTTGTCGCGTCCCTCGTCCACAATGCGCGCGAGTTCACGGACCTGACGGAGAACGCTCTCTGGCATGGCATTCTGCCGCACCTGGAAAGAAAGCGAACATAGGAGTCCTTCGCTCATCTCGAAGTCATTATGTGAGTCAGAGCTTCGCAGATAGTCGGCCACGGCGGGCAGGTAGTAGCTCAGTCCTGCAGGCCGCATCCACATGAAGTCCTCCTGGAAATGGCCGGAGTTTGGGAGGGCCGCTAGGATTTCAGTTTGGGTCTTCCCAAGAAAGTGCTTGAGCACCTCCTCCTCGTCCAACATTCGGGGTGGCGGTCCAACCAAGTCTTCCACACTTGGAGTGCTCATCAGCTCTAAGTATACGCCCTCGGCGGCCCCCCGCCCGGGCCCGCCGGGCCCTCGCCCCTCGTCCAGCGGCCCTCCGGGGGCGCCAAGGGGGGCTCCCGCTGGCCTTCGCTCGCTAATCTGAGCATCTTGGTGTGGCTCCAGGAAACCAAGTATAGTAATTAGTATCGTGACGCAGCCTCGCCGGCGTCGTTGGCCCGTCATTTGTGCTGTCGTGATACTCATCACAGCGGCTGCAATGTCGCAGATATTCTTCGTTCCCATGATTTCATGCGGAGTGTGCCTCGGTGGGGGAGTGAGAAGCGATTATCCTGAATGGGGTGCGATGTATCCTTATGCTCCGAGTGGTAGCCACAGTCGGAGTATCTCGATTGTCCGTTGTGAGGTGTGTTCGGGGAGCGGCAGCGTCACCCTGTGGAAGGCATGGACTTGGAAGCCACATGAACTCCCCCCTCCAGGGATGAGCCGCTAAAACCAAGCAGAATTGAGGGGCCGCCGGCGGGGGGCTCCCGCTGGGTTTGACGTTCAGTGCTTCCCCCACTTATGTAGCTCTTCGTCGGTGGGCCAATTCCTAGGGGGAGACGTGAGGTCCCATCTACCAAAGACCTGATTACCCTGGCTGATTATCATTATTTCATGGCCTGACTCCGGCCCGGCCGGGTATGCGCAAAAGGCGAATTTGTTCAAGTGATGGACCTTTCCGGATTTCTTATCCGTATCCTGTCGAAACGACTCGGGAGGATTCTCACTCTCATCTACATCCAGGGCCACGAAGTAGTACCCGTGATAGGGGATGGGCTTGGGCACCAAAGCCTTGAGTGGACGAGCATCGGCCTCCGCAAGTCGGCGGTCGATCAGCTGGATTTGCCCGTTGCCTGGGTCCACCGAATAAAGACCCGTCACGTCGGCCGTCCAGAAGTCCTGGATACCGTTCCCGTCTCGATCATTGAACTTGAAATCAGTCTCTGCCTGGGTAAGGTTCTTTAGCGCAACGTAGGCGG
>Ga0210384_10005191_pt1 | contig 14297 bp, 9 predicted proteins | sample IncBWH2MmetaG_FD_160574 | JGI IMG/M metagenome (GOLD analysis project Ga0210384, IMG submission 160574) | Forest soil microbial communities from Barre Woods Harvard Forest LTER site, Petersham, Massachusetts, United States - Inc-BW-H-2-M | ecosystem: Environmental > Terrestrial > Soil >...
ACAAACGCTCCCGTGCCGATAACTCCCTTAAGAAACCCACGGCGGCTTGCATTCTCGATGTAGCTCATACGCTTTTCTCCGCTGCCAGCTTGATCGCTGCCCGAATGCGCTGGTAAGTTCCGCACCGGCAGATGTTGCCCGCCATGCCCTCGTCAATATCCTGGTCGGTGGGATGAGGCTTGCTCTTCAACAACGCAATTGCCTGCATGATCTGCCCGGACTGGCAATATCCGCATTGCGGCGCGTTCACCTCGATCCACGCTTTCTGGACGGGATGCAGTCCGTTCGCACCGACGTCCTCAATCGTACGAATCTTGCTGCCCGCCGCGGCACTCATAGGCGTGATGCACGATCGAATCGCCTCGCCATTCTTGTGCACCGTGCAAGCTCCGCAAAGCGCCATCCCACAACCAAATTTTGTTCCCGTGAGTCCCAGGATATCGCGGAGATACCAGAGCAGAGGCATACTTGGGTCGCCATCAAATGTTTGATCGACGCCATTCACATTGAGGTTGACCATGAAAGTAGACCTACTTTCCCTCTACGAGATGCATCTTTGATGCCATTAAGGTAGGCATGGTTCATGCAAATAAAGGCTACTCCCGTCAACGAATTGTTGTACATAGGGAGCGCCGTCCGGAAGAAGATGCCGAAAGTTCGGTACCCACGTCAGCATGCTGACACTTCACCACTGCCTCGCCGCATCATGCCGTCGTGAATCGGCTCGACGTCTGCTTCGCAGAGGTTTGCTCCATGTACTCCATGACCGCCGAAAAATCCAAGTCGCCGTGCATGCCGAGTGTCTCCGTGTTCACCTGAAACGCGGCTGACGTCGCGGGCATCATGGCCTTGACCTCTCCCGCCAGCTGCAGAATCAGGCGAAAGTCCTTGTTCATCAACTGGAGTGGGAATTGAGGGCTGTAATCTCCGCGAGCCGCCCGGGAGAGCTTCCCCTGGTGAGCGGGCGCGATGACCGCCGTTTGCGACAATACCTGCAACAGGATCTCGTGAGACAATCCCGCCTTCTCCCCCATTGCAGCCGCTTCCGCAATCGCCTGCATTCCGATGCCGAGGATCGCGTTCACCACCATCTTCATCGTTGTGCCGGCGCCGCTCGGTCCCAGGTGAAAATACTTCGCTGCGATCGCTTGAAAGATTGGCAGCGACGCCTCAAAGACGTCCGGGTTGCCGCCCGCAAGCAGCGTGATCGTTCCCTGTTCCGCCGCTGGGGTGCTTCCGGAAATGGCAACGTCCAGCGCTTGCACGCCAGCCTGCGAAGCTTTGCTTGCCAGTTCGCGCGAAGTGGCGGGCAGAATCGTACTCATCTCAATCACAACCTGGCCCGGCTTTGCGTTGGCCAGGACACCGTCCGCCCCGAAGTACACATCCCGCACGGCCTGGTCGTCAGTCAGGCAGGAAAGAACCGCGTGAACCGAGCGCGCAAGTTCCGCCAGCGATTTGCAGGCCGTCGCGCCTTTCGCCTGAAGCGCTGCCCTCTTCGACGGGTTTCGCGCAAACACGGAAACTTCATAACCCGCCGCCAGCAATCGAACCGCAACGCGGCTGCCCATGCTGCCAAGGCCTATAAAACCAAGCTTGGTGGTGTTCACTGTGAAAGAATTCATTCTGACTCCCAGATACCCGTACCATCCGGGCTGCAAATTTTATAATCAATCAGAGAACGGAGGGTAAGCATCTGTCTCCGAAACACTCTTCATCTTAATGACCATCACCGTCAGATCGTCGTCCAGCGAATCCCGCTGCGTGAAGGTAGCGACGTCGCGCCACAGATGATCGCAAATCTCTCGTGCCGTACCGCCGGCATGGAAATGAATCGACTCGAGCAGTCGTTTGGTGCCAAATTCTTCCGCCTCTCGATTGCTCGCTTCCGTCAACCCGTCCGTGTACCAAACCATGATGTCGCCGGGAGCCAGCGTGACTTCTTCCAGCGAGCAATCCATCTCGGGCGACATGCCCACTGGCGTGCAGGAGGCGTGCAGCCACACCGCGTCTCCGCCATCCCCGCGAACCAGCAGCGCCGGATTGTGCCCGCAATTTATGTATTCCAGGCGGCCTGAGCGAGGCTCGAGTTCCCCAAGGAGCACGGTGACGAATCGTCCGTCGTCCTGCAACGCGTACAACTCCTTGTTCAGTTGACTGGCGACATCGCTCAACTTTCGCGTTTCGTTGGTTTCAAGTTGCACAGCCGCCGCGGTCGCCGACATCAGCAGCGCCGCCGCGACGCCCTTTCCGGAAACGTCCGCGATGACCAGTCTCATTCTTCCGTCGGTGCGCGCAAGGTAATCGTAGTAGTCGCCTCCCACCACTCGCGCGGGATGCATGGCGCCCGCGACCTCAAATCCCTCCGTGTCGGGATCACTGCGCGGAAGAAACAGCCGCTGGACTTCCGCGGCCAACTCGACCTCTTTCAACAGCGCGTCTCGCTGGTGGCGAGTAAGTTCGTTCAGAGCGTTTCGTTGTGCGACAAACCACTGCAGAATCAGCGCCACGAAAGTGAATCCGATCAGCGCCGCCAAATTGTGCAGGATGCGTCCTTGAATATGATGGATCGGCGGGCCAAAGAGGTCATGGAAGAAAATACAAAGCACGACCAACGCATACGTCAAGCGCGACGGAAGGAGAATCGCGCTAAAAGAAAGCGGCAGTATGTAAAGGTAGCCGAGCGAAACGCCTTCCACCATGTTGTCGGCATAGGCCACGCAGCCAATTGCCAGCACCACTACCAGGAAAGTCCACCAGGTGGAAGACTTCAACCCTTTGAGCGATTTAGCCGCAGCGCGCGATACCCAATCGCCGGCATTGTAGGCCCGCAGCGATAGCTTCCCGCCCGGATCATCGAGAGACCCGGAGGTTTTGCGAAGGTCAGATTCCAACCCGAGACTTGTTCCCATGCTTTTTCCCGCAATTAACAAAGCACCTCTGTTGCCAGATGATCCTTCTCTGTGGACGTCCAGAATCCTTCTAAAATGAATGGGTTACCGGCAGCGGGGGGAGACCTCTTGCCCAAAGAAGAGTTATGACACGTCAGCGTGCTGACACCGCGCCGATATCGAGGCTCATTGCATCCAAAGAGAACCCCGGACCCGGAATGATTTCGATCGCGCGTTTCTGTTCGATGCCCGCGATTGACCCGATAGCGATTCTGGTGCTGGTATAGGGACAACAGGCGGCCTCGATGCTCAAAGCGCGAAACGAAAAAACGCGTTCCCGCTCGGCCAGCCTTGCATGACTATGATTGCAGTGGACACCACGGTGCAAACGCTCTATCAGTGCAATCTGGCCCTGCTTCGCGCGACGGGCGAAAACGAGTTGCTGCAGTCGATCTGCCGGATTCTCGTCGAGGTGGGCGGATTTCGCATGGTTTGGGTGGGCTACCCGCAGGACGACGCCGAAAAATCGATACGTCCCGTGTCTCATGCCGGACACGAAAACGGCTACCTGACAGCCGTCTCCGCAACTTGGGCCGATGACGAACGCGGTCAGGGGCCTTCAGGCACGGCTTTGCGGACTGGTAAGCCCTCGTGGGCGAAAAACATCCAGGAGGAACAAAAATTCACCCCTTGGCGAGAACGCGCGATCGCCCACGGCTACGCTTCGTCACTGGCCCTGCCGTTGACCGGCGGCCAAAACACATTCGGAGTGTTGTCTCTCTACTCGGCAGAAACCGGCAAATTTAATGAAGCAACCTTCGAGCGGTACGTGGAACTAGCCGACAATCTCGCCTTCGGAATCTCCACCCTTCGCACCCGCGAGGATCGAAAAAAGTCCGATGAAGCCCTCCGCCGCAGCGAGGCCTACCTTGCCGAAGGGCAGCGCCTGAGCCACACCGGAAGCTGGGCTTGGAACGTCGCCCGGCAGGAAAATGTCTACTGGTCCGACGAGCAATATCGAATATTCGGATTCGATCCAGGCCGTGACCCGTCCACGTACAGCGAAGCCTTTCGCCGCATCCATCCCCAAGATCAAGTGGAATTTCAGAAACGTCTCGACAAAGCCCTCGCCGAAAAACGTGATTTCGAAGTCGAATTTCGCATCATCCTCCCCGATGGAACCATGAAGTACATCCAGGCCGTGGGTCACCCGGTCCTAAACACTGCGGGCGAGGTCGAAGAGCTGGTCGGCACCGGCGTGGACGTTTCCATGCAAAAGCGCGCCGAAGCGTTGCTCTCCGCGGAAAAGCGAATGCTCGAGAAAATTGTCGCAGGCGTGGAACTCAAGGAAGTTCTCGGTTCCTTGTGCGATGCCGTGGATGAGCAAGCGCACAACCTCATTTCCACGGTGACGCTGATGGATGCCGACGGAAAGCGTCTGTGGCCGGCCGCGGGACGCCGCGCGCCGAACGAATGGCTTGCGGCAGTCAATCCTCTTCCGATCGGTCCCAGCGCCGCTTGCTGTGGAACAGCGGCTTTCCTGAAACAACAGGTGATTGTGGCCGATATTGCCAGCGATCCCTTGTGGTTTGCTTATCGGGAAGTTGCTTTGGCCCACGGCCTGCGCTCCTGCTGGTCTCAGCCGCTGATCTCCAGGGACCAAGAGGTGCTCGGGACCCTGGCAATGTATTATCCAACGCCCCGCAAACCTAACGACAGTGATCTGGAACTCCTGGAGCGGGCTGCCCACGTCGCGCAGATTGCCATCGAACGCGACCATTCTCAGGCCGCTCTGCAGAAAGCCTTCGAGGAAATCAAGGTTCTCAAGGACAGGCTCTACGAGGAAAATCTGGCCCTTCGTGAGGAAGTGGACCAGGCTTCGATGTTTGAAGAAATCATAGGAACCTCACCAGCCCTCAAAGAAGTGCTGTCGAGCGTGGCGAAGGTCGCTCCCAGTGATTCCACCGTCTTGATCACCGGAGAGACCGGCACCGGCAAGGAACTCATCGCGCGGGCCATTCACAAGCGTTCGCAGCGGGCCGGCCGCGCGTTTGTCAGCGTAAACTGCGCCGCCATCCCGTCTGGGCTCATTGCTTCCGAGCTCTTCGGCCACGAAAAAGGCGCCTTCACGGGGGCGCTCCAACGGCGCATCGGCCGCTTCGAACTCGCCGAAGACGGCACCCTTTTTCTCGATGAAGTCGGCGAACTTCCCGCGGAAACGCAAATTGCGTTGCTCCGCGTACTTCAGGAGCGCGAGTTCGAACGTGTCGGAAGCAACCAATTGATTTCTTCCAATGTTCGCATTATTGCCGCCACGAATCGCGATCTGGGCGCGGCGGTTGCCTCGGGTGCGTTCCGCTCCGATCTTTTCTATCGCTTGAATGTCTTCCCCATCGACGTTCCGCCCCTGCGCCAGCGATCCGAAGATATTCCTCTGCTCGTTAGCTACTTCATCGATCGTTATTCCGAAAAAGTGCCCAAGCACATAACCAGTATCGAAAAACGCTCCCTGGAACTCTTGAGCAATTACTCCTGGCCGGGCAACATCCGCGAACTCCAGAACGTGATTGAGCGGTCCGTGATTCTCAGCGATTCTGGCGTCTTTGCCGTGGATGAAAGCTGGTTTGCCGCACAACCGGCCGCCTCCGACGGTCCAAGAACTTCCCTCAACAAGAGAATTCTGGACCATGAGCGGGAAATGATTGAGTCCGCCCTGGCTGAGGCGAATGGTCGCGTATCCGGCGCTGCCGGCGCCGCCGCGAAGCTGGGCGTCCCTGCCTCCACCTTGGAATCGAAAATCAAAACCCTCGGAATCAAGAAAACCAAATTCAAGACGGCTTGATCGACCCCTGAGCGGCAGCGCCAGATTACCTGCCGAATTCTCGGAATTTCGTGAAGATTCGCGAGCGCTGGCAGCCTTTTTCTCCTATAACTGGCTTGTAATCATTAGCCTGGGAATGGAAACAGGCTTGCCTTGCTATTCCCCGGGTAATTGACCAAGGCCATGCTGAAAATTTCGCGACGCCAGACTGGGAAGGACTCTGTGGAATTTGCACTCTCCGGACGACTTCAATTTGAACACCTCAGAGAACTTCGCGGACTCATCCGAAGGGAAGCGCATAAAGTTGTTCTCGACCTTCGCGAAGTCAATCTGGTCGACCGTGAGGCCGTCGAGTTTCTCGTGGCCTGCGAAAAAGATAGCGTCTCGTTGCGCAACTGTCCGCCCTATATCCGCGAATGGATTACCCGGGAAGCGAGTCACGGGAATTTACCCTCTCCCCAGGAAGAGGGCTGAGGACCCGCGCAGGCTCCCAGTGGTGTTTGCCGCAATAAGAAAGCGCTGGAGGAAAACTTGAGCGTCAGAATTCAATCGTGCCTTGTTGTCGCGGCACTCTGTGCCATTCCATCTATTTCCCTGGCGCAGGACGCCCACTTTCATAACGCCCCCGCGTCCACGGTGGACCAGAAGAACCCGCTCGCGGGTCAGCACGCCGCCATCGTCGCCGGATCAAAACTCTACGCGACGAACTGCGCGGCTTGTCACGGGGCAACGGGGCAGGGAAGCGGCAACATCCCCTCCCTTTCCCAGGGCCCCACGCAATCGGCGCCGGACGGCGAGGTTTTCTGGTTTATCACGACCGGTTCTGTCGGTAACGGGATGCCTGGCTGGGGCAGCCTTTCCGAGCGGCAGCGGTGGCAAATCGTCGCCTATCTGAAATCACTGAAAAACTCCGCAAAGGAAAGCAAGCCTGGCGCCCCACCTGCCAAAATTATCCCGGTGAAAACCAACGCGCCCCTGCCCGAACCTCCCTACACCGATTTTCGCGTCGAGCTACCGGGAAAGCTCCGCAAGATTTCACCGCAAGATCTTCCTGCGCCTTACGTGACGGGGTCCGCGAACAACGGCCCTCAACTGGTGGCGCGCCCCGATGATGCGTGGCCGAAAGGGCCGGACGGCTTCACCGTCCAGCTTTACGCAAAAGGACTCGACAATCCGCGATTGATCCGCACCGCGCCCAACGGCGATTTTTTCTTGGCTGAAAGCAGCAGCGGCAAGATCAAGGTCTTCCGCGGGATCACCGCAGGCGGCAAACCTGGCGACACCTCCGTTTTCGTCGCGGGACTCAACCGTCCTTATGGCATTGCCTTCTACCCGCCGGGAAGCAACCCCCAATGGATCTACATCGGCAACACAGACGCCGTTGTCCGCTTTCCTTATAAGAATGGAGACCTGAAAGCCTCCGGCCCGGCGCAGCACATCGCGGATCTTCCCCATGGCAGCGGCCATTGGACCCGCGACGTGCAGTTTACCGCCGACGGCAAGAAGATGTTTGTCGCCGTTGGCTCGGAATCAAACGTCGATGACCCCGACACGACCCCCGAAGAAAAAAACCGTGCCGACATTTTGGAGTTCAACCCCGATGGCTCCGAAATGCGCGTATACGCCTACGGAATCCGCAATGCCGGTGGCGGTCTTGCGATCAATCCCAAAACCAACGAACTTTGGTGTTCGGTCAACGAACGCGACGGCTTGGGAGACAACCTTGTCCCCGACTACATCACTCACGTTCAGGACGGCGGCTTTTATGGTTGGCCGTGGTGGTACATCGGCGGCCATCAGGATCCGCGTCACGTCGGCAAGCGCCCCGAATTGAAAGACAAGGCGATTGTTCCCGATGTTCTCCTCCAGCCCCACAATGCTTCCCTCGAAATGATCTTCTACGAGGGCTCACAATTCCCCGCTGAATATCGCGGCGATATCTTCGCATCCGAACACGGTTCCTGGAACCGTTCCGTCCGCTCCGGATATGAAGTGATCCGCGTTCCGATGCACCAGACCGGCCGGGCGAGCGGCGAATATGAAGATTTTGTGACCGGATTCGTGGTCGACAACGGGCACGTTTGGGGACGCCCCGTCGGCATCACCGTCGCTACAGATGGTTCGCTCCTCGTGACCGATGACGGATCGAACTCCATCTGGCGCGTCAGTTACACAGGCGGCAGCGCGCAGAAGAGCGCCCGCGAGCAAAATCATGCAAGCGACACAACAAAGAGCGCGCCCAACTAAAATACTCTTAATCGCCTCTCTTTGTTTTCTTGCGATTTTCGTTTTGGGCGCTTTCCAGTTCGGTGACAACAACGGCTTGAACAATATGCCGTTCGCTAAAGTCCGGCTTCTGGTCCCCAACCTGCCCAAAGCGCAGAAAATGGCGAACGACGGAAACCTCGAACTTCTCGCCGGCAAGCCTGTGCCCGGAGTAGCCGTTAGTCTCCGAGGCGAACTCGCTGACGCCAATTGTTACCTCGGCACTCACACGCACGCCTACGACCATGCCTTTTGCGCAAAATTTTGCGCCGCCGCCGGCAGCCCTCTTCTCTTCGTTTCCGACCAGGGCGGTCTTGTCTATATCGTTTTGACCGAGCGCAACGGTGTGCGATTCCCCGAACGCATTCTCGATCAAATCGGTGTCCCGGGAGTCTTGGTGAAAGGCAGAACGCTCGACGCGAACGGCGTAAGAGCACTCGCAGTCCAAAGCGTGCAGCCGTGATTCAAGTAGACCCTCAATAAGGTATTGCTAATCAGTACGTTGTGGGCGAGCAAGAGAACTGGCGGCGCGCGCCTTACGGTTTACACTAAAGGCGAGAATCAGGGCGCGTTTTCGCTCGCTACTGCCAGTACTCGCTGGGAACTTTTTGCCTGCTTTTCCGGAATTACTTAAGGTTGAGGCAGAGTCCGTCTTCCCGCCCCCACGCGCTCGATTCGCGTTACTTTGGCTGCCGGGCTTGCGTCATTAATAATGAGCAGCTTCACTGAGGAAACCATAACCATGAATCGTACGCGCCTTTATTTGTTGAGTCTTCTATTCTTATCCATCGGAGTTGCCAGCCCGGCGCAGACTCCGGATCCCCCATCCGCACCTCAGGATCAATTGCAAGGTCCCCCTCCCGGTGGCAGCCGCAATTCCGGGCTCGGTGGCGCAAGAGACGGTCACAGAACCGTAGGCAAGATTACCGCCATCCGCGGCAACTCGCTTCAGGTGGCCGAGCCCGACGGCAGCACCGTAACCATCAACCTTACCGACAAGACCGAGTACCGCAAAGATCGGCAATCCGCAAAGCTTTCTGACTTCAAAGTCGGCGATTTCGTCATGGCGCGCGGCGACGAAAATGCCGACCACTCCGTGACCGCTCAATCCCTCAGCGGTCGCACTGCAAATGGAGGCCCCGGAGGAGCAGGGGCAGGGCCAGGCGGCGGAGCAGCATTCGGCGAGATGGGTAAAGACTTCGTCGCCGGCGTGGTGAAGTCGATTGACGCGCCGAAGCTGACCGTCCTGCGCGCTGACAACGTCTCGCAAACACTCGAGCTCAACGAAGACACCTCCCTGCGCAGAGGCCGCGAAAGCATCACCATGGCCGACATCCAACCCGGCGACCACGTCGTTGTCCGTGGCGGCTTGCAAAATAATGTCTTCGTTCCAAAGGCCGTAATCCTTCTTTCTGCCGAACAGTGGGAGCGCATGCAACAGTTCGCTCAAGGTCAGGTCGGCCACGCCGCCGCTCCTGCCGTCAATCCGCCGCAATAGCTCACGGAGGTAGTGCTGGTTGAAGTCAATGCTTCGCGGCGTTTACACACTCCTCCTGCTCGCGCTGCTTCTCGGCTCGCACCTGCCGGCGCAAGACGTCACGCCGGCCGCGACACAATCCAACTCGGCCCCCACCGGCGTATCACAAGCCGATGCGCAAAATTCTCTCCCACCTGAGTATGAAATCAGCGGCACAGTTCGCAGCGGGAAAACACCCCTGCCAGGCGCCACCGTAACCGCCTCCAATACATTGACCGGCAAGAAATATGCGGCCGTAACCAACCCCGACGGCAAATTCTCATTCGCCGGCATCGTCCGTGGCCGCTACGTCGTTCGCATCGAATTCATGGGCTTCTCTCTCTTCACCCAGGAAGTCGTTCTGAATCCGTCGAGCCCTTCGGGAAAAATCGACGCCGAACTGATCTTGGCTTCCCGCGAGCAACAGCAATCGAACAACTCCTATGCCGGCATCGCCGCGGGCCGTGGCTTCCAAAGCCTCGCCCTCAATAGCGCCCTGTCGTCTCTTGCCGGGGGCAACACCGGCTTCACGGGCAACGGCGCGCCCAGCGCGTCACAAAACCCCAACGATTTATCTGGCCTGCCGCTGAACGGCGCCGGCGCCGATGGTCCCACCGAATCCATCAGCATCAGCGGCGCGCAAGGACGCACCCAGGATTTCGGCGGCGGCAACGAACAGGATCTGCAGGATCGGATCCAGGAATTTCGCGACCGCATGCAAAGGGAAGGTTTCGGGGGCCTTGGCGGCGGTACGGGCGCCGGCGGACAGGGCGGCGGGATGGGCGGCGGCCCAATCGTGATCGGCCGCATGGGTGGCCACGGGTTCAACATCAATCAGCCCCACGGCTTCCTTTATTTTTCCGACGACAACTCGTCCCTCGACGCCACGCCCTTTTCGCTAAGCGGATCTCCCATCGCCAAATCGCAATACAACCAGTCGCACTTCGGCGCGAATGTCGGCGGTCCCTTGAACATTCCCAAGCTCTTCAACGGTGGCAACAAATGGTTCTTCTTCGCCGGCTGGAATGGCTCACGAGGCGACACTCCCTACGATGCTTTCTCCACCGTTCCAACACTCGATGAACGCAACGGCAATTTCTCAAACGCCACCTATAACAATCGCATGCCCGTGCAGATTTTCAATCCGTCCACTGGCCAGCAGTATCAGTTCAACGGTGTGCCAAATGCGCTCGACCCATCGACGTTCAGCCCGGCGGCGAAGTCCCTCATCCAATTTATTCCGTTGCCCAACATCCCGTTGACCTCGACCGGCCAGAACTTTCACTTCGTCACCTCCGACGCCAGCAACTCCGACTCGGTCACCTTGCGGCTGGTTCACAATTTCGGTTCCAGCAGTGGCCCTGGCTTCTTCTCGCCAGGCGGAGGTGGGCGAAACGGCGGTCGTCGCCAAAACAACATTAATTTCGGCTTCAACTGGTCGCGCAATTCGACGAACATCGTGAACCCGTTCCCCTCCCTTGCCGGTGGCACCAGCACCCAGGGTCTGAATGCCAGTGCCGGGTGGGTCTACGGCAAGAATCGCGTCACAAATAATCTTCGCGTGAACTACAACCACAATCACGTTTCCACAACAAATCTGTATTCCAATGTCACCGATGTTGCGGGGCTTGGCGGTGCGGGAATCAACGGAATCTCCAATGCTCCCTTTGACTGGGGCTTGCCCGGAATCAGCTTCACTTCGTTCGGCGGCCTCAACGATCCAATTCCCCATCGCGAACTCGACCAAACCTACACCATCTCCGACACCCTCAACTGGAACCACGGCAAGCACAATTGGCGTTTCGGCGGAGACTATCGCCGCATTCTCCAGAGCTTCCAATCCGCCAGAAACGCCGAGGGAAGCTTTGTGTTCACCGGTTTTGCCACTTCGCAATACGCTTCCGGCAGCACGCAGCCAATCGCCAACACCGGCTACGATTTCGCCGACTTCCTGCTCGGCTTCCCCCAGCAGACCTCGCTGCAGTTCGGCGCCAGTTCTTACAACTTTCGCGCCAACTCCTTCGACTTTTTTGCCCAGGATGATTGGCGCATCCGCCCAAACTTCTCGCTGAACATCGGCCTGCGTTACGAATATGTCGGCCCCTACACCGAGGCCCAGGATCGCATCGCCAATCTGGAAGTTGGGCCCGGCTTTGCCACCGCCACGCCCGTTGTTCCTTCTGGCGCCGCGCTGCCGACAGGTTCCGGGACACTCCTGACCTCTTCCAATCCCGCTCTCGTCAATCCCGACCGCAACAATTTTGCCCCGCGCATCGGCATCGCCTGGAAGCCCGCTCAGAAAACGGTTGTCCGCGCGGGATACGGCATCAATTACAACCTCGCCCAATACGGCGCGATCATTCAGAATTTCGCCTTTCAACCGCCCTTTGCCAACACGGCCACAAACTCCACAAATCTCACTGGCCTCACCGGTTCAACCCCCCTCACCCTCGTCAACGGTTTTCCCGCTGCCTCGCAAACCACCGTAACGAATAATTTCGCCGTCAATCCCGATTACGCTCTCGGCTACGTCCAGATATGGAACCTCGACATCCAGCGCGAGTTCCACGGCAACGTGGTCCTGAACATCGGCTATAACGGCGCCAAAGGGACTCGTCTCGACTCGGAGCGCGCCTTGCTCGTCGCCGGCAATCAACCCTTCATCTACGAATCCTCCGAGGGCAATTCCATTCTCCACGCCGCATCGGTTCGCGTGCGCAGGCGCATGTCCAAAGGCCTCGGACTCAGCGCACAGTACGTCTTCTCGAAATCACTGGACGATGCCTCTTCGATCGGCGGCAGCGGCGTGATTGTTGCGCAGAATCCTTTCGATCTTCCCGCGGACCGCGGACTATCCAGCTTCAACCAGACCCACAAGTTCACCGGCAACTGGATTTACGACCTCCCCTTCGGCGAGAACCACCGCCTCGCGCAAAAAGGCGCGTGGGCTCGCGCTTTTTCCAACTGGCAGTTGAGTGGCGATTTCACCGTCGCCTCCGGTCTTTATTTCACTCCCAGCATTCTGGGCGGCTCCGTCGATATCGCTCGCGGCGTCAGCGGCTCGCAGCGCGCCAACGTCGTTCCCGGCCAATCGATTTCGCTTCCCAATCCCACCGCGCTCGAATGGTTCAACACCGCCGCGTTTTGCGTTCCCGGAGTGAGTTGCGTGAATCCCACGGGTTCCACCTTCGGCGATGCCGGGCGAAACACCATCGAAGGACCGGGAAGCATAATCATCAACATGAGCATCAATCGCTCGATTCCCATCAAGGAGTCACGCAATCTCGATTTGCGTTTTACGGCGAACAACGTTTTCAATCACGTGAACTATTCTTCTATCAACACCGCCGTCAATTCGCAGGCCTTTGGCGAAGTCACATCCGTCGGCAATATGCGGCGCATCACAGTCCAAGCCCGTTTTCGTTTTTGAGAACCAATGACTATGCCACCAACGCGAAAACTCGCCGCATTTCTCATCGCCGCCGCTCTGCTCTCGCCCGCGCCTCCTCTCGCGGCTCAGGAACCCGATAAGCCTGGAGCCAGCCCTGCCCCAATCCGCGTTTCCATCGAACTCGTCCTCGTCAACGTCGTCGCCCGCGACAAAAAGGGAAATCCGGTCCGCGATCTGAAACGTGAAGACTTCACCCTTTACGAGGATGGCAAAAAGCAGCTGATCTCCACCTTCGACTTTGAGGATGTGGACCAACTTCCGATGACTGCCGGCGCAACCGTCTCTGGCGCCGCGCCCGGCACTCTCCTGCACTCCACCAAAAAGGCGCCACCCACGCTCGATGCCCGTGATCGCCGCCTGATCCTTCTCTTCTTCGATTTCTCTGCCATGGAACCCGAACAAATCGACCGCTCGGTCGACGCCGCCAAGAAATTCGTCAGCACAAAAATGCAGCCCGCTGACCTGATCGCCCTGGTCTCGCTCGCCACCAACATGCACGTCGACTGCGACTTCACCGACGACCGCGACAAATTGCTGGCCCTGCTCTCCAGCTACAACTCCGGCCAGGGCCAGGGCTTCGACACCGGCGCCACAGGCAGCGCGGAGGGAACGGCGGAAACCAGCGGCTCTTTCACCGAAGACGACACCGATCTCAATACCTTCTCCGCCGACCGCAAACTTCTCGCCCTGCAATCCCTGATGCAGGCTCTCGGTAAGCTCCCCCAAAAGAAAAGCATCATTTATTTCAGCAACGGCATCACCCAAACCGGCGTGGACAACCAATCCGCCCTTCGCGCCGCCACCGCTGCCGCCGTCAAAGCCAACGCTTCCATCTACTCTCTCGACGTCCGCGGCCTGCAAGCCTTCCCTCCAGGCGGCGAAGCGCAAAATGCCAGCCTGCACGGCCAATCCGCTTACTCCGGCGCCTCGACTCTGAACGATCTGAACGGCAACGCCTCTTCGCAAGACACCCTTGCCACGCTTTCCTCCGACACGGGCGGAAAAGCCTTCTTCGACTCCAACGATTTCAGCGGCATTTTCTCCCAGGTGCAGAAAGACAGTTCCGTTTATTACGTTCTCGGCTTCACCAGCAGCAATCCCGCGAAAGACGGCAAATTTCGCCATCTGAAGGTCACCATCAACCGCCCCGACCTGAAGCTCGATTTTCGTTCTGGATATTACGCCGGCCGCGATTTCGAACATCTCGACCGCGCCGACCGCGAGCAGCAACTCGAGGACGAACTTGCCGCCCAATTGCCGCGCGTGGATGTCCCGGTCTACGCTGGCGAATCCTATTTCCGGAAAGACGAATCGCATTACTATCTGGAGGTCTCTCTCGTCATACCCGGCTCG
>Ga0210384_10005192_pt1 | contig 14297 bp, 16 predicted proteins | sample IncBWH2MmetaG_FD_160574 | JGI IMG/M metagenome (GOLD analysis project Ga0210384, IMG submission 160574) | Forest soil microbial communities from Barre Woods Harvard Forest LTER site, Petersham, Massachusetts, United States - Inc-BW-H-2-M | ecosystem: Environmental > Terrestrial > Soil >...
GAAATTGCTGCGATCAGCGAGAAATCTGTTAAGGAAGCGCGTTATCACGTGAAATGGAGCAGTGAATGGGTACTTCGTCTTGGCGATGGTACGGAAGAAAGCCGTACTCGAATGCTGGATGCTTTGCAAACATTAAATCCCTGGATATCCGAATTATTCATGCCTTCAGATTTTGAATATGAAGCAGCAGGATCCGGAGCAGGTATTCTGCCCGAACTTATAAAAGATGACTGGTATTTTCAAGTCAACAAACTATTTGAAACCTCAACCCTGCCAAAGCTCTCGTCAGAAAAGAAACCCATGCAGATTTTGTCTGGCAAAAAGGGAGTTCATTCAGAACACCTCGGTTTTCTGCTGGCAGAAATGCAATTTCTTCAAAGAGCTTACCCCGGAAGCAACTGGTAGGAAGAAAGTATGGGAGTATGCCTGCCTGCCGGCAGGCAGGGGAGTATGGGACTAAAATTTAAAATTTGTTTGTAACTACATTGACTAAAGAGGAAATCATATCCATTTTATCAGAAGTAAAAGATCCGGAGATTCCTGTGCTCAGTATTTCCGACCTCGGAATTCTACGCACTGTTGAGGTCGATGGTAAAAAAATCAGCATTCAAATCTCACCAACCTATAGTGGTTGTCCGGCCATGGAAATCATACAGGATGACATCCGGTCCACACTTGCAAAACATGGATTAGAAAATATAGAAATTAAACAAGTTCTTTCTCCGGCTTGGACCAGCGATTGGATGACAGATGAAGGAAAGCTCAAACTCCGGTCATACGGCATTGCAGCGCCGGCGAAACATGGCTGTTTATTAAACGGAGATGATCAACCGGAGTCCTGTCCACAATGCGATTCTAAAAATATAGAAATGATTAGCCGCTTTGGATCCACAGCCTGTAAAGCCCTATATCGCTGCCTCGATTGCCTGGAACCATTCGATTATTTTAAATGTCATTAAATCAATCATTCATATGTCAGAGATCCTGTTTGAACTTAAGGGTAATATTGCCATACTTACACTGAACCGGCCGGAAAAACTGAATGCATTAAACCGCAGCATGGCCCTGGAATTACAGGATCAGTTACTTGCATGTGATGAAAATGACTCCGTCAGGGCTGTGATTCTTACTGGCGCTGGACGTGCATTCTGTTCTGGACAAGACCTCCAGGAATTTCCACCGGACCGGCTGCCGGATATTGAAAAAGCAATTGATGAAAATTATAATCCTGTGATTCGTCTGTTGAAAACAATACGCAAACCAGTTGTCTGCGCAGTAAATGGAATCGCAGCCGGCGCCGGTGCCAATATTGCGCTGGCCTGTGATATTGTAGTTGCAGTTTCTACTTCTACTTTCATCCAGGCATTTTCTAAAATCGGTCTCATACCGGATTGTGGTGGTACTTTTTTCCTGCCACGTCTGATTGGTTTACAAAAAGCCACGGCCCTTATGATGCTGGGAGATAAAATTTCTGCCGCTGAGGCGGAACGTATGGGCATGATCTATGCCTGTTTCGACGAAATTGATTTTATTGAAAAAACCTATCAGATTGCAACTACGCTAGCAAAGCTGCCAACGGTTGCACTCATACTAACGAGAAAAGCTTTATTAGAATCTTCTACAAATAATCTGGAAGAGCAATTGGATCTTGAGAAAAAATTCCAGCAAAAAGCCGGATTAACCGATGACTTTAAAGAAGGTGTCGTCGCTTTTTTACAAAAACGAACTCCCGAATTTATGGGTAGATAATTAAAAAGCCAGGTTATAAAGCGGCTGTTTCCTTAGTTTCAGTAACAATCGTATTCATAGGCAATACGGGAGTTTTATTGATTTTCATTGATTTTTCAAAGGCCACGTATTCCATCTGCAATTCAAGGATCTGCGCATGATTGTACACGATCTCTTTTCTGAGTTCTGCAATTTTGTGTTGTTTTTTCTTCAACTGACGGCTCCTTAAAAAATAACCGGCAAACAAGGCTCCGGATATAATAAGTATCAGGTTGAGCACATTCATGGTAAATTCAACGTTAAGCATAGAATAGGTTTATTAGGTTAAAGGATTTACTTGATGATTTCTTCGATATGGCAAAGTTTTCCATCCTGGTTCATTCCCTCCACCACGATCCGGAATTTATTGCTGATATCATTGTTATAAAACACAAAACTCATTTTACGATGTGATTTATCAAGCCGAAGTTTTGGGTTCCAATATAATGTTGACCTGAAATCGGTCGCCTGGTAATCGTCTGTTTTATTCTCATCATACTTCTGCTGATAAAATTCTCTAATGGGTGTATATCCCTTGATCACGGCAAACCCTGTTTTATTATCAAGAATATTGGCCTGATCCAATGCCTGACGGCTGGTAATAGCCAGAGTAGGAAGCCCTTTCTGATTTGTTTTTGGAAGAAATTTGATGAATAATACTTCTTTCATATTGACGGATTTCAAATCGTCCATCGCAACGGGTGTTCCATCCAGTGTTACATTTACATTGCTTCGGACTGAGAAACTATTTACCTTATACGCTGCAAGTCTGCCATCACCCACAGGTGCATTTTCTTTTAGACTAGCCGGGAAACGTAAATCAACAAACATCGTGTTAAGATAATGCGCTGTACTCTCTGAATTTTTACCCAGCGAATCTATCTGCGGCGTAACGATATAACTCATGGCTGTAGATGGAGTAGAATTATCATGGATTTCAATGAGACTGCCGTTCATTTCTTTTTCGAGAATCACGTTCGGCACTTTCATCCAGGAAAACGAGGGTTCATCCGCTTTTGCAGGTGTCAAAGCAGGAAGCAGGTCAGAATATAAACTGATTTGTGCATTACTACCCAACTTGGTTATGTGATTGAATTTGTATACAACCTGAACTGAATCATAAAAAAACAAGCCATTCTGTCCAAACTTCCCATCCTCATGCACAGGTAATTTCAATAAGTTTTTCTTCCTGTCACGTGAAACCAACAGGAGCGCCATGGAATCCTGGTTATCCAGTTTCGTTCCATTTCTGATTTCGCCCTTTATAGATAGAAATCCTGCATCCCTGGGATATTTTAATTCAGGGAAAATCCCTGAAACAACTGTTTCCCAGTTGAATTTTCTCCATCCATGTGTGAGGAGTAATAGATTCAGATGCTCATTGGCATTTGCAGGATTTATTAGAAAGGATGTAGCATCCGGGATAACACCTTTTAAATCTCCCGCAATCAAAAGGTCAGAATAAATATTATTGCTGCTGTCATAACCAAGTCCGGCATCTGTAACAGATATGGAAAGATTGGTCACCAGACTGTCAGGTATTTCGACAGAGATTTCATTACGTGCTCTTTTATTCAGACTGATGGATTCTTTTTTCATCTGAATCTTCGCATATGCTTTCTGGTTATTGATAAATACTATTCTTTCAGCCAGTGGAGACATATCCACATCAAAGGCTGTCAGCTGTAAAACGCCACAGGGAAGACCAGAACCGTTTATAATGGCTTCTGCCAAACCGTTCACGAGTGTGAGGCTATTACGATAAACTACTTTCTGATCGATAGTTCCGACGACAACTATCTTAAATAGTTTACTGGCATCGGCTGATTTTTCCAGTTTGTAATGAAGCTGATCATTATTATATGGATCTACCTGAAGTACCAGCCCGTTTGCTTTTGCTTCCGGTAGTGGTGTTGTATGAAGTTCACCGGATTCGTCATTCCAATAAGCTATATAATGCTCGCCTGATATCGGCTTAAACCGTACGGTTCCCATTCCATTGTAAATGGTATAGAAAGAATCAATAATATTATTTTTAGCAGATTTTATCACTCCGCTTACGACTGAAGGTTTATTGTGTTGATTAAGTGCTTCAAAAGCAAGAATCGAAGAAACTCCGTCGATGAGATCTCCTCCTTCCGGAAAAAAGCTGATACTGGTTTGTAATTTCTCAGGCGCCGGAATAGAACCTTCTACCGGCATTAAGACCGGAATATCTTTATTGAATAAATATGCGTTGTCAAAATTCAGCATCCACTCGGTATAAACTTTTACGTGAATTACACCGTTTTTTACCCAGGATGGTATCTTAAAATAACTACTTGCTCCCCCTTCAGATATGGGAGAAACGCTGTGCAGGAACAATCTTCCATCAGCATCCGTCCAGTCAAAATACAGATTCTTGCTTACCGTTGAAGGCCGTCCATCACTCAGTAGATATGCTTTCATCCAAACAGTTTCGCCCGGCAGGTAAGTGTCCTTATCAAAATGGATATGGATTTTTTCCTGTGGGTATTTATTATTATAAACGCTGAGGGAGGAATCGAGTGATTGGCCGGAAACGCTGCTGATGAGCATGCATGTGGCATATAAGAGTAGGATCAGTCGGTTCATATCAAAGGGTTTGGATTCTAACTACTTAACAAAAAACGATATCTAATTCAAAAAGGGGGCAGTATAACTGACCCCTGATTATTATTTAATTCAATTGATTTAAACTAACCATTGATGACATTACTATGCGTCAGATAATTAACTGTCGGATGATATATAAATAAACAACTTCCGTTCTTGATCGCTTTGATAATCTTCGGGCTCATTACATTTGGCATTGCAGCACAACCCAGGCTTCTTCCCATTTCACCATTGTCTTTTAAATATTCCGGGGTGATGTAATCAGAACCATGTAACACGATATGTCTCTTTGCAGCCAGGTCATTATAACCTTTTTCAAGACCTTTTACTTTTAATGAGAGACCATTTCTTCCAAAATAAGTTTTCGATGTGATAAAAAATCCAAGGCTGCTTTTAAATGAATTCGCCTTGTTTGAAAATGAAGTAGCATATTCAACACCCGAATTCATACCGTGAGATACATAAGTATTGAACAATAATTTTTTATGTGCTACATCAATCACATACAACCTCTTGCTGCTGGAAGACTGTGTAAAATCGCAGACTGTAAGTACATAAGATTTTTTCAATTTACCCTGTTTCAATAAATTGTGATATCCTCTCCAGGCATATTCAAAAGCCTTTTGATTCAATCCCGATTGTTCGAGTTTCATTGAGTCATATAAAGTAAGCGCCTGTTTAATTACCATTTTTACTTCAAAAGCTTTTTTGACCGCAGCGCTGGCATTAAAATCCGGGGCTTTATCATCATCAGCCAGCTTTTCAGAGGCTGAGGCATTCATTTCCGGACTACTGTACTTAAAATTTTTGAAGTTATTGTTAGTTAATACAGGAATATGGTAAGTAGCTGCTACAACAGCAGTGCTCGTAGATACTTCAATCTTTTTGTGATTGCTGGAAATCAGCACCGGTGAGGTAATAACCAATAGTGATACACTGCTGGTTGATACAAGTTTAGACAACGTTTTCATGACGCAGGATTTAATAAATTTTCAAAAGGTTTCGCGGATCAGCTGGTTTTTAATTAGCCGGCTTATTATCAGTACCACACACGAAACAATAAATTAATTTAATCCTAAGGGATTATTCTTAGCAGTATAAACGACAGCATTTGTTTGATATTGCATTTTTCCTATGGGAAGAATGGTTACGTTATCGTAAAACAAATATTGCAATTTTACTTTTCAGATCATTACTTTCTCAACGAATGAACTACACTTAATTGCTTCTGTATGGTAAAGAACTAAACAAGTAAATTCAAGGTTGGTACCAATTAATAAAATCAGGTGTTGAAGAGTAAGAAATGAGGCTGCAGTTACCTAAGAATGAAGGATTTAGAAAGAAAATTTTATTCCTTAATAAGGTTCTGTTTTATGGCACGGTACGTCATTTTATTCCGCCATTTGGAATTTTTTTCCAAAATTGAGAATGAATTAATGAGAGCTCTTATCTGAATTTTTTTTAAGAGATGGAAATTCCATCCCGGAAGCCAGTAAATCCAACTTCTCATTCACAGCTCTTAACTCCCGTAGAATTATCCAGAATGCATCCTCACTGCCTTCATTAGCCATACTATTAACAGACTCCTGTATAGAATAGGATTTAGAAATTTGTCTGGAATTATCAGCAGCTTTCGCTTCAGAATTTTGTTGAAAGGATTGCATCTCCAAATCGGTGTTAAGCAGTTCCTGAACACTGACTTTAAAAAAGTCCCCCAATTTCATAAGCTCTGCCAGGCTCGGCTCGCTTTTCTGATTTTCCCAATTGCCAATGGTATTCGCCCGCTTATTGAAAAGAATGGAGATTTCATCCTGGTTGTGATTGCTTTTTTTTCGTAAAAAACGGAGATTTTTAGAAAATAAACTCATTATAAAGGGTGATTTTATTTATCAATATATTTGGTATATGTCAATTATATTGCTATATTTATTTATTAAATATCATAAATATAAGAATTTCAATGAATATCTCAATATTCTATTGACATTTTTAAATATCCTTGTCTGGCAGACCGGTTTAATAAACAATTTGATAAGGCTTCGAAGTAAAGATTTTCATATCGATCAGGGAACGGAGAATATATGTATTTTAATCATCATATAAAAAGTAAAACCATGAAAACAACATCGGTTCGGGCAGGAGACACACATTTTGGCGGACTTAGTTCAATAATCCGTGAAATTGTGCTTTTATCTCACCCGGAAAAAATCCTGCTGTTATCTGCCAGTTATGATTATCAGATAACTGAAAATATTTACAGTAAGAATACTGTTCAGGAATTCAGAGGTAACCATTATAGTTTATTGATTCTTTCAAATGAGAAAGAAAAAAAATCAATGGTAACACAGAAGACATTACTCTATAGTTTTTTGAAGGATCGAAGAAACTTGCAATTACAGGTTATGGACATCAAAGAGTTCAATGATGACCTGATTTCAGGCAAAGAATATGCAAGTCATATTCTTTTCAATGCCATGATCTGGTACGATAAAGGAGAAGTTCCATTAGCCTTTCCAACTAGTAATAATTAATTTATTAATCCAGGTTAGAAACGGTAAGCAATGCCAATCGCCGGGTTTTGAAATACCATCAGATACTGCCCATTAAAATTACACACTTCTTCAGCCCTTATATACATATGAGATCCAACTTTCGCCTGGATACCGAGCCCCAGAACCACCGCTACTACAAATGTTTGTGGGTTTATCGGTTCACCATATGTCCCGTAACTGGAGGTTTCATTATAAATAGCCCCGGAGAGACCGGCATAAAAATAAGGTTGAATCATGGAAGTCGTGAAATTCCATTGGATTGTGCAGGGGACACTTATAATACTGTAGTTGTTGGTGTATTTTATAAGTTCATTTGCTCCGCCGAGGTCTTCCATTTTTTTAGTAGTATATGAATAATTGACTCCTACATTAAAAGAAAGATTCTTATACACCCTGGGTAAAGAAAACTGGAGGGTAAAATTTGCGGTAAACTGAGTAAGGCTGGGAGGAAATCCTCCTATAAATGCAAAACCCTGCACAGTAGATTTTGCCTTCTGATAATAACTAGTTGCTTTTTCGTTGGAAGAACAATTATCCGCTTTCAAAACAAAATCCGTCAGGTCTTTTTCATTATACAAAACCCGGGAATACATGTTTGAAAGCTTTTCGCAGCTGACGCTAATCAGGTTCATATAATTCATATAATTCCCTTCCTGCTTGATTTCACCTAAATTATCTGTTACTCTGTCATACAGGAAATAGACCGTAGTATCTTTTTGGAGAAGATAAAAAACCAGGTCTTCCTTCGAATAGGAATACAGACTATATTCACCCCTTATCAGCTGTTTAACAAATGCTGTTTCCATCACGGAGTCCTGGGCAGTATTTAAAAAGTGCATACTTGAATACCTGTCATTCCCTATGCCGAAACCAAGCAAATCAACCGGCTTGTATTCTTTTAATTCTGAAGATTCCCCATTTTTAAATTTAACTGAACGGGTTAAATCCCTATTCAAAGCTACTTCTGCAAAACCCCTTACAGTATCCTGGTTATGTTTAACGATATATCCAGGTTCAAAATTTTGTTGGGCACTAAGTGTAAAATGGATTGAAATGAAAATTGCTAAACATTTTAAGAATTTCATTATGGCGTTGGGTTTGAAGTTGCTAAAAGGAAAAACGGGTATTCATTCATTATATTACAATTTTTTTTATCGAAACAATAAATAAAATGCAACTTGGGGCCAGAATTTGATTATGCTCAATTTGATCATACTTGTAATAATAGGATTTTTCATTGGTATGTTCGGGACACTGATAGGCGCAGGAGGTGGCTTTATCCTGGTTCCCATCCTCATCCTTTCCTATCCTGAATTGAATCCGGAGACTATAACAGCGATCTCTATTGTAATAGTTGCAGCAAACGCAATATCCGGATCTATCGCATATGCCCGCTCAGGGCGCATTGATTATAAAGCCGGATTGTTATTTGCACTTTTCACAATCCCGGGTTCTATCCTGGGCGTTTTGTCAACACAATTTATTCCGCGTAATATTTTTAATATCCTATTTGGATTATTACTAATTGCACTTTCAACTTATTTGCTACTTAGTCAAAATAAATCTGGTCCGGATACTGTTGTCGATGCAAATAAAAAACGCTGGAAACAGCGCGCACTCGTTGACAATTCCGGGGTTACTTATACCTATACATACAATCAGACAAGAGGTATTTTAATCAGCATCATAGTAGGATATTTATCGCCCCTGCTAGGTATTGGTGGGGGTATAATTCATGTGCCGGCCCTGGTACATTGGCTGCAATTTCCTGTTTTTGTAGCTACAGCAACTTCGCATTTTATCCTTGCAATTATGGCTACAGTTAGTGTCGCCGTTCATGCGATCAAAGGAAGTTATAATGATCCGAAAATCCTCCATATGGTAATCGGATTAATTATCGGCGTGATCCCGGGCGCACAAATCGGCGCTTGGCTTTCTCATAAATTACATAGTAATACCATCATCCGCGTCCTGGCCGTTTGCCTGGGTTTAGTTGGCGTTCGTATTCTTTTAAGCTAGGCTTGCCCCGGCTAATTATTTCTTAATTCAACCATAAAAAGATATGGATCGATGGAAGCCTCAGTGTCTTTAGGACCAGGATATTCATAAAAATCCAAAGCCAGGAAGGAACGTGTTTCGTGTATCCGCCAAAGCCAAAGCTTCTTCTTTGAATCCAGCGTGATATTCAATTCCGGAATCATTTCTTTTACCAGTCCATCCCAACATGCTTTTTCCAGCTGTTCTTTTGCGCTCAGGTTTGAGGCGCCATCCGTATCATTGTCAGCCCATTGCCTGTGCGCGAATTGCGTATCGGTACTGAGCAGTACTTCCTGTTGTGTAGTATTCGGTTCCATATAGGCGGGTTTAGGTTCTTATATATTAGACGCTAAAAAAACCAAAATGTAAACGCTGCAGGTTGAAAATTTTGTTAATTGATAAGGCAAATACTGGTTGACTGAAATCAGAATAAAACTTAAGTACTGATTCAGTATCTTAGGCAATCGATTAATGCCTGATGAAGAAACTCGTCTTCTCTTTTATCATTCCTGGGATTCTTATTTTATTTATATTATCCTGTGGTTCAGGCAAAACAACAAAAATAGTCTTAACTGATTCCCTGTCAATTGCGCGTGGCCAGGTTCTGTTTAATCAAAACTGCAGTGGCTGCCATGGTTTTCTTCAAAATGGGATTGGTCCCAATTTATCAGGCATTACAGAAACAGACTCTGCAGACTGGCTCAGGCAATTTATCCGTGAACCAAAAAAAATGGTGAAGTCAGGTGATGAGCACTCAAAGAAAATCTTTGATATTTATCGAACCATGATGCCTTCGTTTACTGGCATTAAAGATGAACAAATAGACCAGTTGATTGCATTTTTAAAAACGAAGAAAAGAACCAAAAAAGAAAAAGAAGATCCCTTCGCCATCAGGGATCCCATTCCTGAAAAAATCGAAGCTTCCAATATTCAGATTGACCTGGAACAGTTCAGTCAACTACCCCCCAGTAGTGATAAACAGCCGCTGACCAGGATCAGCAAAATGGATTGGGTAAGTAAGGAGAAGACCTGGTTTATCCTGGATCAGCGTGGTAAATTATATAAACTGGAAGATCAAAAGCCGGTAACCTGGCTGGATATTTCAAAATGGAAACCGAATTTTATTAACCAGCCCGGATTAGCCACGGGTTTCGGATCATTTGCATTTCATCCGGATTATTCAAGGAACGGAATTTTTTATACAACTCATAGTGAAGCGGCTCATTCAAAAAAGGCAGACTTCTCCATACCCGATTCTATTAAGCAAATGCTTCAATGGGTGCTTTGTGAATGGAAAATTTCAGATCCGGCGGCAACTGTATTTAAAGGAACCTGTCGTGAATTGATGAGGATTGACATGGTTTCCGGCATTCATGGGGTTCAGGAAATTATTTTTAACCCGATGGCTAAACCTGGAGATGATGACTACGGAAATCTTTATATCGGTGTAGGCGATGGTGGAAGTGCAGAAAATGGAAATTCTTTACTTACACATCATCCGGATAAAATATGGGGAAGCATTTTAAGAATTAATCCAATGGGAAAGAATAGTACCAATGGACAATATGGCATTCCTAAACAAAACCCATTCACAAAAAGTCCGGACAACAATACAGTTCGTGAAATCTATGCAGATGGATTCAGAAATCCCAATCGAATTACCTGGACGCGTAAGGGTCAGATGCTGGCTACCAATATCGGACAGGCAAATATTGAAGCCATTGATATTATTTTAAAAGGACATGATTACGGATGGCCAGCCCGTGAAGGAAGATTTGCCGTGCATCCTGAAGGAGATATAAATAAGATATATCCATTACCCGCGAATGATAGTGTTTTTCATTTCACATATCCCATAGCCGCTTTCGACCATGACGAAGGCAAAGCCATTGAAGGCGGTTTTGAATATGAAGGAATTGCTATTCCTGAACTCAGAGGGAAATATTTATTTGGAGATATTCCTTCCGGCAGATTGTTCTATATAAATTTATCCGATTTGAATTCGGGTAAACTTGCCAATGTAAGGGAATGGTTTGTCTCCATGAATGGCAAACGATTAACACTTCAGGCTCTTTGCGGACAAAACCGCGTAGATCTCCGCTTCGCCAGAGATGAAAAAGGAGAAATGTATATTTTCACAAAACCGGATGGAAAAATTTATCTTTTGAAAAAAATTTCAATTTAGTAGCTAGCAAACGTAAGCTTTACAAAAACCGGTTGGGCTGGTTTTCAGATTTTACTAAACAAAATTTGCAGGTGTCGCGCTAAACAGGAATATGATCCTATTTCAATTTGACATATCTCTCAATATTCAATCTGTTCACACCGATTTTTTCTACCTTTTCAATCCCCGTCTGAGTTAAAGTATCATCTTTAATTAATATAGTAAAAGAAAAATCATTCCCTTCCCAGGCCCGGTCGCTGCAAAATTGCAGGTGTTCTGTATACAGGCTGTCTGCAAGTGTATAGGTTCCAGCCCCGGATGTATAGAAAGCCAGTGTATCCTTACCCTTTGTCAGATCATGGCCTACAAAAGAAAAATGGGTACCATTAATAATTTTTAGAAATTTCTTATTCTTTGTATAAACCGTAACAGCTGTATCCTTGCCCTGAATGGTTGTGCCTGAAATCAATTCCCAGGTACCAATCATAGGATTTACAGGTGCGACTGGCATTTCAGTATTTTTATTTGATTCACAGGAAATGAGGCCCGCGAGAATTAAAATAAAAGCAGATAATAGTTTCATTGATTTTTCTTTATTTAGAAGGAAAGTTATGAATTACTTATAAAAAGACCACCTGAAAATAAAAATCCATCCTTTTCAGTCAAAGATTGTATAATTGAAAAAATAATGTTATGGCAGATATAAAACATTTCTTTCTTAAATTAATTCCACCCCGGGCCTCATTCACTGTCGATATGACGACAGAAGAGCGCCAGGTCATGCAACAACACGTTGCTTACTGGAAGCCCTATGTAAATGACGGGACAGTAATTGTTTTGGGACCGGTTATCGATCCGAAAGGCGGATACGGGATTGCGGTAGTAGGAGTTTCAGAAAATTCAATACTTGATAAGTTAGTAGCAAATGATCCCGCTAACGGACTTTGCAATTATGAGATTCATCCCATGCTGGCAGTAACAAAACAAGGCTAATTTTTCTTAACAGATAAATCAACGATTCGGTATGAGGCTTCCAATAATTTCTCCATACCATAAACATATGGTAATACTTCTTTGGCCTTTATATTTTCCAAAACACTAAAATTTGAAAGGCCGGCTTCCATCCAGGAGTGAATGAATTGTTTCCATTCCAACAAACTATACTTTTCAAAAAAATCATTAATTACGATCCTGGGGTTCATAAATTCCTCCCAACTTAGTGACGCCGGTAACACAGGATGATCAGTACCTATTTCCCAATCATGCTGTTTAGTTTTCTTTTTTGCCTTCTGTTTAAATCCCTTTTTTATATAAATGAGGTAACAGGATTCAATTAATTTCTCCAATTGCTCGTAGATGTAGAGCAGGTTACCTGGAATTCCTTCATCCCATGAATATTTTTCGGATAATGATACCTGACAACATTTCCGAAATAACTTTTTCATTTCCTGCACACCTTCAAAATCACAGATTTCCTGCAGGATAATATAAGGATTTAATTTATCCGGATCCTTCATTTCAGTTAATATCAGCCTGTTCAGGCAATGATTAATCTTGCTCGCAGTATACCCTGACATAAAATCAATAGTTTGTTAACCCGTTCAAATAATAGCAATACCATTTCGTATTTGACTGAAAAATCTACATTGTACCTGCTTCCTAAATAAGCCTTCTGCAAATATTGGAACAGTCTTTTTTCATTTTCTGCTCCCCTTGGAAATATTTCCTTCAGTCCAGGGAGTAAATATTTCGAATATCTGTATAACTTATCCAGGTTATGAGTTTGCACCAGAAAACCTGTATTAAAGCGGATAATACCTGTATATACTTGTTCTGCTGCCTGATGTAAATTAAAAGCAGCCATCTCAAATTGTTTTCGAACAATAAATAACTCAGCTCCTGCAAGGAATTCCACGGCTTTCCTGATTTTTTGCTCCAAATCTCCCCTCAAAATTTCTTTCGCGGCTAGCTCATTGATTGCATTTGGTACACTAAATGGGATCTTGCCCGCATCAAAATAGAGTTTGGCATTCAGAGCTACTTTTAATGCAAATGGATGATCTTTTTTCAACCATCCGTTAAATTGGACGGCTTGCATAACAAAAGCAGTAGTTGGTATTCGTATGTCCAACCTGTTCTCAATTATATCCTGTAATTCATCACTTGATCTCTTTTCAGATTCGGTCGTGAGGACAAGTATATTCAATGCTTCGATAATATGTTCTTCCGCTACATCGTCTTTAAAAATGCTCTGGATCTCTTTTTTCTGGTGAATGACAGACAACAAATAAATCTTTTCCGGTAATAAAGTGGAAACAATTTTATTTAATTCCTGAGATATAGCGGGCAAAGTATTTTGTACTGATATTTTATTCATAATTAAGGATTTATGAATTCTGATTACCTCAAACGAATATTTTATTTCTTTTTCTTTGAATTGTATTTGACCCCATCTTCAGCAACCTGTATCGCCTTTAAAGCAAGGTATTCACCTTCCACAACTTCTATCAGCTGATCAGCTAACCATAGGGTAAGAAGTTCATCTGGATTCATTTTCAAAACCTTTGCAAATTGGGCTACCTGTTCTTTTTTTGCTTTCCTGTCTCCTCCTTCAATTTTGCTAAGCATGGAACCATCTATATCCAATTGACTGGCTACCTGGCGCTGTAGTAATTGATTTTGCTCTCTTTGTAGTTTTATTCTATCTCCGAATTGGTTTGACATTTTACAATAATTGACTTGTCAGGTATTGTCAAATATATACTAAATTTATTAGCAATCCAAATTAATTAGTACTATTTTTCCACCTGTTTGAATTTATTTTATATCCGGATCTAACGAAAGTTATATTTCAAAATTTAGCCTGTAAAGGGCCAAAAATGAAAAGGAAATTGTAACTTTTAAACAAAACGACATGAAAAAGATACTAATCGTTCTGCTGATTTCCAGCCCGTCTCTCGCCATGGCACAAATTGGTGTTAAGGCAGGTTGGAATTTTACTAACGTTACGAGTGTTGCTTCTGTAAACAGTAAAAGCGCCTCTGGTTTCAATGTTGGAGCTTTTTTTACTACCCCTTACAGGAATATCATTGGAAATAAAACGGAACTCATTTATTCAAAACAGGGATATAAGTCTTCACCCG
>Ga0210384_10005193_pt1 | contig 14293 bp, 12 predicted proteins | sample IncBWH2MmetaG_FD_160574 | JGI IMG/M metagenome (GOLD analysis project Ga0210384, IMG submission 160574) | Forest soil microbial communities from Barre Woods Harvard Forest LTER site, Petersham, Massachusetts, United States - Inc-BW-H-2-M | ecosystem: Environmental > Terrestrial > Soil >...
CGCTACATCAACGCTCGGCCAATGTTCGCCAAGCTTCTCTCGAGCGAACTCGCGCAAAAGCGGATCGTCATCAACAAAGAGCACCTTCAATGACTCTTGCCGAGCGATCGCCAAATCGTCTGTGGCTTGATCAACAGCTATCAAAGCCATCCCTCACTTCCCGGCAAAATTTAGAGGAAAGTAATTAACCTAATGTAACCCTGCGCCATGTTGGCGCTCGCGCCGGTCAAAGTTGAGACAGGCCTTACCCTTGCAGGCAAAAGCGCGGACTCTCCGTCGCCGGCTCGTTTGGCTGATCGTCTGCGTTGTCGGCGTAGCAGTGATCCCGATAGCCGGCGTGCTGGCTTGGCGCGACGGCGAACGGGAGATCGCACTTGAAACAGCGCGTCTGAATTCCGCCGCGCTGGTGGTGGCATCGATGGCGTCGAAAGCGGCTGCGGCGCGCGACGTCCGCGGCGCATTTGAAGCGCTCCGCTCGATCGGCCAGATGCACGACATAGAGTACGGCCGCATTGAAGCCCCGGCTGGCATCCTGCTGGTCGAAACAGGAGCTGGCGTCCGCCTCGTCAACGATGTCCAAGCCGGAAGGGACGCAGGAGTTGCCTCCCTCCTGACGCAACTGTTTAGCCGGAGCTCCGAAGTTACGGTCCCCGTCGCATCCGACGGTGTGGAGGTCGGGCAAGTTGTTCTTCTGGGACGGACCGAGGGTATTCTCAAGCGGTTCGTCGTGAGCTTGGGCGAAAGCCTCGCCGTGGCAATCGCCGCGGTGCTGGTCGGCCTGTTGATCGCTTGGCGGCTCCAGGAGCGGATCGCGCGGCCGATTCTGGCACTGACCGCCGCCATGCGCCGCGTGCAGGAAACGCACGATTTCGGCCGAAATGTCGATGTCTCGGCGGATGGCGAGGTCGAGGCGTTGGTGGCGGGTTTCAATCGCATGCTGTCCGAGATTCGCGTGCGGGACGAACGCATCGCGGATCAGATCGCCGGCCTGGAAAGCGAGGTCGAAGCACGCACCGCGGACCTCGTCGTCGCCAAAGACGCCGCCGAGGCCGCCAATGCCGCAAAATCCGACTTTCTTGCCACCATGAGCCATGAAATTCGCACCCCGATGAACGGGGTCATGGCGATGGCCGAGCTGTTGGCGGGCGGTCAATTGCCGTCGCGGGAGCGCCGCTACGCGGACGTCATCGTCAATTCCGGCGCGAGCCTCCTCGCCATCATCAACGACATCCTCGATTTCTCGAAAATCGAGGCAGGGAAACTCGAGTTGGAGTCGATCAGGGTGGAGCTGAGCGACATCGTCGACGACGTGCTCAGCCTGTTTTGGGATCGGACATCGAGCAAGGGCCTCGACCTCGCCGCCTTTATCGACCCGGAGACGCCGGCGGCGATCGAAGGCGATCCCACACGGCTTCGCCAGGTACTGTCCAATCTGGTCAATAACGCCATCAAGTTTACCGAGACCGGCGGTGTGCTGGTCGAGGTCACCCCGCTCGCCGGCGGTGGCGTCTGCATCGCGGTCGAAGACACCGGGATCGGCATCGCGGAAGATAAAATCGAGGGCGTCTTTGGCGCCTTCTCGCAAGCCGACCAAACCACCACTCGCCGCTTCGGCGGCACCGGTCTCGGGCTCGCCATCTGCAGAAGGCTGGTCGACGCGATGGGCGGCGAGTTGTGCGTCACCAGCAAGGTCGGGCGTGGGTCGCGCTTTAGCGTCGCGCTCCCGGCTCCTGTCCTTGAGCCGGCGAGCCCCTGGCCTAACGCGATCATCACCGGTACGGGCGTCGCGATCGCCCATGCGGGCGCGTTCACCGCACGCACCTTAAAGGCATATTTCGAACGCGCCGGCTATGTCGACTCGGATGCGGCGAACGCGGATGTCGCGATCGGGGATGCCCACGGGTTGCGGGCTTTGGCTGGCTTGCCGGAAAACACCATCTGCCTTGGCGCCTACGGCGACTCCGAGCCGCGGGAGCTGGTCCGCGCGGGGACGGCGCGGGTCGTCCTGCCGCAGCCGATTAGGCGCCAGCAGTTGAAAGAGCTCCTGGAGTCCCTGGCGACAGGGGTGCCGCTAGAGGATGGCTTCGACCACGCTGAGGCAACACGCTCCCGTGAAGAGCTGCCACGGTTTTCGGGGTCGCGCGTGCTCGTGGCTGACGATAGCGCCGTCAATCGGGAAGTTGCGCTCGAAGCGCTGGGGCGCCTCGGGGTTGAAGCGAAGCTGGTGTCGTCCGGTGTTGCGGCAATCAACGCAGTCCGCTCCGACAATTTCGACCTCGTGCTCATGGATGGCAGCATGCCGGAAATGGACGGCTACGAGGCAGCACAGCAAATCCGCTCGTGGGAAAGAGCCTCCGGGCATAGGCGAATACCGATTGTGGCGCTCACCGCTCATGTTGTTGGTGCGGCGGCGGATGCGTGGCGCACCGCGGGGATGGACGCTGTTCTGCACAAGCCCTTCACACTCAAGAAACTCGCCGAAACGCTTCAGGCGTTTGTCATTCCGTCGGGCGTCACCGCCAGTTCGGAGCCGCTTATGGGCTCCATCTCGACGAGGTTATTGGCCCTTCGAGACCAGGACGACCTGTTCGACCAGCAGGTGATAGCAGAGCTCGAAGGCTTCGCATCGAACGGCCGCAACAGCTTTGTCGAAAAGGTGGTCGGCCTCTACTGCGAGAACGCGCCGGGCTGCATCGCCGACCTCCAGGCCGCACGCAAATCGGGCGGCGCCGAGGACGTTGCCAAGGCCAGTCATGCGCTAAAGTCGATGAGTCATACGATCGGAGCCAAGGCCGTCGCAGCCGCCGCGGCGGCGCTGGAAATAACGAGCCGCGATGGGATCGTTCCCGATGCGATTACCACAGAAGCGCTCAATGCCTTGCTGGCGAGGACGCTGATGTCACTGCGCGGGTCGACACGCGCCAACAAGACCGCCGCTGAAGTCGGAGAACGATCGCGTTCCCGCGATGGGGTTTTCGGCGAGCTGACCTGAAGTTGGCTTATCTTGCGCGCCGCCACGTGTTGCTGCGCCGTCCCATTGCCGATACCTTGCGGCGTCCGGCGACCGCGCCGAAGGCAGCCGCCAGCCCTGCCCGACACGCGCCAGCAGTCGATCCCGGTGGGGCGTAGCCAAGTGGTAAGGCACCGGATTTTGATTCCGGCAAACGGAGGTTCGAATCCTCCCGCCCCAGCCACCTCGTCTTTCATAGCGAACGAGTGAGCTTAGAGGGCTTGTGCCCCAGCGCCGGCCGGCCGCGCGCGCTTTGCTGCGCCACCTTCGGCGCTGTAACTATTTATTCATCTAATTATCACGGTTCCGCACCAATTTTTGGATCAGCTTGTCGCCATGTTGTCGTGCTGATTTCGGATCGCCATTGAGCCTGGAATGACGTCAGAACTTGATCAGGTCACCGTAAAGAAGGCTTACGCGCGCTGGGCTCCTGTTTACGATTTGGTTTTCGGCAAGCTATTTGATCGCGGCCGCCAGGCGGCGATCGCGGCGGCCGAGCAGGTTGGCGGGCGGATCCTCGAAGTCGGCGTTGGCACGGGAATCTCGCTTCCCGACTACTCGCCCGGTAACCGCATTGTCGGCATCGACCTCTCAGAACCGATGCTGTGCAAGGCGCGGGCGCGCGTTGAACAGATGTCTCTGACGAATGTGGTGCGGCTCGAAGCGATGGACGCGGAGCACCTGTCGTTCGCGGACGATTCGTTCGATGTCGTCATCGCCCTCTACGTCGTCTCCACAGTCCCGAACCCCGAGGCCGCGCTCGATGAGTTCGCCCGCGTGGTGCGGCCGGGTGGCGAGATCATCCTCGCCAATCGGGTCGGAGCGGAGGCTGGCTTGCGTCGGGCGGCCGAGGAGATGCTGCAACCCATTGTCCGCCAGCTTGGGTGGCGGACCGAGTTTCCCTGGAGCCGATTCGCTCTGTGGATCGAGCAGAGAAGCGACATACACCTGATCGAGCGGTTACCGATGCCCCCGTTCGGACATTTTTCGCTCCTCAGATTCGGGAAATCGGATCAACCCGCGTCGTGACCAGGAGGCTCGGGCACCATCATTGGCCATCCGTGGCAAATCGAGCGGTACTCGCCGATGTCGGCAATCGCTGGTCCCGGCGCTGGTGTGAACAAGCGGACGTGGGAGAAATCGGAGGTCTGCATTGACTGCTTTCAAAGAGACGCTCAAAGAGCAGCGATGGGACGACCATCGCTACTATCACCACAGCCTGGTAAACCAATCGCTCCATTTGTTGAGCGCGATCAGCTTCCTATTCGCCTACGCGCTGCTGTTTTGGGCGCCCTGGCTGGCGGCGCTGATCGGCTGGTCAATTTCGATGACGAGCCGCCAGATCGGCCACTTCTTCTTTGAACCCAGGGGCTATGATCAGATCAATCAGGTGACCCATGAATACAAAGAGGAAGCAAAGGTCGGTTATAACCTAAAGCGCAAAGTCATATTGCATGTTATTTGGGGATCCTCGCCGATCGTGCTTTATCTCGAACCGACGTTGTTCGGTCTCTGCAAGCCTTATAATGGCGCGGCTGATTTTATCCGTCAGGTTGGGCAAGTTTGGCTTTACATCGGCGTTTCGGGTCTGGTGTTCCGCTCGATTCAGCTGTTTTTTACCCGGGACCTCATGACCGGGTTGGTCTGGGCGACAAAGATCCTCACCGATCCGTTTTATGACATCAAACTTTACTACCGGGCGCCGCTCTGTCTGTTCAATCGCGAGATGATGGACCCGGTCGCGGCCGAGAATCACGGCTGAGGGCAGCGCTGCACCTGCCCTTTCGCTTATTCTCGCTCGGTGCGCCGTGGCGAGAGCCAGTGAGCGGCCATTTCGCGCAGGATCCGGCGCCTGATCTTTTTGTTGGTGGTGAGCGGATGCCGCCACCACCATCCGGCGCGCTTCATCGATTCGGCGGCCCTGACGAATCGGTCGGCAACGGCATCGAACTCCGCTTCGGTGTAATTCAGGCTGAAGATCAGTCGTCCGGTGCCGACCCAGCTGAGCGCCAAGCCTTCCTCGCGGAGATAGTACTGAAACATCCAATTATACGCGGATGGCGATGTGTAACAGACCAGCCAAATCGACGACAAATTCGCCACCTGCACCGGCAGGTCGGCATCGCGCAGACGCCGATTGAGCGCGCTCGACCGCCGATCCCAAAGGGCGTCGAGATTGTCGTAGAGCGAGATCACGGCGGGGTCTTCCAGCGCCCGCAGGAACTCGTTCATCGCCGCCATGACATAGGGGTGCGAGTTGAATGTCCCGCGCGCGAAGCAGATGTCGGCCGGCCGATCTTCGCGGAAGCGGCGCATGACCTCCTTGCGGCCGCAAACCGCGCCGACCGGAAGCCCGCCGCCCAATGTCTTGCCGTAGGTCACCAGGTCGGGCCTGACCCCGAAATATTCCTGCGCGCCTCCCATGGCGAGGCGAAAGCCGACAAAGACCTCGTCGAAGATCAAGACGATGCCGCGTTCGGTGCAGACCGCCCGCAGCTTCGCCAGCCAAGCCGCATAGGCGGCGCGGTCGAATCGACCGGACCGCGCGCTGTCGACCAGGGTCGAATCGCCCGGGGCGCTGCTGTTTGGATGCAGTGCCTGCAAGGGGTTCACCAGCACGCAGGCAATATCGTGGCGGTGGCGGAGGACCCGGAGCGAATCGTCCGACATGTCCTTCAGCGTATATGTCGTCTCAGCCGGCGCCGGATTACCGACGCCCGGCTGCACATCGCCCCACCAGCCGTGATAGGCGCCGCAGAAGCGCACCAAATGAGAGCGCCCGGTGTGATAGCGAGCCAGCCTCACGGCCTGCATCACGGCTTCGGTCCCGGACATATGGAACGAGACTTCGTCCATCCCGGAAAGCCGCGCGAGCCGCCTGACATTGTCGGCGACCACCGGATGGTAGTAGCCCAAGATCGGCCCGAGCGACGCCACGCGTTGCTGCGCCCGCTCAATACACCCCTTATAGAAGTCGCATCCGAAAAGGTTGGCGCCGTAAGAGCCGGTCAGGTCGTAGAAAATGTTGCCATCGAGATCGGTCGTGGTAACGCCGGCCGCCGATTCGAGAAACGCGCCGACGGGAAGATGGCGCCGCACGTACCGGCTGAATTGAAACGGTACGCGGTACAACTCGGTAAATTGCAGATCGGAGATCAGCCCGGTGACTTCGGCCGTCAATTCCAAGGTGCGGGCATATCGCGTCCGATACAGTTCAGCGAGGCGCTCGAAATCCGTCCGGCGTTGGTCCGCCACCTGGTCCGGAGCGCTATCCGCAGTAAAGAACCGAGTTTCTTCGTATTGGTAAAATGGCACCAGCGCGGCGACGCGCCTGGCGAGGCGCGCGTGCCCGCCGAGGGATGGATGCTTCGCCTTCGAGAGCTCCAGGCGCGGCTTCAGCATGACCGGCGGGGCCGCCAAAGCCAAGGCACCCAGCGCATAATACGCGGCGGTCGGAATGCCCAAGTCCATTCAGCAGTGACTAAGCTCCGATTTTGATAATTACATGACAGTGCCTTCGGCTTTCGCCCGGTTGCTCCCGCTGGAGCAGTTGAACTTCCTCCTGAGCAACCACATCCCGCGCCGACTGGCGACGCGGCTGATGGGGTGGTTCAGCCATATCGAAAGCCCGTTGCTAGCGCGCGCCGCGATTGACCTCTGGCAACGGTTTTCCGACCTCGATCTGAGCGAATCGAAGACGAATCAGTTCTCCAGCCTGCACGCATGCTTCACACGCGAGCTGAAGGCGGGAGCCCGCCCAGTGGACGCCGCCCCGACAGTGCTGACCAGCCCGTGCGACGCCCTCGTCGGCGCCTGTGGCCGAATCGACGGCGAAACGGTGATCCAGGCCAAGAGGTTCTTCTATTCGCTGCAGGATTTGCTGTGCGATTCGCGGCTTGCCGATCTCTATCGCGATGGAGAATACGTCACGTTGCGGCTGACGCCGACCATGTACCACCGCTTCCATGCGCCGTTCGATTGCACCGTCGACCACGTGACCTACATCGCCGGCGACACCTGGAACGTCAATCCGGCCGCGGTAAAGCGGATTCCCAAACTCTATTGCAGGAATGAACGCGCCGTGGTCCGCGCCAATTTGACCGGGTCGGGCCACGTCGTGACGCTTGTCCCAGTGGCCGCCATCTTGGTGGCTGGCATCCGGCTGCATTTCCTCGACGATCTTCTCTGCATGCACTATCGCGGGAAAACCGAAATTCCCTGCCAAGCCTCGTTCGTAAAAGGTGAGGAGATGGGATGGTTCGAACATGGATCAACAATCATTGTCTTTGCCCCGGCGGGCTTCGCGCGGTGCGATGCGGTGCAGCAGGGCGCCACGATCCGCATGGGGACACCTTTAATGCGGCTGCCTTAAAAGCCCAGGCGACTATTCACCATTGCAGGCCGACGCGGGCCGCGGCGATCGCTGGAGGCGACGCAGCTCGATCGCGGCGACAAGCAGAGCCGCGATCGTGAAGGGCAATAAGAAATAGATCGCCCGATAAACGACAAGCGCTCCCAAGACAGCGTTTGGCGGGCTCAGCGCACCAACCGCATAGAGCACCACAGCCTCGAATACGCCGATCCCGCCCGGCGCGTGGCTGATAAATCCGACCGAGAGGGCCACCGTGTAGATCACCACAAAAGTGGGAAAATCGATGCTGCTCTGCGGCAGCAGCAACCACAGCACGCTCGACGCGATCACGATATCGGCGATCGTCACGATCATCTGGACGAGAACGAGACCCAAACTCGGCAGCTCGATCATCATCGGGCCGAGACGGATTTTTTGGCGTCGGAGTGCACAGCCGACCAAAAGGGCGGTTGCCATCGCGAGGATCAAAGCGGCGATGAGACCCACCAATTCATACGGAAACCCGCAGAGGTTGGCGATCTCGCGGGAGCGCAGTGCAAGCCCGAGGCCGATCGTCGTGGCGGCGCCAACCCCGAAGGCAGCGGCGATGAAGACGGCGACGCGGGTAATTTTGACGCGCGACACCCCCGCGGCGGCGTAGAAGCGATAGCGTACGGCGCCGCCTGACAGCAACGTGAAGCCGATAAAGTTACCAAGCGCATAGCCGCAGAACGAGGCGAGCATGGTTGAGACGATCGGCGAGCCGGCGCGAGCGTAACGCAGCGCCAGAAAATCGTTCGCCAGGGCGACGATGAAACTAGTCGCCGTCGCCGCCACGGCCGCGGCGATCATCGTGCCGCGCGTCGCGGCCAGGCTATCCATCAGACCGCGGTAACTAATGTCGTGCAGGGCGTGATGTAACGCAACGAGGGTCAACCCGCCGATCGACACGGTCGCGACGATCGCTAAAACGTAATGAAGGCGGCGCGGTGCCGCGCCCGTTGACCGGGTCAAACGGCGACCCTATTGGCCACGGCTATCGCGCGCGAACCGCGGCCGCCGCACAGGGTGGCGTTCCGTTACGGCACAATCCACTTGGCGAGCGTTTCTACAAGCGGGACGACGATGTGATGCGCTCGGGGGCCAAGCCCGAGAGGCTTTAGCAGCATCCGCACGCACATCGGATACGGAAAATGCGGGCGGATAAGGTCGCGCGAGCCGCGCCGCAAGCCTCGGTAGACTCTGTTGTCAAAATGCTTGTCGGGGTGCTGAAACAAATACAAATGCTTAACGGCCACCCGGCTTTCCTCGCTGCCGATTTTGCCGAGGCGGCTCCGCAAAGCCTGCGACACGGCGATCCGGCCGATGTGCTCGGTCGCCCGGAAGCGGCGAAAGTAGCGGTAAAAGTGTTTGTAGTGACGCACCTCATCCTCGGCGATGCAACGCGCCAATGTTGCCAACACCGGCTCGGGGCTCAGGCGACTTAGCATCGTGTAATAGCCTGCTGTCCCCATTTCGACGACGCAGCGTGCCGCCATCTCGCGACTGTCGGTCGGCTCTAACCCCTCGACCGTGCAATAGGCGGTGAACTCTTCCAGAAACGACCGATAGACCCGCTCCCACGCGAAGTCCGGCCAAGCTATCTCCACATAGCGGCGCAGTGCCTGACCGTGCTGCAATTCTTCGGGCAGCCAATGCCGCGCCAGCCAGGTCGCGATTTCCGCGTTTTCCGAGAACCGGTCGACCAGATTTTGCGTGTACAGATTGGTGGTTATCTCCACGAACGAGGCGGCGGCGACCAGATAGAACAGCAGATCCTCGCCATCCACCGCGCCGCATCGAATGGCGCTCCAGTCGATGCTATCCATCGACCACCGCTGTTGGGTGGGAAGGATAGGGGCGGCCTCATGCACCGGATCGCTGCTCCTCCGGTCTCTCTGATAGCCCAAACCGCAAAATCAGAGCGCTCACTACGAATAGATTCAAATCGATGGCCAGCAACAATACGTGGTCTCTGTTACCGTTTTGCGGCTCCGGTCGCGATCCGGCTCTCAGCAGCGGATTGCCCGCTACCCTTGCGGCGAGCGCCCGTGACGCCACTGGTCAGCGACGAGGCGAGGTCCCAAGCCTTGGCGCTGTTCGGATCGGCGATTATCTGAGGCCGGCCGCCAAAAGCGAAGACACTGTTAGGCGTTTCAAGGGGGTAGCGCCGCGACGCACAAGACACTTGTACGAGCCCCGTGGGGACGGCCAAAATTAACCTTCCTCACCCGTCGTCCCCCATCCGCGTAGCGGTGCTGCGCGTTCCCCCGTCCCCTATTCGCAGGTGTGGTAGTGCAGGATTTGTTTGGGTCGTTGCTGATGTGCGCCCTGACCGGCTACGTGCTTTCACTGGTGGTCGCGGCGCTCTTGTCCCAGCTGGCTCGGGGCCTTTCAATCTTGAGTGTTTCGGTCGGATTGGCGCTGGCTGCGGGCCCGCTCTATCTCGGTGTTGCCAGCGTAATCTACCAGGGCGCGGGATCGATCGCGTTGGCCGCGTGCAGCCTCGGTTTTGGCCTCTATTGTCTGCGGCGCTGGTGGGTTCCGGAGCGCTCCGCGCTCACGTTCGCTGTTGGAGCGCCTGTTGAGGACGCCGCCAAACCCTCGCGCTTCGAGACGCAGGAGCAGTTTAGCGCGGCCTACCCCGCACTGCGCCAACGTATGCTGAGCGTGATTCAGGGCGACCGCCAACGTCAGCGTCGCGCTCGCGATACGTCCTTCGCGGACGCCGCCTGACGAGGCGAATTCTCTCAGCGGCTTAGGCAAGTTTCGGTTGAGCCGGTCACCGTGGCCGCCCGGCGAGCACGGCCGCCGGCGCTCCATGTCGCGGGGCGGGCAAAGCAAACTGTCATCATCCGATCGCGCGATTATCACTGGTATCGCAGCACCGGAACGATTTCGCCGGCATGTTGTTTCCCTTGGACGATCGGCCGGCCGTGGCGGGGTTTTACCCCAACAAGATCCGCGTTTCAGCGGGCAGCGGCCGGGACGATCGCGGTGTTGTTGTTGATCGCGCGTTGATTGGCGAATAACCAAGGAGAAACCCCCCATGTCCAAGTATGTGCGATTGCTCGGCGCGGCCGCGACCATCGGGCTGCTGGCGAGCTTACCGGCGGTGGCGCAACCGATGCGCTACAGCTACGAAACCCCGGAACAGAACGTCATCAAGAGCGCCCAGTACGACCGACTGCTCGAGACGAACATGGGGTTCCGCCACTATCGGATGGGCAAGGAATGCAATCCGATCGACTTCGTTGCGCCGCTCAAGACGGACTGCCTGGCGTCGTTCGACCAGTACGAGCCGGTCGCCGCCGGCTACTAGCGGCGGCTCGCTGTTGACGCCCCCGCCTCGCGCCTGATCCTCAAGCGCGGCGGCGGGCGGCGATCAGCGGCGCGACAAACTCTGCGAGATTGCCGCCGGTGAAAATATAACCGGCGACGCCGGCGGCGATGGCCGCGGCGACATCGCTATCCCGGTCGCCGATCAATAGGCTCGTCTCGCGCGCGATCGGCCAGCAACGCATCAGGTCGAGCAACATTCCAGGCTTCGGCTTGCGCCAATCGCTATCTTGGCAATAGACCGGGTCGGTTGCCTCGGGGTGATAGGGGCAATAGCGGATATCGTCGATCTGGGCGCCGAATTCGCGCAATCCCGCGACGAGATGATCGTGGATGCGATGCATCTCCGCCTCGGTGTAGAGGCCGCGGCCGATCCCCGATTGGTTGGTGACGATAAACACGTAGAACCCGGCCTCGTTAAAGGCGCGAACCGCCTCGCGCGCGCCGTCGATCCAGCGGAAGCGATCGACCGCGCTGACAAAGCCGTCGTCGTGATTGAGCACGCCGTCGCGGTCGAGAAACGCCGCCGGGCGCAAGGTGCGGTCTGCGTTCGCCATCGCCCGTGTCAAATATGCAGCCCGCGCCCGAGCGCCAAGAGTGCCGCCTCGCCGAGCGATTCTCCCAGCGTCGGATGCACATGGATGGTGCCGGCAATGTCCTCGAGCACCGCGCCCATCGCCAGCGCATGGGCGAACTCGCCGGCCAGCTCGGCGATGCCGGACCCGACCGCCTGGATGCCGAGGACGCGCTGATCGCTTTTTCGGGCGACGATGCGGACAAACCCGCCATCCTCGCCGGCTTCCAGCGTCATCGCGCGGCCGCTCGCCGAGAACGGAAACTGGCCGGTGACGATATCCGCGCCGGCCGCCTTCGCCTCGTCGGGCGATTGACCGGCGACGACGATCTCCGGCTCGGTAAAGCAGATCGCGGCGACCGAGGCCGGGTCGAAGCGGCGACGGTGGCCGGCGATAATCTCGGCCACCATCGCCCCTTGCGCCGAGGCCTTGTGCGCCAGCATCGGTTCGCCGACAAGGTCGCCGATCGCCCACACGTTGCGCATCGCGGTGCGGCACTGATTGTCGATTTTGACGAAGGGCCCATCCATATCGAGGCCCATGTTTTCGAGGCCCCAGCCCTCGGTGCGCGGCCGGCGGCCAACCGTCACCAGGATTTTGCCGGCGGTAAGCGCCAGCGTTTCGCCCTTGGCGGTTTTGACATTGAGGCGACCCTCGGCATCGAGACCGGCGACCCTGGCGCCGAGATGCAGCGCGACCTTGTTGCGGTCGAGCCAGCGCCGCACCGGGCGGGTCAGCGCCGCATCGTAGCGCGGCAGGATGCGGTCCGCCATCTCGATCACGCTGACCTCGGCGCCGAGTTTTCTGAAGGCGGTGCCGAGCTCCAGCCCGACATACCCGGCGCCGACAACCGCGAGGTGTCTTGGCAGTGTTGTAATATTCAACGCTTCCGTTGAGGATATGACATTGCCGCCAAACGGCAACGCCGACAGCGGCACGGCTTCCGAGCCTGCTGCGAGAATCACGTGCTCGGCGGTGAGAGTGACGGGGCCAGCCTTGGTCTCGACCGAACAGGTCTTGGCGTCGCTGAAGCTGGCCCAGCCCTCGATCACCGGCACCTTGGCGCGGGTGAGCAAACCGGCGACGCCGCTGTTGAGGCGGTCGACGATGCCATCCTTCCAGGCGATGGTTTTCTTGAGGTCGAGCTTTGGCGCGGCGGCGATGCCGAGCGCGGCGCTACCGCTGGCCTCGGCATAACGGCCGGCGGCATGGATCAGCGCCTTTGACGGAATGCAGCCGCGGATCAGGCAGGTACCGCCGAGACGATCGCCTTCAACCAATATCGTATCGAGGCCGAGCTGCGCCGCGCGCAGCGCCGCGACATAGCCGCCGAACCCGCCGCCCAATACCAAAACTTTGGCGTGACGGGTCTCGGCCATATCAGTCGATGAATAAGGTCGCGGGCTGTTCGAGATAGCCCTTGACCGTGTTGATGAACGACGCCGCCTCCCAGCCATCGACGATGCGATGGTCGAAAGACGAGGACAGGTTCATCATCTTGCGGACGACGATTTGTCCGGCCTTCACGACAGGACGCTCAACAATTCGGTTGACTCCGATGATCGCCACCTCCGGGTGGTTGATGACCGGGGTCGCCATCAGCCCGCCGAGCGGGCCAAGGCTGGTGATGGTGATCGTCGAACCGGTCAAATCTTCGCGGGTCGCCTTGCCGGCGCGGGCGGCCTCCGATAGGCGTTGAATTTCCGCCGCCGTCTGCCACAGGTCGAGCGCTTCGGCGTGATGCACCACCGGCACCATCAATCCGCCTGGGGTCTGGGTGGCGACGCCGATATGCGCGGCGTTGTGCCGGTGCAGAACCTCGGCCTCGTCGTCGTAACGCGCGTTTACCTGCGGATGATCAACAATTGTATTGATAATTGCGCGCATCAGAAACGGCAATAGGGTCAGATGCCCCCGATCGGCACGGGTCTCGTTGAGGTGGGCGCGCAACTCTTCGAGCGCGGTGACGTCGATCTCCTCGACATAGGCGAAATGCGGGATGTGCCGCCACGATTCCTGTAGATGCTCGGCGATCGCGCGGCGCAGGCCAATGATTTGCACGTCCTCGATCCCGTCGCGCCTGGCGAGGGCTGGGGCGCGCGCGGTTTGCTGGCTTCCGCCGGCCGCCGCGTAGGCGGCAAGGTCGTCGTGGGTGATACGCCCGCCCGGCCCGCTGCCGGGGACGAATTGCAGCTCGATGCCGAGGTCCCAGGCTTGTTGGCGCACCGCCGGCGAGGCGATGGGTTTGTGACCCGACAGGCCGGAGGGGCGGGCGAGAGGCGGGCCCGGCTGACCCTCACCCGCCGCGACCCGCGCTTTCGCTTGGGTCTCGGCACCCTCTCCCGCAATGCGGGAGAGGGGCTTTTGTGTCGGAGCCGGCTGCCCCTCTCCCGCAATGCGGGAGAGGATGGGGCCCGATGCTTTGGCAGCGGGTGGGTGAGGGCTGGCGGCACGAGGCGCAGACGCAGCGGGTGCGTCGGCCCCGCTGACCTCCAGCACCACCAAATCCGAGCCGACCGCGAGTTTCTCGCCGGGCTTGCCGTTGAGCGCGACGACCTTGCCCGCGACCGGGCTGGGGATCTCGACGGTCGCTTTATCGGTCATCACCTCGGCGAGCGGGTCTTCCTCGGTGACGATGTCGCCGATCTTGACCAGCCACGAGACGATCTCCGCTTCGGTGGTGCCCTCGCCGATGTCGGGGACCTTGATGATTCGCTGAGCCAAGGGTGCTAGCGCTCCATCGCCCGGCGGATGCCATCGGCGACGCGCTGCGGCCCGGGGAAATAGGCCCATTCGAGCGCGTGCGGATAGGGTGTGTCGAACCCGGTCACCCGCTGGATCGGCGCTTCCAAATGATAGAAACAGTTCTCCTGCACCTGCGCCGCGAGCTCGGCGCCATAGCCGCAGGTGCGCGTCGCCTCGTGCGCGATGACGCAGCGGCCGGTCTTTTTGACCGAGGCGACGATGGTGTCGAGGTCG
>Ga0210384_10005195_pt1 | contig 14285 bp, 10 predicted proteins | sample IncBWH2MmetaG_FD_160574 | JGI IMG/M metagenome (GOLD analysis project Ga0210384, IMG submission 160574) | Forest soil microbial communities from Barre Woods Harvard Forest LTER site, Petersham, Massachusetts, United States - Inc-BW-H-2-M | ecosystem: Environmental > Terrestrial > Soil >...
ACACCATCACCGCAGCCCTATCTCTCGGTGAAAGCGTTCCCGCTGTCTCGAAACGAAACCCGCCATTCTTCTCCGATTCCGCATGTTCTTGCGCGAAACGCTGCGCAAGCACACCGAGTTCAGCCGCAGCCTGCGCGCGCGTGACACCCGGCCTCAGGCGCCCCGCAACAGCCAGCCAGTGATAATCGCGCGACTCATAATTGCTCGTCTTCGGCAGCAACTGATCTAGATTGCCAAGGGGCACCCAAAATTCAGGATCGAGCGGCAAATCAATCCCTCGGAACGCCGGCGGCGCAACACCAACCACAGTGAATTGGTTTCCCGACAGCAATATCGTCTTGTTTACAATCGACGGGTCCCCGCCAAACCGCCTCCGCCACAATCGATGGCCAAGCACAATCACCGGAGCTCGTTCTTCTTCGCGAGTGAACCCTCGCCCCAGCGTCATGCCAAGCTGCGCCACGTCAAAATAGTTCGCCGTCGCCGCCTGTCCCCAAACCCGTTCGGGCTCGCCATGGCCGCCAATGGACGCAGGAAGGAGATCGTGATACGCCGAGATCCCGGAAAATGACTTGGCTTGCTCGCGCAAATCGCTAAATAGCGGCCACGAAAAATGATTGCAGCACTCGCTTCGCGTCGTAGTGTGCAGCGCCACGAGCGTATTCGGATCCCCCACCGGTGCGGGGCTCAAAACCAACCTGCTAACCATCGAAAAAATCGTCGCGTTCGCCGCAATGCCCAGCCCTACCGACACCATCACAGCCAGCACAAAACTAGGCGCTTTCCATAGCCGCCGCAGCGTGTGCCTCATTTCCTGCAGCCATACCGTCATCGTGTTTTCTCCCATAGCCCGTTACGCGCCCCACCGCCCGATTGTTCCCCGCTTCTCCGCTTTAATCGCGGCCTTCTTTCCAGGACGCGCAAATCCTTCAATTCTTTCCTGAGCGCGGATCTACGGGGTTACGGGGGTGTTTCCCTTCAGCTGCGCCATTCTGAACTGCACCCGCAAATTCTTCGGCTCCTTGTTAAGCGCCACATCGCATTGCTCGATCGGATTGGCATAGTCCCCTTTCGCGGCATACGCCGCGGAACGCAGCAGTCGTAGTTCAACGGACTCATCCATCGCCGCAGGGGTCTCTTTCAAGACCAAAACAGCATCGCTCGCACGCCCGGCTCGAGTAACATTCTGCTGACGGCAATGCGGTTCTCCAGCGCTACTTCCTCCGTATCCCGCAAACGCTCGAATGCCGCAACTGCGTTTTTCTCCTTCGCCGGGCTCACCCAATGATGAAACTCAGCGCTAGCCCCAAGTTGAGCAAAATTCCCTTCTCCAATCCGCGTCCGCCCACGCCGGATTTTGCGTGAAGGCCACATTGACATGCTGCAGCGCCAAAGTCGGCTCTTCAATGCTTTCCGCAACCTGCGCCGCCGAATCCATACGGCGCGGCGACGCAGATGCCCGCGCAACGGCCGCAATCAGCAGCGCTCTCGCTCTGTCGAATTCTCCTTTCCGCGCAGCGGCATTCGCGTCGATCACCTCCTGCCGCGCGCTCTGCATATCGAACAGCGTGCGCAATTCCCTGACTGGATCGCTCGAGTGGTCCACGCGGAGATCAATATCCATCGGCCATCCATCCGGAGTCTTCACAAGCAGCACTGCCGATTCACGCCCCCTTCTTCCCCATGAGGTACGACCCGTATCTCCAGAAGGTTCCCCAGGGTGGATTCGATTCGATCGATTCGGCTGTGGAGGTGTGCAGAAAGGTGAAGATCCAGTCGAAAAATCACCCAGACAGGAGGAGGACCCACCTTTATCTAAAACCAAACCCGAAAAAAGACAGAGTCAACTGGCCTTATCGCGCTAAGGCTGTGCCACTAGCCGCCAACGCCACCAAACAGCATAGCCACTCCTGGCTGTGCTCTCGTCTCTCCGCGCAATGCTCTCCTTTGGAAGGGCACGATACCCCTCTTCGCCGTCGCGCCCGCCGCGAATCTCCGGCACAATCTGCAATCCGGCGCACCTCTGGCATGCTTTCTTTCGTCTCGGTATAATCCCCACGTTCCACGAAAACTTGGCGATCTCTTGCGCACTCACGAAAACGCAAACGTATCTTCCTGCTAAACCGGAGAATCTTTCATGACGTTTTCAAATCACTATGCACGCAAACTTTCTTTGCTCGTTGCATCCGTCTGCGCTCTATCTTCCTGTCCTTCCGCCCTCGCTCAATCCACCACCACGCTGCCCAGTGAAACCCCCGTACACGTAAAACCCGTTACCGACGCCTTTGACTACACTCGCCGCGAAGTGATGATCCCCATGCGCGATGGTGTAAAACTCCATACCGTCATTCTCATCCCCAACGGCGCCCACTTTGCACCTATCCTCCTCACGCGCACGCCCTACAACGCCAACGATCTCACCTCGCACGCCAACAGCTCGCACCTCGGCCCCATCCTCGAAGGCTACGACAACGCCGTCGACGTCATCGTCGAAGGCGGCTACATCCGCGTCATCCAGGACGTTCGCGGCAAGTACGGCTCAGAAGGCGACTACGTCATGAACCGCCCGCTCCACGGCCCGCTGAATCCCACGAGCGTCGATCACTCCACCGACACGTACGACAGCATCGATTGGCTCGTCAAGAATCTCCCAGAATCCAACGGCAAAGTCGGCATCCTGGGCATTTCCTACGACGGCTTTACGCCGCTAATGGCTCTGGTAAATCCTCATCCCGCGCTGAAAGTCTCCGTCCCCATGAATCCCATGGTCGACGGCTGGATGGGCGATGACTGGTTCCATAACGGCGCCTTCCGCGAACAGAACATGCCCTATATCTACGAGCAGGACGGCACGCGTGACAACAGTGCCAAATGGTGGACCGATCACTTCGACGATTACGATGTTTACATGCAGGCGGGCTCGGCCGGAGAACTCGGCCGCCGTCACGGCCTCGAACAAATGGGCTTCTGGCGAAAGATTCTCGAGCACCCCAGCTACGATTCTTTCTGGCGTGAACAAGCCATGGACAAAATCCTCGCCGCGCAACCGCTCAAAGTTCCCGTCATGCTCGTCCACAGCCTGTGGGATCAGGAAGACATCTACGGGGCGATGGCCGTCTACCAAGCCATCAAACCAAAGGACACCAACAACGACAAAGTTTTCCTCGTCCTGGGCCCCTGGCATCACGGCCAGGAAATTGAAGATGCGTATTCTCTCGGTGCTCTGAAGTTCGGCAGCGACACTGGCACTTACTTCCGCCAGCACATCCTTCGCCCGTTCCTCGATCAATACTTGAAGGACGGTGCGGCCAAAGCCGACATCGCTCCGGTTTCCGCGTTCGAAACCGGCACAAATGTCTGGCGGCGCCTCCCCGCCTGGCCTGCCGGCTGCTCGAGCGGCTGCGCGCCGAAACCCACGCCGCTTTATCTTGCCGCCGGTTCGAAACTCAGCATGGCTGGCCCGAGTTCCGCCTCCGACGCGCCGTTTGACGAATATGTCTCCGATCCCGCCAAGCCCGTTCCCTTCCGCGCGCGCCCCAGCCAACCCGTTGGCTACACTACCGAACTAACGTGGTCTCAGTGGCTGGTCGATGACCAGCGCGAATCGTCTGGTCGCCCCGACGTGCTAGTCTTCACTACCGACGTCCTCACCGCGCCCGTTAAAATCAGCGGCCAGCCCATCGCCAACCTCATCGCCTCCACCAGCGGCTCCGACTCCGACTGGGTCGTCAAGCTCATCGACGTGTACCCCGACGAAGTCGCCAGCCAGCCGAATATGGGCGGCTATCAACTCATGGTTTCCGCCGATATCTTCCGCGGCCGCTACCGCGAAAGCTTCGAAACACCCAAGCCCATGGCCTCCGATAAACCGCTTCTCTATCGCTTTAATCTCCCCAACGCCAACCACGTCTTCCTCCCCGGCCATCGCATCATGGTGCAAATCCAATCGAGCTGGTTCCCGCTCTACGACCGCAACCCGCAAACCTTCGTCCCCAACATCTTCTGGGCCAAGCCTGCCGACTATCGCAAAGCCACTCAGCGCATTTACCATAGCGCCAGCGATTCCAGCTTCGTCGAACTCCCTTTGGTCTCCGCTCCCTAAAAGCGTAAATCGAGACCCAGGAGAACCATAGGTGGCCCTCCTCATACATCACGAACAGAATTGGCTTGGAATTTATCGTCCGCTGCGGCGCCGCCGCGAAGATCTCACTCGTATCTCAACGCAATCACTGGATCCACTCGCGTCGCCCGCCACGCCGGAATCCAGCACGCCGCCAGCGCAACAATCAAGAGCGCCGCAGTTACTAGCACAAACGTCTCCGGGTCCGAGGTCTTCACTCCAAATAGCAGCCCACTCATCAGCCGCGTCAATCCGAACGACGCTACCACCCCTAGCCCAGCTCCAATCACTGCCAGGCGCAGCCCTTGGCCGAGTATCATGCGCAAAACATTTCCGGTCTCTGCGCCCAGCGCGATGCGCACGCCCATCTCTCGTGTCCGCTGGCTGACGGCGTAAGCCATCACGCCATAAATTCCAACCGCGGCCAGTAGGACCGCGAGTCCCGCGAATCCCGCCAGAGCGCCCGCGTTGAATCGCTGCGACGCGACTTCCGCGGAAAGCACGTCGTCCATCGTCTGAACACCGTAGACCGGCAGGTTTTTGTCCAGATCGCTCACTTGCTTGCGTACCGCAGAAACGAGACTCGCCGGATCAACCGATGTGCGGAGCACCAGCGTCATCATAAACCGCGGCCACTGTAAAGCTGACGCCGTGGCCTCCGGCATAACCTCGCTTGCCAAACCTTGCTGCTTCGTGTCACCAATCACTCCGACGATGGTCCACGACTTTGGCCCGTGAGTTACAGGTCCCATCCCAGCGTTGAACCTTTTACCGATCGGGTCTTCCTTCTCGAAATACCGCCGCACAAATGCTTCGTTGACCACCACCGTATTTGGCGCGTTCGCTCCGTCGCGCTCACCCAACAAACGTCCCTCGATGAGCGGGACTCGCAATGCCGAAAAATACCCCGGCGTCACGGCGTTAATGCTGGCCGTAGTAGCGTTCATCGTGGCTTGATCCATCTGCGGTCGTCCCTCGATTTGTATGGCCGAGATCATCATCATGTTTCCGCGTAGCGGAATCGTAGCCGTGGCCCCGGCCGAAGTGACTCCCGGCAGCACCTGCAACCTCTCGACAAGCTGCTGGAAAAAACTGCGCTGCTGGTCAATAGACTGGTATTGGTCGAGTGGCAGCGCCACTCGCGCCGTCAACACCCCGTGCGGATCAAATCCAGGCTGGATCGCAGTCAGCTGGTGAAAGCTCTTCACCAGTAACCCCGCGGCAATAAACAGCACAAAGGAGAGCGCGATCTCCGCCACCATCAACGTCCTCTGTGCGCGCCGCGTGCCCGCGCTCGTGCCGCTCTGCGAACCGCCTTCCTTCAACGTATTGTTCAGCGACACGCGAAACGCAGCCAGCACGGGCGCCAACCCAAACAGAATTCCTGTCAGCAAAGATACTGCCAGCGTAAACACCAGCACGCTCACATCGAGGCGAACTCCCTGCAGGTGCGGAATGTTTGCGGGTGCAAACCGATGAATCAGCCGGATCACCCAGGCTGCCAGTAACAGTCCCGCCACTCCGCCAGCCAGTGCAATTGTCGAACTCTCCGCCAACAGCAGTCTTGCCATGCGCCAACGTCCCGCACCCAGCGCGCCGCGAATCGCCACCTCTCTTTCTCGGGCCGCTGCCCTCGCTAGCTGCAAATTCGCAACGTTCGCGCAGCCAATCAGCAGCACGAAGCCGACCGCACCAAGCAACACCAGCAATGCTGGACGCACGTTGCCAACCTCGTGGTCGTGCAGCAGAAACACCTGCGATTGCGCCTCGCCTAGCAGTCTCTTTAGATTACTTGGAAGGCCTTCAAGGACGCGTTTGTTGATGGCATTAAGTTCGCTCACCGTGCCCACTATAGTCGCTCCAGCCTGCAGCCGCGCTACAACGCTGAGAGGCTGAATCATCACTCTTATCTGCCCGTTCGAGGATTGGATGCTGGAGTCCGAAAGCTGAAATGGAACCAGCACGTCCGCCGGGCTATTGTCCAGAAATTCGAAATCCCGCGGCAACACTCCGATCACCGTGTAAGGTGCGTCGTCCAGCGCGATCACTCTTCCGATCACCTTTGGGTCGGCAGCGAAATTCACCCTCCACACGGCGTCGCTCAATAGCGCCGCCTTCGCTCCAACGGGCCGGTCTTCCTCCGGCAGAAAATTGCGTCCTAGCTGCGGCGTCACGCCTAGCACATTCAAAAAACTCTCCGTAACCATCGCGCCCCGCAAACGTTCCGGCGTGCCGTTCCCCGTCAACGTGTATTCAGCCGCGGCTGAATACGCCGCGATGCTTTGGAACACATGGCTTTGCGTTCTGTATCCGGCATACTCATCCGCGAAAACAAGATTTTGCCCCTGGCCCTTCACAAAGTTCGTTGCCCAAACGAGCTTCCCGGCATCACGATAGGGCAAGGCGCGGAAAAGAACCGCATTCACCACCGAAAAAATCGCCGTGTTCGCTCCAATCCCCAGCGCTAAGGTCAGTATCGTTACCGCAGTAAACCCCGGCGTCCGCAGCATATTCCGCACGCCGTAGCGCACGTCTTGCAACATCTCCGCAATCCATCGCCAGCCCCACGCGTCCCTCGTCACTTCCTCGGCGACTCCAACATTTCCGAACTCTCTCCGCGCAGCATGGTGCGCTTCCTTTGGCGATTGACCGGCTTCCATCGCCTCACGCTCCGCCAATGTCAGGTGCGCCTGCATCTCCTCGCTCAACTCTTCATTCCGTCGACCACGCCGCCAAAGAGGAAATCTCATGTTTCGCTCTCCTTCTTCCCCGGATTCATAATCCCCGCAATCGCCGCCGTAATCCTCTCCCACCGCGACCGCTCCGAAACCAACTGCTTCCTCCCAGTCTTCGTCAAGCGGTACACGCGCAGCCTCGGCCCCACCTCGGAAGCCTTCCATTCCGCGGCAATCCATCCCTTGCGCTCCAACCGGTGAAGCGCAGGATAGAGCGATCCGGTATCCACTTTCAGTATCTCCCCCGAATTGGTGCGAATCGCCTTGCTAAGCGCATACCCATGCCGCGGCCCCCACTGCAAAGTCTGCAGAATGAGCATGTCCAGCGTCCCCTGCAATATCTCCGTACGGTTCTGATAACGCTCTTTCGGTGAGCTCATAACGTAGGTAGACATCCTCCCTAGCATTAAGTAGGACGCCTACATACCATAAAAGGTAAGCAGCGGGAAATTTATTTAACGCTCGACCTTCGCTGAGGGGACATAATCGCGTGCGGGTGCCTTAGAAAACATTCTCGATATCCCTGGCACCGTGTAGCACACGGACGACTTCAACCTCTTTTCGGACAACCCGGTAGAAAACTACATAGCGCCGGAAAGGAAAGCTTCGTATCCCCGAAGCTAACTCTTCCCGCGGACGACCCGAGCCGGGCTGGCGGCCAAGCCTGCGAATTGCCTCGTGGAGTTTATCGATAAATCCGTCTGCATTCGCAATACTGTCTTCAGCGATGTAGCTCCAAATCTCGATCAAATCCGTCCTCGCACGCGGGCTAATACGAGGCCGGGGCATCTATTTTGCTTTCTTCGCCGATTTCTTCTCGCGGGCAGCGCGCTTGATCTCTTGCGGATCGAACTCTGTGGACGCTCCGCTCTCCAGACCTTCCCGCAAGTCTTGGCGGAGCCGCCCCATTTTCAGCGCCCGCAACTGATCTTCCTGCTCCAGCAAGCGCAACGCCTCGCGGACAACTTCGCTAGCTGAGTTATAAGACCCCGAGGCGATCTTGTCGCGGATCAACTCCTCAAGGTGCGGTGTAAGGCTGATATTCATGGCCATGATAGGAACCCTCGAAATTTGGATGGCTCTTAGTATATCCTTTATGGCAGAGTTTGCCAATTCCTGACAAAAGAATACGCCGACACCGAAATCACTGGACCGCATCGACTCTACCGCTCCGCCCTCTCGGCTCGGCGCCCTCCAAAAGCGTGAATCGTCCGGGTTCCAGCAACCACTTCGCTGCCATGCGACACTCCCTGTGGGATGAAACCCTCCTCCCCCGCCTTGATGGGAACGCGTCGTCCATCAATGATCAGCGTATAGCACCCCTGAACCACAATTATGTATTCGTCGTAATCGTGCACGTGCGGCGCTGAACTCGCCGTCTCGTGGCAAGTCCAGAACGCCATCTGGCTCCCATCCGCCCCGTCAAATACGTACCCTTCAACGCCAGGCGTTGCCTGACTGCTCGTCGCAATCCTATTCGCAGAACATTTCATGAACTCCGGAAAGTCATTCATCGTTTCTCCTCAACCTAAACCGCGAAGCCCATCTTCAACGGCAACCACATCGACACTCTTTCTCGCGCGAAATTCCCGCACCGCGCGTGAGCGGGTCAAGCTTCTTCTCCTTGACCGTCTAGGAGAACTATCCTATACTCCTAGTTCGTCTAGGAGGCACCGCTCCCATGGACAACCAACGCAACCTTACGCAGGGCACCCTCGACATGCTCATCCGTAATGCCGCTTCCCGCGGCGCGCTCCACGGCTACGACTGGAACCGCATGGCGCACGTCATCGCTGGGATCTTGCGCACCACTTCGGAGGGCGTATGACCCTCTGGAGCCGTCTTCGTTCCTGGCTGCAATCCACCCTAGATCGCTCGCGCATGGAAAACGAGATGGACACCGAGCTCCGCTTCCACCTCCAGTCCTTCGCCGACGATTTAATCCGCAGCGGCGTCCCCCGCCAAGAAGCGCTCCGTCGCGCTCGCCTCGAATTCGGCGCCATCGATCGTGCCAAGGAAGAGTGCCGCGAAGCCCGCGGCGTCAGCCTCACCGAAACTCTGTTACAGGACATTCGCTACGGCGCGCGCTTGCTCAGGAAGAATCCCGGTTTCACGGCCGTTGCCGTCCTGACTCTCGCTCTTGGCATCGGTGCCAACACCGCCATCTTCAGCCTGGTCAACGGAATTCTCCTCGTTGGGCTTCCCTTCCCCCATTCCGAACAGCTCGCGAGCGTCACCGGAACCTATCCCCGCGGCGCGGTCGTCGCCATGCGCGAGCAAATCCGCTCCCTGGACATCGCCGCTTACGCCGAGGGCCACGAATTCAACCTCACCGGCTCCGGCGAACCCGTTCGCCTCGCCGGCACGTATGTTTCTGCCGAGTTTTTTTCCATTCTAGGCGCCCACGTGCAACTCGGCCGCACTCTTTTCCCAGGCGAAGATCTCGCAGGTCAGGACAGCTACGTCATCCTCAGCTACTCCCTCTGGGCTGACCGCTTCCGCAGCGACCCAACCATTCTTGGCCGCTCCATCGAGCTCGAAGGCGTCAACCGTCAAGTCGTCGGCGTCATGCCCCCAGGATTCCGCTTCCCTTCCGCAAAAACGCAAATCTGGATTCCTCTCCACAACGATCCCCGCAGCGTCTCGGACTATTGGGCGGGCGACTTCATGCCGGTCATCGGCCGTCTCCGCCCTGGCGCGGCCCTCCCGCAAGCCCGCGCGGAAATCCGCACCTTTCAATCTCATGTCGCTGCGCTTTTTCCCTGGCCGATGCCCTCTAGCTGGAACGCGGACGTAACCGTCGTCCCGCTACAGAATGGCATGGTCGCCGAGGTGCGCGTTCGCCTCCTCATGCTTCTCGGCGCCGTCGCGCTGGTGCTCCTCATTGCCTGCACAAACGTCGCGAATCTCCTGCTCTCCCGCGCCGCCACGCGCGAAAAAGAGTTCGCCATCCGGGCCGCCATGGGCGCAGGACGCCATCGCATCCTCCGTCAACTCCTCACGGAAAGCGTTTTGCTCGCTTCCTTCGGTGCCCTGCTTGGCCTTTTGCTCGCTTCCAAGGGTCTTGCGCTTCTCAAGGTCCTTCTCCCCGCCGACACGCCCCGCTTACTGGATGCCCATCTCGACTGGCGTGTCCTTCTCTTTACCGTCGTGCTCGCTCTCTCGACCGGCCTCGCCTTCGGTCTCGCTCCCGCTCTTCAATCCTCCCGCTTCGCTCTCACCGAATCCCTCAAATCCGGGGGCCGCAGCGCCGCAATCTCTGTCTCTCAGCGCCTTCGCAACGTTTTGGTCATCACCGAAGTTGCCTTCGCCGTGCTTCTCGTGATTTCCGCCGGACTCATGATCCGCAGCTTCTGGGCGCTCTCTCATGTGGATCCCGGCTTTCGTCCCGAACACATTCTCACGGCGCGCATCACTCCCAATGAATCGTTCTGCAGTGATCCATCCCGCTGCATCGCTTTCTACCGCACCCTTCTCGATGAGCTTCAATCCTTCCCAGGCGCGCGCGGTGCCGCCCTCATCAACACTCTTCCTCTCGACGGCCGCATCGCCAAGCGTTCCTTTGACGTCGAAAACTACGTGGTCGCACCCGGCGATACTTCCCCTCTCTTCTGGCTCAATATCGTCAGTCCCGATTATTTTCGCGTGATGGGTATTCCTCTTCTTTTCGGTCGCGGCTTCACCAGCGCCGACCTCTCCGGCGCGCCTGTCGCCATCATTACCGCCGAAACCGCTCACCGCTTCTGGCCCAATCAAGTCGCCGTCGGCAAGCACATTCGTCTGCTCCAGGACAACGACTGGCGCACCATCGTCGGCGTGATTCCCGACGTCCGCGCCTACGACCTCCAGAGCAACGCGCCCAATTGGATCGGCGGCACCGCCTATGTCCTCTATAACGCAGCCGCCACGCTGGAAAACAAACGCGTTCCTGCCGAGATGACGATCGCCATTCGTACCGCCCCGGACGACTCCCAAATCGCCACCATGCTCCGTAGCGCGGTCGCCAATCTCAATCAGGAAGCTCCCGTTAGCGAAGTGCAATCCATGCAGGCCGTCGTCGCCGAAGCCGTCTCGACTCCGGCCTCCACAACGTCCCTCTTTGTCGTCTTTGCGGCCGTGGCCCTCGTGCTCGGGGTCATCGGCATCTATGGTGTTCTATCTTTTCTTGTTTCAAAACGCACCCGCGAAATTGGCATCCGCATGGCTCTTGGCGCGCAGCGTCGCGATGTTCTGTGGCTTGTCATGAAGGAAGGCGTAAAATTCTCGCTCGCCGGCATCACCATCGGCCTCGCAGGCGCCTTTGCCCTGACGCGCCTTTTGTCCAGCGAACTCTATGGCGTCAGCCCCGGCGATCCGCTTACTTTTTTCGGCGTCGCTCTCTTGATGGCCATGGTCACCCTCCTGGCCTGTTACGTCCCCACCCGCCGCGCCCTGCGCGTCGATCCCCTCACCGCCCTACGCTATGACTAGCGTCTCGCTCGCCTATCGGTCAAAGCGGCGATTCTCTCCCGCGCCACGATCAACGATCACAAAAACGGTTGACGCTTTTCCCTTGTACACACAGAATCTCTAGTGCTCCGCGTTGCGGCCAGCAATCAACCGCCGTACATCGCGCGGACAGGACATATACCTGCATGCAAGCCCCCCTTCGGCGTGCCGCCGTGGTCATCGTTTGCTTATCCGGCTTATGCGTCGCCGCGACATGTCTTCATTCTCGCGCCGCGCAAGCCCCATCCTCGCCTGCGCCAAAAGCCACGCCTCACTACAACAGCGCCGAAGCCTATCGCCTCAACACCCTGGGCGTTGCGTACATGAATCAGCAGCGCCCCGCCGACGCCCAAAAGTTCTTCGAACAATCCCTCGCCGCGGATCCAAATTTCGAAGTCGCCCGTCTCAACCTCGGCATCTCTCTCTTGGCCCAGCAAAAGCTTGAAGCAGCCCGCACGGCTCTTGCCGCCGCCGCCGAAAAACTTCCCGAAGATCCCTACGCCTGGTACAACCTCGGCCTCGTCTACAAAGATCTGGGTGACGCGGAAAAAGGCGTAGCCGCCTTCACGCACGTCACACAGATTGCCAACGAAGCCGACCCTTGGTATTTCGTCGGCTATCTAAACTCCCAGCTTCAGCATTACGACCAGGCCATCGCCGCCTTCCAAAAAGCCCTTGCCATCTTTCCGTTTCATGCCTCCGCCGAATTTGGCCTAGCCCGCTCCTATCAGCGCGGCGGCAATGCCGAGGCCGCCAAAGAGCATCTCGCCAAATTCCAAAAAATGACCGCTGATCATGTCGCCACTCCGTTCGGCGCAGGCTACGGCGACCAGGGCCGTTTCTCTCTCGCCGAACTCCCGCGCAGCTCCGCGCAGAACGCCCCGCCCGCCATCGCCGTGCGCTTCGCTCCCCAGCCCATCGCCGCAATAGTTCAACAAGCCGCCGCCAGCAATCCCTCTCCGATCGGCCCAAGCACCGGCGCCTGCCTTTTCGATTACGATGGCGACGGCAAACCCGATCTCTTTCTAGTTAGTGCCGCAACCGATGGCATCAGCCGCCTCCTCCACAATCTCGGCAATGGAAAATTCACCGACGTCACTAAAGAATCCGGTCTAGAAATCACCGGCAGCGGCTTAGGCTGCGCCGCGGGGGATTTCGACAATGACGGCCACGCCGATCTCGCCGTCTGCTTCGCCGACGGTATCCGCCTCTTTCACAACAATGGCAACGGAAAATTCGAAGACGTCACCGAAAAAGCCGGCATTCGTCGCGAAAAAGGCTGCGTGGGCGCAACCTTCGTCGACTACGACCACGACGGCGATCTCGATCTCTACGTCACCATGCAACCCACGGCGGCCGCCACACGCGAAACAGCGGCACACAATTTTCTCTGGCGCAACAACGGCAACAGTACTTTCACCGACGTAAGCGCCGAAAGCGGTCTCGGCTTCGACGCCACCGGCGCCGGCCTGGTCACCACCGATTTCAACAACGACCGCGCGATCGATTTCGTTTTCGCCGGAGGCGGCGACGGAGCTTCCATCTACCTAAATCCGCGCGAAGGAAAATTCACTTCGCTCCCCGCCATCGATCTCAAAAAAGAGGATCTGCCTCCCGCCATCGGGGTCGTCGCTTTCGACTTCAACAAGGACGGCTGGATGGATCTCGCCTTCACCCACGCAGGCGCACCCGGTATCAGCCTCTGGCACAACGTCGACGGCAAGCGTCTCGAGCGCGTTCCCCTCCCCGATTTCGGCTGGCAACGCGGCTGGGGAGTTTCCGCCATCGATTACGACAACGACGGCTGGCTCGACCTCGTAGCGGTCGGCGAATCCAACAGCGGCGGCGAACTCCGCCTCCTCCGCAACCTCGGCGCAAAGGGCTGGTCGGATGTCACCAAAGAAGTCCGCCTGGACGCCGTCAAACTTTCTCAACCGCGTGCCCTGGCGGTCGGCGATTTCGCTGGCAACGGCGACGCCGATCTCATCGTCACTCAACTCGGCGGCCCGCCGATCATTCTGCGCAATGAAGGCGGCAATCAGCACAACTGGATGAGCATCGACTTCAAACCTCTCTCCGACAACAAATCTGCCATTGGCACAAAAGTAGAAATCTACGCAGGCGCGCTCTATCAAAAGTGGGAAGTGCAAGGCGCAAGCGGCTACCTCGGACAAAACGCTCCCACGATCCTCGCCGGCCTTGCCGAGGAAAAAAACGCGGAAGTCGTTCGACTCCTCTGGCCCACCGGCGTCCCGCAAGACGAAATAAATCTCGCTGCTAGAAAAACCCAATCCATCGCCGAACTCGACCGCCGCGGCAGTTCTTGCCCCGTTTTATTTTCCTGGAACGGCCAGGAATACGAGTTCATCGCGGACATGATCGGCCCCGGCGTCGTCGGCCACTGGGTCGGCCCCGGCCAAAACCATGTCGCGGAACGAGATGTCCCCGATCCCGACGAATACCTGAAAGTCGGCGCCGCCAGCGTTCGTCCGCTTCACGGCATGCTCAGTTTCCGCTTCATGGAGCCCATGGAAGAAACCGTCTACCTCGATCAACTGAGGCTTCTCGCAATCGACCACCCCGCGGCATACGAGGTTTTCCCCAACGAGCGCTTCGTCTCCAATCCACCGTTTCCCGAGTTTCGCGTCATCGCGAGCGAGAATGCCCAACCGCCCCTCGGCGCTTGGGATGACCACGGAAACGACGTTCTGCCGCTGATCTCACGGCGCGATCGCAGCTACGTCACGGAGTTCGAAGGCTTACCGTTTGCCGGCTTTGCAAAACTCCATTGGCTCGAACTCGACCTCGGCAAGTGGGACACCGCCAAACCGCTGCGCCTCATCATCGACGGCTACACCGACTATTTCACCGCCACATCGATGTACGCCGCCGATCAAGCGGGGATCAAAGTGATCGCTCCGTATGTCGAAGCGCTCGACGCT
>Ga0210384_10005196_pt1 | contig 14280 bp, 11 predicted proteins | sample IncBWH2MmetaG_FD_160574 | JGI IMG/M metagenome (GOLD analysis project Ga0210384, IMG submission 160574) | Forest soil microbial communities from Barre Woods Harvard Forest LTER site, Petersham, Massachusetts, United States - Inc-BW-H-2-M | ecosystem: Environmental > Terrestrial > Soil >...
TGGCGACTCAGCACGACGCCAGTATTGACGAGCCCAAGCCCAACGAAATCTACCAGGTTGGAACGATCGTCAATATCGTCCAAAGCCTCAAGCTGCCCGATGGCAATATCAAGGTCCTGGTCGAGGGTATCGAGCGCGGCAAGATCCTGCAGATTAGCGAGAGCGAAGGCTATATGCAGGTCTCGATCCGGGTGGCGCGTTACGCGACTGAAACCAATCCGCAGATCGAAACTGGGATGCAGCGCGTAACTTCTCTATTCGAGCAGTACGTGAAGCTTTGTCAGTCGCTGAACTACGAAACCATGATCGCGGCCGTGCGCATGGAAGACCCGGCTAAGCTTACGGACACGATTGCCGCCAATCTCCAGCTTTCGATCGAGGAAAAACAGGAGTTATTGGAAATTTTCGATCCCGCCGAGCGCCTGACTCGAATTGGCGACGTGTTGGACATCGAGATCGAGAAGCTGAACATGGATCGCACCATCCAGTCGCGGGTGAAGCGGCAGATGGAGCGGGCTCAAAAAGAGTATTACCTCAACGAAAAGATCAAGGCCATTCAGAAGGAACTCGGGCGGGGTGAAAAGAGCGAGTTTGACGAACTGAAGAAAAAGATCGACAGCGCGGGCATGCCCAAGGACGTGCGCGATAAGGCCATGCAGGAGTTGAAAAAGCTCGAGGCGATGCCACCCATGTCGGCGGAGTCCACGGTCTCGCGCAACTATTTAGACTGGCTGCTGGCTGTGCCCTGGAAGAAACGGTCGAAGGAAATCCGCAATATCACGCGCGCTGAGAAGACTCTCAACGAAGATCACTACGGACTGGAGAAGATCAAGGAGCGCATTCTTGAGTTCCTGGCCGTGCGCCAATTGGTAAAGAATCCCAAGGGCTCGATCCTCTGCTTCGTCGGACCTCCGGGAGTAGGAAAGACATCGCTGGGCATGTCGATCGCCAAGGCTACCGGCCGCAAGTTCGTTCGCATGTCGCTGGGTGGTGTGCGGGATGAAGCCGAAATCCGCGGCCATCGTCGCACTTATATCGGCGCTCTGCCCGGGCAGATCATCCAGATGATGAAAAAGGCGGGGACCAAGAATCCGGTCTTCATGTTGGATGAAGTCGACAAAATGTCCATGGATTTCCGGGGCGATCCCTCGGCGGCGCTGCTCGAAGTGTTAGACCCCGAGCAAAATTTCATGTTCGTGGATCACTACCTTGACGTGGAGTACGACCTCTCGCAAGTTTTCTTCATCGCCACTGCCAACGTCATGCATACCATTCCTCCGGCCTTGCAGGACCGCATGGAAGTGCTGCGTCTGCACGGTTACACCGAACCGGAGAAAGTAGAAATCGCCAAGCAGTTCCTGGTGAAGAAGCAACTGTTGCAAGCCGGGTTGACCGATAAGAATCTGAAGTTCGGCGATGAAGCCATCACTACGCTCATCCGTTCCTACACGCGAGAAGCCGGCGTCCGCAACCTGGAACGCGAAATCGGCAACGTCTGCCGCAAAGTGGCGCGCAGAGTAGTTAAAGAAGGCGGGACCTACAACATCGGCATCAACCAGGAAAATGTCAACGACTTCCTGGGCGTGATCAAGTTCCGCGACACGCTGGCTCACGAGAAGAGCGAGGTCGGCCTGGTTACGGGACTGGCCTGGACGGAAGTTGGCGGTTCCATTCTGAGCACTGAAGCCACCGTAGTCGACGGCAAAGGCAAGCTGACCCTCACCGGCAAGCTGGGCGATGTGATGCAGGAATCCGCGCAGGCCGCCATGTCGTATGTGCGCTCCCGCGCGAATCGCCTTGGTCTGCAACGCGACTTCTACCGTACTCTCGACATTCACGTGCACGTCCCCGAGGGGGCAATCCCGAAAGACGGTCCGTCGGCCGGCATCACTATTGCTACCGCCATCGCCAGCGCGCTGAGCAAGATTCCGGTGCGCCGTGACCTCGCGATGACGGGCGAAATCACGCTGCGGGGCAAGGTTCTGCCTATCGGCGGCTTGAAGGAAAAACTACTGGCTGCCCACCGTGCCGGGCTGTTCGAAGTCATTCTGCCGCAGGACAACGAAAAAGATCTGGCGGAAGTTCCCGAGAATCTGCGCAATGCCATGAAGTTGCACTTCGTGGATACCATGGACCAGGTGCTTGCTGTGGCCCTCGAAGGACCCTTGCCGCAACTGACCGAGGCCACAGCCCAGCCGATCACCCCGATCGGGCCCCAAGCCGGAGAGAGTCCCGCAGCACACCAGTAGGAGAATCCTCCCGCCATCTATGCCTGAACTGCTAAGCTAGCCTTTACCAGCGCGACACAATCGAGGGTAGCGATCTGTTCGAAGCCTTCGGCAAACGGCGGGAGTCCTGAACGATGTCGAGTTCCGAGAGAAACAGCGAGGTTAGTCTGTTTCCCGATTTGTTGGCCGAAACAAGTGAAGCTCGGACCACGGGCGTGCTTCCATCACAGGCGATCCGGGACTTGGTTGGCAAAGGACGCATCCTTGGTAGCCGGGCGATCACACCCGAACAGATCCAGCCCGCGAGTCTCGATTTGCGCCTGGGAGACATCGCTCACCGCGTTCGTGCCAGCTTCCTGCCGGGGCCGAATGGCACGGTGGAGGCGAAAATCAAAGAACTCCGGATGACGCGGGTCGACTTGACCAGCGCCGCCGTTTTCGAGAAAGGTTGCGTTTACATTGTTCCTTTGCTCGAGGAATTGAATCTCCCCGCTGATATTTCTGGGAAGGCAAATCCCAAAAGCACCACCGGCCGTTTGGACGTCTTCATTCGTCTGATAACCGATTATGGCGTCGAATTCGAGCGCGTCCCCGCCGGTTACAAGGGGAAGCTCTACGCGGAGGTGGTTTCCCGCACATTCACCGTGGCAGTACGAGCCGGAATGAGGCTGAATCAACTCCGTTTTGTACGCGGGAATCCGACGTTCACCGATAACCTGATCAGCAATTTAGATGAGCAAGAGACTTTGATCTACATGGACGAAGAGAACTCAGCCAAAGCACGCGTGGATCGGGGTCTGAAAATTACTGTGAACCTCGAAGCCTCCGAACCCGGCGAGATGGTGGCCTATAAAGCCAGAGGACATGCCCCGGCCATCGAACTGGATCGAATTGACTACTATTCACCCGAAGAGTTCTGGGAGGTTCGTCAGCAAAACGCAAACAAAGATTTGATCCTCGAGCCTGGCGACTTCTACATTCTCGCCTCTCGGGAGAGGGTTCGCGTGCCCCCGGACTTCGCGGCTGAAATGGTTCCATTCGATCCTTCCGTAGGCGAGTTCCGCATCCATTACGCTGGTTTCTTTGATCCTGGTTTTGGATATGGCACGAGCGATATCAAGGGCACACCCGCCGTGCTTGAGGTTCGTGCCCACGAAGTTCCGTTCTTGATGGAGCACGGACAATTTGTCGGCCGGCTCACCTATATGCCTCTGCTATCGCGACCCGACAAGATCTATGGCTTGCAGATCGGATCGTCCTATCAAAGGCAGGCACTTACGCTCAGCAAACAGTTTCGCCGCGGAAAATAACCTCTAGCACAACTACGCACACCACCCGGCCGTCCTACAATAGAAGCATCAGTCGGCTGCCGTATGGAACCAAGTCCTCCGCCTGTCGAACCTAAGAATTTTCTCAGAGGCAAGACTGGCCTGCTCGTTGCCGTAGCCGTGGTCGTCGTCTTGCTCATTGCCTTACCCGCCTATCGCTGGTTCTTCCTCATCAGCCTGGGAATTGGAATCGTCGTGGCTGCCATCCTCTACTTTTGGAACCAGCACAAGCCCGTCAAGGAATCCTCGGTCGAGCACAAGCGTCCGTTGGGGCTGGAATAGAAGTGTCGATTTATCTGAAGATGGATAGATTAAAATCTGCCGTAGCTCAAGTCTGCTGCCGGCGCACCACAGTTACTTCCGTCAAGACTTTCGTAACCTATCCCCACACTAAAGCCCAGAACTAACCTGTGCGGCGGGGGTTTTCTCTCGCATGATCAATAAAATCGCCAACTCACTCTTAGTCCTGGCAGTCGGGGGTCTGATGTTAGCCGGTTCCGCCGCTGCTCAAAACAACTCAAATACTTCAGGCGCGGGCGCCGGCGTCGATGATCCCAATCATCCTCGCGTGAACCAGATCAACCAGCGCGAACAGAATCAGCAGAATCGCATTGCAAATGGCATCAAGAACGATAAGCTCACGCCGGGGCAAGCTGCAAGGCTGGAAAAGGGCCAACAGCGCCTCGTGAACAACGAGAAGAAAGACATGGCAGCGAACAACGGGCATCTCACCAAAAAGGACCAGCGCCAGCTGAATCGCGAAGCCAACCGCCAGAGCAGGAAGATTTACAAAGACAAGCACGAGTAACTCTGACTGCATTCAATTCATGTTCAGGACTAAGCCGCAGGTCACTGCGGCTTTTTTCTGGTGAACACGCGTTTCCCACCTCTGACTAGGAAGTCCAATTCCTGCGTAAACCTTTGGTAACTGGTTGCCTGAGTACCACACAACTTATGCTTCATCAGTGGGTTATTAACTATAGAGCTAGGCAGCGCCACGGCTCGTCTGGTCATCAACAATCAGGTCATCAACGATGACGATTCATACTTTGGCAAAAGTCGCTGCCCGAAGAGTTTCCCGGAAACTGGGAAGCACGTGCATTGTTCTGCTCTTTTGCGTTTGCAGTATTCCCCGCGCGAACGCAAATGCGACGCTCTTTCTCGAAGAGCCATACAGCTACGATGGCGCTTTCGCGGGGACTGGCCACGCTGCGGTGTATTTGAGCAATGTTTGCGCAACTTCTCCCGTGGTCTTGCGTGCCTGTACTATGGGCGAATCGGGTATAGTCCTCAGCCGTTACGATGGCATCGCGGGTTACGATTGGATTGCTATCCCGCTGATCCCCTACCTCTACGCGGTCGACCAACCGGACGCCATACCACTTTTCGCCGACGCTAAACTGGTTGCTTTCCTCAGAGATCAATACCGGCGCGAGCATCTCGAGGCCCTGGCTCCGGATCGCTCGGACGGCGGAACACCGGACGGGAACTGGTATGAATTGATTGGGGCTTCTTATGACCGGACGATTTATGGGTTTGAGATTGAGACCAGTCCGGCCCAGGATGCTCTGCTGATCAGCAAGTTCAACAATCATTCCAACCGCGAGCGCTACAACTTCGTGCGCAGGAACTGCGCTGATTTTGGGCGCGAGGTGATCAATTTTTACTATCCGCACGCCGTGCATCGCAGCCTGATCGGCGACCTCGGCATCACCACTCCCAAGCAAATCGCGAAGGTGCTGGCCAAGTACAGCCGTCACCATCCCGAACTGGAAAGTTCGACCTTCCTGATACCGCAGGTCCCGGGCACGGTCCGGCGCAGCAAACCCGTTCACGGAGGACTGGAGTCCATCGTGGCGGCCAAGAAATACATGCTACCCTTGCTCTTCCTTCAACCCTACGTCGCTGGCAGTCTGGTCGCGGGACATCTGAGTGAGGGACGCTTCGACCCGGCGCGCCATGCCCCGATCCTCGATTCCCGTCATCACTTGGACACACCTATCACTCGTGCCGACCGCCGCTTCTTCCAGAGCCGGTTAGACGAGCTGAGCCGAACTGACTCTGTCAATGATTCCTCGAAGGAGAAGAAAAACTGGGAGCACCTGCAGGCAGCCGCTGAGCCAAAACTGAACCCCTCCGGCCAACCTGTGGTAGAGGTGCGGGTAGGCAACGAAGCAACGCAGGTAGGAATTTCGCGAGGAGATATCGTGAGCGGGTCTGAATCGTCGCAATTAGCGGCACGAGTCCTGGAGGCTCGGATTTGTCAGGAATTGCGTCCCGGCGCAGCCAGTAAGACTGCGCACAGTGACGTAGAACACGATCTAGCACTTCTGCAACAACTTCTCTCAGATCGGCCGAAAGAATTTGCAGGCACACTCTTTTCCACGAACGACCACCGCACTCGAGCCACAGCGGGCTCACAGTAGCTTCCAAAGTCAGCGCAGTGTCATTAGTTTTGCGACGGCAACTTCGAATGGATCAGGGATTCCACCTGAGCCCAAACGCGAGGATCACATTCAATTTCGATGTGAGACTTCATGAACAAACGATCGTACCAGGGGTAGCGCTCGCAACTGATGGGATTAGTTTTATAGTTGGAGCGGAAATTTCCGATGATCTGAGTTCGGGCTGGGTCGGCGGCGCGAATCCGGGGCTGGCCGTGCAGCAGGCCATCCCGTTGATAGAAATTTGCTGCCTGCGCAACGTTAGCGGGAATGATGCTATCATCCTCCCCTTGCTTGGAAACGCTGTCCACTTGCACCGTGAGCAGCACCGGGATGCCCTTTCTTTCTAATTGTCGCGCCAGAGTAACGGCTTCCGAGGCGCCCCAACTGTGCCCATAAAGGATGATACGGGCATTTTGCTTTTCTTCCATCGACAACTTCCCATCGCCGTCGGTGTCCACAATTCGCAATATTTCGCCGTAGGCTTTTTTTCTATTACGATTCTCTAAGGTCTCCACATACACGCCAGACGGATACTGTCCGCGGAGTCGCGCCGCCACCTGAACCGCGCTGTGAACGGCGTCATCGTGTTTGACAAAACCGCCGACGAAACCGATCACGATGACCGGTGGCGTCGCGGCAGGCTCGCTGGTGTTGGGGAGAGTAGCTGAACCCGCGTGAGCAGCGACAGGGATTAGGCAGAGAATTGCGCAAAGACAGCGAATCGAGCTGCAACAGCGGGGCCCCACAGCGCCAAGGATCATAGCAAAAAGCGCACCACTATAAACAATTTTCCATGGGGTCTATTCGTTTTTCTCTCGCGGGCCCTCTTGCAAGTTAGGGCATCAAAACTGCAAACTGTTGCATGCGTGTTCTGTCCCAATTTTTGCTCGCCGCGAGTGATCCCAGCCACTTCCCTGATCCCGGTTTACCCGAAGTAGCCTTTCTGGGGCGATCAAACGTGGGGAAATCCAGCGTTATCAATTCACTGCTGGGATCAAAGATAGCTAAAACTAGCTCTACACCCGGGCGGACGCGATCCATTAATTTCTACCAGATCCGCTGGCCCGGGAAACCGCTGCCTGAGCTGATCTTTGCCGACCTGCCAGGCTACGGCTACGCCAAGCTTTCACGTGAGGTCTCGAGCCAGTGGCCGGCTTTCATCGATCCCTACCTCAAGGAGCGGCCTTGCCTGGCGTTGTGTCTGGCGCTGGTCGACGTCAACGTGCCGCCCCAGGCCAGCGACGCCCAGTTATTGCACTTCCTCGCCGCCAGCGATCGTTCCCTCCTGATCGTGGGTACTAAAAGCGACCGGCTCTCTTCCAACCAATTGGGCAATTCCTTGCAGAAACTGAGCCAAGAATATCCCGCGGCGCGCATTGTCCCATACTCGGCTAGGACTGGGGCGGGGCGTGACGAACTTTGGCGCGAAATCCGCTCTGCGGTGGAGAACTACAGCAGCGCCCGATTGTGAACCGCTTCCCGATGTGGGAACGCCTCCCACCCTCCGTAAGCCTCGGCTAGCGCAGCCGTTTTCCTACTGTTGGCAAGCTTTCGTAGGATTCCAAGGTAGAACTCGCGCGCAGAAGTTGGCGTTCCCCCCCGAGTTGTACCAGAAGCAGGGATATGGATTCTCGAACGGAAATGCCCGACTATGGCGAGGAAGCCACCCCTAGCACCAACTTAGAGTACCTACGCGCCCTGAGGCGAAGCAACGAAAGCTTGGCCACGGCTGAGCCGACACCATCCCTCTCCGCGGTAACCATGCCCGCAGCCGGAAGCAATACAGGATCGTCTCCGAGTGCGGAAAAGCGGCGGCACCCGCGCTACAAGTGCGAAGGCAGCGTTGAGTTCCGAACAGAAAGTATCGATGTGCGTACCTGGGCCACGGTCACTGACATCAGTACGAGCGGATGCTACGTAGAAATGCAGGCCACCTCGCAGGTGGGGACGCGCGTAGACATGGTCATCGAAGTGAACGGCACTCGGATGCGGGGAAAAGGCGTGGTCAAGACTTCCTATCCTCTACTGGGCATGGGCATTGCTTTCACCGAGATCGCTGAGGCCGATCAATCGCGACTTCAGGATATAGTGCTGAGGTTGTCCGGCGGAGACTCCCACTCCGAGCTTAAGCCAAGATCATCCCCGGCCGCCTCCGCTGTACCCGATCCGTTGATGATCACCGATCCGACTGCGGCTCTCAGTGCCGTGGCGAAATTCTTTCAAGGCAACCGCGCGCTATCGCGCGAAGAGTTCACCGAGTTGCTCAGCCAAAGCCAGGAACGGAATCGACAAGCGCCGCGTTAGCTGCCGACACTGACGGGCCGGGCACCCGCTCCGGGGGTGTAAAATTTGTTAATCCCCGTCCGAGGTAATCTGTGAAACGCCTCGTGTGCCTCATTCCATTGATCTTCCTCATGTTTGGATCAGTTGCCTGTGGAAACATATCTGTCCGTGGGGCTATCCAGCCGGGAACGGTCAGCGGTCTCGTCAGCATTGTCCAACTAAGCGAGGTCGGGGGACAAATGGTACCGTCCAGGTCACGTTTGTGACATTTCTCCTGAATGGCACATCGTCCGTGATCGGATTTTGTGGCGACCAGCGCAGCCTTTTTCCCATGGACCAAACCATTCGCGCCCAGTTTGATCAAGGACAGACCTGCAACAACATCATCCAGATAACCATTATCTGAGCATTCTTGTCGGTAAGGCTTCGGTCGCTTTTCGGCATTCCGGACCGATCCGTTATGATGAATTGCTTATGGCCACATACCTGATAACCGGCATTGCAGGCTTTATTGGATCAGCTCTGGCGCGGGCGGTTCTGGCGCAGGGTGACCAGGTGCGAGGGGTCGACAACCTTTCTACCGGCAAGCGCGACAATCTCGCGGAGATTTTACATCGCATCGATTTTCGACAAACTGACTTGTTGAGCCTCGATGCCGTACGCTCGGCATGCCAAGGTACGGACTATGTTTTGCATCAGGCCGCAATTCCTTCCGTACCCCGCTCTGTGGCAGATCCTCTGACTAGCAACAGCGCCAACCTGGATGCCACCGTTAACGTGCTGGTGGCAGCGAGAGACGCAAAGGTCAAGCGCGTGGTATATGCGGCGTCGTCCTCCGCTTATGGGGAAACGCCTACTCTTCCCAAGCACGAGGCCATGCCACCAGACCCGATATCGCCTTACGCCGTCGCCAAGCTGGCCAGCGAATATTACATGGTTTCGTTCTATCGCTGTTACCGCTTGGAAACGGTATGCCTGCGTTATTTCAATATTTTCGGGCCACGTCAGGATCCCACGTCGCCGTATTCGGGCGTGCTGGCTAAGTTCATTACTCAAATGCTCAAAGGCGAGCATCCCACTATCTTCGGCGACGGCAGGCAGAGTCGTGATTTTACCTACGTGGACAACGCAGTCGCTGCGAACCTGCTGGCCTGCAAGGCCCCAGCCGCCGATGTTGCCGGACGCGTTTTCAATGTAGCCACCGGAGTGCGAACCGACCTCAATGAGACCTTCCGAATTCTGAAAAAACTAATTGGTTACACCGGTGATGTGAAATATGAGGCTGAGCGCGCGGGTGACGTAAAGCATTCCCTGGCTGACCTGTCTCGGGCACAGAAGCACCTGGGATACGAACCAAAAGTGGATTTCGAGGAAGGACTGCGCCGCACCGTCGAGTGGTATAAATCGGGCTCCGTGGGTCGGACGTCGGACTTCGGTAGTACGATATCGGACGCGGTTGTTGAATCAAAGCACGAATTCAAAGTGTGAGCCCGAGATCGCCTTTCATTACCTCGGTGATCTAGGGGACAGTCAGCTGCAAGGCTAGAGTGTCGAGATGACACTCTCATCCCTTTTGGTTTCGCGCGATTGGCAAGAAGTCAGCGTATTGGAATGTATTCTTGGCGGTCTGCACATTGCCGTGGATGTGGAATCGGAACCGGAGCGTGCTCGGGCAAAATTGGCCAAGTCGAAGATCGACGCTTTGATTGTGGATTGCGATCTGAGCGGCGCCGCCAGTTTACTGCTCGGTAAGGAAAACAAGGCCATCCGGAGTTCGGTGCCGTTACTCATCATGGGCGGATCGAGCCGACGGAAGCAGCGCGAGATTGAAAGAGGAGCTTTCGTGTTCGAAAAACCAATCTCGGTTGAGCAAGCGGTGCACACGTTGTCGGCGGCTCGGAACATGATTGTGGATGAGAGGCTCCGCTACCATCGCCAGGCCCTGGATCTGCAGGTGTCAGTGACGTGTGGATCGAACAAGCGCCTGCGAGCTCATCTTATGAACCTTAGCCAGGGCGGCGTCGGGATCCACGTAGGAAAGCCATTACCAACCGAAGGTCCAGTTCAAGTCCGGTTTGCTCTGCCCGGAAGCCGGCGCTCGATGAAGGTGGAGGGAGAAGTGGCTTGGATGGACCCCCAAGGCAATGCCGGCATCCGTTTTGTCGATACAAATCAGCGCATCAAGCGAGACCTGCAACTCTGGCTGGAGCGGCAATACTTTGTGAATTAGATTCGTCTTCGTTGGTGATTTGAGAGAACGGCTCAACCCTATCGGAATCGCGGCCTGAAGTCTTCCTGCGCATGCATTCGATCGGAATCAGTGGCAAGCTGCGCCAGGTGAGTGCCCGGCGTGCTTCCGATGCAGATCACGAATAGGAACCAATAAGCCACCGTAAACAGGCATAGAGCCCCGAATGCGAGCCCCAGCGCGAACCACCAAGCAGGAAAAGTGTGGGTCATGGCGAGGGAGACCACGGAAAAAAGCAACACCGCGGACAAAAGGATCAGCCCATCCGCTAGCCACGAAAGGCTGCGGGCTGAAATGGGGACGGGAAAACCATGGAGTTGCAGTGGCCGGTGTGACGCTTCTGCTATTGATGGTGGATTCGGCTTGTCTTTGCTAAGTCCCCAGTGCTCCGGAGAAATCGCTGCCTCAGCCTGCAAGCGGATGGCCGGGCGAGGAGCGGCCGAAAATAGCAATTCTGTGGCTTCTCCGGTCCGCTTGCTATGCAAGAAGACGGAGTCGAAAACGCCCTGGTGAGCCATCATTAGAAGCTGGGTGAAGAGCCATTCCTTAAGCAGTCGGCGAGAACGTTGCGGAATCGAAAGAAACTCAACTCCAGCCTGGCCCAGCGCGTCGGCCCAAGCGACACGACCTGCAGCTTCCATCCGGGTGCGCGGACTCAGCAATTCGAAGCGTAGATAAATCTGCTGGTTAGCTCGTAAGGGAGCTACCGCCTGGATGGCGATGCCGGCCTCGCTAAGGTTGCGGATGATGCCACCGTTAGCTTGATCCAGGTTCACATACGCCAGATTGTGAATCTTCTGGCGGAAATGTCGACGCTTTCGGTATGGTGCGACTGCAGCGGCGGCAGCGGCGCCGCTGGATGGCGAAAGATCCGACCGATACTCCATGGTCAAATCTTAAGCGGGGGAACGGAAGCGCCTCAGTAACCGCGCTGGTTCGGGGACGTCAAGAGGCCGGACGTTCTTCGGATGGAGGAAAAGCGGGTTCAGCCTTTTCCCGCTGAGCATGGTCCCAGGCAATAAGGCGATTGAGGTCGTAACGGTACGGCCCGTAAGCCTGAAAGTTCTTTTCGTCGAACAGGCGCTTAATACCACAGCCTAGGCACACCTGATAGGCGTAGCCCTGGGCGCGAACTGGCCAGCTCATTTTTCCGTGCCAGCAACCGCGGAATAGCACTAAAGCAGCGCCCGCAACCCCTGTAGCCAGACCCAAAGGCCAAGCCCAGCGCGACTTCTTATTTTCTTCGCTCACCGACCACAGCCCGTAAACACTTCCAAAATCTAAGGATATGCCCAAATCCAAGCCGAGCGCAATAGGTCGAAGAGGCAGGGTAGCTTGGCAACGACGCTGTCGCTTACCAAAGACCCATCACTGCTTCCCACCTTGGTTCGGCAAGGAAATATTGCGATTAGGACAAAACACCTGTAACGTACAGCTACCGGCATCCCCCGGACCCTGGCAGGCGACCTTTGCTTGCGGGGTGCGCAAGCCGTGAATTGACAGGCTTTTTTCCTGTGGCACACTGGGATTGACGCATGTAGTCACAGGGATTACCACTGTTTTCATGAGCGCGAGTCCGCACAATGCGAACCCGGGGTTAACTAGCGAGATGCCGGAATCAGCCGCAGCCTCGATACCTAAGACCGAATCCGCGTCCGCGGTGTTGGCGCCGAGTCATGAGGCTCTGCAAGCCCTCCTTGCCTTTTCTTCCCTGCACGAACAAATACGGCAGCGCCGAGTGCGCGAAGCGCATAGCGGAATAGCTTCAGATCCAACTGATGTTTGGGAACTGGAACAATTCGTTTTAGATGAAGTTCTCCATCTGGTGGCCGAGCGCGCTCTAGCCATCACAGGCGCCGACGGCATCGCCATTGCTCTGGCAGAAGGCGACGCGATCGTCTGTCGGGCATCGGCTGGGACAATTGCCCCCGACACCGGGGCCCGCTTAGATCCTAAGTCAGGATTCTCCGGCGCTTGCCTGCGCACTGCTCGAATCATTCGCTGCGATGACGTGGAGAACGATCCGCGGGTGAACGTGCAAGCCTGCCGCAGGTTAGGCACGCGTTCCATGGTTGCGGTGCCGCTGGCGGGACAACGCAGCGTGATCGGCCTCCTGGAAGCCTTTTCCAGCGCGGCTTACGGCTTCAACGACAGTGATGTTCGGAGTCTCAGCTTACTCGCCGAGCTGGTCCTGGCGGCCATGAAGCCGGAAGAGGAAGATCGGCTGGCCGAGATTTCGGAGCGAGTGGTTTCTGCGGATAAAGTCGAAGCCAGGCAGTCCATTGAAATTTCCGAGCCCGAAGTTCAAAGCGAAATCCAGAACGAAACCCAAAAGTCAGGCTCTGACCGAGACAGTCCCCAACCGAACGACAATCCCACAATCTTCTCGGCACTCGGCGAGAGGGAAAGCTCGAGGCCTGGGCTCGCGGTCGTGCTGTTGGTATTGCTGGCTGCAGTCGCGCTGGCAGGAGGACTGTGGTGGAGAATTCGTCACCAGACCCATGTCACCGTTGCGCCTCCGCATCAAGGCGTTTTGCAGCCCTCCCCAGCAGAAAGCAAGCCTGCCGAATCCGAAAACGAGAATGCCGCGACAGACGCGACTGACCCGTCTTCTTCAAATCCTGAAAAACCGGGAACGCTGCCTCGCGTTACCGGCATCACCCAATCGTCCTCGGCAGATTCGAGCACAGTTATCGTTGATCTGCAGGATCAGGTTCAGTACGAGGCCCATCGGCTTAGCGATCCAGAGAGAATCTACGTTGATCTGCATGACACCGGATTGACTCCGGGTCTTTTTGGCAAGACCCTCGAGGTGAAAGACTCGCTACTGGCTCGTGTGCGCATTGCGCAGCCCAAGCGTGGCGTGACTCGCGTGGTGCTGGAGACCAACGCTGCCTCCGATTTTTCGGTCAGACTGGAATCCAGTCCCTATCGCCTGGTCGTCGAGGTCCACCGCGCCGCAACGAATACCCATCCCAAGAGACAGAGCGCGACCCAGATCAGGACAAAAGCGGAGATTGTCAATCCTGGCGCTACGCCCAAGCCCGAGCCGCTCGCTTCTCCTGTTCAATCTGCTTCTCCGAATGACCGGCAGCTGCGGGCGCAAGTACCGAAGATCCGCATCGTGCTCGATGCTGGCCACGGGGGATGGGACTTGGGCACGGTCGGCCGCAAAGGCTTGTTGGAAAAAGATCTGGTTCTCGACATCGTGCAACGTGTGGGGGACCTAATCCAGGGCGGACTGGGCGCTGAGGTCATCTACACGCGTCAAGATGACAGTTATGTCGCGCTGGAGAAGCGTGCCGAAATCGCGAACCTTTCGAAAGCTGATCTGTTCGTCTCGGTTCATGCCAACTACAGTGGAGACTCTTCGGCGCGTGGGGCCGAGACTTACTATACCAACACATATTCATCCGTGAGAGCGCGGCCGCGCGAGACCGATCCCGAGGATAAGTCGCTTCAGAACGTCAACTGGACCAACGTGGATATCCGTGAAAAAGTCCAGGAGTCACGACAGTTTGCGGCCAGCGTGCAACGCTCGCTTTACAGTATGCTGGCGGCGAAGATTCCAGGCATTCGCAACCGCGGAGTCAAGAAGGCTTCCTATGTGGTGTTGACGGGAACATCTATGCCGGCGATCCTCGCCGAAGTTTCCTTTGTCAGCAGTCCCGAAGATGAAAGCAAGTTGAAGAGTTCGGAATATCGTCAGCAGATCGCTGAGGCGCTGTATAAAGGCATCGCGCACT
>Ga0210384_10005198_pt1 | contig 14280 bp, 14 predicted proteins | sample IncBWH2MmetaG_FD_160574 | JGI IMG/M metagenome (GOLD analysis project Ga0210384, IMG submission 160574) | Forest soil microbial communities from Barre Woods Harvard Forest LTER site, Petersham, Massachusetts, United States - Inc-BW-H-2-M | ecosystem: Environmental > Terrestrial > Soil >...
GCGGGTCGTGTCGGCCCCGAGCAGGCCGCACCGCGCCGCGAATTCGTGTGAGGCCTCAAGAATCAACACAGTCTCAGTCTTTACGAAAAAAATCACCGCGCCGGAGTGACCGTCATTTTTCTTGGCCGCAGCGCACCTCTCGCTGTTACAATCAGAGTCCAGTCCAAGCCCTTGCGACCCGGAACCAGTTGGCAGCGCACTGTGCAATTCGGGACTCCGCCCTCTTCGGAACGTTGATAAGCTTCGCCTCAAAGGAGACATCTGACTCATGTCTAGAGCTCTGGCCGTCCTACTCACATTGTGTTTCGCCAGCATCCCCATTCTCCGAGCCGCCCCGGCTCACGCGCGCCCCCATGGGCAAGATCAGCAGCAAGACCAGCCCCCGCCACAGTCGCAGGATCAAGTTCCGTCCCAGGATCAGGCAGCTCCTTACGAGAATTTCTCGCCCGATCAGCTCGACAATCTACTTTCGCCCATCGCGCTTTATCCCGACCCACTCCTCGCTCAGGTTTTTGTCGCCGCCACATTTCCGGATCAGGTTGAGGAGGCCGCGCGGTACGTTCGCGAAAATGGTCAGAATGGCATAGACGATCAAGACTGGGACGTCAGTGTAAAAGCGGTTGCACACTATCCCACGGTTATCGGAATGATGGCCGACAAGATCGACTGGACCACCTCGCTCGGGCAAGCCTACGTCAACCAGTCCACCGACATTGCTTCTTCCGTGCAACATCTCCGTCATTTGGCCCGCAGTGCCGGAAACCTGCAATCCTCGCCCCAACAGGAGGTTCTGGAGCACGACAACTACATCGCGATTAGTCCGTACCAACCGGAATATATCTACGTGCCGGTCTACGACCCCGCGATTATCTACTATCGCCGCCCCTATTATGGTCCGGCAATCACCTTTGGCGTGGGCTTTCCAATCGGCGCCTGGCTCAACTTGGATTTCCGCTGGGGCTACGGCGGCGGTTGGGGCGGCGTCTACTACACCGGATGGCGGCGTGAAGGCTGGGGCGGGGGTTGCTGGAACTGCGGCTGGATCGGCCGCAGCCGGGGCCGGGTGAATATTGTAAACAACGTTTATATCAACAACCGATACACAAATATAAATGTTAATCGAACAGTGATCAATCGCCAGGTGAACGTCAACAACATTAATCGTTACAACTCTGTCCACAGGGACGTGAGGTACGACAACGTTCAGAAAAACAACATGCGCGTCGACAGGGGGGGCGGTCCCGGCGGCAACCGACCTGGAAACAACGGAAATTATGGCCGGCCGGGCGGCGGGTCCCCCGGAGAGAATCGCTCCGGCGCAAACAACAAAATCATCGACCGCAACATCGACCGAGGCAATCCGCGAATCGACCAGTACCGCGGGCGCGACAATACCAACGTTGGCAACGACCGTCCGCCCAACACCGTGCAACAAAACCGGTCCACTCCCGGAAGCACCAATGACATGCGCTACCAGAACCGCAATCCGGGACAACCTCAAGGACGGCCGCCGGTTCAGCCCAGCATAAACAACGGCCCCCACACCTTTAACAAGAACGAAAGCCACTTCGATCCACACGTCTCCAGTCAACGCGGCCAAGACAGCCGTCAGCAGGCTGCGCGGCCACAGCCGGCTCCTCGCGCTGCAGCGCAACCCAGAGCGGAAAATAGACCGGCGCAGCATGGCGGTGGGGAAAGGAAGAGACCGTGAAAAATAGCTGCAAAAAAGCGATGGAAATCATAAACGGAGATGGACGAATGAAAAACATCAGCAAATCCGGTTTGTCGGCGCTAGCGGTTATGACGCTGATTGTTGCCAGCTGCCTCTTTGCGGGCGTTTCAACTGCTCACGCGCAAGCCGCGGCCCAATCGACGTTTTCATCCTCCGCCGACGCCTTGCAGGCCCTCGTCTCGGCGGCCAAGGAAAGAGATCGTGTTGCCCTCGCCAAGCTCTTCGGCCCCGACTACCAGAAGTTGCTCACCGGTGACGAAGTCGAGGACAACAAGGATCTCGACGCGTTTTCTTCCGCCGCCAGTGAATCTGCACAACTTCAGAAAGTGAACGATTCCAAATTCGTTGTCACCGTCGGACAGGACAATTGGCCGACGCCCATCCCGCTCGTGCAAAAGGACGGCAAGTGGCTCTTTGACACCAAATCGGGCCTTGAAGAAGCCTTGAACCGCAAGATCGGCGAAAACGAACTTTCCGCAATCGCCACCTGCCGCGCTTACGCCGTGGCCCAGTGGGAGTACTACACCGAAGGCGATTGGGACCACGATGGCGTCGCGGAATACGCTCAACGGTTGATCAGCACGTCGGGGAAGCATGACGGGCTCTATTGGGAAACTTCGGAAGGCGACAAGCCCAGCCCGCTTGGCAAATTGATCGCCGCCGCTCGCGCCGAGGGCTACGGCCCGAAGACGGAAACCCCAGGTGCTGCCGGAAAGGGTGGCGCTCAAGAAAAAGAAGCAATTTCTGAAGAGCGTGCTCCCTATCACGGCTACTACTTCAAGATACTCACCCGCCAAGGCGCCGCTGCGCCGGGCGGAAAGTACGGCTACGTCATCAACGGCAACATGATCGCCGGCTATGCGTTCGTCGCTTATCCGGACAAATGGGGCAGTTCCGGCGTAATGACCTTCGTCATCAATCAGCAGGGCCGCGTCTACGAAAAAAACCTCGGTCCCAACACCGCGAAACTGGCTGCCGCGATGGCCGAGTACAATCCCGATCCCAGCTGGAAGCTTGTCCAAGCCGATCAGTAGAGCGGACTGAGGTTGGTCATATAGCTGGCGCGGCGGCGGAAAAAGCGTCAGGGAATTTGGAAACGACGGCAGCTCCTCCGCTCCATTGCAATCGGCTGCCAGCAGCATTGTGATCCTTCCGGACATAGCCCATTCCGATGGCTTGGGTTAGGAAAGAGGGAACGGCTGCCCGCGTAACGGAACCAACTTCCTTTCCGTCCACCGTTAGCGTTTCGCCGGCATTCGGCGCGCTCGCTCCGTCAAAAATAAGGTCAACCCTCCGCCGGTTGACTTGGCCGCGTGAACGCACGCGTTCGACAATCTCTTGCCCCGTGTAGCAGCCCTTCGTGTAGCTGATGTGGCTGGCCTCCAGGCCCGCCTCGTGCGGAATCTGCTTTTCTCCGAAGTCGTATCCAAACCACGCCACGCCCTGCGCCAACCGCTGCGCGCTCAGTGCCGCGTAGCCCATCGGACCACCACCGTGTTTGCTCACACTTTCTGATAGGATCTTCCACAGTTTTGCCAGCGTCTCTCGCTCTGCCAAAAACTCGCCGCCGGCAATTCCGCCGGGAGAGCGCTTCGTGATGCAGCAGGGAATGGACGCGACCGTGGTCTCCCTGCGGCCAAGCTCGGAAAGTGTCGAAAGATCGATTCCGGTAAGTTCCTGGGCGACCGCCGCAGCCTTTGGTCCCTCAACCGCCAATGTGCCGTAGCGCTGCGTTTGATCCGTCAGCGTCACATCATCCATGATGATGTACTTGTCGAGCGATTCGATCAGCCGCTCTCGAATCATCGCGTAAGAAACACAGAACAGACTATCGGCCAACGCTTGCGTCTCGATTTCCGCGAGAATGTGTCCCTGAGGATTCAGCAGCAGCGACACATTGCCCTGTCCAGTCGCGAGGTCCTTAATGTTGTTCGTCAGGATGGCGTTCAAATAGCGCACCCGATCCGGCCCTGCAAAACAGAGATAGGCGCGGTAGTTCTTGTCGACCAGAGCTACGCTCTGGCGCGCAAACTCGTGCTCGAGTCGCGGGTCGGTCCAATGGTCCGGCAGGACGCAGCCGAACCACGTTCCCATAGTTGCTCCAGCGCCTTTATGCAGCGCGACCAGTGGCGTTTCCAGCGCGCTGCCGGTCTCTCCCATGTCCATGAGTCTCCTTCAGCTACCAGCTTAACAAAGCGAACCCGCCCCGCGCCTGTCCGGCATCGGCGGACGCGGATGTTATAATCAAAGGCTATGACCGACGCCATGCCCACCTTCGACGCTGTCTCGCAAGGACTCATCCACATCACCATTCCGGTCGGAATGTTGCAGTGCAACTGCTCGATCATCGGCGATCCCGTCAGCCGCGAGGCGTTGGTCATTGATCCCGGCGACGAAGTGACACGCATCCTCGAGTTGCTCGGCCGGCACAAGCTGACGGTCAAAGCCATCGTCAGCACCCATGCCCACATCGATCATGTCGGCGGTCTTAGCAAGCTGCGGCAATACACCGGCGCACCCATCTTAATGCATCGCGACGACCTTCCGCTCTATCAAGGCATGGAGGTGCAGGCCGCGTTTCTCGGCGTTGCCACACCGGAAATCACCGAAGTGGATCAGCTATTGAAAGAGGGTGACGCACTGAGCTGGGGATCGTTCGAGGCCAGCGTCATTCACACCCCCGGCCACACTCCCGGAAGCGTGTGCCTCTACGTACCGAAAGACGCCGGAGCCGTCGCCATACCTACTCCGCGTCTGTTTGCTGGCGACACGCTCTTCGCCGGAAGCATCGGGCGCACCGATCTGTGGGGTGGCTCGATGGAGCAGATCACTGACTCGCTTCGCGGCAAGCTCATGCAGTTGCCCGATGATACCATCGTCTATCCCGGTCACGGCCGTCTGACCAGCATCGGCCAGGAACGCAACACCAATCCGTTCTTGATTCACACCTGATTCCTGGTGACGGCCGAGCGTCGTTGATTTCGTCTATGCAGATGCGCGCTCTAACGAGGAGTGCGGCCTTATTTAGCCGTGCCGCTGTTCCCGCGTGCGTTTCAGTTCTTCCATCACCGATTGCACGAGCTGCTTCGCGTGCTCAAGTTCCTGACTAATGATGCGCAGATCCATCGCCGGAACGGCAGTATTTCGCTGGCTCGTGCAATACACGCCGTGCTGGCCGACGAGCACCAAGGCGTTGGTCATGCGATCCAGCGACACTGCGAGCCGCCCGCGCTCCCGCCCGTACATCTGCTCAAAACGTTCCAGCTCATCCTTATGCTCATCGAATGCATTCATGGATTACAGTCCTTGTTCGTTCGGAGGCTCTAGCCGGTGCGGCGGACGGTTGCACATCGGGCACACACCGCACGCAGCAAACTTTACCGCACACGGCGCACGGAACATAATCCGCTGAAGCCATCTGGAGACTTCAACCCGGTCCTGGTGGCGCAATCCGTAGGTTTTGCGGGATGTAGTCCGGCCTTTCGGCGAGCTTCTGGAAAAGATTCGGCTGGAGCACTCTGACAATGCGACGATCCGATTTGGTGCAGCACAAGGAAAAAGACAAGGGCGGGGTAACGCGTACCTCGCAAATCGTCTTCGGTGAGCGGCAGCATCTGCTTCGCGTTCTCGATTCGCTCGAAGGCACCGATCTGCCGATTGCTCGTCTGCAACAGGAGCGCCGCACTCTGGAAGACCTAATCCATGCGCGCACCCGCGACCTCAATCAAATCAACACCGCATGGGACGAGAAGATCGGCCTGGTTTTAAGCGCCGATGCCAAACCAGAAATGCTCGAAAAACTCGTCAAGCAAGCTCCCGAGGAAGATTTCTATCTGCTGAGGCTGATCAGCGAGCACCCGCGCGCCAACGCAAAAACTTTGAACAAGCTGGCCAAGCACCCCTACGGCGCTATCCGAGAAAATGTCGCCCGTCATCCAAACGCCGATGCCGGCACACTGACCTGGCTAAGCAAGGATCGCAGCCAGCCGCTCTGGTACCTCGTCGCGTTCAACCCCAATACTCCAACTCCTCTACAGCGCCGCCTCCGGGACCGCTTGAAAAAGCTGGGCGAGAACCAACTCTCGAGGTAGGCTTCGTAAATACAGGCGGCTTCGCAGGAGTTTCGCAGCGCTCGCCGGTCGGCCTCGAGCACCACAGAATCCAGAACATTTCTCGTCTTATAGCGGATGCTTGAAACCGACGGCAGCCCCTGCCGCCCGCTCGCAGGTCCTGTCTCTTGCCAATGCCGGAGATAGTAGAATGGCGCCGGGGCAGTTCCGAATAGAGGTGTCTCCATTGCGAGATGAAGATGATTGGTGAGGCGAAGCAGCCAGAGCCGGTATGGCCATTCTTGCGCGCCAAAAAATGGGCGATCCTCGTTATCTCTGTTGTGATTATCGTGCCCTGCCTTTGGCACCGCCGCATCGAAGCCGGCGATTTAGGGAGCCATGTCTATAACGCGTGGCTGGCTCAGTTAATCGAGAAAGGGCAAGCTCCGGGTCTGTACCTCGTACGCCAGTGGAACAACGTGCTGTTCGACTGGATCCTGCTGCACGTCGCGAATGCTGTGGGCTTCTCGGCTGCGGAAAAGATTGTGGTCTCGGCGTGCGTGCTTATTTTCTTCTGGGGAGTCTTTGCCTTCGTTGCGGCGGCGAGCGGCCGGCCGCCCTGGTTTCTCGCTCCGTCGATAGCCATGCTCGCTTACGGATACTCCTTCAACATGGGGTTCCTCAACTACTATCTTTCCGTCGGGCTGGCTTCCTTTGGCTTGGCTCTTTTGTGGCGAGGAAGGGGACCCGAGCGGTTCCTTGGTTTCGGTATCGTGCCGTTCGCTCTACTTGCCCACCCTGTGGGATTTGTCTGGCTCGTGGGGACGGCGCTCTATTTGATTCTTTGGACGAAGCTGCCAAAGTGGTGGAATTCGGCGGTATTGCCCGTGGCCATTGCTGTGCTGTTTGTTGTTCGATGGTATCTGGAAAATCGAGCCAAGTTTCCGGTGGATTGGTCGGACACCCCGTTCTATCTCCTGAACGGAGCAGATCAGCTGGTGCTGTACGGCGAACGCTACGTCTGGCTGGCCTGGACGGCTCTGCTGTTCGGAATCGCATCCTTCTTCTTCCAAGCGCGCTCGTCTTGGAGCGAGAAGGCGTCGCTGAAATCATTGATTCTTCCATCGCAGCTCTATCTTGTCGCAATCTGTGCAACTGCTCTTCTTCCAGAAGATCTTCGCCCGTCGCTGTACGGGGGCTGGATTGGACTTCTGGTTTTCCGCCTCACCACCATTTCCGCCATTTTCGGTCTTTGCGTATTGGCGTGCCTGCGGCCCCAGAAATGGCAGTTCCCCGGATTTATGGCCGTCGCGATCGTGTTTTTCGCGTTTCTCTACCAAGACACGCAAGCGCTCAATCGCATGGAATCGAACGCCGAGAAACTGTTTTCGGGACTCCCTTATGGGACGTGCGTAATCCCGACGATCGGGGCGCCCGAGGACTCCCGGGTGCAGTTCATCGGTCACCTTGTGGATCGCGCATGCATCGGACGGTGCTTTGCCTACTCCAATTACGAACCTTCCTCGGGCCAGTTTCGCGTTCGCGCGAGGAAGGGAAGTGCCGTGGCCGTGGACTCGGCGGATGCCTCCTCGAACATGGAAGGCGGTTCGTACCATGTGCAGGACAGCGACCTTCCTTTAGTACAAATCTATCAATGCGATGAGGCCGATCCCACGCGGTTGTGCCTCCATCACCTGGCCGCAGGGGAAACGACCGGACAGGCGGGATGGCATGCGCCGACCCCTCCAAAAGCAGATAGCGCTGCGAAATCCGCCCATCCCTCGAAGTAGACAAATTGGCTCTTGCGCCAGTCCAATATCGTGTAAAATTGGCTCCAGGTAAGAGACAATGCTGCCACTTCATCTCCAGCCTCAGAGCCACGTCCCGCTGTACATCCAGCTTCGCGACCAACTGCGCTCGCTGGTGCATGCGGGCGATTTGCGCCCTGGCGACCGCATCCCGGCCAGCCGCGAGCTAGCCACCATGCTGGGAGTGCATCGCACCACGGTGGCCAACGCGTATGCCGAGCTGGAGTCGGAAGGCCTCATCCAGGGCCACGTCGGCCGCGGCACATACATCAAGGGCAATGGAAATGGCTTGAAACTAACGCCTCCGCCACCCCCGGTCCTTAATGGAAGCGAAGGCCTTCGCTGGGAACTGCTGTTTGCCGACGAACGTGGTGAAGAAGCGCTCAGCCGTTTGACGGCCAGCGCCCCGGAAAACGCCCTATCCTTTGTGATGGCTCGTCCTGCGGAGGAATTCTTCCCCGTCGAGGAATTGCAGATTTGCGTGAACACGGTCCTGCGCCGCGAAGCCACCGATGTTTTGAGGCTAGGACCCTCGGACGGCTACGGCCCTCTGAAGGAAGCGTTGCTCGAACATCTTCGCGCCGACGGCATCCCTGCGAAGGACGAGAATCTCCTAATCACCGACGGATGCCAGCAGTCGCTGGACCTTATCAGCAAAGCCTTTGTGCGGCCAGGTGATTCCGTCATTCTCGAGAATCCCACGTATCCTGGCGCGGTGGCGATTTTCCACGGCGCACGCGCACGTTGTCTTAGCGTTCCGATGCAAACCCGGCCCGAACCGGGGACGGCTCTCGGCATTGATCTCGAAGCGCTGGAAGCCACCCTCGCCGCGAATCGCGTGAAACTGATTTTGCTCACGCCTGATTTTCACAATCCTACCGGCACCTCCATGCCGCTCGCATCCCGCCGCAGAGTCTTGGAACTTGCTGCGCGCCACCAGGTGCCCGTCGTGGAAGACCATATTTACGCGCGGCTCCATGCCCGCGACGAGCGCGTGCCCTCCCTGAAGCAGCTCGACCGCGCGAACCTCGTCATTCACATCGATAGCTTCGCAAAGGTGGCTTTTCCGGGGCTGCGCGTGGGCTGGATTGTCGCTCCTGCGACTGCGATCGAACGCCTTCGCATCGTCAAGCAGACCACCGATCTGCATACGGACCAACTCGCCCAGGCAACGCTCGCGGAATTTCTAAGGCGGGGATTGTTCAGCAAGCATGTAGCGCGAATGCGCAAGGTCTACGCTTCGCGCCTCTTGGCTTTGGACGAAGGGCTTCGCAAGCACATGCCCGAGGGCACGTGCTGGACGCGTCCCGATGGCGGTATGTGTTTGTGGCTGGAACTGCCGCCGGGCTTTGACGCCAGCGAGCTTTTGATACACGCGAAAGAACGCGGAGTTCTTTTCGCGCCAGGCCGCTACTTCTATGTGCAGAACCCCTTGCCTAATACGCTGCGTCTGGGCTACGCGGGACTGGATGAAAAGCAAATCGCCCGCGGCGTGACAACCCTGGCAGATGTTTTGCGAGTGGAGATGCGCAAGCGCCAGCGCGGCGTGCGGCGTGCCGAGCGCAGCCGCGTTGCGCTGGTATGAACCGAATGACGCAATCGCAAGGTGGCATGGAGGCATGGAAGCGGGTACGTAAGGAAAATGGAGCTGGCCGAATTTGACAGACACGATTACATTAGCGCCGAACCCCACGAACAAGTGCTTTGGCTGCGGCGGAGCCAACGATTTGGGCATGAAGTTGACGTTTGTGCAGGATAACGTCAACCGCCGGATCGTAGGACGATTTATTTTGGGTCAGGCTTATCAAGGCGGCGGCGGAATGGCTCATGGCGGGATTATTGCCACGCTTTTGGACGAGGCCATGGGCAAAGTCTGCCGGTTCCGCGAAGTTCGCGCGGTAACCGCGGAACTGACAGTCCAATACCTGAAGCCCGTAAAAGTGGATGAGGAGATTGTCGTCGAAGGCTACGAGACAGAGGTAAAAGGACGCAACCTGTTCCTTGTTGGAGAGATTCGGAATAGTGCCGGTGAGGTGGTGGCCAAAGGCACGGGACGATTTGTGGTGATCGGCCAGAAAGAAAAGCCCACGAGCGCAGCGCGCAGCAGTTAGAGGGCATTTTGGCGGCGAAAAATACACCGAGACATTTGGACCGAGAGGAGAAGTGACATGGACTCGCAGAAAGTGAATGGTAGCGGCGGTGCAGACGGTGATGCAAACCAATGGCGGGTGAAGGTCGGCTTGGCGGAGATGCTCAAGGGCGGCGTCATCATGGACGTGACCAACGCCGAGCAAGCCAAGATTGCGGAGAAGGCCGGAGCGTGCGCCGTCATGGCCCTGGAGCGTGTGCCTTCGGACATTCGTAAAGAAGGCGGCGTGGCGCGGATGGCCTCGATCAAGATCATCCGCGAGATCATGCAGACCGTCACCATTCCCGTGATGGCCAAAGTGCGCATCGGACATTTTGCCGAAGCGGACGTGCTTCAGGCGCTCGAGGTGGACTTCATCGATGAGAGCGAAGTGCTGACACCTGCTGATGAAGAGAACCACGTCTGGAAGCATGATTTCCGCGTACCGTTCGTTTGCGGCGCACGGAATCTCGGCGAGGCATTGCGCCGCATCGCCGAGGGCGCGGCGATGATTCGCACGAAGGGCGAGGCTGGCTCAGGCAACGTGGTTGAAGCTGTGCGGCACATGCGCACCATCGTAAGCCAGATGAAAAAGCTAACCATGCTGCGCGAAGACGAGCTGATGCACGAAGCGAAAGAACTCGGCGCGCCACTCGATCTGATTCGGCAGATTGCCAAGACGGGGAAGCTGCCTGTGCCAAATTTTTCCGCCGGTGGCATTGCAACTCCTGCGGATGCGGCGCTTGTCCGGCGGCTTGGTGCGGAGGCGGTTTTTGTGGGCTCGGGGATATTCAAGTCTAGCGATCCGGAAGCACGGGCCAAGGCCGTGGTGAAGGCTACGACGCACTTTGACGACCCGAAAGCGGTGCTTGAGGCATGTGAGGATCTTGGCGAGGCGATGCGCGGGATCGATGTGCGGCAGCTTGAAGAGAAAGACATGCTCTCGACGCGTGGGTGGTGAGAGCCTGGCTTAGAGGACTATTCCATTTTTGAACGGGCAGCGCGACGCTGTGCCCTCGAAACTACAGGTCGACGGAGCTAATAACGTGAAGATCGGGATTTTGGCGGTACAGGGTGACTTCGCCGCGCATGCCGAAATGCTGGATACTCTTGGGGCGGAAACTCTCGAGGTCCGCACGCCCGCCGATCTTGGTGGATGTGACGGCTTCATCCTGCCAGGCGGGGAGAGCACGACACAACTGCAGTTCTTGCAAGAAGAGGGATTGTTTGATGCCATCCGCAATTTCGCCGCGGCTGAAGGGGTTATTTTTGGAACTTGTGCCGGCGCGATTTTGCTCGCGACCAACGTTGAGAATCCGGCGCAAGCTTCTTTGGGCTTGCTGGACATGACCGTTTTACGCAACGCCTATGGCCGGCAGCTCGCCAGCGACGTCTTTTTTGGTCCGAGCAAGCTGACGGACGTGCCCATGGAGATGGTTTTCATTCGGGCTCCTGTGATTGATAGGGTCGGTCCGGGGATTGAAGTTCTGGCGGAATACGGCGGCAAGCCCGTGCTCGTGCGGAAAGCCAACGTCATGGCGGCGACATTTCATCCGGAGTTGACCCGAGATAGCGCTGTGCACAGGCGGTTCTTGGAGTTGGTTCAGGCCAATCCGAGACGGCCTGTTTTCGCCGCTCCATAGCCGGCTGGGACTCGCAATCTGTGCCGTTTATTTTGCGTGAGAGTACAGCCAAGACGGGCCTGCCCCACCGAGGTCGATGGAAGGGCAGCCAAAAGTGGCTGGGTCAATTTACCGTCTGGCTAACCATAACAAACCGACCGGGTTTTTCCTACGCGTCCCTTGGGGCGCGGAGCCGCGCTCCAAAACAGTTGAAGCGCAGGTGCGGATAATCCAAATGGCGACGCGCGCACAAAAAAGGACGCAATCTGAAAAAGATCGTTCGCGTTGCAGCCGGCACACCTCGCAGTTAGGCTGTCATACAGTAGGGATTCTGAGTGAAAAGCTTCCGTCGAAGGAGAGTCCTCTTTGTTTGTCTCGGCAATTCGTGCCGCAGTCCAATGGCAGAAGCGATTGCGGCGCACATCGGTTCCGACGTCATGGAAGTTTCAAGCGCTGGATTGGTTGCCCTCGGTCGCGTGCAATCCTTGACCAAATTAACTATCGCGAAGAACGGTTACCCGGCTGATGAATTGCAATCCAAGCCTCTTGAGGCCGATGATCTGGAAGCGGCGGACATCATAGTCAACATGATTGGCCGTCCTGATTTCGCTTTGTTCCAGGACCCTGCCAAGGTCGAAGGTTGGAACGTCGAAGATCCCTATGGCGCCGGACCGCAGACGTATCAAAGAGTCTTCGAAGATATCGAGAGTCGTGTGGTGCTGCTCATCGGCAAGGTGAGAAAATCAGTAACCAGTAGATTCACGGCGCGTCAAGGCCGTGAAAAGGATGCGGGCCAACGATAACTTGCATCCGGGAGAAGAGTTTGAGGCGCGAGAAAACCAGTGTTTCGCAGGAGGATTACCTCAAGGCTATTTGGGAGATGCTTGAGGAGGATCAGACGCCGATTAGTGCGCGCCTTGCGGAAGAATTAAAAGTAACTCCTCCGGCAGTGACAGCGGCGCTGAAGCGGATGACGCGGGATGGACACGTCCGCGTGGAACGTACCGGGCGCATCGATCTGACGCGGAAAGGCCGAAGGGTTGCCGAACGTTTGGCTCTGCGCCATCAGCTGGCGGAAATGCTTCTTACGGAAGTGATTGGGCTTTCCTGGGCGAAGGCACATGACGAAGCCGAGCGGCTTGAACATGGGATTTCGCCGGAAGTCGAGGCGCTTCTGCAGAAGCGTTTTGGCGATAAGAAGTCGTGTCCGCACGGCGTGCCCATGCGGGGTGGTGTAGCGAAGCTGAGGCGTCAGGGTGCGGTATTGCTCTCGGATTTGCGTGCGCACGAAAACGCGGAAATTCTTTGTGTTTACGAGAAGGATGGCCAGTTTCTGGAGTTCTTGGAGGGGCTGCGATTGCGCCCTTCGACTAAAGTCGAAGTGCTGAAGCGCGAGTATGACGAGACTATGACGCTGCGCTCAGACGGGCGCACCATGCATTTGGGGAAACCGGCTACTTCGCGGATTTGGGTGCGACGGTTGGGCGCGTGAGGGGTGAAGAGTGAGCCGGGAGCATTGAGTAGCGGGCATTAAGTGGTGTAACTCCCTTGGTCGCTATACGTGAGCGCGAGGGGCGCGGAACGCTGACAGCGTAGCGTGCCGCTACAAAGGATTCGGCGCGATTAGGCGATTGCAGGTTCGATTGGAGTTAGGTGCGTTGATCGAGGAGAATTTTTAGGCGTCCGAAGCCTGTTTTGCTGACGGGCAGGCGTGTGCCATCCACGAGGATTGCCAGTCGGCTGTCTTTCCCATAGGGCTCGATGCGCGCGACTCGCTCGAAATTCACTATGTAGGAACGATGGACCCGGACGAATCGGTCTGGATCGAGGCAGGCCTCCAGGCTTGCGATGGTTTGCTGCTTCAAATGCTTCTTGCCTTCGCTGGCGAGAGCGACGTAGTCGTCCTGGGCTTCCGCGTAGTCGAGCTTTCCGATGGGAATAAGTGTGACGCGGGTGCCCTCGCGCACTACGATGCGTTCCAGGAATTGTTTTGGCGGGCGTGCGGCGGCGGCCAGCTCGGGAGGCGGTGGCATTTTCTCCCCCAGGCGTGATTTGGCGCGTTCGAGAGCGGCTTCGAATCGTTCGCGGCCGATGGGCTTGAGGAGATAGTCGACGGCGTGGACTTCGAAGGCGCGCATTGCGTATTGGTCATAGGCCGTGACGAAGATCACGGGGGTTTCCGTGCCGATCAGCTCGAGGACGTCGAACCCGGAAAGCTTGGGCATCTGCACGTCGAGAAAAATCAGGTCGGGCTTGTGCTCGATGACCGCCTTTACGGCCGCGAAGCCATTTGCGGACTCGGCAACCACTTCAAGCTCGGGATGCGTTTGCATCAATTCGCGCAGGACGAGGCGCGCGAGGTCTTCATCGTCAACGATGAGCGCGGTGATCTTCTTTTCGTCCAGCTTGGTCAACTCTTCACCTCGTCGGGATCCACCGGAAACGACAGTTCCACTCGAAATTTCCCGGCTTCGGCGCTGACGCGCATGTTGGCTTCCTTGCCAAAGCGCGCTTCGAGCCTTTCGCGAACATTTTTTAATCCCAGGCCGCCCTTGCGCATCGGGGCCGACTCAGGATCGAAAGAATTCTCAATCGCAAGCAAAACGCGCCCATTGTAGCTCTGCCCGGAAAGACGCACCGACCCTCCATCGGTGAGATTTGCGATGCCATGCGTGACGGCGTTCTCGACGAGCGGTTGCAGGAGAAGTGGGGGCAGCTGGGTTGATTTCGAAACTTCCTGAAGGTCTTCCTCCATCTGCAAGCGCGCGCCGAAACGCACTCTTTCAATCGCTAGATAGCGATGGAGGAGCGACAGTTCCTCCGAGAGGGGGACGCTCGCTTTTTCGCCGAGCCCCAGGGTCATGCGAAGAAACTCGGCAAGAAGAATGCACATTTCGCGCGCTCTTGCGGGGTCCACACTGGTGAGCGCGCTGATGGAGTT
>Ga0210384_10005199_pt1 | contig 14276 bp, 13 predicted proteins | sample IncBWH2MmetaG_FD_160574 | JGI IMG/M metagenome (GOLD analysis project Ga0210384, IMG submission 160574) | Forest soil microbial communities from Barre Woods Harvard Forest LTER site, Petersham, Massachusetts, United States - Inc-BW-H-2-M | ecosystem: Environmental > Terrestrial > Soil >...
CCAAGTCTTTGCGGAAAACGATGGTGCGGCAGGAGTCGCATTTGACCCACAGGCCTTCCGTGCGCACCCGGCGTTCTTCAGGCGGAGTGCTCTGTTCGATGGCTTTCTTGTCGCGTTTAAACCAGGTCATAGATCGTCAGCAGCGCGGACTAGTAGTCGACTCCCCGCCGCGCCAGTATACCCTTCGTGTACGGATGCTTCACCTCACGCATCTCGGTGACCAGATCGGCCAGCTCAGTTATCAGTGGGTGAGCATTTCTGCCTGTGCAGATTACGTGAACGCACTCCGGTCGATCTTTTAACGCCTTCGCAACTTCATGCGGATCGAGCATTTTGTAACTGATGGTGTAATTGATTTCGTCGAGTATCACCAGATCGTATTTTCCGCCGTAGATTGCTTCGCGGCCTGCCTGCCAACACTCCTGCGCCAGCTTAATATCTTCCGGATCAGTTTCCGCGCCTCCGATCTTTACGAAGCCACGGCCCATGGGCCGAATTTCAAATTTGTCGTCGCCCAGCATTTTGGCGGCGTCCAGCTCGCCGTAATGCCAGGAGCCTTTGATGAATTGCACCATCAAAACGCGCAAGCCCTGGCCTACAGCGCGAAATGCCGTACCCAGCGCGCAAGTGGTCTTACCCTTGCCGGGCCCGGTGTAAACGATAAGCAATCCCTTTTCTTCCGGCATCAGGGTCCGATCCACTGGTGTGGGTTATTGGCGAAACGCAACGAAGTTTGCGGATTGCATCCGGAAACGTCAAGAGCTACCACGCGAATAACGCCTGAAAAAGTTTCAGTCTATTCCAATTGCAGCCGCTTAACGAGTTCCCCGGCGATGCAATGGATGCGGTCTTGCGTGGCTGCAGGCATGGCTGTTTTCGTTTTTGCATGTGGGTCGGACAATACGATCCACAAGCCGGGGCGGTAAACTTCATCATCTCCGGGACAAATCGCACCGGTCAATTGAACAAGTTCAAGCGCGGGAGGCTTTGAATGCGTGAAATCAAGCTTCGCATTTTCGGGAGAGCCTGCCTGAAAAGGTGGGTGAACCAACAGATCCATCAAAACACCGCGAGCGTCGTCGACGAGATCGCGAAAGCCCTGCGAAACCAAAATGAAGTCGACGTCGCGCGGCGTCGGCTGCTCCAGTTGATCGAGATCGTAATCGGGCAAAGGCTTGTCGAGAGGGATTTCGATCGTGGCTGAGGGCTGATTTACGTCGGCGATAATGCGAATGGACATAGTTGCTGCTTTCGAGTGCACAAACTACTTTGGATAGGCGCTGCCGGCGAGAATTGAAAAAGCACGGTAGAGCTGCTCTGCGAGCATAACACGCGCAAGTTCGTGCGAGTAGGTCATGGCGCTAAGCGATAACTGTTGCTGAGCCTGGCGCCGAATGTCTTCGGGGAAGCCCTCGGCTCCCCCGCACACGAAGATCAATTGGCGCGTGCTTCGGTCGCGATGCTCACCAAGCCATTTGGCAAAGCCGTTAGAGTCCAGGCTTTTTCCCGCATCGTCCAACAGAACGACAGTGGACGGCTGGTCGAAGGCAAACTTTTTTAGCGCCGCTTCCGATTCGCGCAGCTCCATAACTTCGATGGGCGCAGAACGACTGATGCGTTTGACATAATCGTCGATGATCGCCCGAAGCTCCGGCCGGCGAGTTTTGCCAAGCATGACCAGCTGCAGACGCATTTTTTATTAGGCCATCAGGAAACTGCTTCGCCCGGGAACCGTTCGGAGTCTCCAGCGCTGCGGCGGGTCACGCTATCGTGGCCCAGGCTCTCGGGGGAATCCGGGATTTCCAGTTTCGGCGCCGAACGCCACAGGCGCTCCAGATCGTAATAGCGCCTAGCCTGTTCGCTGAACACGTGGACGACGAACCCTCCAAAATCAAGGAGCGCCCATTCGGCGGAACGCTGCCCTTCGCGATGCTCTGGCGAGCGCTGCGCGTGTTTATACAATTGCTCTTCGACCTCGCTGCAAATGGCTTGCACCTGCGGAGTGCTGAAGCCGGTACAAATGACGAAGTACTCCGTGAACGCGCCCAGGCCGCTCAAATCAAGGACCGTGATTGCTCCGGCTTTTTTTTCCTGAGCTGCATGAACGGCCAGTTGCACACCTTTTGGAAAGGATTCTAGTTTCACTGGTATAACCTTTGTTTCAGAATGTATTCCTCTACGCGGGCAGCCACAAGCCCGTGAATGGATTGACCGCGATTCGCGCGGCGGCGAATATCTGTTGCGGAAATATCGCTGTTCACGTTTTCCAGAAGATATACCGTGCTGCGATGTAGATGAGCTACCACCAGCGAAGGGTGCGCAGCTTCGGTTTCTTTTTTTAAATCCGGGCGCGCAATCGAGTCCGGCGGAATCACCAGCCGTAGCGCCTCCGGACGAATGCCTGGGCGATTGGCGACGATGAAATCGCACAAGCCCAGAAGCGTCTCGTATTCCTTCCACATCGGAATGTCCAGAAAAGCGTCCGCGCCAATGATGAAAAAAACTCGATCGCCGGAACCGTTATAAGCGTGTCGAAAATAACGCACGGTGTCGACCGAATAGTGCAGTTGGCTGCCGCTGAAGTCTTCCCCGGCTTCGGCCAGCGAGGGAACGAAGTGAGGATGCTCCGTACAAGCGAGAGAAACCATTGCAAAACGGTGCGGGAAAGGCGCGAGATGTTGCTTCAGCTTGTGCGGAGGCCGGCTGGCTGCGATGAAATGAATTTCGTCAAAATTAAAGCGCCGGTCGGCCGCGCGAGCGATGGCCAGGTGGCCATTGTGGATGGGATCGAATGAACCGCCGAAAACAGCGATGCGCCGCGGATGATGTTTTGTAGCGGTTCTGTGGGCTTGCGCGGTGGTCAATTCTTCTCCGGAATTAAAGTTGCCGCCCGCGGTACGGTTTGGGCTCCATGTTGTAATTCTCTCATGATTTTTCGTCGCGGCTTACTACCCTCAGATGCGCTTGATGTTCAGCAGCACTAACAGGAATGTCCGGCGAGGAGTCAGACATTTGATCATCCGTAGCGTCAAGCGCATGTGCAGTATCAGGCGCGTGCCGGGGAATTTTGTCCAAAGCGTCGGCGATAGAGCGCACCAGCTCTTTTACACCTTCGCCTGTAGCAGCGGAGATGGAATGGAATTCAATATGCCCCCGTCGGCAAAAATCGCGCAGCGCTTCGAGCCTCGTGCGGTCGGTAGTGGCGTCAAGCTTCGTGGCCACCACGATGAGAGGTTTTTCGGTAAGAGTTGCGCTAAAAGCTGCCAGCTCACCTGAAATAACTTTATAAGAGCGGACCGGGTCGTCCTCGTTCGAATCGCTGGTGTCGATCAGGTGAACGAGCAGTCGCGTACGCTCCACGTGACGAAGAAAACGCACGCCCAGGCCGGCGCCTTCGTGCGCGCCTTCGATCAGTCCGGGAAGGTCCGCAACAACGAACGTGCGCCCTAGTTCGGTCCCATGCCCGCCAGTACCGCCGTCGGCGTTTACTACCCCAAGATTTGGCTCCAGCGTAGTGAAGGGATAATTGGCAATTTTGGGGCGTGCCGCGGAAATCACTGAGATCAATGTGGACTTTCCGGCATTTGGGAATCCCACCAGGCCTACGTCGGCGAGTAATTTCAATTCCAAACGCAGGTGACGCTCTTCGCCGTCCTGACCTTCCTCATGCTCGCGCGGAGCCTGGTGCCACGGCTTTGCGAAATGTTGATTGCCTCGCCCACCGCGGCCGCCGTGCGCGACAAGTATCCGCTGGCCAGGCGTAGCCAGGTCCGCGATGGTCTCGTTCGTTTGCGCATCGTAAACCACCGTGCCCACCGGAACGAGCAGCACCATGTCTTCGCCAGATTGCCCGCTGCAATTGGAGCCCTCTCCGTGACGTCCACGGTCAGCTTTGAACTCGCGGTTATAGCGATAACGCAGCAGCGTGTTGTCATTAATGTTGGCTTCCAGATAAATGCCCGCGCCATGGCCGCCGTCGCCGCCAGAAGGGCCGCCACGCGGAACATATTTTTCGCGCCGGAACGCCACGCAGCCGTTGCCGCCGTGGCCTCCCTTTACGAATATTTTTGCTTCATCAGCGAACACGAACGTCCTTTGTGCTTTTAGCGGAGGAATTGTCGCAAAAACAAAACGGTCCCGGATGACCGGGACCGCAAAAAAATCGCAGACCGAAGTCCGCCTGAATTCATGGTGCCGATACCGTTCAGTTCGTCGCAGATTTCGCGAAAGATTTCGCTTCGTCGGCAGGTTCCACGCTGATAAAGCGTCCGTTGCGGCCCTTGTCCTGAAACTTGACGATGCCGGTGACTAGTGCGTAAAGCGTGTCGTCCTTACCTTGTCCGACGTTAACGCCGGCTTGATGCTTGGTGCCGCGCTGGCGAATCAGAATGGTCCCTGCGTTGACAAATTCTCCGCCGAAGCGCTTCACGCCCAGCCGCTGACCGTGTGAATCGCGGCCGTTTGTAGAGGAGCCGCCGCCTTTCTTATGTGCCATGATGCAATCCTTTTCGGGAAACTTGCGTTAAATCCCAGTGAATAATTTTAGAGTGGTACTTCCAGCTACAGCGAGATGTCGCTGACCTGTACCGCCGTGTAATTCTGACGATGGCCGCGAGAAATCTTGTACTGATTGGTTTTCTTGAATTTCAGCACGGTGACTTTCTTGGAGCGTCCCTGTTGCACGATCTTCCCGGTCACTTTGGCTTTGGAAGCGTCTGATCCGGAAAGCACCTTTTTATCTTCCGTGTGCACCGCCAAAACAGATCCAAAATTCACAACTTCGCCGACATCACCGCTAACCCGTTCAATTCGAATAGTATCGCCCGGTGCGACACGGTACTGCTTGCCCCCGGTTTTGATTACCGCGTACATAAGCCTCCGCCCTCTAAAGACAAACAATAATTATACGAGTTACTCGACAATTCCGTCAACGAATTAAAGCTTACGGTGGTCGCAAATTCCCGCCTGTTCGGTAAATAAACCAAAGCGTTCGTCGTAGCGACACGCAGGCATTTAAGCCACCGTTTCTTTACCTAGCAGCCCCACGAATAGATACCCGGCGCCTTTGCATTTCGGGCATTCCTTGTTGCGGTAATATCCGGTTGCTTGACAGTGAATGCACTCGATCCAATCAAGATTTTTTACGGCAATTGCGTTAACACCGCTGCAGCGTTGTTCGCCAATGGTTTTGGAACAACGACCGTTTGCGACCCTCAAGTTGTAACCAACGCCGCCACACTGTGTACAACACGTGACCGGTAGCTCTCGCTTCATTGGCTGATGATACGCCCGTACCGTGAGTTCACCTGTTCCATACAGGACGCTTCCCGCAGAACGCCGGCCCCGTGAGGTGGACGCGGGAAAAATCTCGCCAAACTAAAACTTCTGGACGCCAATGCCCCGGAAGGCATGAAGGCGTTTTGGACCTTTGACAAGGCGGCCATGGCAGAGGGTGCAATCCCGTGAAGTACAAGGAACTGATTGCGTTGGGGATGGGCTTCACCTCGCAATGCCCGTACTGCATCGAGATTCATTCGAACCGGGCGCGCACGGCGGGAGCGTCAGATCAGGAAATTGCCGAGACGGTAGTTGTCGCGGCGGCATTGCGTGCCGGCGGCGCAATGACACACGGAACGCACGCCATGAAGGCGCATGAATAGGATTGGGAAGATACCATCGCCAGAAGGATCCTCTACGGTCAATGATCTCGGCAAATCCCACCCCAACACTAGAGCGGTAAGAAATAATTTGAAGAAAATGAAATTTATCAAAACTGCGACATTGCATTCACGCAGCAAGCGAGTTGCTGCCGCGCCAGACGCCCGTACGCGTTAAGCGTGGGGGTGGGACTTGTCGTAGATGTCCATAAGCTGGCGGATGGATGCATGGGTATATTTTTGTGTGGTGGAAAGTGATTGGTGCCCCAGCAACTCCTGAATGGCGCGAAGGTCGGCGCCATCGGCGAGCAGGTGCGTGGCGAAGGCGTGCCGCAGAGAATGCGGGTGCAAATCCCAGTTCATGTTTACCAGGCGCACGTATTTTTTCACGATGCGGCCGACGGAGCGTTGGGTAAGGCGCCGGCCGGCGTAATTCAAAAAGACCGCTTCGCTGTGCGGAGTCGCGGTGCTGCTGGCGTAACCGCCGGAAGTTTGCAGCAGAAGCTGCTCGCGCAGCGGCCAGTATTTATCAAGAGCTTCCTGGGCCTTATTGCCGTACGGCACGATGCGTTCCTGGTTGCCTTTGCCGGTTACGCGGAGCACCCGCTCCTTCTGCTCAATATCGACGAGATCCAGGCCGGTCAATTCGCTGACGCGTAGGCCTGCCGCGTAGAGAAGTTCCAGCAAAGCGCGATCGCGACGCAGCAATAAACCTTCTTCACGAAGCTTCGGTTCGTTGCGCAAGGCCCGAGCTTCCACAGGTGACCATTTCTTTTTAGGTTTGTTTTTATTCTTGGGCAGCGATCCGCCCATTTCCGCAAGGTGATTTAAAAAACTATTCATCTCTTCCGCGGAAAGAATGGAAGGTATGCGCTTCGGCAATTTCGGGGTGGGCACCAGACGCGCGGGGCTCTCGTTTAACATGCCTTCGCGTACACAGTATTTGAAAAACGAACGCAAAGCCGCGAGTTTGCGCGCAATGGAAGTTTTTTCGAGCCCCTGCTCGTGTAAGTGCGCTACAAATTCACGAATGATCCCGTGGTTTATCGCGCTAAGGGCCGGAAGTGACATTCCCGGTGGTGTGAGAAACGCCACAAACTGGCGCAAATCTTTACCGTAATTGGAGATTGTATGCGGCGAAGAATTCCTAACTGAAACAAGATATTCGAGATAACTTTCGATCGCTTGTTTCATGGGGCGGACTGAACTCCATGCAAAATCATACCTAAACATTTAGATGTATGTGGGAGTTCAGAACGCTGTATGCCCAGAGCGCAACTGACCAGGAGTCTCAGACTTTTGCCGGCTCGGGAACAGCCTCTTCCGCGGCAACAGGAGTTGCCTGCGCTTCCGGAGCGAGAACCTCAAAGTCGCAGCCTTCTTTCAGACAGGTGCGCACGGTTCCGATCTTGCTGCGCTTTTCCACGATGAACGGAGCGCCACACTTAGGGCAAGGTTCCGCGATGGGCATGTGCGGAGTGGTGAAATCACAATCGGGATAACGCGAACAGCCATAGAAAACGCGCGGACGACCGCGTCCACCTTTTCCGGCACTGCCCCGGCGAACGAATTCTCCTTCGTTGCACTTGGGACATTTGATGCCCATGCTGATCGGGCGCGTATATTTGCATTTCGGGTAATTTGAGCAGCCGATAAATTCGCCGAAACGGCCGTGTTTTTTTACCAACCCGGCGTCGCACAGGGTGCACTTTTCATCCAGCGGCTCATCAGGCTGGCGCGCGATCCGCGTGCCTTCCACCAGGCGTCTCGTAGTTTTGCAATCGGGATAGCCAGTGCAGGCCAGAAACACGCCAAAACGTCCGCGCTTGATAGCCATTTCCTTGCCGCAGTTATCGCAGTATTCGATTTTATTCTCATCGCCTGGAGGAAGTTCCGGCGATAGGTCCTCAATAAATTCGCAATCCGGATAGCGCGAGCAGCCCAGGAAAAATCCGTGACGACTGATGCGCTCCAGCAATTCGCCCTCACCGCATTTTTCGCACTTTTTTCCGGTGGGTATGCCTGCTTTATAGGAAAGCATCTGGTCGTCGGCTTTATCCAGGTCGATTACAAACTTATCCCAGAATTCGCCGACAGCCGCTCGCCAGCCAAGCTTGCCCTCTTCGATTTCGTCCAGTTCGTCTTCCAGACGCGCGGTGAAGGTGACATCAAAAATATCTTCGAAGCTGCGGATCAGCAACACGCTGACGCGTTCCCCCAGCATTGTGGGCGTAAAGCGACCCTGATCTTTCTTCACGTATTCCCTATCCACCAGCGTGGAAATGATGGAGGCGTACGTCGACGGGCGGCCGATGCCCTTTTCTTCCAGATCCTTCACCAGCGTGGCGTCGTTGTAACGCGGAGGAGGTTCGGTGAAGTGCTGGTCCGGACGAATCTTGTCGAGGCGCAGAATTTGTCCTTCGGTGACGCGGGGCAAAGCGTTGCCTTCGCCTTCGTCGGCTTTTTCGTCCTCTTCGCGATCCGCGATGGCTGCTGGCGTTTGATATACGCGCAAGTAACCGTCAAATTTCTGAACCGAACCATTGGCACGGAAGGTGTAGTCGCCAGCCGTAATGTCGATCGTGGTTTGATCGAAAATCGCCGGCAGCATTTGCGATGCGACGAAGCGCTGCCAGATCAATTGATACAGCTTGAAAAGATCGTCTTCCAGATATCTGCGCACATCTTCGGGCGCGCGCATGGCATCCGTCGGCCGAATCGCTTCGTGAGCTTCCTGCGCGTCTTTTTTGGATTTGTAGTAATTCGGCTTTTCGGGCAGATAATCAGAACCAAACCGCTCGGGAATCATTTCCCGGACTTGCGCGAGAGCATCCGCTGAAACGTTCACGGAATCGGTGCGCATGTAAGTGATCAACGCGACCGATCCTTCTTCGCCAAGCTCGACTCCTTCGTACAGCTTCTGGGCCAGCGACATGGTGCGTTTAGCGGTGTATCGCAAGCGGTTGTAAGCGGCCTGCTGCAATTTGGAGGTCGTGAATGGCGGAGGCGGGTTGCGGCGCTTTTCTTTCTGCGCGACGTTCGCAACTTCCCAGTTGGCCTCAGTAACGGCAGCAACGATTTTGTCGGCCGTTTCTTGATTGGAAACTTCAATGTCCTGGCCCTTATGTTTAAAGAGCTTGGCTTCGAAAAGTGGCGGCTCGCCGGCATCCAGCATCGCGTGAATGCTCCAATATTCCTGCGGCACGAATTCGCGAATCTGAACCTCGCGTTCCACGATCAGGCGCAGCGCCACCGTTTGTACCCGGCCGGCAGATAGGCCGCGGCGCACTTTATTCCAAAGTATGGGAGAAATTTTGTAGCCAACCAGGCGGTCAAGAACGCGCCGTGCCTGTTGCGCGTCCACCAGATCGCCATTGACGTCACCCGCCTTGGCGAAAGCGGCCTTGATCGCCTTGGGAGTAATTTCGTTGAACATCACGCGACGATATTTGGCGCGATCCGACTTGTTGGTGGCGAGCGTATCCAGAAGATGTTGCGAGATGGCTTCGCCTTCGCGATCAGGGTCAGTGGCCAGATAAACGTTGGGAGCCTTTTCGGCTGCCTTGCGGAGGTCCGCGATTACCTTGACCTTGCCGGGAATGACTTCCAGCGTAGGCTCAAAAATGTTTTCCGCGGTAACCACTACCGGTTTTGGCGCTTTCTTCTCTTCGATAACCTTCTCGCCGTCTTTCGCTTTCGCCTTGGTCTTGCGCTTCTTCTTTTTCTTGTTTCCGTTTTCGCTGCCGGGCAGAAGAATGCCCAACGTTTTTTTAGGGAGATCCAAGACGTGGCCCAGGGAGGCCTTAACGGTGTATTCCCGCCCCAAATACTTATTGATAGTTTTCGCCTTTGCTGGCGATTCCACAATTACGAGCGAACGAGCCATGTTGCCTTTGTAACTCCGTAATCTTGCGCAGGAAGGGTCAACCGCAGGGGAGTGTGTCCTTCTCGCTACCTTAGCAGATGCTGAGATTGTGCATCCGGGTGCTTTTTTCCCGGCGCATGCGCTGAATTGTTAACCTGATTTCACTTCTAAATCCAGCTACAGCACATCTTTACTGAATTGTTTGCCCGGCAACTGCCGAATCACGCCTTTCATTTCCAAGTCAAAAAGCGTAGCCAGAACCTCGGAAGAGTTCAAGTCAGAGTTTCTGACGAGTTCGTCAATGTGCCTGGTTTCCTCAACTACCAGTAATTCGTAGAGTTTCTTTTCCGACACTCCCAATGATGCGGCGGCCTGTAAGTTTCGTTGCCATGCCTCTGGAGATTACCAGGCCGCGGCCCAGGCGCTCCGCCATTTGTGAACCGTAAAGCGTGGGGCGCCTGGTATGCCCGCCAGCTCTTTTTCCGCGCGTTTGAAGACATCCTTATGATGGGTAGCTTGCGCCACACGCGCTGGCAGACTGCAAGACTCCAGTTCTGTGAGCGAGGCGTGAAATATCCGATCAGGCGAGCCAATCTTGCGCAGCAAACGGGCGCACAAGCGGCACGCCAGCCCGAAAGTCAGAGCCAGCGCGAGCCAGGAGAGGGAAGCGTCTAGCTCCATCGCGCGTTGAGCGTATGCGGTTGATTACCTACTTGTCAACTACTGTTATACTATATGGGCTGCGCGGAATCTTCAGCCAGCACACCACGAAAGGCGTCTGTGAAAATATCCACGTCACGTTCGGAAATGATAAGCGGGGGGCGAAGCTTGAGGACATTGTCAAACGGGCCGTCCGTTCCGGTGAGGATGCCGCGTTCGCGAAGACGGTTTACCACGTAGGCCGCCTGCGCCGTTGCCGCGGAACGAGTGACAGGATCTAAAACCAGATCGACGCCCAGGAATAACCCTGAGCCGCGCACATCGCCGATGAGAGGATACCGCTCTTGAAGCGAGAGAAGCGAATCCTTCAGATACTTGCCCACGCGAACGGAGCGGTCCGCTAGATTTTCGTTTTCCACAACTTTCAACACCGCCAGTCCCGCCGCACAGGCGACTGGATTGCCGCCGAAGGTGCTGAAAAATTCCATGCCATTGTCGAAGGAGCGCGCGATTTCCGACGTGGTGATTACCGCTCCCAGTGGAAAGCCATTGCCAATGGGCTTTCCCAGAACAACTATGTCAGGAATCACATTTTGCGTTTCAAAGCCACAGAAGTGTGTGCCTAAGCGGCCGAAACCAACTTGCACTTCGTCGGCGATACACACGCCTCCGGCGTCGCGAACCTGGCTGTACACCTCCTCTAAATATTTTGGCGGGAAAACAATTTGGCCACCAACGCTTGGAAGCGTCTCCGCGATGTACGCGGCCGGTGCATTTCCTTGCTTGCGCATGCAGTCTAGAATTTCGCCAACATGCGCCGCGTATTTCGTACCCGCTTGCGCATCGTCGCGGCGGTATTTTCCGCGATAGTCATCGGGCAGGCACGCGACGTGAACCCACGGCTTCCGGCCGTTGCCTCCGGGCCCGTCAAATTTATAGGGGCTGATATCGATTAATGTGGAGGTATTCCCATGGTAAGCGTGTTCCAGAACGATGATGTGCTCGCGACGTGTGTGCGTGCGCGCGAGTCTGATTGCGAGCTCATTGGCTTCGCTGCCGGAATTGACGAAGAAACATACCCGCAATGGTTCGGGCAGATGTTGCGTGAGGCGCTGGGCGTACCAATTCACAAGGTCGTACACATACCGCGTATTGGTATTGAGTAACGCAATTTGTTTCTGGACGGCCTGCACCACCCGGGGATGACTGTGGCCCACCAGCGGCACGTTGTTGTAAAAGTCCAAAAAAGCGCGCCCAGTTTCGTCGTAAAGATGTTGCATCCAGCCGCGAACGAGTTTCAGCGGCTTCTCGTAGGAGATACTTAGATTTTTGCCTAGCGACTCGCGCCGCGCCGCGAGCGTTTCCTGAATACCAGGATCCTGCTCTGGAAAACGGTTCCTCGGAATACTGATTAACAGATTGGGGTCTGGCGAAAGGCTGGTCCAAACGGCGCGCTGCGAAGCGTAAGCGACGCCGGGGAAATTCGCGTCTAGATCGAGCAGGTCAAGAATGATTTGGAAATGAAGATGGGGCGGCCATCCGCCGTTTTCTGCGGAAGTGCCGATGCGCGCGAATTTTTCTCCGCGTATGACTCGGTGGCCAACTTTCAGGCGTGCGAGCGATTCTTTGTCCAGGTGCCCGTACAAACTAAAGAATGCACCGGCGTCACCGGCGTCATGTTGCAAAATTACCAGCGGACCGTAATCGCGAGGCGCGGCGTTGTTTGCCAGAGTGTGAATTACACCGTCGAGTGGAGCACGGATCGAGGTCCCCGGCACGGCGAATAGATCCATCCCGAGATGAATGGTTCGCCGCTCTTCCAGCGGGTTTGCATCCGTGCCGAATAACGGCGAGCTGTACAGCAAACGCGCTTCGTCGAAGCGGCCGACGCCGATCGACACTTTCGCTTCTTCCATAACGTCAGAAATTTTGCCGCTCAATGCTGGAGTTTCAGACTCGCGGGGATCGGCGCCGAGAAATTCGCTGCCAACACTCAAGTCCAGGACGATACTCGGAGTCGTTCGTAAGTCCGCATCGAATAAAGACGCCGCACCTCGGCCATTTGTTTCGAGCCATCGCAGTATCTTTTCATTTTGCGGTACGGCGCTGAGTCCACAGGCTTGGCGGAATGTATAGTGCGCGAAGCGCCCGTTAATTTTGGCCAGGCGCTCAAGCGCCTCCCACGCGGGGGTTTCGCTAACGGTGACATAGGCGTCTTTTGCTTTGATCGTTTTGCGATACGCAGAATTTGTAACACTAACGGCCAGACGCATGCCGATCAGGTTGTATAAAGCCGCGATCTCGACTTCTTGCAGTGGAAATACCTCATGATATCCAGCTACGACCGATGCTGCGGCCCCCAATGCATCTTTTTTTCCTAGCGCAGCATAAGCTGCGGCGATGGCCACTTCTGACAAGGTTATTCCATAATGCATGTCGCCAAAATCGATCACACTCACCGCTCTGCGAGGCAGCGGCCACGGATCGCTTACCAACACGTTGTAATCGTTGGCGTCCCCATAAATTACGCTGCGCCGAAAACGCCCAAGTTCAGGCAAGATCTCCGAATCGTAAAGTGCCAGGAATTTTTCGACGAGTAAACGCCGCGACGAATCGGCAATTTCGTTGAGGTGCCCTTTGATCCATCCGGCAGCGGACAAATCCCATTTCAATTCACGCTGCGCCTCCGGGTGAGAAAAATCCTGTAGACCAGAATCGATCGCTCCTAATAGTCGTCCGAGACTCCTAAGCAGCTCTTCACTGTGCGGACGAACTTCCGCGAGCACTGTGCCGGGCACGAACGTCAACAGCCACACTAAGCGATTTGTGCCATCGACTGCTTTGATCTGCGTCTGTAGCTCGCCACCCTGCGTAGGAACGACCCGCGGTAGCACCGCGGCTTCGCCGCGCTTCGCCAGATGATGCAGCGCTTGGCACTGTAAATCGATGAACCAACGCTCGCGCGCCGGATGCATCACCTTCAGCACGAACTGCGCGCCGTCGGCGGAAATTAAGTGGAAATTATCGTCGTATTCGCCCGGCAGGGACTTCGCCGTGACATCGAGACCATAAAGATCGCGTGCCAGTTTTGCGGCCTGTTCCACGCCAACCGGACGCGCTACGCCTGATTCGAGAAGCATGCGACAAATTTTAGCGGCATCGGCGATGGCCGTCTATGCGCCACGGTTTATCTTGGCCCGGCTCCCGCGACCAAGCTCCTACATTTCTGCCTATATTGGTTTGACGGAGATAGGCCCATTAACGGTCGATAGATGAATGACTGCCGGGGCATTGCCAAACTCAATCCGTCGATGTTCTTCATCCCAGGTTTTGTGCGCATCATTACAAAAGCTGGCCTGACAACTCATAGGAGAATGGCCTTCTGATTCCACCAGCAGACTGGATTGATAATTTTTTGGCACGCGCAGAGTCAATGGGCCGTTCTGGGCGTCGACCTCCAACCCCGAACCCTTCCATGCATCGCCGCTTAGCGATACCGATATAGGCCCATTTTCGGCGTGCAGCCGCAATTTGCCTGAATTACCGGTCAGATCGATTGGGCCATTCTGAGCTGATACATCCGCATCACCCGAAAAACCCTGCAGAGAAATTGGACCATTTATGGCGCGTGCCACTAGCTTCCCATCGAGGTCGTAAATGGAAAGTGGACCATTTTTAGCGCTCAACTCGAGGTTTGCCAACTTGGGGGCTCGAACCAAAAGAAAGGCCGTCCAATTGTCACGGTCGGAGGGACCGCTAACGGACACTCCGCCATTTTCCACGGAAAGTTTTATCTGCGAAAAGATTTGCTCGACGTTATCCATTGAAGCGTCTACGGCTTTGCAGACGGTCACGGAATAGGTATCTTTGTCCCAACCTTGTACTTGCAGGCCGCTATTCACTTCGGACTCGACGCGCAGCGGCCCTTCGGGCCTTGCAATGGTTTGTTCTTCCGAACGCATTTCGGCAGCCCGATCGTTCAAATGAATGTGAAGACCCGCGCAGTCGGCGACCGGACCGTTTCCCCGCGCGGAAATGCGCATGGAATGGTGCTCGGACGGCGCTGGACCCGCGGCTATCGGACCGCTGAAAAC
>Ga0210384_10005200_pt1 | contig 14276 bp, 10 predicted proteins | sample IncBWH2MmetaG_FD_160574 | JGI IMG/M metagenome (GOLD analysis project Ga0210384, IMG submission 160574) | Forest soil microbial communities from Barre Woods Harvard Forest LTER site, Petersham, Massachusetts, United States - Inc-BW-H-2-M | ecosystem: Environmental > Terrestrial > Soil >...
TGACCTGCGAGGTGACGCCGCACCACCTGGTGCTGACCGACGAGGAGGTGGCGCGGACGGTGTTCTCGACGCAGTGCAAGATGAAGCCGCCGCTGCGCTCGGAGCGCGACCGGCAGGCGCTGCTCGCGGGCCTCGCCGACGGCACGGTGGACGCCATCGCCAGCGACCACGCGCCGCACCATGCCGACGAGAAGGACGTCGAGTTCGACCTGGCGCCTTTCGGCATCCTGGGGCTCGAGACGACGCTGGGGCTCTGCCTCGACCGGCTGGTGCGGCCGGGCGTCATCAGCCTCTCGCGGCTGGTGGAGCTGCTCGCGACCGGGCCGGCGCGCGTGCTGCGGCTGCCCGGCGGCACGCTGCGGCCGGGGAGCCTGGCGGACGTGACCCTTTTCGACCCCGACGGCGAGGTGACGGTCGCGGCGGGCGCCTTCCTCAGCCGGTCGCGCAACACCCCCTTCGACGGCTGGAAGCTCAAGGGACGCCCGGTTGCGACAATGGTGGGTGGGCGGCGGATCGAGCTGCCGCGGCGGGCGGCCGGCGAGACGGCGGGCGCGCCGGTCCGCTGAGACCGCCGGCAGGCAGCCAGGCAAGCGGGCGGTCGGGGTGCAGCCGGCTCGGCGACTGATTCCCTCATACGGCGCCACCGTCACGCGACAAGGGTGGCAATTAACGGACCGGTGTCCGTCTACGATGCTGGAGGACGGATCTGGCGCTGCCCGCCGCGAGGATACCTTGAGAGTCCGTGCCGTGCAGGTGGGCATTCTCCTTCCGCAGCCTGCCATCAACCGACGAGGGGATCATCGTTTCTCGATATCGAACCAGGAGGAGATCGACATGCCCACCGCGAAGCAAATCCGCGGTCCCGCGAAGAAAGCCAAAGTTGGTTCCCGGCCCGGAAAGGCTGATGGCCGCAAAGCCCTCGTTTCTGGAGCCGTGCCTTACCAGCCGAAAATGACCAAAACGGACGCCCGTAAGGCGATCGGCGAGAACTTGGGCCAGCGTGTGCCACTGGCCGACTATCGGTCCACGGTCATTGATCCTACGAAGCAGGAACGAGACCTGCTGCTCGATCAGGCCCAGGTCATGCTCGAGCAGGTGTACGCCCATCTACCGCTGAAGCGCGCCATGTACGGTATCGACCCAATCCAGCGGCTGCGGCTGCTCGAGCTTCACCAGGGAAGTCTTAAGGAGCGGGACTTTCAGTCCGGCCTGATCGACATCTTCGTCGGTCTGAGGGACCTGCACACCAACTACATCCTGCCCGGCGGGTACCAAGAGAAGTTCGCTTTCCTGCCGTTCCGTGCCGAGGAGTTCTACGAGGGGTCAACCCGGAGATTCGTCGTCTCCTGGGTATCGCCGGTGAATACCGATCGGAACCTCAAGGAGGGGGTTGTCATCACCCACTGGAACGGCAGCCCAATCGAGCTGGCGGTCGCTCGCAACGCTGAGCGAGAGGCCGGGAGCAACTCAGAGGCCCGGCGGGCCCAGGGAGTGGAGGCACTGACCCTCCGATGGTTCGGGATGTCGCTTCCTCCGGACGAGGACTGGGTTACGCTGAATTACACGGATGGCACGAAGACCTACGAGTCGAGATTCAACTGGGAGGTCATCGACGCCTCGGACAAGCCGGCACTGCTGGGTGACCTGCTGGGTGGGCGAGACAGAGGCAGCGCGGCAGCAGGTTTGGGCGTGGATTTGAAGACCGTGCTACTCCAGCGGTTTCGCAAGACGCTCTTCGACGCCGCAGCCGTGAAAGTGGAAGCCGAGATGGCAGAGTTTCGGAAGAGCACTAGGATCGTGGAAATCGGTGGTCTGGCAACCGCGGCGGCTCCGCCCCGGGCGGACCAGAGTCGGTACCCCGATGTGTTCCCCCGATTCGGCTCGGTCAAAACTCCGTCCGGCACGGTCGGGTACGTCCGCCTTGCAACGTTCGCTCCACGGAGCGAGGAGATCGAAGGTCCTATCCGGGAGTTCATCCGGATCCTCTCCACTCTCCCGCCGACCGGGCTGATCCTGGATGTCCGGGGCAACGGTGGAGGGTACATTGGCTTTGGCGAGCGCATTCTTCAACTGCTGACCCCCGGGCAGATTTACCCGGAGCCCTTCCACTTCGTGAACACCTCTGTGACGTTGGACATGGCGAGGTCGAACGACTGGCTAGGGCAGTGGGGAGAATCGATTGCACAGGGGATCGAAACGGGATCCACGTTCTCCCAAGGGTTCCCGCTGACCCCACCGGAGTCCTGTAATGACATCGGCCAGGTATACCAGGGGCCGGTGGTCTTGATCACTGACGCACTCTGCTACAGCACCACCGACATCTTTGCCGCTGGATTCCAGGACCACGAAATCGGCACGATCATAGGTACCCAAGCCAATACAGGTGCCGGCGGGGCCAACGTGTGGGACCACCAACAGGTGCTCGAGGGGCTGACCTTTTCGCTGCACAAGCCTTTCCAACCGCTGCCGCGGGGCGCGGGAATGCGGGTGGCGGCGCGGCGGTCGACGCGGCTCGGTAAGCGCTCGGGAGTGCCGCTCGAGGATCTCGGCGTAGTGCCGGATGAACCCTACCTCATGACCCGGGACGACGCGTTGAACCACAACGACGATCTGATCGCTCATGCAGCGAAGGTCCTCGCGGCCAAAGAGAAGCAGACCCTGCACCTGACCGCGGTCGGCGCTGCACCGGTAAAACAGTTTCAAGTTGCTGCCAGCAACATCGACCGCGTCGACCTACTGGTCAATCGCCGGCCGGTGGTCTCGCGAGATATTGCCACGACACCGATCGATGTCGATCTGCCGTATCCTGTCCCCGCCGCCGGCACGCTCGCCGCCAACGGCTATCGAGGAGGGACGCTCGTCGTCAGCACACGCTACCGAACCTAGGCCACGCGTCGGGCGGGCTCCGAGACCGGCGGCGTCAGCCGTGATCGGGGCTCGGCGCTCGGACGTGGCGGCGCGGCTGGTCGAGCGACCGCATCAACTGGGCGAAGCCTTCGAGGGTCAGCGACTGGGGGCCGTCGGACAGGGCGTGGTCGGGGTCGGGATGGACCTCGATCAGCAGGCCGTCGGCGCCGACCGCCAGGGCCGCCCGCGAGACCGCCGGCACCAGGCTGCGTCGGCCGGTCGCATGGGATGGATCGACGAGCACCGGCAGGTGGGAGAGCTCGCGGACGCGAGCGACGGCCGCGATGTCCAGGGTGTTGCGCATCTCGCTGTCGAAGGTGCGGATGCCGCGCTCGCAGAGCGCCACCTGCGAGTTGCCGCCGGCGAGCAGGTACTCCGCGGCGAGCAGCCACTCGGCGAGGGTCGCCGAGACGCCGCGCTTGAGCAACACCGGCCGGGCGCAGCGTGCCAGGCGGCGCAGCAGCGGAAAGTTCTGCATGTTGCGGGCGCCGACCTGCAGCATGTCGGCGTGGTCCGCCACCAGCTCCACCTCCTCCGGGCTCATCACCTCGGTGACCACCGGCAGGCCCGACGCCTCGCTGGCCTCGCGCAGCAGGCGCAAGCCGTCGCGGCCGAGGCCCTGGAAGTCGTAGGGCGAGGTGCGCGGCTTGTAGGCGCCGCCGCGGAGCATGGCGGCGCCGGCGGCCGCGGCGGCAGCCGCGGTGGCCAGCAGCTGCTCGCGCGACTCGACCGAGCAGGGTCCGGCAATCACCACCGGCGGGGCGCCGCCGCCGATGGTCACGTGGCGCACCCGCACCACGGTCGCCTCGGCTCGCGCCTGCCGGCTGGCGAGCAGGCATGGGGGCGCCTCCTGGGCTCTCCGGTCTTCGATGGTCATCGCGGACGCTCCTCGTGGTTGCCAGGTCCAAGCTGCTGCGAGGCCAAAAAAAAGCCAGCCGCGGCCCCCCTTCCGGGAGTCGCGGCTGGCTCTGTATCGACCTTCTGTGGCGCCTAGCGGTTAGATCTCGGTTTCACCTTCTCCTGGCGCACGCATGGTCCTCGCCCCTGCCGCCTCCCCTGGAAGGAAGGCCAGTAGGTATAGGAGCGATAGGCAAATCGGCGAGCGTGCATGGTGTCGGTTGCCTGCAACCGGCGGCGGCGGCTCCACAGGCCACTCCGCCCCCAGCGGCAGGGTGCGGCGCATGGTACCCGCATGCCGCCGGGGGTGTCAACGCCGCAGTGTTCGGTTGTTCGGGGCGTTCGGAGCCGCTCCTCACTCCTGCCGCAGAGCGGCCAGCGGGTCGAGGCGGCTGGCGCGGTGGGCGGGGATCGAGCCGGCGAGCACGGCGATCGCGGCCAGCAGGGCGGGGGTGACGAGGAAGCTGAGCGGGTCGTGGGCGGTCACCCCGACGAGCAGGCCGCCGAGCAGGCGGGTGACGGCCAGGGCGCCGCCGAGGCCGAGGACGATGCCGACCGCGACCGCGCCCATGCCCTGCCGCAGCACCAGGCGCTGCACCTGCGCGGTCGAGGCGCCGAGAGCCATGCGCACGCCGATCTCGCGGGTGCGCTGCTCGACGAGATAGGACAGAACGCCGTAGATCCCCACCGCGGCGAGGGTGAGGGCGAGCAGCGCCAACAGGCCGAGCAGGGTGGTGGTGAACCGCCGGGTGCCCAGCGAGGCGTCGCGGACCTCCGCCATGGTCCTGACGTCGTCGATCGGCTGGGTGGGGTCGATGGCCCAGATCTGCCTCTTGGCTGCCGCGACGATGGTGGGCGAGTCCGCGGCGGTGCGCATCGCGACGGTCACCGGCAGGAGCTTGACGAACATGGCAGCCAGCGTGTCCGGCAGCTGGCCGAGCGGCACGTAGAGCACGGCGGGCTGCTTGCGGTCGAGACCGTCGTCGCGGGTGTCGCCGACGATGCCGACGATGGTGCGCAGTCCGCGGTCTTCGAGCCCCTTCGCGCCCTCGGCGACGGAGATGCGCTGCCCGATCGGGTCCTCGTTCGGCCAGATGCGGCGCGCCGCCTCGCGGTTGATCAGCGCCACGAGCAGTCCGCCGACGCGGTCGCCGGCGGTGAAGCCGCGGCCGCGCAGGATCGGGATGCGCAGTGCCTGGAAGATCCCGGGGGTGATGGCGCGGAAGTCGGCATCGTAGTCGCCCTGGCCGTCCTCGCCGCCGCCCTTGCGGCCGACGACCTTGAAGGAGAGGTCCGGACCGGGCTCGAGCGGCACGGTGGTCGTGAGCGCCGCGGCGCTGACCCCGGGCAGCGCCTCGAGGCGCTCGACCAGCTGGCTGCCGAAGCGCTCGGCGGCGGCGGCGGTGCCATACCTGGCGGGCGGCAGCGACAGCTTCATGGTCACGACGTGGCCGGCGTCGAATCCCGCCTCCTGCCGCAGCAGCCCGACGAAGCTGTGCACCAGCAGGCTGGCGGCGGTGATCAGCACCAGCGCCAGCGCCACCTCGGAGACCACCAGCGAGCGGCGCAGCCACTGCCTGCCGACGCTGCCGGCGGTGCGGTTGCCGCCTTCCTTGAGCGGCTCGTGCAGGTTGCCACGCGCCGGCTGCAACGCCGGCACCAGGCCGAAGACCACTCCCGCGGCCATCGACACCAGCAGGGTGAAGGCCAGGACCCGCCCGTCGATCCCCGGCTGGGCGAGGCGGTCGAGCTGGACCGGGCTCATCGCCAGCAGCGGGCGGATGCAGGCGGCGCCGAGCAGCAGGCCGCCGGCGCCGCCGGCCAGCGCCAGCAGCATGCTCTCGGTGAGCAGCTGGCGGACGATCCGCCACCAGCCGGCGCCGAGCGCGTTGCGGATGGCGATCTCGCGCTGCCGGGCCGCGGCCCGCGCCAGCTGCAGGTTGGCGACGTTGACGCAGGCGATGAGCAGCACCGCTCCGACGGCGGCGAGGAGCACCAGCAGCGCCGGCCGCACCCGTCCGTAGAGACGCTCCTGCAGCGGGCTGGTGCCGAACACCTCGTCCGGAGCGAGCTCCTTGGGAAAGGCGGTGGCGAAGGAGCGGGTGAGCACCCTGGCGGTGGCGTTGGCGGTCTCCGGCGCGACGGCGTCTCGCAGCCGCCCGACGAGCTCGAAGTAGTTGGCTTCGCTGGTGCTCGCCGGGTCGAACGCGAACGGCGTCCACAGCTCGGCCGCGGAAGGGAACCGGAAGCTGGCGGGCATGACGCCGATCACCGTGTAGGTCTCGCCGCTGAGCCGCAGCGGGCGCCCGAGGACGTGCGGGTCGGCGCCGAAGCGGCGGACCCACAGGCGATGGCTGAGCAAGACCACCCGCCGGCCGCCAGGGCGGTCCTCCTCGGCAAGGAAGTCGCGGCCGAGCAGCGGCTGGACGCCGATGGTGGAGAAGAAGCCCGCGGTGACATGGGAGCCGCGGATGCGCTCGGGGATGCCGTCACCGACCAGGTTGAAGGGGGCGCCACGGCTCTCGTAGCCGGCGGAGCCCGAAAAGACGCCCTGCAGGCGCGGCTGCAGGAAGAAGAGCTTGGTCGGCGACACCGCCGCCGTCTCTCCCTCCTGGAACCGGCGCAGGACGAGCAGCAGCCGGTCGGCCCGGGGCAGCGGCAGCGGCCGCAGCAGCAGCCCGTCGGCGACGCTGAAGATGGCGGTGTTGGCGCCGATCGCCAGCGCCAGCGTGAGCACCGCGATGGCGGTGAATCCCGGCTCCCGCGCCAGGCCGCGAGCCCCATACCGAAGGTCCCTGAGCAGTGACATGGTCGCGATCCTCCTTCCCGGGTCCCCGGGTTCCGGGCTTCGCTTACCCTACGCCGCCGCCGGCCGCGGTGTTTCAGCGCGGGTGGGCGAGTCCGCCCGCCCGGACTGGTCACCTCGTCCGGGCCGCCGTGCCGCCGGGCCAGTGCGGTTCCTTTCCGGGCGCCGCGACACGCGGTAAGATCCGGTCCCGGAGGTGGCCATGGCCCTGATCGACCCGATCCTGGAGGAGGTGACCCGCGAGGCCGCGACCACGCGCCGGGTGCTGGAGCGCGTGCCGTCGGACCAGCTCGGCTGGCGGCCGCACCCGAAGTCGAAGTCCATCGGGGAGCTCGCCTGGCACATCGCGGCGATCCCGGGCCGCATCGCGAAGCTCGTCCAGGAGGACGACGTGGACGTCACCTCGGTCAAGCAGCCGCCGATGCCGGAGACCACCGCGGGGCTCGTCGAGGGGTTCGATCGCCAGGTCGCCGAGGCGAAGGAGCTGCTGGCGCGGCTCGACGACGCCGCCCTGTCGCGGGTCACGACCATGCGGCGCGGCGACGTCAAGTTCTTCTCCGGGCCGAAGCTCGCGTTCCTGCGCGCCGTGATGTTGAACCACTCCTACCATCACCGGGGCCAGCTCTCGGTGTACCTGCGCCTGCTGAACGTCCCCGTGCCCCCGATCTACGGCCCCACGGCGGATGAGAGCTAGGACGCACTCTCTATAGCCGATGGGAAACCAGCCCGCGGCGAACCCGTTGATCTCGATCTATCCCCGCGCCCGTGGCGCGCTCCAGAAGCAGATCTACGCGGGGATCCGGCGGGCCATCCTCGAGGGCGCCCTGCGTCCCGGCACCCGGCTGATGTCGTCGCGGGCGCTGGCCGCCGATCTCGGCGTCTCGCGTATCACGACGCTCCTGGCGCTGGAGCAGCTGCAGGCCGAGGGTTATGTCACCGCACGGCGCGGCTCCGGGATGTTCGTGGCCCGCGAGCTTCCCGACGATCTGCCGCAGCTTCCCATCCCCATCAGCAAAGCGCTGGCGACGCACCCGCCGCTGTCGCGCCGTGGCGCGGAGCTCGCCGCGACCCCGCCCGCGTCGCGCCGCTTGCCCGGACCGCCGCGAGCCTTCCGCCTCGGCGCGCCCGCGGTCGATCTCTTCCCGCGCCGCGTCTGGTCGCAGATCGCCCAGCGCTGCGTCAAAGCGCTGCCGGCCTCCGCCCTCGACTACGGCGACCCGGCCGGCCTGCCGGCGCTGCGCGAGGCCATCTCCGCGCACGTGGGCGCCGTCCGCGGCACCCGCTGCGACGCCGACCAGGTATTCATCGTCGCCGGCGCTGCGCAGGGCCTCGGCCTGCTCTGCCGCCTGCTGCTCGATCCCGGCGACGACGTCTGGCTCGAGGACCCCGGCTACTCCGGGGCCCGCAGCGCCGCCCTCGGCGCCGGCGCCCGCATCCACCCGGTCCGGGTCGACGAGGAAGGGCTGGACGTCGCCGCGGGCGCCAGGAGCGCCCCCGCCGCGCGGCTCGTCTTCGTGACCCCCTCGCACCAGTTCCCGCTCGGCGTGACGATGAGCCTGCCGCGCCGGCTGGCGCTCCTGCGCTGGGCAAGCGCGGCGCGCGCCTGGGTGATCGAGGACGACTACGACAGCGAGTTCCGCTACTCCACCCACCCGATCCCCTGCCTCCACGGCCTCGATGCCGGCGAGCGGGTGATCTACCTCGACAGCTTCAGCAAGAACCTCTTCCCGGCCCTCCGCCTGGGTTTCGTCATCGTGCCGAAGGACCTGCGTCATCAGCTCTACACCGCGCGCCGGGCCGCCGAGATGCACCCCCCGACCGTCGACCAGACCGTCCTCGCCGAGTTCATGCAAACCGGCCACTTCGAGCGTCACATCCGGCGCATGCGAGCGGTCTACCGTGAGCGCCTGGAGGCGCTGGCCGCGGCCGCCGAGCGCTGGTGCGGCGACGCCCTGCGTCTCCGCCCCGTCCGCACCGGCCTCCACGCCGTCGCCGACCTCGGCGAAGCCGACGACGAGACCGTCTGGCGCGAGGCGGCTGCGCGCGGCGTCGAGGTCACCCCGCTGTCGTCCTACTACGCGGGCGACGGCTCGCGCGTCAACGGTCTCGTGATGGGCTTCGCGGCGGTCGCTCCGGAAGCGCTCGACCGCGGCATGCAGCAGCTGGCCGCCGCCATCGAAGCGGCGTCGCGGCCGAGGACGCGGCGGCAGGCGGAGTGACGTCCAGGGAGAGTTCGGGCGAGGGCTCCGTGCGCGATCACCTGTTCGAACGCCTCCGTGACCGCAAGATCACGGCCGAGGACCTCTATCAGCTGAACCCGTGCTCAGGGGTCAACCATCCGCGCGGCCGTCCGCCTGGCCCATCGACGCTACGGCTGCTGCAATCAGCTGTGACTCCTCCCACCGCTGCCGGGCCTCGACCTGGACGATCCTGCCCGCGGGGTCGAGCACGAAGGCTTCGATCCGATGGCGGTTGACCAACCCGGAGTCGCCATAGTTGACTCCGAGCTCGAAGAAAGCCCCCAAGGGCGCCAGGTCTCCTACCGTCCGCAGCAGGCGGTGGTGCTCGCCGGTGCTCGTCCCCCAGCTGCGCGCGTACTGGACCAGCCGCGGTGGCAAGTCGTACGCGGGATCGTAGGTGATCGCTGCCGTCCGGATGGCGTCGCCGAGGCCCGCGGCATGCAGGTGCTGCTGCAACCGGCCGAGCTTGGCGATCGTCAGCGGACACTTGGTCGGATTGTCGCATCGCGTGTAGAAGAACACGACGATGGACGGCCGCCCGATGAAGAAATCGCGGAAGGTCAGCAACTCGCCGGACTGGTCCTGCAAGACGAGCTCGGTCACATCCGCCGGGGCGGACCTGGGCGCATCAACCAACCGACGCGCATACCCGCAGCACTCAGGCGCCTCTGTCGGTGCGCCGTCTCGGATCGCCGCTATGGTTTCGTCGAGCCGGGCTGCCGTGCGCAGACCAGGCTCCCGCGCTCGCAGCTCATGCAAGCGCGGCAGCGCCCGCTCCCCCGCCTTGCCCAACCAGCCCAGGGTCCGGATCACCTCCGCCACGGCAGTGGTCGGCTCGCCAATCGAACCGTAACCGCCGTAACTCTCGAGGCGGACGGTGTCGTCGCGCTGCCCGATGTAGAACAATGCCGACAATAGCGGCGCCACGAAGTCGGCGGAAGGCTCGGGATGATTCCTCAGCACGCGCGCCGCGACGGCGGTCAGCCACGCTTCGTGTGGGCTCTCCAGCTCCTCCAGGACGAACGGCAGGGCGGCCGTCGGAAGCACGTGGTGCCCCAGCGCGAGCAGCAATTCCCCGCGCATGCGAACGACCGCGGCCGTCCCCACGCCGCTGTAGACCGGATGACGTTCGTCGAGCAGCTCGAGGAAGGACTGGGTGTAGGCACTGTCACCTCGGCCCGCCTCGACGAGTCGGATCACATCTGCCTCGGAGCGCAGAACGGGAGAGGCAGGCACGGTCTCGACCGCGCCGCCTCCGCAGCAACTCCTAGCGGGGGGCAGGCTCACGACGCACTCGGATGAGCGCCCCGATGTGCTTTGCCAGCGCGGATTCATCCGTCAGGGCCAGCGCCGATTCGAGATCCGCGGCCGCCCCCGGCCGCGGCTCCGGGCCGGGCTGCAGCAGCTCCGGGGCAAGGTTGTTGAGCGCCGTCGCCGCCAGCTTGCGGACGGAACTGCTCTGCGACCTGTCCGCGAGCAGCGACCTGAATGCTTCGACCGATCCAGGATCGCCGGCGAGGACTTTCATCGCTTGCACCAGGGCCGCCTCGTCGGGAGGGTTGCCGGCGATCGACCGCGCCACCTCGCGCACGTCGGCGTGTGGATCGCTGCTCAACAGCCGGAGCGCCTGATCGACCGGGACGAGAGCCTGCCCCGGGTCTTTGAGGCCCGCGAGCAGCTTCTCCTGGGTGGGCCGGTCCCCTTCCTGGGTGAGCGTCTCGAGCGCCGCCGCCCGCAACGCAGGCTCGTCCACGGCACGCCGCAGGGCCTCGAGGAACATGGGACGCCACTCGGGGAAGGTGGGGCTCGAAATGGCGAGCAGCTTGAGGAGCGAGAGCGCCGCCACCCGCACCGCCGGCGCCTCGTTGGGATCGACGAGCCGCTCGAGCGGTGCCAAGTGTGCGCTGCCCTGGTCCTTCTGGCGGACGACCCGGCCCAGCGCCGCGGCGCGCAACTCCGGCGCGGCCTCGGGGTGGGTCGTCAAGCTGAGGAGCCGGCCGGCGTCTCCTGCACTCTCGAGCTCGGCCTGCGGGCCTCCTGATGGTTCCGCGGCCCGCGCGAGCTCCTGGGCAACCTCTTGTTCGAGCTGCTGCCGGTAGTCCCTGATGCTCATGGAGTGTCCTCGTTCATCAGCTGAGCTCGAACGGAACGGCGTCGTATCCGTAGCCGATGCGGGCTGCGGCCAAAGAGTTACCCTGGTAGTCGATTACGCCACGGATCGTCGGCACTGCCCCCGGTGCGGCCGTGGTGGGCGACGGTTTCAGGGGGCCGCCCGGGGCGAAGCCCGGGCGGGGAAACGTCGTAACGCCGTTCCAAGGCCAGGTGGAATCGTCGAGGCGGCGGCCGTCTCGGTTCTGACCTTGGTAGACGTTCACGTCGTTGGGATCGGTACGGCGTTTCAGCCATTGCCAGAGCGCCCAGAGTCGATCCACGTTCGCATGCAGCATGAAGAACAGCGGATCCTTCGCGGCGGTGGGGATCTGCGAGATCCAGCCGACGAAGGAAACGTGCGCAGCGCCGTGCGGCGTTCCTTCCATCTGAGCGAAATCGGTGTAGACGTCGCCGAGCGCGAGGGTCGCGGCCTCGGAGAGCAGGTCAAATCCTGGCGGGCCGGGAGCCGGGCTCGTCTGGGTGTCGAAGAGTGCGCTACGGCTGATCCCCGGCACGCCGTCCGTGATCCACCCGCTGAGCGGGTGCCCCGAATCGAAAGCGACATCGCTCGGAGGATCGCCCGTCACCTGCGCGGTGGCGCCCATGAAGTTGCTTTGGAATACGGAGGACGCCGGTTGATCGAAGCGCCAGTAATGGAGCGACACCGCGGGATCGATGTCTTGCAAGCCGCGCTCGAAGTCGAGCAGCAGCGTCCTGTGCCATGGCAGAAAGTGCGGCCCGCCATGCTCCTCCGCATTGGCCGCACCGACATGGATGTCGCGGAAATCCTGATATCGCCCGCTACCACCCGCGTTGAGCTTCGCCAGGGCTTCGAGAAAACGATCCCGTTCGCGCGGCAGCAACGTGTTCGCATCCTTGCGCAGGCGAACCATCAGCGGCACCGTGAGGGTGTCGCCGTTGCCGGTCGCAATCAGCAGGCAATCGCGATCGTCGACGCTGGGGGCCTGCCATTTTCCGCCCAGTCCAAAATCCACCCAGCTGCCGTCCGCTGGGAGCGTCAACTGGAGTGTCGCGCTGGAGGGCGCTGCAGGGTTGGAGTAGAACACTGCCTGCCCGCCACCGGGTTGCGCAGGCTGGCTGGTCAGAGTGACCGGCAACGGGCCGGCGGCGGGCGCCTGGCGGATCCGGCACGGTGAGGGCGCATTGGCGATGTAGCGCGCCTCCGGCGTCGCGGACCCGTTGATCTCTATCTCCAGCGGCATATGCTGGCCTCCTACGCAAGCCTATAGCGCCCATTCCAGGGGGTCAACACCCAATGACTCGCGCGACACCGGGCAGGCCATCCCGCACCGCGTCTTGGCGAGGAGCTCGCTCGACCGGCTGCGGTACACTTCGCCCCTGGGGAGGAGCTGTCGGCCGTTGCACCACCCCGCTTGAGAGGAGTTCAATGAGCCAGATCCTGCTCGACATCCCGGAGGATTCGCTGCTCGCCCTTCGCGTCTCCGCGGCAGAGATGGGCGAAGAGCTGAGAATGGCCGCCGCCGTCAAGCTCTTCGAGCTGGGGCGGCTGTCCGCGGGCGCCGCTGCCGAGCTGGCCGGGGTCCCGAAGCCGCTGTTCGTGGTCCGCCTCGCGGACTATGGTGTCGCGACGTTCCGCCAGTCCGAGGACGACCTGCGGCGGGACCTGACGAATGCCTGAGGTCATCGCCGACACTTCGCCCCTGCAATACCTCTTTCAGCTCGGCATCCTGCAGCTCCTGCCTGACTTCTACGGCGAAGTTTCGGTGCCTGCTGGTGTCGTCCAGGAAGTGCGCTCCGGTCTCGCTCGCGGCGTGGCACTTCCAGACCTCGACAGCCTGCAATGGCTGCGTATCTGCGAGGCGCGGAACGCCGCAGTGCTGCCCCTAGCCGTCAGTTTGGGAGTGGGCGAGCGAGAGGTCCTGGCGCTCGCCGTCGAGAGAGTGAACCCTCTCGTGATCCTGGACGATGCCCTGGCCCGACGCTTCGCCGTACGGTTGAGACTGCGGCTGACCGGGACACTGGGGCTTCTGCTGAAAGCCAAGAAAGCCGGACGAATCGAGTCGGTTCGACCCTACCTCGACCGCCTCGAAGAGCTCCGGTTCAGGATCGATCGAGCCACACGGCGCAGCGTTCTAACTCTCGCAGACGAGAGTCCCGGATAGTCATCGTCCAGCGGGCGCGCGCCCCGCACCTGGCTACAGCCGGCGCGCCATGACCAGGGTGCGGTCGTCGGCGAAGGGGACGCCGCGGACGAAGGTTTCGAGATCGGCGTCGAGGGCGGCGGCGAGGTCGGCGCAGGAGGCGTGGCAGTGGCGGCGGCAGAGGTCGGCGAGGCGGTCGTTGCCGTACTCCTCGCCGTCCGGGTCGTTGGCCTCGACGATGCCGTCGGTGTAGAGGAGGAGGGAGTCGCCGGGGGCCAGCCGGATCTCGGCAGCCTGGTAGGCGGCCGCGGGCAGGAGGGCGATCGGCACGCCGGTGGCGGCCAGCTCCTCGACGGCGCCGCTGGCGCGCACCACGAGCGGCGGGTTGTGGCCGGCGTTGGCGTAGCGCAGGACGCCGCTGTCCGGGGCGAGGGCGGCGACGACGGCGGTGGCGTACTTCTCGGGCGGCGTGCGGCGGTAGAGGAGGCGCGAGAGCTTGGCGCAGATCTCGTCCGGCGGCAGGCCGTCCTCGATCGGGCCGGCGGCGAAGGCTTCGAGGCTGGCGGTGAGCAGCGAGGCCGCCATGCCCTTGCCGGAGACGTCGGCGACCATCAGCACGCACTCGCCCGCGCCGCCGGGGCCGCCCGCGCCGCCGGCGCCCCCGGGGCCGGCCGCGCGCGTGACCACCGCGAAGTAGTCCCCCGAGACGCCCCGCGACGGGGTGTTGGCGCCGTACAGCTCCCAGCCGGGCAGCTCCGGCAGGCTCGGGGGCAGGAGAGCGAGCTGGATGCGGCGCGCCAGGGCCAGCTCCTCGGCGAGGAGGCGGCGCTCGGCGGCCTCCTCGGCCAGCGCCAGGTTGCGGATGTAGAGCGCCGCCACCGAGGCGACGGAGACCAGCAGGTCCATGTCCTCCTCGTTGAACTGGCGCACCGCCACCTTCGAGCCGAGGACGATCATCCCGAGGGTGCCCTCGCGCTCGAGGAGCGGCGCCGCCAGCAGGCTGCGGACGCCGGAGATCATGATGCTCTCGGCGCCGGCCAGCCGCACGTCGGTCTGGGCGTCGAGCACCAGCGCGGCCGCCCCCCGGTCGGCGACCTCGCGGGCCAGGCTGCGCGAGCCGAGCAGCTCGACGCTCTCCGCCTGGGCGGCGTC
>Ga0210384_10005201_pt1 | contig 14275 bp, 10 predicted proteins | sample IncBWH2MmetaG_FD_160574 | JGI IMG/M metagenome (GOLD analysis project Ga0210384, IMG submission 160574) | Forest soil microbial communities from Barre Woods Harvard Forest LTER site, Petersham, Massachusetts, United States - Inc-BW-H-2-M | ecosystem: Environmental > Terrestrial > Soil >...
CCTGAGCGGGCCCACGGGCGCCACCTTGGCCAAGGCTCAGGGCACGGGGACCATCGTCGACGCCTACGTCCCCCCGCCGCGCGCGTGGCAGGACGGCCCAACCGTCTTTACGTCGCACACGAATTGCACCACGGGAGCGGTGGAGCAATTGACCAGCCAGCGCGTCGGCTACGTCGGTACCACCGACGTCACTTTCCCCCGGGCCAGTGACGTCTACTACTCCCGCGTGGTCGTGAGCACGGTGGGCACTGCTTGCACGGGGCCAAATGCCCACGTGGAAGTGGTGCTCCCGCCATCCACCCAGTTCGAGATCAGCGCCGGGCACCCTGTTCTCTGCTACAGCACGAGCCCTGCCGGGGTGACCACCCAAATCGTGACCGGCTGCCCGCAGACCGTGATCCAGGGGAATCACGGCTGGACCCTTGATTCGATGGATCCGGCAAACCGGGGGCCGTGGGCGCTGCCTAAGGGTGCCACGCTCGAGATCCAGTTCCCGGTCCGCTCCCTCCAGAAGCTGAGCGGCGCCACCACCAGCTCGTACCTCCAGTCCTATGTCCAGGCCATCGACGGGTCGAGCAATCCTTGGGGGAACTCGACCCAGCCCGTCCTCGTCGGCGACACGCCGCCCGGGTCGCGCCTGGGCCAGGGGGGGGCCGACTTCGACAACGACCTCCGCGCCGACCCCACCGTCTACTACCAAGCCAACGGGCTCTGGTACGTCCGCCAATCGTCGACGGCATCGACCTTCTCGATGACCTTCGGAGGCACGGGCTACACGCCCGTGTCGGGGGACTTCGATTGGGATGGTCACGCCGACCTGGCGGTCTACCAACAGAGCTCCGGGTTGTGGTTCATCCGGAAGTCCTCGACGGGCACGACCTACTCGCTCGGCTTCGGGGGCCCTGGCTTCACCCCGGTTCCCGCCGATTACGACGGGGACCAGCAAACGGACGTCGCCGTTTACCATCAGGCGAGCGGGCTCTGGTACATCAACAAGAGCACGACCCTCACGACCACGAACGTCGGCTTCGGCGGCACCGGTTACGCCCCCGTACCCAAGGACTACGACGGAGACGGAAAGACGGACCTGGCCGTCTACCACCAGGCCAGCGGTCTCTGGTTCATCCAGCAGTCTTCGACGGGCGCCGTCATCACCACCGGCTTCGGCGGCCCCGGGTTCGTGCCCGTGCCCCGCGACTACGATGGCGATGGCAAGGCCGACCTCGCCGTGTTTTACCCGGCGAGCGGCCTCTGGTACATCCGGCCCTCGGGCGGGGGCCCGGACATCGTGCAGGGCTTCGGGGGGTCGGCTTACACCCCCGTGCCCGCGGACTACGACGGCGACGGGAAGGCCGATATCGCCGTCTATCACGAGCCCAGCGGGCTCTGGTTCATTAAGCAGTCGACGACGGGCACGACCGTCTCCTTCGCCTACGGCGGCAGCGGGTTCACTCCCGTCAACTATTGAGGATGGGACCCGCGGGGGGCATCAGAACGGCTCTTAGGCGGGAACCACTCGCGTGCAGTCCACCTCCACGGCGACGCTGCGCTGGAGCATATGGACGGAGAGAACCAAGAGGTCCTTCTCGGGGCGGATCTTCAAGAGAATGCCTTCCAGCTCCGCCAAGGGGCCGGAGACGATGCGCGCTCGCTGGCCTTCGCGAAGGTAGGGATGGGCGAAGGCCGGCTCGCCCGAGACGGCGAGCCGGCGGATAGCATCGATCTCCCCTTGCGGCACCACCGCCGGGCGGTCCCACCGCTCACCCAGGATGCGGGCGAGACCCCTAGCCTTGCGGACCTCGATGTGGGCGGCTTTGTCGAGGCGGTCGTTTAGGAACAAGTAGCCGGGGAACATGGGGGCGCGCACCAGGTGGCGCCTGCCGGCCCGCGCGGACCACACACCGATCTTCGGCAGGAACGGATGAAATCGTCTGGCCGCGAGGTGCTCGTAGACCATCTCCTCACAGTGGCTGTGGGTCCACAGCACGTGCCAGGGCGTGGCCGCCAGAGAGAGCCCCTGGAATTCAGACTCAAGCGCGGCGCCCGTGTCAGCCAGGTCAGGACAGGTCGCCGCTTCCGCCATCAAGGCTTCGCCCCCTTCGGTTCTGTCCTGCCCTCGGCAGCTCAGAACCGCGGTCAAGCATCAGTCGTCCAATGCGGCTGCCCTCGGGCGGCTGCCGGCGCCGGCCGGCTCCGAAGCCGCCCCACCCCTCAGGGCACCCGTCCCGTAGCATCTCTCTGTCCAGGACGTCCGAGCCTCCGGTGCGCCCGCTCCTTCCAGCGTCCCTGGACGCTACCGCTCGGCAGGGCCCGAGCCGCGGCTAACTGACCGCGAGGCGCTGGAGAGGAAAGGCTAACAGGTGTGCGCTCCCGAACCTCGGACGTCCTCGACAGGGAGTGGCCAACCACGTGATTCGCTTTCAGAGAGCCCGTCGATCTCGTAGAAATAAGCAACGGAAGGCTCGGTCCACAGGCGGCAGGATCGATAGGGGCACGGGCGATGATCAATGGTGCTCCTCGAGATGGCGGGGGGAGACGATCCACGAAAGGGGGATCGGCCACTGCCCGCCCAGGGTCAGGACAGTACCGGCAAGGATCTTCAGGTCCACGAGGAACGAGAGGTGCCGAACATAAAGCAGGTCGAAGTAGATCCACTGGTGGAAGTCGCCGTGGGACCGACGATTTCGGCAGACCTGCCAGAGCCCAGTAATGCCAGGGCGCACGGAGAGTCGCCCATGCCGCCAGGGAACGCACAGCTGGTTCTCCCGGAAGGGGGATGGCCGGGGGCCCACGAGGCTCATCTCGAGAAAGAGCACGTTGATGAGCTGAGGCAGCTCATCGAGGTTGAGCGCGCGCAGGACGCGTCCGAGGCGGGTGACCCGCGGGTCCCGGTCTAGCTTGAACTGGGGCCCGTCGACTTGGTTCTGCGACATGAGCTCGCGCTGCTGGGCATCCGCCCCCGTGAACATGGTCCGGAACTTCAAGCAGTCGAAGATGCGTCCTCCCTTGCCCTCGCGTCGGTGCCGGTAGAAGACCGGCCCCCGCGACTCGAGCTTAATGAGGAGGGCGGTTAGGAGAAGGACCGGGCTCAGCAGAAGGAGACCCAGGGCGGAGGCGGTTACGTCGAACGCGGCCTTGAGGTAGGTATAGCTGGCCGACGAGCGCCGCCTCTTGACCTGCACCTGGGAACGATCGATGCTCGTGGCTGTGGTCGGCTCGTGTCGCGGGGTTGGAGTCGCCGCCAAGCCGGCCTCGCTGGTGGCCCCGAAGACAGCTCGGTGGCGTAGGCTCAAGCCGGGAGCGATCACCGAGCCTGGTCCCACCACGCACTGCGCCACCAGGGCATCCCTCTCCACCCGCGCTCCGGCCCCTATGACCGCCGGCCCGACGACCGTCACGTCGGGGCCGATCACCGCTCCGTCCTGCAGGACGATGGGGCCCAGCAGGCGCGCCGAGGGGTGGATCTGGCACCCCCCACCGACCTCGAGCCATCCGTCGTCCGTGGGCCGACGCCGGGAGAAATGGTCGAGCACCACCCGCTCGGACAGGCCGAGCAGATCGCGCTCCTGCGAGAGGTCAAACGCTCCCCCGACGATAGGGACATCGTTGCTGGGTACGCCGCGTTCGGCAAGGGTGCGACGGAGCTCGCCCAGGGACCCGAAGGGCAAGTCGCTCGCTCCGCTCGTGCACGAGACGGGTAGGAGGGAGCAAGCGACCCCCGACGTGAACACCCAAGTAGCGGAGTCGTAATAGCGTTGGATGCGGCGGACCGTGCCATCCGCGTCGAGTTGAACGCGTTCGGTTGTGCCACCGGGGTGAGCCTCGAGGGCGACCAGATGGCGCACCCGCTGGGGGCCGGAGTCGTTGTCTACCATGAGGGCGTTGGGCTCCAGGCCCGTCGAAGGAAAGCACCGGGGGTCCACGAGCAACAGCCAGTCCGAGGGCTCGTAGTCGGCGATCCGGGCCGCGAGCTCACGGGTGGGGAGGATCGCGTCGACCCGAGCCCCGGAGTCTTTGATGCGCTGCTCGTAGTCGGGGGCGGGCGAGAAATCAGTGGCGATGGTGACGTTGGAGTGACCCATCGTCAACAAGTACTCGCTCAGATAGCCGAGCACCGTAGCCGGCCCCAGCGGGGCCAGGAGAAGCGAGGCCGGCCCGCGACCACCCTGCAGGTAGTCTGGTCGTGAGTCGAGAAGAATCGCGAAGGCCTTCAAATCGACCTCTTTGGATTCTGCCAGGCGTTCGGAGGGGAACCCTGAAAGACGACTACGAGACCGCGGGGCCCGCGTAGGTCGCGGTCGAACCCGCCCTGTTAAGACGCCGTCCCAGGGACGCGAGCATTGGACCCGTCTCGGGCCGCTCCTCGGGACCTACAACATTGTTGAATAGGCGCGCCATGGGGGGAACCACGGCACTGTCCCCCACCACACAGCCGTGCACGACTGCGCCGTCCCCCACCGTGCAGCCGCTCCACACCGCCGACCGGGCGACAAGAGCGTTGCGGCCCACTGTGGACTCCGCGCCAATACTCGTGGGCCCCACGATCGTGGCCCCGGCCTGGATGCGCGCCCGCGCACCAACCTGCACGGGCCCCACGAGGAGAGCCCCCGGCTCGACCCACGCGCTTGGGTGCACGAGCGACTCGTCCCCTTGATCCCGGCCCTTCTGGGCCAACCGCTGCAACATCCACTGGTTCACGGCCATATAGGTCTGGGCGTTGAGGACGTGGGGGCAAAAGCCGTCCGTCTCGTGGGTGACCACACGCTCCCCGGCCCGGTGCAGCTTCGGGATCAGGTTCTCCTTGATATCCTGAAAGCCGGTCTCGGGGATTTGGTCGAGCACTCGTCGCTCGAACACGTAGATCCCACCCGGGCTCGGAGGGGCGGAGGGGGAGCATTCGCGGTGGACCACCGCGGTCACCGCCGCCCCCGAGTGGTAGTGGGAGGCGAGGAGCTCCGCAAGGTCCACGGTCGGAATCGCCGTACCATCGGCGATCACGAGGGTCTCCGACCCCGTGCGCAGTCCCGCGTCACGAACGCACCCGGCCGCGCCGCGGGGCGTGCCGTCGTGGTAATAGCTCAGCTCCATCTTCAGCTCGCCGCCATTTCCAAACACGGCTTCGATGGCGCACGAGGTGCCATTCGCACAGACGGTCGCGGGACGCACGCCCCCCTGGCGGAGCCAGCGCAGCGAGTAGGAGATGAGGGGCTCCAGGGCCACCGGAACCAGGGGACGCGGCGCAAGCTTCTCAAAACTGGAGCCACTCCAGTGATGCGTACCCGCAAGGATGACAGCGGAAAGACCACCCGTGCTCATAGGTCCCGAACCTCCCCCCCTTGCCGCCCACGACGGATAAAAGAGGCTCGGTGTCTGTGCACATTGGTACACACACTACGCGACGGCCTCGAGGTCGAAAGCTGCTTGTCCTCGTTGGTCATACTCTCCTCAAGCTCCCTGGGGATTCGCGGCTCGCTCCGGCGCCCGCGTACATTACCCATCCCCCCAAAGTTAAGAGGAGCAACGGGGAGCTTCAAGCGGAGGGTCGCCGAAACTGCTATCGGGGAATCCCTGAAACAGGGATCAGGCGGGCGGCAAGGCGCGGGAGGTGTGCCCCCAGCCGGAAACAGATTCGTGGGGCGCCTTTCCACCGGCCCGGTTCGACGGAGATGGCTCGGTGAGGGTCTTGGGCAACGCCATCCCGCCCTTGAACGCCAAGAGTTGCAGCGCCGACCCGCGGCGTCGATCCCAGCCGCCCAGGGCTCCCCGCACCGGGGGCTCCACCCCGCCACCGCTAGAAGAGCAGGGTCGTCGCGCTCGCCACATTGGAGTAAGGCCCGAGGTTGCCGGCGGCGTCTGTCGCCCGCACACGGTAGCTGTAACTCGTGTTCGCCGCCAGCCCGGCGTCGTTATACATCGTGCCCGTGACGCTCCCGATCTGGGCAAAGGCGGTACAGGCCACTCCCTGACAGCGCTCCACCAGGTATCCGGTCACCGCGACGTTGTCCGTTGCCGCCGCCCAGAGCAGGTTGATCTGACTGCTGCTCGCCGCGGCCGCCGTTAGTGAGCCGGGCGCCGTGGGTGGCTGCGTGTCCGGCGCCGCCGTCCCGCCTTCCCAGCCCGCGAAGGTAAACTCCTGCGTATACGCCTCGATCCCGACATCGCCGGCGGGATAGGAACCGTCGGTCGTGTATGTGAACTGGGACGCGCCGTTCTGGAAGACTTCCAGGGTGTTGCCGTTGGCGGCCAGCCGCCACTTGTCTCCGGAGACGATCAGGGGAGTGAAGGGCCGCACGGCGGTGAAGGTCCCGTCTGGGTTCATCTTGTAGATGCCCGAGAGGCTCGGGTTATCGGCGGCCAGGAACAGCAGCCACCCTGTCTGCGCGGTGTTAGTGCGGTCGATTCGGACGATGGGCCCGCCGCCGCCCTGCGCTACGGTCCCCAGCGTGACCTCCGAATACTGCTGAGCCGACGGCATGATGCTCCACACGCCGGAGGCGTTGTGTGCAGAGTCCTTGCCAATGGCGAGACCGCCCGCCTTCTTGAACCCCGAGTAGTTTGGCAGTGGATACCAGCGGTCTCCTTCGTCCAGGGGATCCTCCGCCCCGATGAAGTTCGAGGAGGTCCACGTTCCGGAGGAGACCGGAGCGCTGTCACACGACCAAGAGGCGATCATCGCGTCCGTCAACGACGGACCGGCGGTATACGCGAGCATCCCGGCCGTGCCGGTGGCATATCGCGGGGTGCTCGGCCCGGAGTTGTAGATGAAGTCACGCACCCCGTTCTTGAGGCCATATATCACGGGGCCGCGCGCGATGAGTCGAATCCGGTCTCCGTCGACGACGGGCGACGAGGGGAGGATCGCGGAGGCGGTGTAGCTCGTTCCATTCGCATCAACGCGGTACAGATAGTTGAGCCCGTTCGTTCCGCTTGCCCACCACAGATAGTGGCTGTCAATCGACGGTCCGGATGCCTGGACGCGGACCATCGGCCCCACGTTATTGATGTAGTTGACGACATTTCCGACATGCCCGACGACGATTTCCGAATAATGGTCGGCGGGAACGGCCGCTGTGGTACGAGCCCCCGCGTGATCGGGCCCGAAGCGGTCGGGGAAGGCTCCGTTGAGCTTCTGGAACCGACCGCCGTTGGGCGAGAGGGACGTGAGCGCCGCCCAGGCACCACCCTCGGAGAGCGGATCCTCTACGCCGACAAAGCTCGAGGACGCGATTGGCCCCGCGGCCATCGCCACGACCCCGACGAGGGTGACGACGAGGAGAACGCCCAGTAGTGGTCCCATCCTGCGGTACTGGTGTAGCTTCCTCTGAAGCTCAGCAAGGTTCATGAGACCAGCCTCCTGCCCGAGACATGTGATGACATCACCCGTGGTCTGCCCGTTCACGGCCAAACGGGTCGGTGTGCCGTAAGGTCAGCATGCTCATCTGTCCAGAGCCAAGTTACGACCGCGGGGGGGGAGGCCTCAAGCGGAGGGTCGCTGAAAGTGCGACCCGGGAATCCCTGAAAACCGCCACCGAGGATGCCGGGCGGCGGCGAACGGTTGGTTCCCAGGTCCTTGGGCCACCAGTACTTGCAGCCCACACCCGCCTTCGTTGCAGAGGCGCTACGGCGCCACCAACCCGCGGACCCGATCCTCGTCAGCCACCGCCCCCAGCCCCAGCTCGGCGACCACCCGCAGTCGTCTCTCGCGGGCCAGCATCGCCTCTGTCGGCGGGATACCCACGGTCTCGAACACGGTGCGGAGGCGATAGACCCAGTCGTGCCGCAGCGCCGCATGGCGCGCGTTGTCTCTGCGGATCCTCTCTAGTCGCTGCGCATCCCCGTCGAGCTCGAACAAGACCCGGCCCACCTCAGGCGAGTCGAACGGCAGCGGGATCAGGGCGTCGGGCCAACCGAACTGCCTCTTGAACTCCTCGGTGCGCGGCGGCTCCCCGAGCATGACCGCTCCTGCGGCCGCCCCCTCGTAGAATCGCCCGGGGACCTCGTCTCCGCCCATCATCAGCTCGGGTTCGTTCACGCGGCCACGGTTGGCGATGAAATACCGACTGCGTTGAAGCAGACTGGCGAGAAGGAGACGGTGCTCGCCAGCATCATCGACGTGGAACGTACGCTGCTTGTCTCCGTCGCCGCTCGCGGCCACCGTGTCGTAGTAGTAGAAGATCCGACGGTCGCGGGCGAGGCTAAGCAGCGCTTCATGTGTAACCGATGATCGCCGCCCGATGTTGCAAACGTCGATGGCCCGCGCGGGTGGCTCGGGAAAGGGCGAGAACCGGAGTACGTCGACCGCCGCCGGGAGGTAGCTGCAGGGGCGTCCCACGATCCGGGCGACCTCGCTGACAACGTGATGGGCCCCGACGAAGACGTGATCGAATTCCGCGAGCAGCTCTAGCAGGTAGCCGGGCAGGAGATGCGGCCAAAGCTCGTTGATGAAGCAGGCGGCCACGCGGCAGCGCCGCCGCCAGTCGGGGATGGTGGCCAGTGCGAACAGCTCATGAGCGTGGTTGAAGACGGGCAAGAAGAGGTCGTAGTCCCGCTCAAGCCTCACGGTTGCGGGCCGGGGCGCGCACGCGCGGGCGAAGCGCCGGGATCCTGTCGCGAGTCGCGCGAGCTTATATACCCGCCGAGACAGCTCTAGGGCCCGGCGGTCGCCGACATCCACCCGGTCGGCTCCCGTGACGTCGGCGATAACATCCTCGAACTCGTATTGCAGGCAGAAGCCGACTAGGTCGGCGAGCCGGCGCATCGACAGGAGGAGCACGCTCCCGCCACTCCCGGCGACGAACCGCGCGCCGGCTCCGCCTGTCCGCTGAGCGGCGCGGGCGCCTGGCGCTCGATCCGCCCGTCCAGCCCACGCCCTCGTGGTGACAAGATCCCGCACCGCAAGGGGCACAGCAAACACCGTGCCATCCAGACAGGCCACGGATGTATTGGCCTCCATGGGAATACCAAAGCGTGCAGTAACCGCGGGAGGTGGTCACCGTTGCCACTCTTGGGTACCGGCGTGCTACACCCTAACGAGCTAGGACGAGGGAGCCACCCTAGACCAACAGGACGTTTCGATCCGGCCCGGCGGGAGTGGGCTCGCGCACCCTCTCTTCCCGGACATAAGTTTCGGGGAATTCCCGACCGTACTTTCCGTCGTCTCCCAATAGCCACTACCCCACTGGGTTGGTAACTTACAGCCGGTGGGAAGTCTCTGACTGCTTCGGAGGTCGTCCCGTGGGCCCGCGACGCGGCGAAGAGGGTGTCGAGGAAGAATGACTTGCCAACGGCCTGAAGGTCAAGATGGAAGGCCCCGACCATTGAGTCATCGCGCAAATCACGCATCGAGTGCCACGACCTGTACCGACTTCCTCGTTGTCGGCGGGGGTGTGGTGGGCCTGAGCATCGCGCGGAGTCTCAAGCGACGGTTCCGTGATCAACGTGTCGTTCTGCTTGAGAAGGAATCCGTAGTGGGGACCCACGCCAGCGGCCGCAACAGCGGAGTACTGCACGCCGGCTTCTACTACACGCCGGACAGCCTCAAGGCCCGCTTCACGCGACAGGGCAACCAGCTGCTCGCCGCCTATTGCCAAGAAAGGAACCTAAAACTCAACCGCTGCGGCAAGCTGGTCGTCGCCCGTGACGCCAACGACCACCCGGCAATGAACGAATTGCTGAAGCGGGGGCGCGCGAACGGCATCGAGTTGCTCGACATCTCGGCCCAGGAGGCGAAACGCATCGAGCCCCGAGTCCGCACCCACGAGCGTGCGCTCTGGTCTCCAACCACAGCCGTGGTCCATCCCGCCGAAGTGGTCGCCAGCCTGGCAAAGGACGCCCAGGTCGAGGGAGTGGACTTGCGCTGTGGCACCCGCTTTCTCCGAAAAAGCAAGCACCTCCTTCACACTTCCACCGGCACCTACGAAGCGGGCTATGTCGTCAACGCGGCCGGGCTGCATGCCGACGTGGTCGCCCACGCATTTGGCATGGGAGAGTCCTACGGCATGCTGCCCTTTAAGGGCCTCTATGTCTACTCCGACAATCCGGGCTGGTCGCTGCGCACCAACGTGTACCCGGTCCCAGATCTTAGAAATCCGTTTCTGGGCGTGCATTTCACGGTGACCGCCGAGGGCCGGACCAAGATCGGTCCGACCGCCATCCCCGCATTGTGGCGGGAGCAATATCAGGGCGCAGAGAACTTTCGGCTTGGCGAGTGCGGCGACATTGTGCGGCGCCAGCTCGGCCTGCTTCTCTCTTCGGACTGGGGATTCCACCGTTTGGCCGTCGAAGAAATGTGGAAATACTCGAGGAGGCGTCTGGTGAGCCTCGCCTCCCAACTCGTCGACGGCGTGTCTGAGGGCGGCTTCCGGACCTGGGGCCGGGCCGGTATCCGTGCACAGCTCATCAACGTGAACACGAGGCGGCTGGAGATGGATTTTGTCTTGGAAGGCGACGATCGCTCCATGCACGTGCTGAATGCCGTATCGCCGGGATTCACCTGTGCACTCCCCTTCGCGGACTACGTAGCCACCCGGATCGAGGGACATCTGCAGGGCGGGGGCGCCGCCGCACACGGGCCGGGGGCCGCCACCGACGCGTCGCCAGCGGGCTGGGAATCGCCGAGGGCGTCGGTCGCGCCATTGGTTTGATACGCATAGCGGTTGTCGCTTGTATGAGTTTCACTTCTCCCGTGACGACACGATTTGATGTCGAGCCAGGAAAGGCAACGTTATGAACACGGTCTTCTTCGATTCGAAGATGTCCGACGACGCCCGCCGGCAATGTCTGTATGGTGGGCAGTTGTTCGTCTACTCTCCGACCCCGAGCTCGCTCGAACTGTGTCGCCTCGCGCGGGAGATGGCGGAAGAGGCTTTCGGACCGCTCGATCCGCAGTTTGCGCAGTTCGACCTCCCCGTCGACCGGTACGTCGCGATCCTGGCTGCCCTCAAGCCCCGGTTCATTCACCACCCGAGGTGCAAGGAGTTGCTCCCCCGGATACTCGGCGAGCTCGCCTGCGACCCCGAAAAGACCTATTTCGACGTGCCCCGGCTGCGGACCTCGACGCACGGGGGGTACCTTACGGCTGGCATTGCCTACGCCTTCGCCCCCCACCGCGACACTTGGCACTCGGCCCCGATGTGCCAGATCAACTGGTGGATTCCGGTTTACGAAATCGAGCCCGCAAATGCGATGGCCTTCCATGTTCACTACTGGAATCGCCCGGTGCGGAACGGATCCGCGGGCTACAACTATGCGGAATGGAATCGGGACAGCAGGTGGAACGCCGCCCGGCACGTCAAGACCGACACGCGCAATTGGCCGCTGCCCGAGCAGCCTCTCCAACCTGACCCTCAGCTACGTCCGATCTGCCCGCCTGGCGGCATCGTCGTCTTCTCGGCCGGGCAGCTTCACTCCACGGTGCCAAACGCCTCTGGACGCACGCGCTTCAGCATCGATTTCAGGACGGTCCACCTCGAAGATGCAACGAAGGGAACGGGCGCCATCAACGTCGACTCGGCGTCTACCGGTACGACAATGGGCGACTACCTCCGGTGCACTGATCTCCGGCACCTTCCCCCAGAGCTGATTGAAACGTATGACGCTGGTAACGTCGCCAGGCTCGGTACCCCGGCGTCGAACGACCGGCGATCCGCGGGCGGGGACGACCTGCCCATCACACTCGAGAGCCCGTCTCCGTGACCCCCGTTCCTGGACCCCGCAAAGCATTCTCATGAAACCTGCCCTGTATTCCGCGCCTCCCGCTGAGGCAACCGCCGTTCGGCCCGGGTACCCTCCGGGCGTGCGAGCGGATTCGTCGGTTTCCGGCCCGCCGATCGCGTATCGGCGATCGATTGACGAGAATCAGCGGCAGACGGTCGCCACCGGGGACACCTCCGGCGCCGGTATCGCCCGCAATGCCTTCTACCTCGTCGTCGGGCAGGTGATCACCACCGCGCTCGCGATCGTCCTGAGCGCAGCGCTCGGGCGCTCATTGGGTCCGAGAGACTTTGGCACTTATTACCTCATCACCACCATGTCCGCGTTCGCGTACGTATTTGCGGAGTGGGGCCAGCCCTACTTCGTCATCCGGCAGGTGGCGCGAGAGCCGCTGCGGTCTGGTGACCTGCTCGGGACAGCGCTTGTCCTTCGCGTGGTCTTTACCCTCATCGTCGCCACCCCGGCGGGACTCATCGCCTGGGCTCTGGGATACGGTGCGCGCACGACGTGGCTCGCGGTCTTCCTGATTCTCGCCGGCCTGCCGTTGTTCCTCGCCCAAGGCTACGGCATGGTGTTCCGGGCGCGCGACAAGATGGGTCGAGACGCCACCGTCTCCATCGCTAACAAGGCGGTCGCTCTGTGCGCCACGCTGCTTGCACTCGCGCTGGCCCAGGGGATCCCGGGGGTGATCCTTGCGCAAGCTGTGGCCGGGGTAGCGGGACTCGCGGTAGCGGGCAAGCTCTACGGGCGGATGGGCACGCCGCCCCTCCGGGTCTCCAGCGAGACGGCCCGCGAGCTTTTCGGGGCCGGCCCCCCCCTCCTGGCCATGGCGGCCGCGGTCTCCGTGCAGCCCTACTTGGACGCGATCATCCTCTCCAAGATGGCCCCTGTCGCGGCCGTCGGCTGGTACGGAGCGGCCAAGAACATCCTGGGAGTGCTCATGGCTCCGGCCTTGATCCTGGGCGCGGCCGCGTACCCCCGCATCGCCCGCGCGTCGGTGGACGCAACGGCGCTCCGGCAGGAGGTGAGGTCCGCCTTCCGGCCCCTCTTGTGGCTCGGCGCGCTGGCCGGTACCGGCACCTACCTATTCGCGGGAACCGCCATCGATTTCATTTACGGGTCCCGGGGATTCGAGCCGGCGGCGATGATCCTCAAGGTCTTCGCGCCCGGGCTCTTTCTCCTCTTCATCGACATCCTGCTCGGAAACATCATCTACGCCTCCGGGAGCGCAACCGGCTTAGCCGTCGCGAAGGTCGCGAGCGTGGTCGTGGGAACCACGCTGGATTTCCTGCTGATCCCGCTGTTTCAACAGCGTTTCGGCAACGGCGGAATCGGGGTCGTGGTGGCCTTTGCTTTGAGCGAGTTCGTGGTCTTCGCCGGAGCCATGATTGTCCTGCGCGGCGGAATCCTGGAGCTCTCGACGGCGCTCAACGCGGCGCGCGCCCTCGCCGCCGCCGGGGCGACGGTGCTGCTCTTCCAACTGCTCCCGCCCATCTTGCCCTTCGTGGGCGTCCCGCTCTGCGTAGTCGTGTTCACGGCCGCCTCTGTAGCCCTCGGACTCGTCGACGGGCGCGACCTGAACCTTCTCCGGACGCTCGTCCGGCAGCGGACAGCGGTTGGAGCCCCCGCCGCTGACGGGGGCCAATGAGCACGGGACTCGGGAGGCTGGTCACACGCTTCTACCGAGCCTCGGCGCAGGCTCCCAGGCGCCGAAGGCTGAGGCCGCCGACCATCACCTTCTTCGGCAATTTCGGAACGCAGAACCTAGGGAATGAATGCACCCTGAAGGCGATCCTTCAGAACACCCGCCACTACTTGCCGGATGCGCGCCTAAACTGTGTTTGTCCGGAGCCACGCGACACGTCCCTGCGATACGGCATCCCCGCGTTCCTGATGTCATATCGCTATGACCCGGTCTTCACCTCCAAGGCCTCGACGCGTCGCAGCAACCCGCTCATCCGATTCCTCCGACGAGTCGTGATTCGCATACCCCTCGAGTTGCTTGAATGCATCAAGGCATTCCGCCTCCTCAAGGGCACCGACATGCTCATCATGACGGGAACCGGAATGCTCGGCGGGTTCGGCATACTCCCTCTCGATTTGCACTATGAGATCCTCAAGTGGTCACTCATCGCGAAGTTGCGCGGCTCCAAAGTGCTGTTCGTCAGTGTAGGAAGCGGCCCTCTGGAGCGCCCCCTGAGCCGCTGGATCGTGAAGGCCGCGATTTCAGTGGCAGACTATCGGTCTTACCGGGACCGTTTCTCCCAGCAGTACCTTCACAGCATCGGCTTCAATACCTCCAAGGACTTCGTCTATCCTGACTTGGTCTTTAGCTCCCCCAGGTCCGAGGTTCCAGCCTCGCCGCACCGGAACGGCAACCGTCCCCTCATTGGTCTGGGCCTCATGGACTACTATGGCCAGGACTGCAGCCCCGAGCGCGGACTCCACATCTATCAACGCTACATACAGACGTTGGCAGACTTCGCGGCCTGGTTGGTAGGCAATGGGTACTCGGTGCGCCTTCTGATTGGCGATTTGGCGTACGACCGGCGCGCCCAGGATG
>Ga0210384_10005202_pt1 | contig 14274 bp, 20 predicted proteins | sample IncBWH2MmetaG_FD_160574 | JGI IMG/M metagenome (GOLD analysis project Ga0210384, IMG submission 160574) | Forest soil microbial communities from Barre Woods Harvard Forest LTER site, Petersham, Massachusetts, United States - Inc-BW-H-2-M | ecosystem: Environmental > Terrestrial > Soil >...
GCCCTCGCCGCCGGGGCGCGCATCGTTGGAGTAAACAACCGCGACCTCAAAACTCTCGATGTCCGCGTTGAGACCTCCTTTGAATTGATTTCGCGCATCCCCGATGATTGTATCGCCATCAGCGAATCTGGTCTTCGTTCGCGCGACGATCTTCAAAAACTTCGCGCTTCCGGCTTCGATGCATTTCTTATCGGCGAACAGTTGATGCTCGCTTCCGACCCTGGTGCGGCGCTGTCCGAACTCCTCGGCGTCACGCCCAGCAAAGAATAGGTGCCGCGTGATTCGCGTAAAAATCTGCGGCATCACTAATTGGCCCGACGCTCGCGCCGCCGGCGAAGCCGGGGCCAATTTTCTCGGGTTTAATTTCTATGAAAAAAGTCCGCGCTTTGTAACTCCCATCGAAGCCGCTAAGATTCGCCGGCAGTTTCCCGGAACCGCCGAATCCGTCGGTATCTTCGTAAATGCCACGGCAGACGAAGTTCTGTCCGTCTGCTCTTCCTTACGATTGGATGCCGCCCAGCTTCACGGCGACGAAACCCCCGAGACCGTGGCTACGGTCGCCAAATCCATCCGTGTCTTCAAAGCTTTCCGCGTCGGCCCTGAATTCTCCCTCTCGACTCTCGACGAGTATCCCGGTGCCGGCGCTTTTCTCCTTGACGCCGCCCACGCAGGCCAATATGGCGGTACTGGCCGCGCCACCGACTGGGCCCTGGCCCAGCGCGCCGCTCTCACTCACCGTATTATTTTGGCAGGCGGTTTGAATATCGAGAATGTCGCCGAAGCCATCCGCATGGTCCGGCCCTTCGCTGTTGATGTCGCCAGCGGGGTAGAATCGAAGCCTGGAAAGAAAGATCACGGCCGCCTGCGTGATTTCATTAAGGAAGTCCGCCGCGCCGAGCAACAGTTGTAAGAACAACGGGAGAATTCTCGCTGGTCATGAGCACGATTCTAAGATCGGTCCGCAACGCACCCGGGCGGTTCGGCCCCTACGGTGGCCGCTACGTGCCGGAAACGCTGATGGTGCCGCTGCTCGAGCTCGAGCGCGTCTACGAAAGTGTTCGCAACGATTCTGCCTTTCAATCGGAATTCGCGGGCCTATTGAAAAATTTTGCGGGCCGCCCTACACCGCTGCAATTTGCCTCTCGCCTTACTGCAAAACTCGGTGGCCCGCGGATCTATCTCAAGCGCGAGGACCTTCTCCACACCGGCGCGCACAAAATCAATAACGCCATCGGTCAGGGCCTCCTTGCGGTGAAAATGGGCAAGCCGCGCATCGTCGCCGAAACCGGCGCGGGGCAGCACGGCGTGGCCTCCGCAACCGTCGCCGCGCATCTCGGCCTTCAGTGCACCGTCTACATGGGCACGGAAGACATGGCTCGACAGGCCCTCAATGTTTCTAGAATGCGCATGCTCGGCACGGAAGTCATCGGCGTCGATTCCGGGAGCCGCACGCTGAAGGACGCCATCAACGAAGCGATGCGCGACTGGGTCACCAACGTGCGCACTACGCACTACCTTCTCGGCTCGGTTCTGGGCGCACATCCTTATCCGACCATGGTCCGCGATTTTCACTCTTGCATCGGCCGAGAAGCTCGCGCGCAGATTCTCGCCGCCGAGCGGCGCTTGCCCACGCATCTTTTCGCCTGCGTTGGCGGCGGTTCGAACGCCATCGGACTTTTTCACGAATTTTTGCGCGAACCCGATGTGAAAATGATCGGCATCGAAGCCGGCGGCCGCGGCCCTGGCCTTGGCGAGCACGCCGCGCGCCTCGCCGCGCATCAGGGATTCACCGGCGCTCGCCCCGGAGTCTTGCAGGGCACCTACACATACGTCCTGCAAACCGAAGACGGCCAGATCTCCACCACACATTCGATTTCAGCGGGCCTCGATTATCCAGCAATCGGCCCCGAGCACGCCTGGCTCGCCGACCAGCGCCGGGCCGAATATTCAGCTGTCTCGGATGCCGCCGCGCTTGAGGCGGCACAGCTCCTTGCGCGCATCGAGGGCATCATCCCGGCTCTCGAATCGGCCCATGCCATCGCTGGCCTTATCGAGCGAGCGCCGCGCATGATCGCCGACGACCTCGTCATCCTCAATCTCTCCGGCCGCGGCGACAAGGACATGGACACGTACTCGCGCCTGCTCTAATCTTTCCAGCAAACAATGACGGCAGCATCTCCCAATCCGACCCGCATCTCCAAACGCTTCGCCGAACTCTCTGCCAGCGGCGAACTCGGCGTCATCGCCTACATCACCGCAGGCGATCCTTCGTTCGACGCGACCCTGCAATTCGTTCTTGCTCTCGCTGAAGCCGGCGCCGACATCATCGAACTCGGCATCCCTTTCAGCGATCCTCTTGCGGACGGCCCGGTTATCCAGCGCGCCTCCGAACGCGCATTGAAAGCGGGAGCTACGCTCGCGCGAGTCCTTGATCTCGTTCGCCGCATTCGCCAATCCTCGAAAATTTCGCTTGTACTTTTCGGCTACTACAATCCCATTTTTCAGATGGGCCTCGAGAAATTTGCCGCTGCCGCTTCTTCGGCTGGAGCCGATGGCGTTCTCGTCACCGATCTCACTCCTGAAGAATCGGAGGAGTACCGCCGGATTCTCTCTGCGCATCATCTGGACACGATTTTTCTCGGAGCGCCCACGTCCACCGACGAGCGCCTCGAGAAAATCGCCGCTTGTTCCTCGGGATTTCTCTATCTCATCTCCCGCACCGGCGTGACCGGCGAGAAAGACGCTCTCCCCGAAGATCTTCCCGCGCTGTTGCGGCGCGCCCGCCGCGCCACCCAGCTTCCTATCGCCGTTGGTTTCGGGATATCGCAGCCAGGCCACGTTTCTGTTCTTGGCGGCCTCGCGGATGCCGCCGTCGTCGGGTCCGCGTTGGTTGCCGAAATCGAGAAGGCTGCATCCATCACCGCCGCTTCTGCTGCTCTCGCCGATCGCATTCGCGGCCTTAAGGCCGCCGCTCGCCACGGCCTTTCCCGCCGCGAGGTGGCGCCATGACGCTCAGCGACTGGCGGCGCCGCATCGATGAAATCGACCGCAGGCTCGTTGAGCTTTTGAACGAACGCTCGCGCTGCGCTCTCGAAATCGGCAAGCTGAAACAAGCGCAGAATATTCCGCTCTATCAGCCCGAGCGCGAGAAAGAAGTTCTCGAGAACGCGGAACACGCGAATCCCGGACCGTTAACCGACGCCGCGATCCGGCGACTTTTCGAGCGCATCATTGACGAAGCGCGCTCCGCCGAACGCGCCGCCATGCGCTCCAGCGATGCGAGGGCCGAGGGCTCAAAAAAGAATCTGTAGCCGCAGTTAACGGACCGCGGAAATTTTCGCTCTGTTCGATTCGGAGCAACCCAGGAAGGGAAACAGGAAACTCTCATGGTAATCGTCATGCAGGAAGGGGCCACCGAGCCCCAAATCCAGCACGTGATCGACCGCCTCATCGCCAGCGGCTTCAACGTCCATCGCTCGACCGGAGAATCGCACACCGTACTCGGCGCCGTCGGCGTCCATCGCGACTTCGACCATCGCGATTTCGAGCTGCTCGATGGCGTGCGCGAGGTCATGCGCATCACCCAGCCGTACAAACTGGCCAGCAGGCAGTTCCGGCCCGAAGGCACCATTGTCGATCTTGGCCGGGGTGTGCGCGTTGGGGGCAACGAAGTCGTTGTCGCCGCCGGCCCTTGCTCCGTGGAATCGCCGGAGCAGATACAGTGCATCGCGGAAAGCGTCGCCAAATCGGGCGCGAAAGTCCTTCGTGCCGGCGCGTTCAAGCCACGCACTTCGCCTTACGCCTTCCAGGGACTTGGTGAAAAAGGCCTCGAGATGATGCGGGACGCCGCCGAAAAATTCGATCTTTGCACAGTCAGCGAAGTGATGGACCCTTCGCAGATCGAAATGATGCTCGGCTACGTCGATGTCTTCCAGGTCGGCGCGCGCAACATGCAGAACTACCATCTGCTCCGCGCCCTTGGTGAAGTCCGCAAGCCTGTACTTCTGAAGCGCGGCATGTCCGCCACGTTTGAGGAGCTGCTTCTCAGCGCGGAATACATCCTTGCCGGCGGTAATTACAGCGTCATCCTCTGCGAACGCGGCATTCGCACTTTCGAAACTTACACACGCAACACCTTCGATATCGCCGCTATTCCCTCGATTAAGAAACTTTCGCACCTGCCGATGATTGGCGATCCATCGCACGGCACCGGACGCCGTGACAAAGTTCCTCCTATGGCCCGCGCTGCGGTGGCTGCGGGCGCCGACGGCTTGCTCATCGAAGTGCACAACGATCCCGACCATGCCCTCTCCGACGGCGCGCAATCGCTCGATCCGGCACAGTTCGCTCAGCTCATGAACGAGCTTCGCATCATCGCTCCCGCCATCGGCCGCGTCATTGCCTGACCCATGACCACGCACCTTCTCTCCCGTGTCACGATTCTCGGCACCGGCCTTATCGGGGGCTCGTTCGCCCTCGCCCTGCGTAAACACACCAAAAAGATGCACATCACCGGATGGGACCGCCCGGAAATCGTAAAAGAGGCCCATTCCCGTGGAGCTCTCGACAAATCCTTCTCTGGCGACCTCGCTCCCGCCTTGCGCGACGCCGATCTCGTCTACATCGCGCTGCCAATCAGTGTGACGATCGATCTCCTGCCAGAAATTGCGCGGCATGCGCCGCTCCATGCGCTTGTCACCGACGCGTGCAGCACGAAACTGCGGATTTCCGAATCCGCCGCCGGTCTTTTTCCCGCTGATGGAGGACCGCTCTTTCTCGGCGGCCATCCCATGGCGGGCAGGGAACTCTCCGGCATCGCGCATGCCGATGCCGAACTCTTTCGCAACACCACGTACGCCCTCATCGGCGAGGGTTCCGCGCCGCGCGAACCGCGCGTCGCTGCTTTCCTCAAGCTGCTTGAAAAAATCGGCGCACGCCCGCTCTGGCTCGGAGCTCAGCAACACGACTATGCTGTCGCTGTCGTCTCGCATCTTCCCCAGCTTGCCGCCATCGCCCTCGGCTCGTTTCTCTATGACCGGCTAGACGAAAACGGTCTCCCCATCACGCTCGCGGGTCCCGGCTTGCGGGATTCTCTCCGCCTGGCGGGCAGCCCCTATTCCACATGGCGGGACATCGTCCTCACGAACCAGGAATATCTCTCGGCCGCGCTCGATCTTTTCAGCCGGCGGCTCGAAGATCTCCGCGAAAAACTCGCCTCCCGCGAACTCGAAGCCGATTTCGACGCCTCCAACGAGCTTTACAAGCTCCTGCGCTCTCTGTAGCTCGATTGCCCATAGCCTGTTGACTCTTGCTCCGCTCACCGAGTCCGGCATATCCATGTAATCTTTATCGTCGCTCTCGCGTCCAAACACACGGTGCCAATGGACATCACGGTCTTAGATCTCTCCGCCTATGTCGGCCTGACCGCCGTGGGAGCCATCACGCTCAACATGCTCCTGGGAACGCTGATGGCGTTCCGCTACAGCCCCGTCCGCGAGTGGCCGCATCGGCACTTCAACTATTTCCGCTTGCATAATGTCTCCGGCTATCTCGCGCTGTCCCTTTCCGCTCTCCATCCCGTCGTTTTACTGTTTGACAAGACCGCAAGGTTCCGAATCGTGGATCTCCTCTACCCCGTGCATTCCCCCAGCCAGCCGCTCGAGAACACCATCGGCGCGATCGCGCTGTATGTTGTCGTGATCGTGGTCGTTACTTCCTATTTGCGCATCCGGCTCGGTCGCCGACTTTGGAAATCCTTTCACTTCACCATCTACATCGCCGCTGCCGCTCTGTTCTGGCACAGCCTGTTCACTGATCCCGCGCTCAAGAATTCGCCTGTTGATTGGTTCGACGGGGGAAAACTTTTCGTCCAAATTTGCCTGCTGATTATCGCGACGGCTGGCGTGTTGCGTTGGCGGCACTCGATTCGCAAGCGCCATGTTGAGTGAATGAGGTTGAGAGGAGGGTAACGATTCTAGCGTCCTTGTTCAAAAGTAAGTAGGAGTGTGGTAAAGTAAGGAATAGGAGAATCGGCCGTGAAGAAGCAGGCGCGAATAACAAGCAAGGGGCAGATTACGGTGCCGCACGAGATTCGCCGCGCGCTGGGTGTTAGCCCCGGCGACAAGCTGCTCTTCGAGAAAGACGGAAGCGGAGTTCGCGTCCGGCCCGTGCGGACAAGGAGTCCGTTTGAAAAGTACCGCGGGATAGGGAGCCCCGGCATTGGCCGCGGAAGAAAGGCCGCAGTGCGATGGGTCCGCGATCTGCGGGGGCGATGATCACCGCGATTGACACCAACATCCTTGTCGCCCTCTGGAATGAGGACGACACCCTCAATACTCTGGCGCGTTCGGCCCTTGATGATGCACTTGGGCGCGGCAGCCTTGTTATATCGGCACCGGTATTCGCGGAACTGCTCGCTGCTCCCGCCCGGAACGAAGCCTTTCTTGATTCCTTCTGCAGGGACACAGGGATTTCCGTGGACTGGGAGCTGGAAGAAACCGTCTGGCGCGCTGCTGGACGGGCATTCCAGCTATATGTCGCCCGCCGGCGAAAACAGCGCGATTCCGGCCCACGCCGTATCCTCGCCGACTTCCTGATCGGGGCGCATGCTCTGCAAAACGGATTCCGCCTTCTCACTCTTGATGACCGTCTCTACCGCGCAACGTTTCCCCGGCTAACGATTGTGACCGTGTGAATCCCGCGAAGGGCAACTAGGCTCGCCCAGCCAGACTGCGCCGCTTTCGGCTCCGCCGCCGGATGAAGTAAACTGCCATGGCCGATTTCGGAGCACGGGTATGGATAAACGCATCGCTTCCGCCGACGCCGCCATCGAAAAACTCACCGACGGCGCCACCATCCTTATGGGCGGATTCGGGCTGTGCGGCATCCCGGAGAACCTGGTTGAAGCCGTGCGCCGGAAAGGCACCAAGGACCTCACCATTGTCAGCAACAACGCTGGTATCGACGGCTTTGGCATCGGACTGCTCTTGCAGAGCCGTCAAGTTAAGAAAATGATTTCGAGCTACGTAGGTGAAAACAAATTATTTGAGCAGCTAGTTCTTAATGGGGAATTACAACTCGAGTTGAATCCGCAGGGCACGTTGGCCGAACGACTTCGCGCGGGCGGCGCCGGCATTCCGGCGTTTTACACGCCCACCGGCTACGGCACGATGGTCGCCGAGGGAAAAGAAACGCGCGAGTTTGACGGCCGCATGTACGTCCTTGAACGCGGCTTGCGCGGGAATTTTGCGTTTATCAAGGCGTGGAAAGGCGATCGCTGGGGCAATCTTATTTATCGGAAGACGGCGCGCAACTTCAATCCCATGATGGCGACGGCCGCCGATTATGTTGTCGCCGAAGTGGAACAGCTCGTCGAACTGGGCGAGCTCCCGCCGGACCAGATTCATACACCGGGTATTTTTGTGAACGCCATTTTGCACGCGCCCAATTGTGAAAAGAGGATCGAGCGGCGCACGGTGAGGAAGTTATAGTGGCGGTTCTTAGAAAGACAAACCACCGGTCTGAAGACCGGCCACTACAACTCGGTGCATTGTCGTGAGGATTGACTGCGAACTTTAGACTGCCGAGTGTGAACTTTTTATGCCGCTGACCGACGAACAGAAACGCGAACGGATCGCCCGCCGCATCGCTCTGGAACTTCGCGACGGCTACTACGTCAATCTGGGCATCGGCATGCCTACGCTCGTCGCTAACTACGTCCCCAAAGGCATGGACGTCATTCTGCAATCGGAAAACGGCATGCTTGGCGTCGGCCCGTATCCTCTCGAATCCGAACTTGATCCCGACTTGATCAACGCCAGCAAGGAAACGGTCACTGAAATCCTCGGCACTAGCTATTTTTCTTCGGCCGATTCTTTCGCCATGATCCGCGGCGGCCACGTTGACCTGACCGTCCTCGGCGCGCTGCAGGTCGATGAAATAGGTAATCTCGCGAATTGGGCCATCCCCGGGAAAATGCTAAAAGGCATGGGCGGGGCCATGGATCTCGTGGCCGGCGCCAAGCGCGTCTTCATCGCCATGGAACACGCCACCCGTGACAACAAGCCTAAAATTGTTAGAAAGTGTGCCCTGCCACTGACTGGTGTGGAAGTTGTCGATCACATCGTCACCGAGCTTGCTGTCATTGACGTCACGCCCGGGGGCCTCCTCCTTCGCGAGCTTGCTCCTGACGCGACGCTTGAACTTGTCCAGTCGGTCACGGAACCCAAACTTCTTGTTCCGCCCGGCGGTCCGAAGCCCATGGCGATTTAACTATCCAAAATGGAAAAGCTGAATACACTATTCAGGATTTGAGTGGGGAGCATTCTGTGCGAACGCGGTTGACGGAAGAGTTTGGGATTAAGTATCCGATTGTGTGCGCGCCAATGGCCTTTGTTACGGGCGGCCGCTTGGCAGCGGCGGTTTCGAGCGCAGGCGGACTGGGAATTGTCGGTGGAGGATATGCCGGAACGCTTGGCGGGGAGCCGGACCTCGGCAGGGAATTGGCGCTGGTGCAAGGGCACAAGTTCGGCGTTGGATTTATTACCTGGGCGCTCGACAAAGTGCCGCATGTTCTGGACGAAGCGCTGAAGTATTCGCCCTTCTGCGTTTTTCTTTCCTTCGGCGATGCCAAGCCACACGCGGAACGCATTCGTCGCAGCGGTGCCAAGCTCATTTGTCAGGCGCAGTCCCTGCGGCACGTTCAGGAGGCGCTCGATCTGGGGGCCAATGTTATCGTTGCGCAGGGAGCCGAGGCTGGAGGGCACGGTGCGACCCGCGCGACGTTTCCATTCGTCCCGGAGGTGGCGGACTATTTGGCGAAGCATTCGCCGAAGACGCTGCTGCTCGCGGCCGGAGGGATTGCCGATGGCCGCGGACTCGCAGCCGCATTGATGTTGGGCGCCGATGGAGTGCTCGTGGGGACACGGTTCTGGGCCGCTGAGGAAGCACTCACGCCGCGAGCCGCCACGGACCGGGCGATACGCGCCACTGGCGACGACTCCGTTCGCACAAAGGCGATAGACGCTTTGCGAGGCGTTCCCTGGCCGCAAGAGTTTTCGTTTCGGGTTCTCAAGAACAAATTGACAGAACAATGGGCGCACCGTGAGGCAGAAGCGGCTGCCGCATACGGCAGTCTCGCCAGTGCGTACGCCGAGGCCAGGGCCCGGGAAGACTTCGACGTGATGGCAGTTGTGGCGGGCGAGGCCGCCGGATTAATTCACGACCGGCCCACAGCGACGAGCATTATCGAAACCATGATGAGTGAGGCAAGCACCCTGCTCGAGCACGGCGCAACGCTCGACTTCGCTTCGCCTGCAAGTTACGCGCGGAAAGCGGTTTGAGATCGATGAGTCCTGCTTGCCAAGCTATGCGGCATCATCTGAAGGAGGCTTCCAGTTGAGAACAACGATTACGGCCCTGCTCTTTGCCGCCCTCCTGAGCGCGCCGATTGCACACGCGCAGGCAGGGCCCGTGGAGGGTGGTCACGAAATTCAGGTTTGGACCGGCGGGGGCCACGGCGTTAGCGGCAGCCAATCCGGCGACGGCTTCTGGAATGTTGGCCTGCGTTACGGGCTGATTCTGACCAAGCCACACGGGCCCGGCTTCCTGCGCGGCCGACTGGAGTATGCCGTCGAGGCGGTGCCGATCTTTTTGATCTCGCAGAAGACGAATACGGCCTATGGGGCCGGCGTCAACCCGTTTGCGTTCAAGTGGGCGCTGGATACGCGGCGCAATGTTGCTCCGTACTTTGAGATCGGCGGTGGGACATTATTCACGAATGTGAAAGTTCCTGAGGGTACTTCCAAGATCAATTTCACGAGTGGGGGTGCGCTGGGTTTGCACTTTCTAGGTAAGAAGCACAACATTAGCGCGGAAGTCCGCTACATGCATATTTCCAACGCCGGGCTGGCAACGCCGAATCCAGGAATAAATACGATTCAGTTTCGTCTCGGCTTCGGCCTGTTCAGCCAAAAAGAGTAGCGAGCGTTCCGCCGCATTCCTCGACGGCGTGCTTTTGTTTTTTCATCAAGCTCGCGAGCAATCCTGCTACCACTGGGGTATGCTGAAGACAGAGGTTCACCGCAATTATTCATGGACCCGCATTCCATCGTCGTTGTGAGCCTACACACCCCGAAGGAGAAAGTCTGGGGCGAGCTGCTGGCCATTCATCCCGCGGGAATCACGATGCGCGGCATCGATCTGAATTCGTTCGATCATTTCATTCGGCAGATCAACGAGCCGGAGGGCGAACGCGTCGGCTTGCCCACGATTTTCTTTCCCATGAATCGCGTGGAGCGCATCTCGCTCGACGAACCTTCAGGCGCCATTCCATCGATGGCTGAACTCTTTTCACGCAAAGTGGGACGGTCGCTGGCCGACTACCTGGCTGAGTTCGCCTAAACTGCGTTATCCTGAATTGCAATGAAAGGCCGAATCTGGACGGTTCCCAATCAAATCACGCTGCTCCGGCTCGGCTTCTTGCCGTTCTTTCTGATCCTGATTTCTTACGAACAATATAAGTGGGCGCTGCTCGTGCAGGTCCTCGCGGGACTTTCCGACGGGATCGATGGACTGCTCGCGCGGAGCTTGAATCAGCGTTCTTCGCTAGGGGCGTATCTCGATCCCATTGCGGACAAACTTCTGCTCTCCTCCTCGTTCGTGATCTTAGCGTTTGAGCACAAACTGGCATGGTGGCTCACCATTCTGGTGCTCAGCCGCGACGTTTTGATTCTTATCGTTGCTGCGGTCATCATCCTGATCGCTGGGTACCGGCCGTTTCCGCCGAGCGTTCTCGGCAAAATGACTACGGCGTTTCAAATTGTTCTGGTGTTTGCGATTGTGCTGTCGGCGGCGTTCCCGGGGTTGAATTTAGCTGCATTGAATCGCGGCCTGCTTTATTTGGTCACCGTGCTTACGGTGGTTTCCGGTTTTCACTACTGCATCACGATCGCGCGGCGACTCAGCAGTCCGGCGCCGTCTGCCTGAACCTGTTTCAAATTATTTTCGTCTAAGAAGCTGGGCTTTCAAGTTCCGGGCAGTTTGTCCTGAAGGTGCAGCATCATCATCACAAAACTCGCCACCAGAACAATCGCCGCCAGCCAACCGAGAATGTAAGCGGTCTGCCGCTCACTGGCGTTGGCCGGCTCGCGATCGGTCAACAATTTTCCGCAACCAAAACCCGCTGCGAGCCCGCCGAAATGCGCCCAGTTGTCAACACCTCGCAGCAGGAACCCGAACACAAAGATGGAGACGACCCAGGAGATCAGTCGCGAGCGCAATGCCTGCATCGTGGCGCCGCCACGCTTCGTGGTGAGGGCGATCATGACGCCGATCATTCCCAGGATCGCGCCGCTCGCGCCGACGGAACTATGTCCCGTGAACACACTCAGCAGAAAACCTACGACGCCCGCAGCCGTATACATGAAAAGGTAGCGCGCTGATCCATATATCTCTTCCACGACCGGCCCAATATCCATCAAGACCATCATGTTGAAGCCGATGTGAATTAATCCGCCGTGAAGGAACATCGCTGTTACCAGGCGGAACCACTGATGGGCAACAAAAATCCCATAGGGATTGCTATCTCCCAAGCGGTACAGAGCCTCTTGATTCATTCCCCACAGGATGCTCAGGCCGCCCCCTTGTCCCGCTTTCATCGTGGCGATGAAGCTCAAGGCAAACATGACGATGTTAACGATAAGCAACCCTGTGGTGGCCGGCGCGCGCCCCCCAAAAATCCCAGAAACGCCTTTGCTCAACGCGGCGAGAGAAAAGCGAAGGCTGGTGCCGCACTCGTGACAGCGCGTGGCGCTTATGCCGACGAGCGCGCCGCACGCGGGACAAAGCTTAGGCCGCGGCTGGTTGTCCCCGCCCACGCCGAAAAATCCGCGCAGCGCGTTCTTCCATCGATCGACGCGCCACTGCCACTTGTAGGGAAGCGCCAAGACTCCTCCTTGCGACCGGCAAACCGCGTTCCTATAATACCGGAATCGCGCCAAACCTTTAGGCGGCTGAATTGGCGCCCGAAGAAGGGGAAAACATGGACAAATTCGAGGAGATTGGGAGGCGACTCGATGAGGAGATGACGCGCCTTCGCAGATACGTGGAGGAAGAAGTCGCTCCGGAAACGGAGCGGCGGACGGCACAATTTCTCCGCGAGGTTTCGCAAAAACTTACGGAGGCGGCGGCCAAACTCGAATCACGCAATGCGGCACGTTCCGCGCAGGATTCCCAGAAGACACAACCATGACTCGAGCGGACCTGTGATCTTCGTTCGAATGGCAAGAGAGTATTTCGCGACGATTTCAATCATATTGATTTTCACGCTGATTTTTCTTTCTGGATGCGCTTCGCGGCATGCGGTTGCCAACCGGCGACAGCCTCCCCCGATACAAGACTCGCCCTCAGCGACTGAAGAAGCAGGAAATTCTTCCTCGACCGAGGGAAATATCCCAGCCAATCCTTCCCCAGCGCGCACACCGAAACGCGGGAGGTCTGTCGATTTGCCGGTTCCCGCGGGGTACAGCGAAGAAGGGAACGCTTCCTGGTACGGCGAGCCGTTTCACGGACGGCGTGCGTCGAATGGCGAGATCTATGACATGTATAAACTTACTGCGGCGCACCGCACGTTGCCATTCGAAACGGTTGTGCGCGTCACGAATCTGAGCAACGGAAAATCGACGACCGTTCGCATCACGGACCGCGGGCCGTTTGTAAACGACCGGATCATCGATTTGTCGTTCGCAGCGGCCCGGCAGATTGATTCTGTCGGCGCAGGCGTCGTGCCCGTGCGGATCGAAATTGTTTCCGGCGTGAGCGATCCGACTTCGGGGTATTTCACCGTGCAGGTAGGGGCGTTCCGAGATCACGGCAATGCCGAGCGTTTGCGCGACCGGTTGAATGCATCGTATTCACCGATTTTTATCCAGCAGTATGATGCGCCCGAGGGTGTTTATTTTCGCGTGCGCGTTGGGCGGGTGTCCGGTGAAGATGCTGCGCGGCAATTCGGCGAACAACTGCGCAGCCGCGAAGGATTCACGCCGTTTGTAGTGCGTCTTGATGAAGGTTCAGCCACGGGGGGCAACCCATGAGCTCCGACTGCTTGTTCTGCAAGATCGCGCGGAAAGAGATTCTCTCCAAGATCGCTTATGAAGACGATGAGATCTTTGCTTTTGAAGACATCAGCCCGCAAGCGCCCACGCACATCCTGATTTGCCCGAAAAAACACTTTGCGTCGCTGAACGACGCGAGCGCGGAGGATCAGAATGTGCTGGGAAAACTGCAGCTCGCGGCGGCGGAAATCGCGCGCGAGCGGAACTTGCTAGACGGCTATCGCACGATAATCAACAACGGCCGCGGCGCGGGACAGTCAGTGTTTCATCTTCACGTGCACCTACTGGGCGGGCGAGCATTCCGCTGGCCGCCGGGGTAGTAGAAAAGTGAGCGCGCGAATGAATGCATGGACCAAATTGTGAGAAACAGGGAGCACAGGCTGAACCTTATGCCACCAAGGCCACCGGGGTAGGCAAGTCTGGTTCGCTAGCTTATCGGTCGAAGGAGATGCGAGGCAGCGGAGACCGTTTTCAGCGCGAAGGAAAAGAAGCGGGGCAAAGCGCTGCCGCTTTGGCCCCGGAGTTAGAAAAGCGACGTGTGTTTCATGGGCGTCAGGGTTTCTGTTAGCGGATGCCGGAATACTCGACGTGAACGTAGCGGCCGAGACGGGCGTTGAACAAGAGATACCAGCCGGGATGATGGTCGTCATCGTAGACGAACACGCGATCGCGGTCCCATTCCCAATCACGAACGCGGTCGAGATCGTAAGAAGCCACCACCCAGTTTGAATTGTCGTAGAGCACGACGCGGCGCGTGCGGATATCAATGCCGCGGGCGATGAAATCACCTCTAACGTGTTCGTAACGGCCATAGGGATAGGCGCGGCCGGGCCTGATGCGGTCATGCTCAGAATCCCAGTTGGCATGGGGATTGTGTGGATTGTCCCAGCCCTTGTGTTTTCCATTGTCGTGACCGTCGCCCCGATCGCCGCGGTCGTCCTCGCCATGCTTTTCCTGACCTTTGTGTTTGCCATTGTCGTGGCGGTCGTCGCGGTCCTGGCGCGGTGAGGCGAGCGCCAGCGTGCCAGCCAGTGCCATCATGGTTATGCTCGCAATTAGTCTTTGCATTGTGCCTCTCTTTGGAGGGGTTTGTAGGACCCGCTGCTTGTTCGGCCAGTCGTGAGCCAACCCGGTGAATTGACCGGCCCATGGAAGGTGGGTG
>Ga0210384_10005205_pt1 | contig 14272 bp, 10 predicted proteins | sample IncBWH2MmetaG_FD_160574 | JGI IMG/M metagenome (GOLD analysis project Ga0210384, IMG submission 160574) | Forest soil microbial communities from Barre Woods Harvard Forest LTER site, Petersham, Massachusetts, United States - Inc-BW-H-2-M | ecosystem: Environmental > Terrestrial > Soil >...
CTGAGCCACAGATCGGGGATGTTGGCTGAGCCGAGCCGAAGAATATCTTCCAGTGCCCCGCGCACTTCGCTTAAGTGAAAATCCACGCCAATCCGTTCCAGCAATTCGATCAGCACCTGCGCGCCTTCCGCCAGCGCCGGTTTCGCGGGCAAGCCTTCATGGTCCAGCCGGTGATACGTCAGGATGTAAATGGCCTGCGGTCCCGCGCCGTGCCGCACGATGTGCAGAAACCCGCGCGTCTTGGGTTTTGCCGGGGCCAGCCGTGCCGCGACTCCTGTACCGGAGGGGAGGGCGCTCATCGTTTTTTCGGGGTTCTCTCCTGTGAATTCACGCTCAACTGCATCCGCTCGTGCTTCCGCAATTCTCGCACTTATAGCACGCCCCGTTCGGCACCATCAGCATGCCGCATTCGCTGCACGTGGGCGCGCCATCCTGGGCGTTCGTCGCTCTCGAAGCCGACAACGCCGTCTGCATGGCGTCCAGGTTGGCTTGCGTCATCGCCGGCAGCACGGCCGCTGGAGCCGCCGTTGCCGCATTCTCCATCGGCGGAGGATTGTTCAGCTTCAAATAATCCGCCGAGATGAACCGCCCGCCCATCCACCGCGCGATATAGTCCAGCACCGACGAAACAAATCGAATGTTCGGATTCGGCGTGATCCCCGACGGTTCGAACCGCGTGTTCACCAGCTTGTCCACGAACACTTTCAGCGGCACGCCGTATTGCAGGCCCAGCGAAATCGTCAGCGCCAGCCCGTCCATCACCCCGGAAAGCGTCGATCCTTCCTTGGCCATCTTGATGAACACTTCGCCCGGCCGTCCATCTTCATACATGCCCACGGTGATGTAGCCTTCGTGCCCGCCCACGCTGAACTTGTGCGTCACCGACGCGCGTTCCACCGGCATTTTTTCCCGTACTGCTCGCGCAAACAGTTCACGTTGCATGTGTTCCACCACCGCCGCGGCTTCCGCTATCCCCGTTCCCGTCGATGCCGCCTTTTCTTCCTTCTTTCCGCCCGCATTCAGCGGCTGCGAACGCTTCGAATTGTCGCGGTAGATGGCCACGGCCTTCAGCCCCACCTTCCACGATTCGATGTACGCGTTCATGATGTCTTCAATCGTCGATTCCTCGGGCATGTTGATGGTCTTCGAAATCGCGCCGGAGAGGAACGGCTGCGCCGCGGCCATCATCTTCACGTGCCCCGTCCAGGTAATCGACCGCCCGCCTCCCTGCGGCGCCAGCGAGCAATCAAACACCGGATAATCTTCCATCTTCAAGTACGGCGCGCCCTCGATCTTTCCGTTCTTGTCGATGTAGGAAACGATTTCGCTGGTCTGCTCCGGCGTGTACTCCAGCTTCATCAGCGCCTGTGGCACCGTGTTGTTCACGATTTTGATCAGCCCGCCGCCCACCAGTTTCTTGTACTTTACCAGCGCCAGGTCCGGCTCGATTCCCGTCGTGTCGCAATCCATCATGAAGCCGATGGTGCCCGTCGGCGCCAGCACCGTCACTTGCGAATTCTTGTAGCCATACTTCTCCCCGTGCGCCAGCGCCGTGTCCCATGATTCCTGCGCTCCCCGGAACAATTCCGTCTGCACGTGCTCCGGCTTGATTCCCCGCATCGCTTCGCGGTGCATTCGAATCACGTCCAGCATTGGTTCGCGGTTCACTTCGTGGCCCGGGAAGGGGCCCATGCGCTCCGCAATCCGCGCTGACTGCGCATACGCTTCCCCGCACATCATCGCGGTGATTGCACCGGCCACGTCGCGCCCTTCATCGGAGTCGTACGGCAGCGCCATGGACATCAACAGAGCGCCAAGATTCGCGTAGCCGAGACCCAGCGGCCGGAAGTTGTGTGAATTCTCCGCAATCTTCGGCGTCGGGTAGCTCGCGTTGTCCACCAGGATTTCCTGCGCCGTAATCGTCACGTCCACCGCATGCTTGAACGCCGGCACATCAAACGACCCGCTGGCATTCACGAACTTCATCAGGTTCAGCGAAGCCAGGTTGCACGCCGTATCGTCCAGGAACATGTACTCGCTGCACGGATTCGAAGCATTGATCCGCGCCGTGTTCTTCGACGTGTGCCACCGGTTGATCGTCGTGTCGTACTGCATTCCCGGGTCGCCGCAGTGCCAGGTCGAATCCGAAATCTTCATCATCAAGTCGCGTGCCCGCAGCTTTTCGTTCGGCTGCCCATCAATCACGTTCTTCGTCCACCAGTCTTTGTCCTCGACCACCGCGCGCATGAAGTCATCCGTCACCCGTACCGAGTGGTTCGCGTTCTGGAAAAAGATCGAGCTGTACGCGTCGCCATCAATCGAGCTGTCGTAGCCCTGCTCGATCAGCACGTGCGCCTTGCGCTCTTCCTTCATCTTGCATTCGATGAATTCCACGATGTCCGGGTGATCGATGTTCAGGATCACCATTTTCGCCGCACGCCGCGTCTTCCCGCCGCTCTTGATCACGCCTGCGAAGGCGTCAAAGCCCTTCATGAAGCTCACCGGCCCCGACGCAATTCCCCCGCCGCTCAGGGTTTCCCGGCTCCCGCGCAAACTCGAAAAATTCGTTCCCGTCCCCGAGCCCCACTTAAAAAGCATCCCTTCCGTCCGCGTCAGCCCCATGATCGATTCCATGTTGTCGTGGACCGAATTGATGAAGCACGCCGAGCACTGCGGTTTTGGCTGGACGCCCACGTTGAACCACACCGGCGAATTGAAGGCCATCTTCTGCTCCACCAGCAGGTGCGTCAGTTCATCGCGGAACGCATCACGCGAAGCTGCATCGATGAAGTACCTGCACTCTTCGCCCCACCGCACGATGGTGTTCACCACACGCGCGATCAGTTGCCGCACCGACCCTTCCCGCTGCGCGCTTCCCGGCTTCCCGTGAAAATATTTGCTGGTGACGATGTTCGTCGCCGTCTGCGACCAGCTCTTCGGCACTTCCACGTCTTCCTGCCGGAAGATCGTCACGCCCTTCTCGTTGCCGATCAGCGCGGTGCGCTTCTCCCATTCCACCGCATCGAACGGAGACTTCGTCCCATCCGTGAAATACCGCTCGAAGGCCAGACCCTTCGCTGTCGTTTCTGTCGTTGTTTGCGGCGCCATGTCTGTCATCACTGCTTTTCCGCTCAATGCGTGTTTTACTGTCGCCATTCCATTCCTCCGCGCCTTTGGGCTCCCACTCGCGCGGGGAACCCTCCTATTTTACTCCTCTGCGCCCTGCAGAGTCGCCACGCTTCGCTTCAGGGTCTGGTCCGAAGCCACTGTGGCTCGATTCGATAAGTTCGTGAAAGCGGCCTGCGAAAAAAAAGCCGATCGCTTGGCGATCGTTCTTTAGGACCCGCGCAAAAAGCCAATGCTCTGCCTCGGGCTGGTGGGTCGCACACAGCCTCACAGCAGGTGCCGCGCCTCAAATGCGGGCGCGGAGCATGTACTTCGCGCTCGGTTTTTTCGCTTTGAACCCGGGCCGAGTTCGTGGGTTCATCCGGACCGCTCTTGGATCCCCGACTCGGTCCGTCTGGCGCTTCCACGTCCCCCGAATCTGGAATCGAAGTATCAACGGATGATTATTTTCTGTCAAGAGAAAAACGCAAAATGTGGTTGACGTTTTCGTACCGCGTCTATTTGTAGTGGTGCCCTTTCTCGTAACCGCTTTCCTTGCAACGTTTCTCTCTCTTTCTCCTCGCGCTACACTGGTGGCATCACACTCATGATGCAACGCCCTCTTCTTCTCTCCCTCTTGTTCATTTCATTTCTCCCTCGCTCCCTTTCCGCTCAGGAACATCCACAACCTTCCGCGACTTCTCAATTGCATTCGGCTTACGGAGAAAAGCTTCGCATCCCCGCCATTCCCAATGGCGGAAAAATTAACGATCATCTCTACCGCGGCGCGCAGCCGCGGCCCCAAGGCCTTGCCGAACTCAAAAAACTCGGCATCACCACCATCGTCGATCTCCGCGGCGAGGATCGCGAAAAAATCCTCTGGGAGCGCCGCCAGGCCGAGTCCTTGGGCATGCGTTTCGTCAACATCCCCGTCAGCGGATGGGCCCCGCCCACCAACGAACAGGTCCTGCAATTCCTTTCCTACCTTCGCGATGACCCCAACCAAAAGATTTTCGTGCATTGCCGCTATGGCGACGACCGCACCGGCGTCTTCGTGGCCACCTATCGCATGGCCATCGAAAAATGGCCCGCCGAGCAGGCATTGAAAGAAATGTACTTCTTCGGTTTCAACGGCTTCTGGCATCCCTCCATGATCACTTTTATCCGCGATTTCCCCGCCCGCCTCAATTCGGCCCCCGCCCTCGCCCCTCTCCGCACCCCGCCCTCCCAACAATGACAGAACCCTATCTTTTTCCTGGACATTCAGTACCTCATAGAGTATCTTTACCTTAGGTATACATGCATATGGAGTGCTGCCGCATAGCTGCCGCTTTCCGTCTGCCACCCCTGCATCAACGCGGATTCCTCGGAAGCCCTACACCTAATCTTGATTGAGCAGTTAGAGCGTGGCGAGAAGGCCCAAGGTTATATTTAACCCCTATCCCCTTTAGAATCCGCACTTACAAAAAACTCCATAAGTGTTCATTCTAAACGGCTTACAGCTACGCTAAGTTCTTTAGAATCTGCACTTACAAAAAAGTGGGGGTACCCTCATTCCGGTGAATGGATTCCACACACGGAATGGCAAACTTAAAATCCTCTAATCTCCTAGTACCTCCGTACCCTTCACAACAGGACGCTTGCCCCATTTAATAGAGCTACCCTTTCCTCCACTATATCTATCGACACGAACTTTATCTGTCTGAGGGAGAGGTCCCCGTGCAAGTCGGACGCTACGAGATTCTCGAAATCATTGGCACTGGTGCCACCGGACGTGTGGCCCGCGCGCACGATCCCATGATCGGCCGCCAGGTGGCCATCAAGCTTCTTTCCAAGGAACTTGCCAAAGGCGAAGGCCGCCAGCGTTTTCTCCAGGAAGCGCGCGTCGTCGGTCAGCTCTCGCATCCTTCCATCATCACTTTGCACGATATGGGTATCGATGAAACCACGCAAACCCCCTATCTGGTAATGGAATTCCTGGAAGGCCAGCCACTCGACCGCATCCTGGAAAAGGGCAGCCTTCCTTATCCGCGTGCCTGCGCTATCGTTGCGGAAGTCGCCTGTGCACTCGGCGCCGCGCACCGCAGAGGCGTCATTCACGGCGACGTCAAGCCCGCCAACGTGCTCATCACCGACGACGGCCGCATCAAACTCATGGACTTCGGCATGGCTCGCCTCGCCAGCCATGATACCGGCGTCACCCCGCTTCTCGGCACGCCAGCCTATTGGTGCCCCGAACAAATCATAGGCAAGCCGCAAGACGCGCGCTCCGACCTTTTTTCGCTGGGCATCGTGCTCTACGAATTGGTTACCGGAAAGCGTCCCTTCGATGCCGAATCTCTACAAGGCATCTGCAGCCGCGTGCTGTCTTCCACGCCGCTTCCACCATCGCACGCCAACCCGTCCGTGCCCACCGGTTTCGATGAACTCGTCGCGCGCTGCCTCGCAAAAGATCCCATCGCCCGCTATGGCATGGGAGAGACACTGGCGGAAGATCTGTATCCCTTCGCGCGCCGCAAGACTGTTCCGCAGCCTGCGCCACAGCCTGTCAGCAGTGGCAACGGCTTCCGCGACCGCGCCGCGCGCCTGCTCCGCACCGCCTGATGCTTACGCTGCAAAAGTGCCGCTACGAAGCACTCGAGTTCATCGGCTCCGGCACAACCAGCCGCGTTGAAAAAGCACGCGACAATGTCATCGGCCGCACCGTCGCTCTCAAGACTTTCGTCTACGGTTTTGGCGCCGGCATCGAGCAGCAGTTCCTCCGCGAAGCCCAGCTTGTCGGCCAGCTCTCCCATTCCTCGGTCATCCAGCTTTATGACGTGGGCACGGATGCAGAGGGCATGCCCTTCCTGGTCATGGAATACATCGCCGGCAAGACGCTCGACCAGTTTTTCGCGAGTTCGGCGCTGACGATTCAGCGGGCCTGCGCCTGGACCGTGGATCTGGCGGGCGCACTGGGTTCCGCGCATCGCGCCGGCATTCTTCACGGCGACATCAAACCCGGCAACATCCTCGTCACTACGGAAAATAAAGTGAAGCTCGGTGACTTCGGCATTGCGCGGCTCGCTTCGCAAGCCGCAGGAGACGGCTTTGTCATGGGCACGCCATCTTACTTCGCGCCCGAACAAATCCAGTCCGAAACGCAGGATCACCGCTCGGACCAGTTTTCTCTCGGAATTGTTTTCTATCAGATGCTGACCGGCGTGCGTCCCTTCAAGGGTGCTACTCTCGGCGCGGTCTGCGCGGAAATCCTGAACACCGAACCCGAGCGACCTTCCCGTCACAATCCCGCAGTGCCCGAGGAACTCGACGCCGTTATCGCCAAGTGCCTGGCAAAAAATCCCGCAGACCGCTTCGCATCTTGCGAGGACCTCGCCCGTGCTCTCTACCCCTTCGCACGTTCTCGCCCCGCTCCTCCGCCACCGCCCGTGTACAAATCAAAATCCAGCAGGACACCTCGGAAGGTCCGTCGCGCTGCTTCAAAGATTCGCAGCTACCCGATCCCGCAAGTCTGGTAACCCGCTTGCTCCGCGCGCCGGCGCGAACTTCCGTCCATACGCACGCAGTCATGCGAATCGCAACGATCGCCACGCACCAGCCATCTGATTTTTTTCAAAAACTCGAGAGGAACTGTGCAGGTTATTCGTAGCGAAGAGCTTCGACGGGATCGAGCTTGGCAGCTTTCATCGCCGGCCACACGCCAAAAACCAGTCCCACGCAAATGCTGACGACGATTCCGGTGACCGCGGCCCATACCGGGACGCTTCCCGGCCATTTCAATCCCAGCCGCACCAGCAGCACCAGGCCATTTACAAGAATCAGGGCGATGACGCCACCGGCGCCGGTGAGCGTCATCGCTTCCAGCAAAAACTGCCAGGTGATGTCACCGCTCTTTGCGCCGATGGCTTTGCGGATTCCGATTTCGCGGGTGCGCTCCGTCACACTTACCAGCATGATGTTCATCACCCCCACGCCGCCGATCAGCAGCCCGATCGCGCTCAGCACGATGGTCGCGAGCGCCACCATCCCCAGGATGCTGTGAAATTGATCGACGATTTGTTGCGACGTCTGGATGGAGAAATTGCTTTTCCCGTTGTAGGGAACATTGCGGCGGCGGCGCAGCACTTCCGTGGCCTCATCGACCGCCTGATCCAGCATGTTCGGATAGGCCTGCAGCCGGATGCTGTTTTCGTAAGCACCGGGATAAATTTTCCGAAAGGTATTGTAGGGGATGAGCACGCGGCGGTCTTCATCGTCGGTGCCGAACATGCCTTTGGGCTTTTCGACGACGCCAATCACGCGAAACGCCGAGCCATCGATCATCACGTCTTTCCCGATCGGGGAGACTCCAGGGAACAGCACCGGCGCCGCGTTTTCCCCGAGCATCACGACTTTCTCGCGATGCAGATCGTCGCCTTCGCTGATGAAGCGGCCTTCCAATGTCGCCGCGTTGGCGTACACAATTCCAAAATTCGATTGCACTCCGCGGAAATCGATGGAGGTCACTTCGCCGGCCTTGGTGCGAACGGAATGCTGCTGCTCCCACCAGGTGAGGAAGACCGTGACATTCTTGACCGCGGGACTTCCTTCTTTGATCGCTTCCGCATCTTCCAGCGTCAGCGGCTTGCGCTCGCGCTCATCCTTGGGGCGACGCCCGCCGTGCGGGCCCTGCTCGAAACGCGAAATGAACGCGGTGTCCGCTCCGTATTGCTTGATGCTTTCCTGGACCTGTTGATCGAAGCCGGTAATCAGCGCGGCCACCAGCATGATTACGCTTACGCCCAGCACCACGCCGAACACCGTCAGAAAGCTGCGCAGCTTGTGCGCTTTCAGCGTGTCCATCGCCTGCTTCAGATTTTCGCCGTGTGCTTGTGCCATCGCCGTTCCTTAGCCATCCGCTCGCAAGGCTTCAATGGGATCGAGTTTTGCCGCGCGCATCGCAGGATAGATTCCAAAGAAAAGACCCACCGCCGTCGAAACGCTGAGAGAAAGAATCACAGCGCTCATCGGCGTTTTCATGGGAATCGAGGTCGCCGCGCGCGCCGCGGCCACCACAAGATAAGCCAGAATAATTCCAATCAACCCGCCCGTTGCGGCGAGCACCGCCGACTCCGTGACGAACTGCAGAACGATGTGCTTTTTCCTGGCGCCCAGCGAACGCCGCAGCCCGATCTCCCGAGTCCGTTCCGTCACGCTGGCCAGCATGATGTTCATGATCACGATGCCGCCGACGACCAGGAACACCGCGGTCAACCCCACCGCCACCATGAACAGATTCCCGGTTAATGACTTCCAGAGTCCCATGATGGAGTCCGAGCCAATGATCCCGAAGCTGTCGGCATCGTCCCAGGGAGTGTGTCGCCACGCGCGCAGAAGCATGCGCGCTTCGTCTTCGGAAGCTTCCATCATCTCCGCGTTCTGCGCCTGGATAAACAGCACCAGGGAATCCCGCTGCGTCCCCCATTCCTTGCTGTAAGTTCCCAGTGGAATGTAAATGAAATTGTCCTGCGATTGCCCAAGCGCGCTTCCAATGACTTCGGCGACGCCAACCACTTCATAGCTGTGCGTTCCCGCGCGAATCGTTTTACCGATGGCATCCACGTTGGAAAAGAATTTCTTTTGCACGTCTCCGCCGATGAAGCAGACCGGAGAATGGTGTGTTTCGTCGGCTTCCATCAGGAACCGGCCTGATGCCACGTTCACGCTGCGCACCGCGGAATAGTTCGGGGTCACACCCAAAACGTTCACATCTTGCATCAGGTCGTTTCCATGGCGGATGTCCGAAGACGTGCCGAGCAGCGCGGCAATCTGGCTGGCGGTGCGCATTCCTGTTCTGAGATTGACAAGTTCTTCCTGAGTGACCAGCGGCCGCTTTTGCGCCTTCACCCAGGCGTCGTTGCTGGTGATGATTCCGAACCGCGTAACGAGGAAAACGTTTGCGCCGAGATTGGCGATTTTGTCGGCCACGTAAAAATTCAGCCCGGCCACCACGCTCATTACTGCCACGAGCGTAGTTACCGCCAGGATCACGCCCAGCAGCGTCAGGAAGCTCCGCAGTTTGTGTGCCCGCAGTGCATCCAGCGACAGGCGCACGGTTTCGAGCATGGTAATAGCAATGCTGCGGAACCCGCCCAGCTTCAGTCCGGCGCTCGCAACGCGGGGTCCCGTGTGTTGAATTGCGCTTAGACCGTCAATAGGAGTGACACCCAGACAGACCCCCGACCTTCTCCAGATAAGACGAACAAACCCGACCGTTCGTTCACAATAATTAGACGTGCGGAAGACTGCTAAGCTTTCAGCCGTTCCGGGAGTAGTTTGGCGCGCGGTTTGAAAGGGTAGCGTCCGTCTCGCGACTACCAACGACATTATACCGTGGTTAGGAGCCGCTGAACGCGGCAAGTAGCAGCTTCAGAACCGGTCAGTTGAGCTTATGAAATCCATAAGTATCTGCATTTTCTACTCGTTACGGGAGTAGCCATTGATACTTTGGCACGCGCGAGTGCCGTTCAGAGCGTACCGGGTGTACAACAATTGTGTGGCCTTGCGAATCCAACCAACGTGCAAACTGGCGGGGTTCCTGCCACTCGAATCATGCTGAAACACATCTTCGTGCGAATCGCCATGTTTTCGCTCGTTTTTGGCGCGAGCGCTGCGGGGCAATCGGTCGCGCCGGATTCCACGCCGGCGATCGCCTCCGCGAAGCCGGGCCTTTTTGACCGTGTTGTCGCCAACCAGCGGAAGAACGAGGAAGCCGGCGACGTTTACGAGCGCGTTGAGCGGCTGGAAATCCGCAAAAATCCGGGTGATGCGGCCCCCACGACGGTGAAAATTGCGCGCGTCATCCCATCAGGGACCGGCATGACGCATCTCGCGTTGGGCCCGGATGGCCAGCCTGTTGATGCAGCCGCGTATCGCGCCGATCTCGCGAAGCTGGAAAAGGCGTTGGCGCTCGCCGCGAGCGAAAGCCGCTCGCAGCGCGACGCGCTGGAAAAGTTCGCAAAAAAGCGGAAGGAGCGGAACGATCTAATCGACTCCACACGGAACGCTTTCCTTTTTACATTTGTGGCGCGAGAGCCGCGCGGCGAGCGCCTGCTTTCCAAATACAAGATGGAGCCCAATCCGGCTTTCAAACCCACTTCGCGACTCACTGCCGTGTTCGCCAAAGTACGTGGATTCATCTGGATTGATGAGGATTCCGGCGAGCTCGCGCGCATCGAAGGCGAAGTCACCGAAGACATTTCCGTCGGACTGTTTCTCGCCAAGGTCTATAAGGGTAGCCACTTCATGCAGGAACGCTACGAATTCTCTCCCGGGTTGTGGCTCGCCAGTTTTTCGCAATACGATTTTGACGGCCGCAAGTTCTTTTCCGGTTTTTCCATTCACGAGCGCACATTTTATTCGAATTACCGCTACATCGGCCCGCCCAAGGAAGCCTTGGTGGCCATCCGCAAGGAGCTTGGGCTTGCCGGGTTAGGCAAGTCCGGCTCCAGCACGGCGGACCCCTGAGACTTTTCCCGCTAAAATGGGTTAATCAGCCTACGTCCTCGATCCGAGAGACAGGAGGCTACATGCCCCGTTTGCTCTCAGTATCACTTTTTGCCATATTGTTCGCTTCGGCTGCCGCGGCGCAAACTCCGGCTACGAATCCGCCAGCGCCGGCGGCTCCAGCGCAGAATCCTGCTCCACCGCCGGAGACCAAAAAGTCCAAGAGAGTCTGGACCGACGAAAACTTATCCGATGCACACGGCACGGTCTCTGTCGTAGGCGATTCAAAAAACGCTTCGAAAGCGAAGCCTACCAGCGGCAAACCTGCGGATGCGCAGTACATCGCTTCGGTCCGCAAACAACTCGAGAAATACCAAGAGCAGATCGCGGACATCGATAAGCAGCTCGTGGACCTGAAGAATTTCAGCTCAGGTGAACCTTCAACTGGCGCCAGCGGCATCCGGCTCAACAAGAGCTACGATCGCGAACCCATCGAGGTACAAATTCGCGCGTTGCAGGAGAAGAAGAAAGATCTTCAGGCAAAATCCGACGCCCTGCTTGACGAAGCCCGCAAACGAGGCGTCGAGCCCGGCCAGCTTCGTTAACGAACGAGACTCCAGGGATAGACGCCCACGTTGATCTTCATGATGAAGTAGGTGAAGCCGCCGGCGTCGGGCTTCGGCTGGTGCGGCGTATCCGGCGGAATCAGCAGCCAGTCGCCGGCTTTCACTTTGAAAGTTTGTCCGCCAACGACAGGCTGGCCGCGATATTCGCCGGGCACCGGGCCGTCCTTGTCCATCAAGTTTTGCCGGTTGGCAATCTTTCCGCCCAAAACCATCTCGCCGGTTCCGCTAGTGAACACATAGAAATCGTAAGCGCCTGCGTGCATTTCGGCGTCATCCCACACGCTGTTGACTTTGGTGAGGCTGGGGACGGGCTGCTCGCGATGCAGTCGGTAGAGCATGAACATGCTGAAATTGCGCGTCTGCACGTGCACCGGCCCGCCGCCGAAGGATTGCGAGCTTCCGCTGCCCGCCTCTTTTGCCATCTTGGAGGCTTTCTCCGCCATCTCCGCGCTGGCTTTTCGAATGTCGTCGATGTTCCAGTACAGGATGGGTGGAGCATCGGGCGCGAGCGGCGGCTCATGCGGGGAATTGAAACCGAAGGGCATGACCTCGGGTTTATTTTCCTGAGCCGCAGCGTTTGGAATCATCGAGAAGTCATCGAAGTGCCCGCTGAGAATGCCCTGCGGGCTCGGTTTTGCGGCATATCCGGCGATGAAGCCGATGAGCGCAGCGCCAATCACGATTGCGGGAAACATTTTTTTCATACATTCCTCCCCTACTCAAAAACTGGAAACTGATATCCAGATCGTTTTGTGCTTACTTCTTCGCTTCCGGTTTCTCGGCTTCGAAAAGAATTTCTTTCAGCATTTCAGCTTGCCGATACAATTCTGTTTTTCCTGCCGGAAATCTATTGAAGCTCAGCACGTAGGCTAGGATGTCGGCGTTCTGCTGGCGGGTCAGTTTTCCCGGCGCGTTCTGCGGCATCGTCTTGCGAACTCGTTCGAACAAGTCGCTCAGCGGGAGACCGTTCCAATTCGAAAGAAAGGCGCCGCCGGTGAGCGGAGGAGCGGATTCCCGGCCAGCCAGCTTGTCGCCATGGCAGGCCGAGCATTGCTTTTCATAGATCGCTTCGCCGCGCTTGGCCTGCTCTTCCGTATATACGCCGTCCCACACGGAACGCGGCGCAGCCGGCGGCTCCTGAGCGCGAATCGCGCAGACAAACGCTCCAAGTGCGGTGAGCCCGGCGATGGCTATTGCTGAATTCTTGAGCTTCACGCCGCCTTCTAATTGTCGTTCGACGGCAGCGTGTACGCGATGTACTCGCCCGAATAGGGGCCGCCGCTGACGGCCACGACGATGTACTGCTTGCCGTTCACCATGTAGGTCATCGGCGAGCCGGTTTGCGGCGCCGGCATGTACACCGCGCCGACTTCTTTCCCGGTGGCCTTGTCGTAGGCGCGCAGCATCGCGCCGCGCGGATGATCCGCGGTGGTGGTCACGTGCCCTTCGCCAGCAACCACCAGCGTTTTGGTGATCAGCGTGCCGATGTTGTAGGTTTCCTGGCCGGTGCGCGGGATTTTCATGCCCTTCAGCACCGGGGAATTTCGAACCACATCTTCCGTCTCCCCATGCGCAATCTGCCAGGCGAACTCCCCTTTATCCAGATTGATGGCTGTGATTGTGCCGTAGGGTGGCTTGATCAGCGGCAGGCCGTCGACCTCCATGCGAACGAAGCCGCCGCCGGACGATTTTTTCGGCGGCTTGGGAGAATCGGCTCCGGCGTTTTCTCCGGGACCGTGGAGAATTTCCACTTCTCTTCCAGCGGTTCCCGCGACGTAACGCAAGTCCGAAACTTCCTTGGGAGCGGGGACGAGCCCAATCGGTTCCACGCACGCGTTGCATGCGAATACGTAAACGATGTGCGTCTCCGGATCGTACGAGCCTCCCGGCCAGTTCGTTCCGCCGGACGCGGTGCCTAGGGTAAGCGTGCCCAGCGGGCCTTCGAGCTTGCTTTCGGTGGGTGGGGTATAAACCGGGCCGAGATGATAGTGCGAAGCGACTTCTCTCGCTTTTTCGCGGAGGGCCGGCGTGAAATCGATCAAATCGTCCACCGAAACGCCGTTGCGGCTGTAGGCGGGCGGCTTCGAAGGGATCGGTTGCGTGGGCGAATACCACTCGCCCGGCACGCTGCCGACTTCGACTGGCTTTTCCGGGATGGGCCAGATAGGTTTGCCGGTGATGCGATCGAAAACGTAAAGAAAGCCCTGCTTCGTTGGTTGCGCCACGGCTTTGACGGGTTTTCCGTCAACGGTAATGTCCGCAAGAATCGGCGCCGAAGAAATATCCATGTCCCACAGCGGGTGATGTACCAGCTGGAAGTGCCATTTGCGCTCGCCAGTTTTCAGGTCCACACACACCAGCGTCTCGCCAAACAGATTATTTCCGGGGCGGTGGCCTCCATAGTAATCGCTAGTGGGCGACTCGACTGGGAGGTAGACCAGTCCGAGCTGTTCATCGACGGTGATCTGCGTCCACACGCCGGTGTTGCCGGTGTATTCGGCGGAACCCTTTTCCCAGGTGTCGTAGCCGAATTCGCCTTTCTTGGGGATAGTGTGGAAAATCCAGAGGCGCTTGCCGGTTCGAACATCGAAGCCGCGCACGTAGCCCTTGTTGTTGCGCATGCTTCGAGGAGTCATGCCTTCGCGGAAGGCCGCGCCGATGATCACGGTGTCTTTGGCCACCACGGGCGCCGATTGGATTCCGATTTCCCCCGTGATCAAATCGGGCAAGATTTCCTGGTCATCATTCAGTTTGAGATCCAGTTCGCCGTTGTCGCCGAAGGACGCGACACGGATGCCGTTTTTCGCGTTGAGGCAAATCAGGCGGAAGCCGGGCGTCACGTAGAAGATTCGCTCTTCCTTGCCGTCGGACCAGTAGGCCAGGCCGCGGCCGGAAAGTTGCCGCGGAGCTGCGCCGCCGCGTTTTCCTTCATGCTCGCCATGGATCCACAACAATTCTCCAGTGGCTGGATCCAACGCAATCACGGCGCGGCGCGAGCCGGCCGTCGCGTACAAAACATTGTTGACCATCAGCGGCGTTCCTTCGAGCTTGTACTC
>Ga0210384_10005207_pt1 | contig 14270 bp, 25 predicted proteins | sample IncBWH2MmetaG_FD_160574 | JGI IMG/M metagenome (GOLD analysis project Ga0210384, IMG submission 160574) | Forest soil microbial communities from Barre Woods Harvard Forest LTER site, Petersham, Massachusetts, United States - Inc-BW-H-2-M | ecosystem: Environmental > Terrestrial > Soil >...
GAGGCATGGCCGCGAGTCTACCAGTGTCGGCAGTCGAGAGGAGCGGCGGGTTGCGCTTATTGAACCCGACTGGGCGGTCTCGAGAGGGCGACCCATCCCAGTCGGGCGAAGCCGGGCGTCCCGGCAGCCACCCGGTGCGCGCAGTCTACCTGCGGGCGTTCCCGCCCCGCTGGCCCGGTGAGGCGACGACCCCAGCCCGAGATGCGGCCGGATTGTCGGCCCGCTCCACATGAGGACCGAGCACCTGAAGCGTCGGCTGGGAGCCCTACCAGGTTGTGAGCTGCGTGAATTGGTGCGGCCAGGGGCAGGAGGTCATTCCTTTTCCGCTGGCGGACGGGGGCTGTCAGTTCGTGCCTGTGCTGGGGGAGGCTAGCTAGACCGGCGGCAGCTGCTCGCCGCTACCGTGGTCTTCTGTGGCAGGGGCCTTGACGTGCGTCGTGTGTTCCACACCGACCGCCCCCAGCTGCCTTAAGCAGCCTACTCGCCGACCCTGCGGCCCATTCCGAAACGCACTCGCGTTCCCAGCCACAGGAGCAGTTGACGAGCCAGCGCGGCTTGGCTTCGGGCACGACCTTCAACCAGTCTGGCGCTCGTTGCCGACTTAAGAACTGCGGATGCTCGGATGGTTGATGCTGCGTGCGAAGAGGAATGCCAATCCATCGGGATCGACTCGCCATACCAACGCTCCAACCCGAAGCGGCTCTCCATCCGGCGGGACAAACTGTAGCCGAACCGTGGTACCGCTGCGAAGCCATATCCTCGGAGCGACCTTCGCACCTTGCGCGCTAATGTCTACCGCCTGGCACGGATGGCGACGCTTCCCTACTTCAATGAGCACGGGCCATGCGACGCGCGTTCGAGGATACTGTCGGCGTTCCCGCTGGTGGTCTGCGACCCTCACTCAATCACCTGATCCGCCCGCTGCAGGAGCGCCGGCGGGATCGTCAGACCGAGCGCCTTGGCGGTCTTGAGGTTGATGAGGAGCTCGAACTTGGTGGGTTGCTCTATCGGGAGGTCGGCGGGCCTGACGCCTTTGAAGATCTTGTCGACGTACAAGGCAGCCTGCCGGAACATGTCATCAAGATTCGCGCCGTAAGACATGAGGGCGCCCGCATGGGCGTACTGCGCGAGGCCGCAGATGGTAGGAAGCCGGCTCTTGAGTCCAATTTCGGCGACTTGCGCTCGCTGAGGGAAGAAGACGGGCGACATGAGGAGCAGGAGCGCTTCACGCTGCGCGTTGATGGCCGTCCGCTGAATCTCGGAGGATAGGCAACATCAACGCCCTCCCTCCCTCGTGGCCCACAGTGCACATCAGCGACCTTCTCGCGGGTCGAGCGAGCCGGCCCGGGTTGAGCGACATGCTAGGCCAGACAGACCGCCGCCGTCAATCGACCGGTGGACCGGCCGAATCAGCACGAATGCCACCTAGCGGCGCCGGCACTCCGCCGTGCCCCCGAGTCGATCGGATCAGGACGCGGCGGCGCCGGCGGGGCCGGGGCTCTGCCCCGAGTGGTAGAGAGTGAGGTGCGCGAGGATCTTCCACCCCGTCAACGCCGTGTACCGGATCGCCTCATAGGGGCGCTCAGCGACCGGACCTTCATGGAGACTTATCGTGGAAGCGCCGACCTCAGCACTTGCCACAGGCTCGCGCACGCAACGTGGAAGCGCAACGTCCGACCACCCTCTAGCTCGACCTCCTGCTCGGCTTCTTTGGGCCAGATGGTCACGTCACAGCCGTCGCACAGCCTGTGTCCGGTTCCGTGGCCGCTCCGGGTCTTGAGCGGCCTGACATTGGGGAGGATACCGTACCAGAGCTTGTCTCTGATACGCTGTGCCGCGGGGCCCATCGGAGTGGTCCTGTCAACCAGACGAGCGCGTAGGGCCACTCTCCCGCTGCCGTCGCTCGAAGCTGACCAACTCCTGCCGAAGATCCCGCTCCAAGTGGCGCATTTCGTGGCTCGTGGCGTAGGCGAGCAACGCCCGCGCTTCTGCCTCGGTCAACTCCATCTCGTAGCCGCCAGGGAGTTCGACGGTTCGAGCCGAGTCCTCGAAGAGAGCAGCAAGCTTGGCCGGTAACTGCTCATCGGCCAGGAGCGCGTCGAGGTCCTCGAAGCTGAGTGGGCACATCACGTCAACCATCTCCAATTCCTTCGCTCACATGAGTGATCCCCAGAGCGTAGGCGGACCGCTGTCAACCGTCGCGAACGCCCTATCGCCCCGTCTTCTCCTGCGAGCCTTGTGGGCTGCCCGACGAGGTGGAGGGCGGTGACGGGGCCGCTACGGCTGCCGCTGGCTTCTTCACTCGCTCAAGGGTCGGATCTTCGACAAAGGTCGCATAGCCAGGGGTGATGAGTTCCACCCGATCCCCGGGCTCCAGCAGCAGGTCCAACTCCGCCACCTTCTGAGTGAACGTGACAAGCATCGGCCCCTGGGTCGTCGCCACCTTCACAAGGAGCCGATTCCCGTCGCGCTGCTTGCGCACGACTTCACCTTCGATCCGTTCGCTTTGCCCGCTGATCGACTTGGGCAGGTAGGGGGCCACAAGCGCCGGTCCCTTCGTCATGGCTCCCACCCCGAGGACAATCCCAAACGCGAGCGTGCAGCTGAGGATCAGCCACCCCTTCATGCGGCGAGCCTATCCGAGGGTGATGACCAGCCGCAAAGCCAGCCTGGGTCCTGCGGCCCCGGCACTGGATGCCTCCGATCCTCCGGATTCAACGTTTGGCTGGGGCCGACTCCGTGGGCAACCCGGCCTCCATCCACTCCTGCTTTCCCCCCGTGTAGTCCTTGACGTTGGTGTATCCGTGCGCCGCCAGCACCTGGGCGGCCTGCTCGGCGGCGTGTCACGTGGGACCGCCACAGTACACGACGATCTCCTGGTGCTTATCGGGCAGGAGTGTGGCGGCGAGCCCGGTCACGCGATCCGGCGGGAGGTTCACCGCTCCGGGGAGATGAGCCCGTTCGTACTGCCCGGGCGCGAGAACCTCAGCGAGAATGAACGGGTCGTGCCGGTCGATCTTGGCCTTGAGTTCCTCACGACTGATTATCTGGACCATGTCACGCGCCTCCGTATGTCCCTGGACGCTCCGTCGTTGCCACTCTACACCAGGGGTGAACGATGGGCGGGGGTGGGGAACGCGGGGCGCCTTGAACTCGGCTGTCGTGGATCATGACGGCGTAGCCCTCCTGGAAGAGGCGGTGGGCGACGGCTGATCCGATGTCACCCGTACCGCGAACAAGTACGGTCGCCAAGATAGCCGCGAGTCTACCAGCGCAGGGGGCGTGCGGGAGCCTGGACGTGCGTCTACTGCGTTATGATCGCCGGGCGATGAAGAATTGCTATATCTGTGGCCGACCGGGCGCGGCGACCCGGGATCACGTCATTCCCGAGTCATTCTTCCCGACACCAAAACCTAGCAACCTGGTCACCTTGCCGGCCCACTATTCCTGTCACAACAGGCTGGGTGAGGAATACGTTAGAGCAATTCTCGCTGGCCTAGCGGAGTCGAAGCCCGCCATGCAACTAAACGAGGGGCCCGCCGGACGTGCCCTTCGCCGCAACGAACCTCTCAAACGTGACCTGCGCGCGTCGATGATCAGACGCATTGAACTTCGGTCGCCTGCCGGACTCATCGTTGGACATGCCCCAGGCGTCCGTCTGGACACCGGGCGCTTCTATCCACTGATGGAGAAGATCGTCCGAGGACTCTACACGCACCACAGGGGCGATGTTCTCCCCTTGGACATGCGCTTCAATTGGGCGATCAATGAGGCATTGATGGCTGGCGGGGCCGCACTGTTTCAAGCTGCGGCCAGCGGAAGAGATTTTCCTGGTGTACTTGAGTATCGGTACAGAGTCGCTTCGGACGAAAAGACGGTGCTGACGATCTGGTCCGGCGTTCGCATTTAAGGTGCGCGAGGCGCTCGACACAGACTAGCCCGCGGGTCAAATCACGAAGGAGGGAACGGATGGCGGGGAAACAAAAACCGTCAGGTGCGACGCTGCGAAAGCTCCTGTCCAAGGTTGGCGCCGGCCAGACCCTACTACCTTACCGCAAGAAACAGACGATCTACGCTCAGGGCGATCCTGCGGACGGGGTCTTCTATGTCGAGAAGGGCCGCGTCAAAGCTGAGCGTCGTCTCACCACGTGGGAAGTCTGCCGTCGTAGGGATCGTTGGCCCCGGCGATTTCTTCGGGGAAGGATGCCTGGCCGGCCAGCCGCTCCGCACCGCCTCGGCCGCCGCGATGATCGAGACGAACCTCTTACGGCTCGAGCGACGAACTATGATCGCGGCGCTTCAAGGGCCATCGGGGGGGCTGACCGAGCTCTTCATGGCGCACCTGCTGTCGCGGGCGGGACGCATGGAGGAGGATCTGGTGGATCAGTTGTTCAACTCGAGCGAGAAACGGCTTGCACGGGTGCTGCTCCTGCTGGCCCACTTTGGCAAGGAAGGCAAATCCGAGCCCGTGCTGCCTAAGATCAGCCAAGAGACGCTGGCGGAGATGATCGGCTGCACACGGTCTCGGGTCAATGGGTTCATGAACAAGTTCCGCAAACTGGGCTTCATCGAGTACAACGGCGGGCTACACGTCCATAGCTCGCTCATGAATCTTCTGATCCACGGCTAGCCTCGCGCAGCGAGCTCACCGCTGTCGCAGGTTACACATGGCCGTGCGCCCACCGCGGATCGCACACCGAGGATTCAGCCTCTGTTCCCTTTGGAACATATAGATGTGTGCTGTTAGGGACAGATTTTAAGAGCGGCCTATCGTGTACTAGTACGTACTCTGGTGCTGGTGGTTGCAGCTTGGTGCAGCCGGCGGACCGTTGGGCAACTGAGATGGGGGAATGGGAGGCTAGTATGCTCGACCCTTGCAGTGATCCGAGGACGGCGCGTCCCTTGCGGAGATCCCACGTCCCTTGCAGTGATCCATGGTCGCGAGACCTCAACCGGAGGGCGGCTATGGTTATGGTCGGCGTGCTGGCGGAGCGTCATCCGGAGCATGTTGTCCTGAGCAACGGCGTCAAGATCGCTGTCGCGGAAGGCCTGCTACCCGAAGGAGCGGAGTTCGGACGCAGCCTCACGATCACCTACACGACCGACGGCGACGAGAAGCGTGCCGAGGACATCCAGCTCGTATCCGATTGGCTGACCGACTGGATGGACGAGCACGGGCACGAACTGCCCGACGTGGAGCCGCCGCAGGCTCAGGAGTCCGCCAGGTCGACGAGCAGGGTCGCGTGATCGCTTAGCACGCTTCGTCTCGGCCCGCCGCGGCGCTCCGCGTCCGAGTCTGGCAGATTACGTCAGGGGGCTGGCCGCCACCCGGGGGAGCGCCGCGGCAGCTAAGGTTGCCTCTCACGCCCGTAGTTCGGCCGCCCGTCTCGAGCGCTCGGCATGGTCGAGCAGCGCCAGGATCTCCCGGTCCCGGAGCTCCTCCGGGAGATCAACCGACGGCTCTCGCGCGCCTTGACCGCGCGCCCGGGCTGAGGCCGGATCACTGGGGGCCCGGCGGGCGCGCTTGACGCCGACCCTCGCTCGAACGCGTCGTTTAAGGCCCGCCGCCCTGGCTCACGAGGGAGGCCCGACGGCTTCGACGGGAACGTGACGCGCATTCACGCCCTCCCTAAGGGAACCCGAATGCCATTGCTCAAGAACAATCTGACCGAATGTTCTGCACCAACCATGTGAAGTCCTGCCGCCGCCGTTAGGAAGGTATTGCCCGGTGGTTTTTTGCCACGTCGATAAAGACCAATCCGAGGGCAAGAGTCCGGTCCGGCGAGTGGGTGCGGAGCCTCCGACTCACTGAGGGGTCGCAGCCTCCCAGAATGTATGCGCGGTCGGCCTCGGAGGCCTGCGTCCATGCTTCGTGGCGGGAGAAGAAATGCTCGACGCGCTCCTCCAGAGGAAGGACCCGCCTCACATCCTTGCCCAGCCGAGTCATCACCGTCTCGACGTGGGCAGGATGGAAGAGAAACTCATAGACTTTACTGATCATGTGGTGACCATCGCGCAGCTCACGCATCAAAGACCGCGCGAGCGCAAGGTCGAGTCTAAGGGCAATCGCGGGTGCCCCATTCACCTTGCCGTACTGTTTCAGGCCGCCGATGTCCTGAAAGTGAAACGCCTTCCGGTAGAAGGCGGCGTGATGCGGATTGACAGCGATACAGAGATCGCTGACCGTCTGGGCAGCATAGATGACCAGCATCCGGATCAATCGCAGGAGGATTGGGACTCCGGATGACTGGTACTCAGGATCCATGGCCAGCGCTGACACCTCCGCTAGACTACCCCGCCCGTCCCGAAGCCCCCGGAGCTCATCCCTGTAGATCTCGTCCATCGGGAGACCGAGGGGAGAATCGGTGATGAGTGTCATGGTCCCCACGACGCGTCCGCCGCACCGAGCTACAAACACCCGTGTTGCCGAGAGGGCATTGTGAAGGCTCAGGCGCCAGCCGGACGGATGCGCATCCATGTAGCCGTGAGCCACGTATCGGTCGTGTTGTAGACGGAAGGCCTGCTCGAGGGTGTGACGATCGGTGGCAAGACCGAAGTCGAGTCCATCTGCGAGCGGATCGTTCTGGAACCAGGCCGCTTTGAGCTGTGAGCGGCTCGTGGTCGGTGATGAAACAGTCTCCGCACGCATGGTGTGAGGCGGCGATGCCGACATCACGTGTCCCTCCCTGGCTGGAAAGCCTGCTCTCCCGGGGCGGGACACGCCCTCTCTTCGGCAGCCGAGCTCTCAGGCCCTCCTGGGGTCCTGACCTCTGGCTCTGCACGCCGACCTCGCGACCGGGTTGCTGTTATCGGAAGAAGGCTTCTACGGTTAGCGAAAACTGTGCCAGTGGACCTGCTCGGACGACGTCGCTATGTTCCTAAAACCCAACGGAAACAATCCGCTCTTGCGTCGACGGACCAAGCTCTAAGCGTCAGATTTATGACATGCTTCATCTGGTGACACGCTCGTGACATCACTCGACAAATCGCCTGAGGATTTGCGTGACGAAAATTTCAGGCGGTTATTGCGGGGACACCAACGGCTTCCGACCTCTTCTGCACGGGCCGCACAAACCGGATCAAGACGATTCGGACGTGCTCCGTGGTGACGTCTCCAATCTGTTGTAGCCCTTTTCTGCCACGTCGAAGAGTCCGTTGGAATATTTACTGTCACTTCTCGGAGGCATTCCCCCGGGACTTCTCAGAAGCATCCCGCCCACTCTGGGCCCGGACGTGTTCTTGTTTACGGCATCAGCGTGGCCGGATCAAGTCCTTTCTGGAGCGGGCCGGCGGGATCGCGAGGGCCAGTCCTCGAGGAGGAGCAGGTCCGGCGCGAGCCAGCTCCGCAGTTCCCGCTCGAAGGAGTTATCGGCCGCGGGAACTGATGGAGCGCCGGCAGGAGGTTGGTGACGGCGACGCAGCGGACGCGGGCGCGATCGAAGCTGACGGGGATGTCCCACACGATCTGCTCGAAGGTGGCGGCCTTGAAATTGAGGTAACCATCGAACAACTATGAACCGCGACGTAAGTAGTGTGCAGGGGAGTTCACACCTGAGTGAAGTACCGGACGATAAGCGGTTGATATTTAGATATAAATAAATACCGAGGTGTGGCACACGCATTGCTCCGTTCGAGTCCCGTCCCGTTTGAGGTGAGATCGCGACGGCAGGCACGCATGGTGTTCGAAAGGAGTCACTCTAGGGGTTCCTCTGAGTGTGAAGGGATAGGGAGGATGAAAATGCGCGCATCGACTCGCTTCACGGTCTTTCTCGCCGTGTTCACCGCCGCCGTGCTCACCGGCGCCACCGTGATGGCCGCCCCGATCACGTTGCCGGTGGGCCCACTGTTCATCCAGTACACCAATGATGAACAGTTCAGTCTCAGCAATTCAATCCACAGCACCAATGCCGGAGCCCCCACGAGTGAGGGCAACTGGGGCATTCTCCAGATCTCGAACATCTTTAAAGGCACGGCCCTGACCCCGCTAGGCAGCGATATTCAGGGTGGCGGAGCTAACGTATTCACCGACGGCGGAGTCGGCGGCCATCAAATTACCGGGATCTTTTACGGGACAACCGTCAATCCGGGTGGCCTTAGCGCAACCGGTGGCAAAATTGACCTCTACTGGCAGGATGTCGGAAAGGCGAACACTGGCGCTGACCTCGCCGCAGGCTTCAATCCCGCGCTGCGTCCGAACCAGAACACTTATACGGGCTATGCTGAGCCCCTCAACCCGAATTTCATTTTTCTCGCGCAGCTCGTGTATGGTCCCGGTTGCGATAACAACCCCACTCACAACATCTGCACCGGCATTGCCCCGGGAACTGGAGACGGAACCGCGAAGAGCTACCAGAGTGTCAACTTGGCGGCGGGCGGGCTTTGGGCGAGCCAGCTCGACACCAACTTCTTCACTCTCGATGCCAACGGGCTGCCGCTGGTCCCCGCGCAAGATGTCCGGACAGACAGCAACTTCACTCAAAACGGAGCTTCAGCGTGGAATGGTGGCGGTGACATCATCGGCCTTCGCAGCAATGACCCGGTTCGGCTGGAGGCCACTCCCGAACCCGGTACGCTGAGTCTTTTCGGATTGGGCATGCTCGGAATGGGCTTTCTGCGCCGGCGCAAGCAGAAATAGTCCGCGGCTCACGGTGTATGGGTTTCGGCGCAAAGGGGGCAACTGCCCCCTTTGTCGTTTACGGAGATGCAGCGTCACCAGCCCGGTGGCCGCCCGAACACCCTCCCAAGGATGCGGCATCTGAGCCGCCCCGGGTTTCCCGGAGGCTCCGTCCCTTGAGAGAGATGGGGTCATGCGGAGGGTAGGGACCTTGACCGTGATCCACTCGGCCGCCGGGGTGTCGACCTTCCGCCGGTCTCCACAGTGCTCCCATCGCGTCTTGCTGTAGATGAGGCGCCCACAGTAGAGCTCGCGCATAGTGTCCCGCGTCCGCTGGACCGCCTTCCCCTGCTCGAACTCGGCCGCGAACTTGGTCAGCGACTGCATCACCGTGTCCGTCGCGGAGACCAGGTGACGTGACGCTCGCGGTCCTCGAGGTAGAAGAACACCCGTACGTTGGAGTCCGTGATCTGCTTGAGGGCATAGGCGGTCTGAATCTGCTCGCGCCCGAGGCGCGACTCCTCGGGACATGATGAGCACGTGAAATGTCGGGCGGGGTCTCAGGGCGTTCATCAGACGGAGGAATCCCGGCCGCTTCAGGAACTCCGCACTAGAGATCCCGTCGTCGGCATAGACATGCTCCTCCGCAACCGCCCACCCTTTCGCGGCCGCATAGGCTCGTGCGCGATCCACCCTGGCCACCAAAAGTACGAAGCACGCGATCACGATCAAAGGCAATGCGGAGGACCGCTGGGGCGCAGCCGACGGGGACCGCCCCCGAGAGCGCCCCGATCTGAACGCACTTCACTAGTTCTCCTTGGGGAATTGTGACGGCAGCGGCTTCCACTGGATGTACTCCTGGCCACCGTCCTTCTGGCGCACCGTCTCGCCCCGCCAGAGATCCCCGTCCCGGTCGACCGCGATGTACCGGCCCCCTCCATCAGGTGCGAGCTGAATGATTCGCGGCATGGTGTATCCCTTTCGCGTGGTCGGGATGCCGACCAACAGCCGCTGGACTGCCTGCACTTCCTCTCCGACTCTCGTCAGCTCGCGTTTCAGGGCGACGTTCTCTCGGGCCAGATCCAGTAGCTGGCGAATGAGGTGTCCTCCCTTGCGACCCGGGTCGGGGACCTCTTCTTGCTTCCTAAGGAGCCGGCGGAGGAATCGTCCCTCCCGTCATATACGTGGTGGACGGCTCTCCAGCATAGGCACCGACGACGGGACTCTCTTTCGAGAGTGTCCGGGCCCTCGGTTTCGTCCTGGGAGGCTTCCGCTTGGGCGGCTTCTTCTCCGCCAAGGTCTTCCGCTTGACCGTGGCCTTCCTAGTCTTCTTCGCCGTTCGCCCGAGCCGATCTATTCCGCGCTATGGACTCCTCCTTTTGTCTCGGTCTACGCCACATCCTTCTCTAGCTTCGCGATCACTTGCACGACGCCCCACAACAGAGCGCTGTAGGGTCGTCGGGTCGCGGCGAGGTTCCGCTGGAGCAGCCGGCCGTGGAAGGCGTAGGGCTGCTCCTCGAGCATTGTACGGGCCGCGAGGGCGTCGAGCAGCCCGGTCGTCCTGATCGCGCTGGATCGCCTTGAGGGCATCGCTCAGGTCGCGTCGGAGCTGCTCGCGGTCGACGACCTGACTCATCCGAGCAGCTCCGTCACCGGCACGCCGCCGAGGGCCTTCGCCAGAGTGTTCAAGGTGCTGGGGGCGGATCATAGCGTCCCGCCTCGATCTTGTTGACGTACTCGCGGCTGAGTCCGGCGCGCTGGGCCAACGCGGTTTGACTGAGTTTCTTCTTAGTTCGTAGTGTCTTGAGTGTCCTGCCCATCTGTCGTGGTGTCGGAGCCATGGTATGTGAACTATCAGTTCACGTCGAGATCTGTTGTTGTCCGACGGGAAACATCACCGCTCTCTCGGCGATCGCCGAGTTGCTGCTCACCATCGGCCGGTTGTGGCAGTGTGCCGACGACGACGGCATTGATCACAGTCAGACACTTCGGGTTGCCGCAACCGCAGCCGAGAGCGGCGCAGGCGATCACGGCCAGCGTATCGTTCAGCGCACTGTATCGGGCGAAAGTACGCTCAATCTTGCGACAGCGGGGACAGGTGTTGGCGGTCCGGAGCCAATGCACGTGTGCAAATGACCTCTTCCAAGGGCGGGTGGGCTTCTTCCGCGAAGCAAGGGACTTCCACGGCCAGATCACTCGATCACCTGATCCGCCCGCCGCAGGAGCAACGGCGGGATGGTCAGGCCGAGGGCCGTGGCGGTCTTGAGGTTGATCACCAGCTCGAACTTGGTCGGCTGCTCGACGGGAAGGTCGGCGGGCTCGGCAGCTGTCCAAGTTCGGCGACCTGCGCTCGCTGGGGGAAGAAGACGGGCGACACGAGGAGCAGGAGCGCTTCTGCGCGCTCGCGCGCTGCGGTCCGAAATGCATCGGTGAGATGGTAGGGTGGGTTGTAACGGCGGCGGGATCGTCAGGCCGCGGGCCCACGGAACAAATCGGATTCTGCCGGAGCGCAGCCAGTAGCCAGTGGTAGGCAGGATCAGGATAACTTTCACCGACAGCCGGCACGCCCGGCAAACCGCCGGAGGGGGAGCGACCACACCTCTAGCGGTTGCCCCCCTCGGGCTTTTACTACCTGCTGCGCTTGTAATTTCCCCGCCTCATGCTCAGGACGCCTCGCGCCTCAGTCTGCTTGGAGTCCAAGACCGTCTTCAACGTGTTGATTGCCTGCTGGAGTTCGACCTCCGACCAGGCCGAGAGCGCTTCCGTCGCCTGTTCGATTGAACACGTACACAATTTCACCGTAATCCTGCCGCACCGAATGCAGGGCATGATCCCCTCTCCTTTACTACCCGAGATTGAAGTTCAAAAGCAACTCAACAGCAACCGGCATGCCACGAAATTAGGCTAGATATTTCGCACTCTTGGCTGGAGGCCTCAGAGGAGTAGCTGGCGGCTCAGAACCTTTGACCGAGTGATGATGCGGCCTTTCTACCCGGTACCGCAACAAGAACTTGAGTCCGATGTTGCCGCAGCCCGCGGCGACCGACCTTAGACTGGCACGACACTCTTGCTTGCTCGGCTAACCAATCGCACACCATGGCCCAGGTCTCTAGCTCGCGCTTCTGCCACGCACGCACGGCGTTGGCCGGCACTACGAGATGCGGTAAGTCGTCCCGCAGCACGACCTCAACAAATCGTCTCAGGTCCGTCTTAGATCCGCGCAACTGAGCAAGCAATTCGTCGGTAGTCATTTAGAAACTACCGACGCCGGGACGGCTTCGATGGGACTGTCGCATGACGTGCACGATCATCGGAACGACCGCCCGCACGGGCAACACGTGAATCCAGCCGACCTTTTGTGGCCGTTACTTTGGGCATCTTCCCGGTGCTCTGCTAGACTCTTGGGACCATGCACGACTGGTGGTCCCCCCTCATCGGGATGATCATCGGGTTCCTGTTTGCTTGGGGCGTCTTCGAGCTGACGGAGCACCGTCGCCGGACGCGGGTCCAAGCCGCCGTGCGTCGTACCCTGGTAGCCGAGCTAGGGCAGGCTGAATTGGTTCTGAGCGCGATCGTCTTCAATCTTTCCATCGGGACCGACCACGTTGCCGACGCGGTCCACGAGCTTCGATGGATCCTCCAGCTCGGGACCGAGCGCATTCTGCGCGCGGGAGTCCTCGATCTGACAACTGAGGAAATTGAGGCTCTGCGGCATCTGCAGGGGCAGTCGGATCAGGGTACGGCGGAAATCCTCCGGACTCTCTCGCCGCGGCAGCTGGCTCGACCGCTTGTCGAGTTGCGGGTGCCCGTCCTGGACTCCGTGCTTGCCAATCCGCCAGCTGGGTTGGGACGCATCGAAGAGCAAGCGCTCAGGGACCTTCGCTGGCAGGTACATGTGCTGGCGGACGAGGCGCGGGCCGCCGAGGAGTGGCTCCGGCTCACCTGCATGACGACCGATCGTTCCGACAATCACGCTCGCGTGGTCGCCAACCTCGACGGAATACGAGAGACGTACCGTCGGCACGCCATCGTAGCCGTCCGGATGACCCGCGACGCCTTGGGCGAGTGGCCTTGGACTTACGCCACCGGCACTTGAAGCACATGCACTTTACGCTGATCGTCGTGAACCTGAGACCTTGGGTAATGAGGGGCTGGTTCCGGTTCTCAGCCAGGACCGCCGTGACTTCGAGATCCTTGTAGGGAGAGCCGAAGAGGTAGCTCAGCGCCTTGTACTGGCGGCGGTGCGCGGTCCTCTCAAACCGCTCGCTGCGGGCGCGACCCTTCGTCGTCCGGTTGTAGACAATGGCCCGCCGCGCCCCGCGATCAGAGCGGTTGTAGCGCGCGGAGCGGGCGCGGCCCTTCGCGGACGCCTCATACCGCGCTGCCGTCGCGCGGCCTTTGGGGCTCGCCGCGTAGCGCGCCTTACTTGCTGCTCGCCGCCTCTCTACGGGTGGGGCCACGGCCAGGGCTTTCAGCGCGGTCTTCACAGTCGATCCCCCTCGGGGTGCCCGGCGGGCGCGGTGCTGGTGGCCAGGTGGCGACGCAAAGTCTCTGTCGCCAGCCCAAGGGTCTTGGCCGTCGAGCGCAATGATTGCCCCGCAGCCAGCAGGGCCTTGGCGCGCGAGAGGTCCACCTGCACGCAGGGCGGCCCGAGACGAACCCCGTTGGCCCGGGCGCGCGCGAGGCCGGCCTTGACACGCGACACGATCAGTGCCCGCTCGAACTCTGCGAACACGCCGCACATCTGGAACATGGCCCTGCCGGCCGCCGTCTGGGTATCGAGCCCTTGCTGGTGCAGGTACAGATCCACGCGCTTCGCCTGTAGCTCGCCGAGGAAGCCCAAGAGGTTCTGAAGCGAGCGGCCGAGGCGATCCACGGACCAAGCAGCCACCAGGTCGAACTCCTTCCGCATGATGCCCTGCCGGAGCCGGTCAAACTCTGGGCGGCGGTCCTTGGCCCCGCTCACGCTTTCGTCGGAGAAAATCCCGACTACCTCCCAACCATGGCGCTGGGCGACGGCTTCAAGCTCGCGGCGCTGATTGGCTACGTCTTGGCTGTCGGTCGAAACTCGAAGGTACAGGGCGGCCCTCATCACGACACCGCCTCCCTGGGCCCGCCACATGGCTGCGTCCCGAGGTGACTGGCCTCGATCACCGGCCAGCACACCAGGCAGAGCGTCAGGAGCACGGTGACGACCTTCGCGGCCGCTTTGGCGGGCTTCTCCTTCTCGGTGAAGTAGCGCGCCCAGAAGGCTTCGATGCCGGCCTTTGCGGCGCCCCAGCGCTCGGGGTCGCGCTCGGGATCGTGGTAGGAGCAGGGCGGCATCCCCTCGACGCAGGTGCAGATCTCGAGCTTATCCATGGTGAACCCCCTTGGGCGGTTTGGTCGGGCGTTTGGTCGGTTTACAATCGCAAGCCCACCCGTGCCGCGGCTAGATCGGGACCCAGCATTAACGCTATCTGGCCTCCCATAGCCGCTATGGTCCTGCTGAGTGGGGGTAGGATGGCCCTCTACTCGTGTGTCACACTCTCTGGGGCAACATGACGATGAACCCGATGTCGGCCCTCACCGGCGCCACCTGCGACCGGCTGCTCGACGACCCGCTGCTCGATCGATTCACCCTCGCGATCATGGCGGAGGCCGCCGCGCTCGGCGA
>Ga0210384_10005208_pt1 | contig 14268 bp, 9 predicted proteins | sample IncBWH2MmetaG_FD_160574 | JGI IMG/M metagenome (GOLD analysis project Ga0210384, IMG submission 160574) | Forest soil microbial communities from Barre Woods Harvard Forest LTER site, Petersham, Massachusetts, United States - Inc-BW-H-2-M | ecosystem: Environmental > Terrestrial > Soil >...
GTTTCGTCGATGTACCAGACCGGCGGATCGACCAGCATCATCATCAGCATGCCGCCCGGAAAGACATCGTTGGTCGTGATCTCGCGCTCGTTATGCGAGTGCCACATGAAGGCGATGCCCGATTCCAGTGGCGGGTTCTGCAGCGCGCCGCCGGGCGGCAGCGGTGTGGGTCCGCGACTGCGATTCACCGCATCGGGACCGAGGTAAGGTGTGCCGTTGAACCACAGGCCGTTGGTGGCCACGAGCGGATCGGGTAACGTCGCCGCACCTCCGACTCCGACCTGACCGGCCGGTTTGGCCTCGAGCGGGTGCTCGTGATCCGCGCACCACTCACCGTAGTTCAGTGATGCCGCGGTCCCGTTCAGCAGGGCGTACGGAGCGGCCTTGCTGAAAACTGGTGGAACCGCGCCGGTCGCGTGCGTGAAGTAGCCGTTCGCGTCCGGTTTGCACTCCGGTTCGCAGGCCGCCGACGTTCCCAGCATCTGGGACGCGGCCGTGCAGGCTGGGCGAGTGCTGCCGTCGTTCAACTTCGGCGTGTGGCCGTAGATGTCCCAGCTCAGACCCTTGCCTGACCAGTAAAAGATGCCGTCAAACGCCTGGCCCGGCCAGGTGTCGGTGTTGAACATCATCAGGCCCGCCAGCTTGGTCTGATCGGTCTGGCTGAGCATCAGGTTGCCGTCGCGCGCCAGGATGCGCACGTGGTTGGCATGCTCGTGGAACGGATGTTCCCAGCGCCCCTGCCCGATCGTGCGGATCAGCACCTGATCCAGCGGATGCATGTGCGGGTTGCCGTTGTAGGGCTGCGCCGGGTAGTTGGGTGCGTAGTCCGCATCCATGTCATCCGGCATCGAGCGCCCGTTGATCACGTAATAGCGCGGGTGGTACGGCTCGGTCACCACCGACAGGCACCCCCGCGGCGTTGTGCAGATCGGGGTCGCCTTCACCTGCGCTTCGGCCTGCGCGTGGATGACCGGGTCGATCTCGCCCCACTGCCACAGGTACTCGATGTCGTAACAGGTCGCCGGATGGTCATAGGCGGCGGAGGAATTGCGGTACTCCAGACCACCCTGGAGGCGACCGCCCAGGGGCACGCAGGGTGAGGCGGCAGTGCTGCCGGGTGCGACCCCGGGGTGCAAGGGCAATACCACCAGCGCGCCGTACAGGCCCATCTCGACCTGCAGATCCGGCTGCGTTCCGCTGTAGTAGGCGTGGGTGCCGGCCTTACCGGTCGTGTTGAGCGTATAGGTCACCGTGGTTCCGGTAGCTGCCTCCATCGCGAGCACCCCCTGGGTGCCGCCGCTGGAGGTCATCGAACCGGGCGCGGTGGTCGTCGCACTCGGGGTAAACCCCGTGAAGACGATCGAGGTGCTGCCGGCGGCGGGCGGCAGGTTGTTGGTGAGCGTCACGGTGACCGTCTGACCCTCGGTGACGATCAGGGTTGGACCCGGGAGCTGCATGGCGGGACAAAACTGAATGACGCCGGCGGCTGCGAACGAGGCCGGCGCAAACGTCGGTGTGTAGGTGCTCGCACAGCCGTAGCCCCACGAGTAGATCTGCACGCCGTCGGGCTGCGAGCTCAATCCCTGGTTCGCCTGCAGGGCGAAGGAGGTGCCGGTGATGCCGGGCACCGCCGCGTAGCTCGTGCCCGCCGTCAAGGCGAACGCCACCAGGGCGGTCACACGGACCCATGAGCCTCGTGCCGGTGCGCCGCAGTTATTCTTAATGGAGTAGCTCATCGTAGCGGTCCCCCTAGGGCGTAACGACCACTTCGGTCATCAGGCCACCGAAGTTCTCAGCGTCGTTCGAAAGATGGTCAAGGTTGGGCGTGTAGAGGAAATACGTACCGACCGGCACGGGCGTCGTGCACTTGTAGTTCGTCGATGCCGGCCCTCTGACCGCGCAGGCATCCAGCAGCGCGTCCATCGATTCGCCGCCGCCGATCGTGATCGAGTTGGTGTAGTAGTCCATGTTGTTGCCCGCCTGGTCACGCAGCATCTTGGCGTTCCAGCCGATCACATGAAGTGGGATGCTGAGCGAGCCGAGCGTGTGATATTCCGACACCGACAGATTCACGATGCGCAGCGCCGCGATCTGCGGTCCACCATCCGGCGCACCGCTCTGGCTCAGAGTGACCAACGTCGAGATCGGCTGCTCCGGGCGGCTCTGGCCATCGGACCCCTGGGTCGTAATCGAGTTGGTGCCATACCCACCCGCCGCACCGACATCGGGGTTCGCGGTGCCGTCCGGCAATCCGCCGGTCCAACCCACCGCCGGGTTCACCGAACTCGTCGCCACGGCCACCGTGTCCGGATAGCTGCGACCGTTCAGGAGGAAGTACTTGTCCTTCATGTCAGCGAAGCCTTCGGGGTTGAAGGTCATGCCGACGAAGTGGAAGTTCGGGTCAAAGCCGTGCATCTGGATCGGCACGTCGACCTCGTAGCGCGTGGAACCATCGCCGTCGTTGTAGACGTACTTGTAGCCGGCGGCGTGCGCGACACCGGTGTTCGCCGCGGGTGAGGGGATCGAGCAGAGGATGTCGGCGCTGGAGGTCGTCGAGCCGTTATACAGCTCGCTCTCGCCGTTGGAATTGCACGCCGTGCGCAGGTCGCTCTGCTGGCTAAGTCCAGTCGCCGTTCCAAACGCTCCGTGGGAAAGCTGCGTCCCGCTGCCGGTCATCGCGTAGTACAGGTTCGTTCCGACCGGCACGCGGTTCTGCCGCGGCCGCACGTACAACTGCCCCACCATTCCCATCTGCAGGTGCTCGGGCGGGGTGATGTGGCAGTGCCAGAAGTAAGTTCCGGCATCCGGCGCCAGGTAGTAGTACGTGAAGCTCGCGCCGATGTTGATCGCGAGCGAGGCATCCGGCACGCCGTCGTAGAACGAGGAGGCGTTCGGGTAGCCGTGGAAGTGGACGGTGTGCTGCTCGAACAGGTCCGGCCGCATGATCATCCCGACGTTGGTCAGCGTCAGGAAGAACTCATCGTCCTCATCGAAGGCAATCTCGGGAGCGGGGATGTTGCCGTTCATCACTCCGGTGTTCATGATCGCCGCGGGGTCAGTTCCGGAGACTTGGCTCGGCGGCGAGGTCGGCGTGAACGTCACGGACGGCGCGTTCAGGTAGCCATTGCCCGGATTGCTGATGCCCACCTCGATCACAGAACCGTTGCCCAGGGTCGCGATCCCGGTCGCCTGGACGTGGACGCAGGTCGCGGAAATCGGCGTGCAATCCGGGGGCCCGAAGGTCACGAGCGGCGGCGAGGCGTAACCGGCGCCGGGCGTCGCGTTCGGAAAGTTGGCAATGTCGCTCACTATGACCGCCAGGACCCCGGTCGGCGTGGCGGAGGTCAGCCCGTTGCCCACGAGGATCGCCTGCCCGGCCGCCGGCCGGTACCCGGCGGGCGGCAGATAGCCGACGGCTCCGTTCAGACCGCAGGTCGACAGGTTGGTGTTGGGAGCCAGCGGATTGGGCTGACCCGGTGCATAAGGAATCGGCTGCCCGTTATTGTAAGTGGTAATGGCGCCGCTCGGATCGCAATACGGCTGGTCGAATTCGTCGGTGTAGTCGGTTCCGGCCTGGCCATTCTTGATCTTGTCAAGACCGCTCAGAGGACCGAAGGAGAACATGAAGGTCTGGTTGCCGTCGGCCTCGGTCATGTAGCCGTCGCCGCCGGAGATCTGCTGACACTTGACGGTGCCGCCGTTGTTGACGTACGTGAGCGGCACGCCGTTTGTCAGGGCGGTTGGCGGTTGGTACAGCTGCGGGCCGGTGTAGGCGGGCTCGCCCTGTACGCTGGTTGCCGCTGCCGGGTGCCATAGCGTGCTGTTTGGGCACTGCACCATGAAGTTCTGAGCGCCGGCCGGCAACGCGAAAAGCGCCAAGATCAGCGCGAACGCGCACGTGCCATAGAGCTGCCAGCTGACCCTGCTCGCCTTGCTCCCCCGCTCCCCGCATAGCTGCGTCCGGGCGTTGTTTATTGATCGATTCTTTCCACCGCTCATGGTTTGCCTCCCCTCTCTAGAGCCCGCCGCGAGCCCCGATGGACGCTGGGCCAACAGCTGCATCCCGGCGCTGCCGCGAACCCAACCTCACGTTGTTGTCTGAAGAGTGCCAGTCCTAATTCTTGTTATAGCGTAGCCTTCTGCTCGATTTATATAAGCAGAACGCTTGCTTCTATGGGAGGTAATCTGAGTAGTCGCCTGGAAGTCAGCTCGGCCAGGGGGTGTGCGAGTCTTCGCCTAACATTGTGTAACCCTGTCGGGCAGTACGGAATTTCTCGAGGCACTAAGTCTCGTCGTGCGTTGCGGCTGACCTTGACCAGTTGGCTCATACGAACGGCGGGACGCTCGTAGGCGATGAGGTTGTCGGGGACTCTCGCCCAGATGGCCGAGAAAGACGTTTCAAAAAAAAGCCGCGGCCTACTGCGCGAAAGAGTCGGCTTGAGATCCTCTTCCGTGGGCGAAACATCGGGGGATTTGGCCCCTGAGGTGGTTGTGCGAGGCGCTGGATGTCTCGCGAGGCGGTTACTACGGCTGGCTCAAGCGACCGCCGAGCGCACGTGCATGCCGAGACGATGAGCTGTTGGGCGCGAACCGGCGCAGTTTTACCGACAGTGACCAGATCTATGATGCTCGGCGCGGGGAGGCTAGTAGGCGATGAGGTTGTCGAGCGCGATTCTCACTGCGACATTGAGACGCTATCGCTGGCCCTGTGCAGATGAGTTGCCGCTCCGGGCCCCGCGCGGTACCTCATCACTCCTTGACAGTGAGCGATACGTTGTTGTCTGGCTTGAGTCTGGATCAGCCGCAAGCAAAGCGGCGCGCTTCCGCGCGCTTCGGACGCGCGCTTCGTGCGCCCTCCCCATGGCGTTGGCAGGCTGGTAGGCTTGTAGAAGCGATCGACGCGTCGCTGGTTTGTGACCGCGCAGGCGCCATAACGTCCGGCTCAAGCAACGCTGCACGCACTCGGGAGAAACGTCGAGCTCCAACGCGAGGTCGGCTAGCGTTCTCTCCTCGCAGCCGATGCCGAAGTGGCTTTCGATAATCCGCCGATCGCGCGCCGTGAGCCTGAGCCCGTCCAACGCCCGACGAATCACCTCGATCTTGGTCTGGTCGTCAGCATCCTCCAGCAGTTGCTCCCCGGGGTTCTCCAGCAGCGGGCGTTCAACTCTGCTGGATAGCTTCAGCAACTCGGCTTCGGTGATAAAGCACTCCCCCTGGTTGTCGCGTAGCGCTAGCGTTCGTTGCGTCTCGCTGAACAGCTCCTCGCAGGTACATCCAAGCACATCCGCCAGGGCGGCAGCCGAGCGGCGCCAACTTCCAGTCTGCGTGAGCGGCGGGACCTTCAGGTTAAGCAACGCGCCGATCTCTTGCGCGTGTAACCCGGATTTGCGGCAAAGATCGTTGACGCTGCTGAACCCGCACTCGGCCATCCTGCGCCTGATGCGTCCGTTGCGGACCTTGATTGATACCGAGTAGTCGCTCATATCGTTATGCACCAGAACGGCCCTTGATCGACGAAGTGTCTTTGGCACAATTCTCGGCGCTTCAGCCGATCGCCAATTCAGAAGCAAGTGTATAGCTTGATTCTGTCGGGCGTTATGCTTGATCTTATAGCGGGCTCAATGCTTATAGCTGATAAGGCGAAATACCCACCCATTGGGTATTAGACCTGTTTACATAAGAGATCACCCGAGCGCATGCCAGCGTGTATCCGGAAGCGCCGTCCCTAAAGAGCACATCCGGCCCTCGAGATTCGTCGGATACCCGCCCTACAGTGTTTCACCCATCCGAAACCGGGCGTATTTCTCAATATAGACTGGCCCGTAGGGGCGATAATCTGACTACCTAGCCCGGAATTCGCCGAGGACACCCTGGGAGCGCCAGTTTGATCAACATCATCATCGTTGATAACCACATCCTCGTTCGCAAAGGCATTCGGGCACTGCTTGTCAGCCAGCCGGATCTGAATGTGGTTGCGGAAGCGGGGACTTTTGAGGAAGCGCTCGAGCAGCTGCAGCTGCATCGCGTGGACGTGGTGATTTTCGATATCGCCATGCCGGTCGCAGCGCCGGGACGCGACAGCCTCGAGCTGATCGCGCACGTGCGCACGGCCCAGCCGCACGCCCGCACGGTCGTGTTGACCATGCACACGGAGAACGAATACGCGGCGCGAGCTCTCAAAGCCGGTGCGCACGGCTACGTGACGAAGGACGTCACCCCTGAACTCCTGATCAACGCCATCCGACGAGTCGTCAATGGCGGGCTCTTTCTAAGCCCGAATGTCGCGGAGAGCCTCGCGCTGCGCGTGGCGCTTCAGGACGACATCGCGCCCCTGCACAAACGACTGTCAAGGCGCGAGCTGGCGGTTTTCGGGATGATCGCCGACGGTAAGACGATTAACGATATTGCACGGCGCTTGACCCTCAGTGCCAAGACAGTCAGCGCTCACAAGCTCAACGTGCTTCGTAAGCTCAACATGCGCACTGTAGCCGAGCTGGTGCGCTATGCGATCGAGCATCAGATCAACTTCTCATGAGCCGCCTCCGTCTAAAATTTGAAGTTCCCCGACGGCCCGACAGCGGAGACCACAATGGTTAAGTCCCGTTTGCCGCTGCCTCGGGGAGTGACCGCCGGCATCGCCGTGCTCTTCGTCGGACTCGCCATAGGCACCGGCATCGATGTCGCACGCGACTTCCATCGCCAGCGCGACGCAGGGCAGGTCGAGTCCCAGAAGCGACAGCTCGCGCTTCTCGGACAGGTCGAACTAGGGCACGCGGTGCAGGATTTCAAGGATTGCCTCCTGCGTGGCGATACCTCTTACTGCGAAGACTTTGATCCACACATCCAGGCCGTCGACCGCACCGTGGCTCTGTATGGCGCACAGGGCACCCAGCAGCCGCATGAGAGGCAGGTGCTTGGAGACCTCCGGCAAGCGCTCTCTGTTTACCGGTCAGCCCTCTACGAGGTGCGCGACATGCAGAGCAGGCACGCCACCATCCAGGAAATCGACAGCGTAGTTAAAGGCGAAGATCGTCCGGTTGCGGCGGGACTGAGCAAGCTCGCAGCGCTCTCCTCAAGCAGACAGACCGGATGGCATGTACCGCTCGGCCAGGCCTTGTGCCTGATGGTTTATACGACGCTGGCAGCGTTGTTGCTGTATCTGACTTTCCCCTCCATACGCCTTGGCAGGCCTTCGCAAGAATCCGCGCAATCGTTGCGACAACTGTCAAACCGAATGATGGAGTGGGATGAGGACAAGAAAGCGAAAGCCTTTGTACGCCTGCACGATGGCGTTTGTCAGTCGCTCACCGGCATCATGTATTTCCTGAAGAGTGCACAGCACGTCGCAGCGGGCGGTCCCAATCTGTTGTCTGAGCGCATCCCGGAACCGGTCATTCCTTCGCTGCAGGCGGTCATCCAAGATGCTCGCGCGGTTGCGCTGCAGTTGCGGCCACCGAGGATGCAGGAAGCCGGCCTGCTCGCCACGCTGCACTCGTTGTGGGTCGATTCCAGAGCACTTAACCCTGCCCTGGTGATCAAGCCGCGCGCCCTGCTCGAAGAGACGGACATTCCCGAAGGCCTGAAGCCCGTCATCCTTCGCATTGCCCAGATGACACTGGAGTTCGCTGAGCAAAATCCCTTGGGATGCCGGGTAGCTTGGGAACTCGAGCATAGCGGCCAAACGCTGCGCCTAGCGATCGATATGACTGTGGACGCCCGCCCATCCCCACAGTCGCCACAGCAGCCGAGTCCTGCGGCAACGGCGTTCGATCTTTTGGATGCGATTCGAGCTCGGGTGGTGCTCTCAGGCGGAAGCTCGGACTATGTCCGCAATGTCGCCGCGCGCAGGACAATCGTCTCCACCTGGCAGGGCTGATTTTCGCACGCTTGCACACCTACCTGGTGGGCAATTCCTTCTGGACTCGCGGTCTTGACGTAGTGCGCTCCAACAGTCTTTCGGTCAACCACTCCTTCTCCGTGCACGGCGGCGGCATTCGATCGACGAATCGCCGGACGGCCAGGGCGAGCTCCACGTTGCCCTGATTGACGAGACTGTCGGCAACCTCGCTCCAGCCGCGCACGACCTCACGTCGGGTTGCGAGCAAGCGATTCTTGCTCGGCTCCGGTTTGACCGCCCCGCTCGCGAGCTCACGTGCCACAAGGTCCGCTCTTCGTCGGTAATGTGTCGAAGCGCCGCGCAACGCCGCGCGATGGATTCCGTCGGTCTTCCGCGGTTTGGTCTCACCCCGAACTGCCCGCTCCGTCGCATTCGCCGCCACGCCCTGGTCCCGCAAGTGCCGCGCGAACTCCCTCCTCCAGTCGCGCAGCGTCGCCCGTTGGATGTTGAGACGCTTACCGTCGTCGCCCATCGCCTTGACGACCATGTGCACGTGCGGATGCGGCTCATCGGTGTGGAGCACCATGGCGTAGCGATGCTTGAGCCCAAATTCCTCCCGGGCAAAGTTCTTCACCGCCGCCAGCACTTTCTGGGGCGGTGTCCCCGCCGGCATCGAGAACATGAGCTTCTGAACCAGCTTCAGGTCTTTGCGCATCTCACGCGGCTTAAGGTCCGCCGTGCGGCGCTCCTCGTCCAGATCCAAGTCCCAGTCGTCGATCAGAACCTTCTCAACCCCCTTGCCCTTAAGGCGCTCACCGTCATCGGTCTCGATCTCCACCTCTCCGTCTCGATCCAGATAGTTGAGATGGCGCGCAACGGCGCCGAGGTCGTGCCCTCCCCGGTTCAGAACTTTGACCATGACCTCAGGGGTTCGGTGGACGGTGCGGGCGATGACTTGGATCTCGGCCGGCGACAGCCGATCGCGCCGCCCAGGTCCCTGCCGGGCGTAGCTCCCGATGTCCAGCCACCCTCTGCCGCCTCCGACGTCAATGAGATGTTCCGGCATGACCCCGTCTCCATGAACGCTCGTTGGCGCTCAGCAACGCCCTGAAATGATCCCGCAGGCCTTCTGCGACCTTCAGCATGGCGCCGACCTCGGCCCGCCCGGGCAAGGCAGGTCTGCCATCATGGTTGGCGACCCTTGCGATCTGGTTGAGGTTGCGGCCAATCGCCGTGAGCTCCACCACAGACTGCTTCAGGGCCAGATACTCCGTCTTCGGCAAAGGCGCGACGTCCCGCAAGTGTGCGCGGACCAGGAGCGAGATGTAGGTGGCCGACGGGAGCCCCCGGGCGCTTGATCTCTCCTTGAGTAGCCTCCAATCCTCCGCGGCCAGTCGCACGTAGAGCCGCGTCTCGCGGCTCACTTTGTGCGGCGCCGCCGCTGCCGGCACGTCCGCGAGCGCGGCGGCCCGAAGCACAACCGCAAGGAGCTGCTTGATGAGTCTCGACTCGGTGATCCCCCGGCGTTCGGCCAGCGCGCGCACAAAGGACTTCATCTCCGAGGGCACGCGACACTGGATGAATGCGCCCGCAGTCATGAGTGTGATTGTGTGACGGCAGCGGCCAGCGGCCAATCCTGCAATTGGGTCCAAAAAGCGCCAGAACTCGACAAAGTCACACCCGCAGCCGGGCCCTGCTTGGAACCCATGCTCGGCACGCCCCTAAGGAGTGCCTCACCTGATTTTTCAGCCACCAATGTTCAGTTTAGGCAGGATTTGGACCCAATTACGCCGGTGACATTCGTACGGGGGCGTCTGATGATTACTGCCAGTAGACGACACGAAGCAACGCAAGGTCCGCCCAGGAACCGCTATCATGAAACTTCTTCGGATGCGGCAAGTGATGCAAGCGACCGGCTTATCGCGCATGACCATCTACCGCCTGGAACTAGCCGGCAAATTCCCCAGCCGCCGCCGCCTTGCCGAAAACTCCGTCGCGTGGCTGGAGAACGACGTTGCCCAATGGATCGACTCGCGGCCAGTTGCACACTTGCGTGGCACGCCGCAAATAGCAGCACCCCCAAGATCGAGCGGAGACGCACAGCGCCGCACACCGTGATGTGCGGGATACGTTTAGTAGACCCCTCGCGCACGCAGCCTCGTCCGTTTTTCACTCAACGAGTTAGCCCCGCCGCGAGGCTGCACCCGGGGAAGCCGTCGATCGACAAGAAGAACGCGGGTTTCCGGCCCAAGTCGTGCCTTTACACCGTGTCCCTCGCGCTTTCGCCGGCGCAAGACAACGTCCGCAATATGACCCCAAGCAGCCGTTCGCCAGCCCCGAGAGCGGACATTCGAATTCGGATAAGCTGACGTTCGCGGGCGAGGTCGGCGGCACCCCCTAGAAGGTCCCCGAGCCACGGCCGAGGGAGCGACGCCTCGATGACCGAGCCGGCTAGAGCCGTATTCCTGAGCTATGCCTCGCAGGATGCCGAGGCGGCGCGACGTATCGCCGACACACTGCGAGCCGCCGGCATCGAAGTCTGGTTCGATCAGAGCGAACTTCGGGGCGGCGATGTTTGGGACCAAAAGATTCGCCACCAGATACGGGACTGCGCGCTCTTCCTCCCGATCATCTCGTCCCATACACAGGAGAGGACGGAGGGATACTTCAGGCTTGAGTGGAGGCTCGCGGATCAGCGCACTCACCTAATGGGGCGCACCCGACCGTTCATCGTGCCGGTCTGCGTCGACGACACGCCCGAGACGGACGCGGATGTGCCGGACGCGTTCTCCGCCGCGCAATGGACTCGCTTGCACAACGGGGACGCGCGACCGGCCTTCGTCGAGCGCGTCTTGCGGCTGCTGTCGCCCGAAGCGGCTCATGCACCGGGAGAGGTCAGGTCGCCAGCCGCCGCCGCAGTGCCACCTACTGGGGCTGCGCCCCGACTGCCTGCGCCGAGTCCTGCCGCGCCGCGACCGACGCAGCGTGTCCTGCTGCTGATCGCGGCAGTCGCGGGCGTCGGCGTCGGCTACTTTGCGGTGGACAAGTTGTGGCTATCGAAGCGGTCTGCAGGAGATGCGCAGACCTCGTCATCGACTATTCAGGCCGGCACGCCCCCACAGGGTGCCATTCCGGAGAAGTCCGTCGCGGTACTGCCGTTTATCGACATGAGCGAGAAGAAGGACCAGGAGTACTTCTCGGACGGATTGAGCGAGGAACTCATTGACCTCCTGGCGCAGGTCCAGGACCTGCGGGTGCCGGCCCGCACCTCGTCGTTCGCCTTCAAGGGCAAGGCGGACGATGTCCCGAGCATTGCTCAGAAACTGCGCGTCTCCCACGTCCTCGAAGGGAGCGTGCGGAAAGCTGGCAACACGCTCCGGGTGACCGTGCAGCTGATCCGCGCCGACAACGGCTATCACCTTTGGTCGAGGACCTACGACCGGGACATCAAGGACATCTTCAAGGTCCAGGACGAGATCGCCGCCGCCGTGGTCGAGGTGCTGAAGGCCAAGCTCGCGCCGGCGCAGGCCGTCGCCGCCTACCGCAGCTCAAACACCGAGGCCTACAACCAGTATCTGCTCGGCAAACGGTTTCACAGTCGAGGAAACGTCGACGGCTGGCGGCGGGCGATCGACGCCTTCCACAAAGCGATCGCACTCGATCCCGACTACGCCGCGGCCTATGCCAGTCTGGCTCTCTCGGAGTACGCCCTCGCAGATTCGACCGGCGATGCAGCAGGCCAAAGGCAAGCGATGGCCGACGCCGAGAGGGCCGTTATCCTCGCACCGCAGGAGGCCGACGGCTATGCGTCGCGCGGAGTTCTCCGGATGAACGTCAGCTGGGACTGGAACGGTGCTGAAGCGGACTTGGAGAAGGCGCTGGCGCTCGATCCCGCGTCCGACAAAGTTCAGGGAAACTACGCTACTTTGTTGGAAAGGCTCGGCCGGTTGCCAGAGGCCATTGCGGTAGGGAGAAGGGCGACCGAGATCGATCCATTGTCCGCTATCGCTTGGTCGAATCTTGGTCAATACCTGACGTTCCACAGAGACTACCCCGCCGCACACGAGGCCTTGCGCCGGTGCCTCGAGATCAATCCGGAATCGAGCTTCGGCAGGCATCACGTGGCCATCCTGCGGCTGCTCGAAGGCAACGCGGCCGAGGCACTCGCGACGGCGCGCAAGATCGGCATCGAGGCTTTTAGGCTGACCGACGTCGCCATGGCCGAGCACAGCCTCGGTCACGCGAAGGAGTCCCAGCAGGCCCTCGACGAGTTGATCGCCAAGCATGCTCCGGATGGCGCCTATCAGGTCGCCGAGACACTTGCGTGGCGCGGCGAGAAGGACAAGGCGTTCGAGTGGCTCGAGCGCGCCTACCAACAGCGCGATGGCGGCCTGTCAGAGGTCAAAGTCGACCTGCTGCTCGATCGCCTGCACGGCGATCCGCGCTTCAAGGCAGTACTCAAGAAGATGAACCTGCCGGAGTAGCGCGTTCACATAAGGTGGCAGTATCCGACGACGCGAATCGCGAGCGTCTGCTCTCGGAAAAACCGTGGGCCAAAGGCGAAAGGACGGTTGTGGGCCGAAAGCGGAAGTCACAGCGCTAAGCGTGACGGCGAAATGGCATTACATCAGCGCCCTGCCGCAAGCCGTCAAGGTAATCGGCCCAGGATTGCATCATCGTCCGACGCTCCTCGAGCCGCTGAGCCCGGTTGTACGCCGCCCGCACCTCGTTGCGCTCCTGATGGGCAAGCTGCAGCTCGATGACATCCGGCGGATATCCCGTCTCATTGAGCAGCGTCGACGCCATCGCGCGGAATCCGTGCCAGCTCATCTGATCGCCCGTGTATCCCATCCGGCGCAGGGCGGCCGTGATGGCGTTGTCGCTCAGCGGCCGCTCGGCGCTCCGCGGCGACGGGAACACATAGCGCCCTCTTCCCGTGAGTGGCTGGATGTCGCGGAGAAGGCCCACAGCCTGGCGTGCCAGGGGCACGAGGTGCTGCTGGCGCAGCTTCATGCGGTGCGCCGCGATCCGCCATTCAGCCCCGTCCAGATCGATCTCGGCCCACTCTGCAGCGCGCAGCTCGCCGGGGCGAACGAAGACTAGCGGAGCGAACTTCAACGCAGCCTCGACCACGGGGTGCCCACGGTAGCCATGCAAAGCCCGGAGGAGCTGCGCCACCGCGCGCGGGTCCGTAATCGCTGCGCGATTCGTCACGACCACCGGAGCCAGGGCGCCCCGAAGATCGGCAGTGGGGTCGCGCTCCGCGCGCCCGGTCGTGATCGCGTAGCGCACCACCTGTCCCACGCGCTGCTTGGCTCGGTGTGCCGTTTCGTGCTTGCCCCGGCGCTCAAGCCTCCGGAACACGCCGAGGAGCTCGGGCGCCGTCAATGCTGAGATGGGACGCGAGCCGATGTAGGGAAAGAGCAGATCCTCGAACGTCCACACTGCCTTCTTCATCGTCTTCGGCGCGAACGGCTGCTTCCCGAGCCACTCCCGCGCGATCGACTCGAACGTATTGGCGCTGCTCGCGCGCGCGGCCCGCCGTTCCGCGGCTGGGTCCCTCCCGCCCTCGAGCGCGGTGTGCATTCCGGCGCGTTTGGCGCGTGCGGCCTTGAGTGAGGTCGCGGGATACGTGCCCAAGCTCACCATCGATTCGCGGCCTCCGAGCGTGTACCGAAGCCTCCACTGCTTCGCGCCTGCAGGAGTGACGAGAAGGTAGAGCCCGCCTCCGTCCCGAAGCTTGTAAGGCCGGGCCTTGGGTGTGGCGCTTCGAAGACGCGCCTCGGTCAGAAAATCGGTGGCGGCCAATGCGTACCCGTCGGGGTTCTCCGTACCCGTCATTGTACCCGTCTTGGTTTCCGGACCCGTCGTTTTTGGCCGTTACGCCCTGAGCGTTCCTGAGCAGCGGATTTCTCACGAAATGCCTGGCTTTGCAGGACTTCGTGAGACTCAGTGAGTCCGGGTGATACGCGGTGAGATGGGGTGGTGGCGCCCCCGGCCGGAGTTGAACCGACGACCTACCGCTTAGGAGGCGGTCGCTCTATCCACTGAGCTACGGGGGCGCAGTGCATGCGAAGTGTACCGGCGTGCCGCCCGCACCCACCATCCCCTCGCGCGGGCGGAAGCGTACTATGCAGACGAGCACTGAAGCCCGGCCCGAGCGCGTCGCGCTCTCATGGCAGGAGACGTCCATGACCACGTCCGTCAGCGTAGGGAAACCTGCGAGCCTGCCGCTCGAAATCAGGCGCGTGCCCATGCGGCAATCTCTCCAGTGGCTGAGCCGTGGCTGGGACGACCTGAAACACATCGGTCGGGCCGGTCTCGCTCACGGGGTGCTCATCGCGATTCTGGGAGCTGTACTGCTGATGCTCGGCAGCAGCCATCTGTACCTCACCGCAGCCGCCGTCACAGGTTATCTGCTCGTCGGGCCT
>Ga0210384_10005210_pt1 | contig 14261 bp, 15 predicted proteins | sample IncBWH2MmetaG_FD_160574 | JGI IMG/M metagenome (GOLD analysis project Ga0210384, IMG submission 160574) | Forest soil microbial communities from Barre Woods Harvard Forest LTER site, Petersham, Massachusetts, United States - Inc-BW-H-2-M | ecosystem: Environmental > Terrestrial > Soil >...
CCTTCCAGCTTGCCGCCAGCGGCAAGCTGGAAGGTGAGGGACACTGCCTTCAACGGACCGGCGAACTCGATCATGGTTGCTCCGATCTCTCGGGTTCGGGGTTCTGCTTCCTCCACGAATCCGCCGCCTCAACGCCCGGGCGTCACGGCCACGGCTGCTGCCCGCCGAGCAACTGGGACTATCCCTATCGTCTGCATGATGGGGGACCCGGTGGGCCAAGGGTTCGTCAAGAGCTTGGCGCATCCAGGAGCGAACATTACTGGGGTGACCCTCAATACAGGAGGCTCAGATCTCGGCGGCAAGTTCATCCAGTTGCTGAGGGAAGTCTTGCCGCGCCTGTCGCGCATTGGGTTTCTGAGATCCATCAACAACCCGGCGACCGCGCCCGCCGTCTTCTTTCCTGCTACAAGCCTATCGGGAATGCGACTCGTGACTGTTGAGATTCGTGATCCGGATGGACTCGACCAGGCTCTCGACACGTTGATCCATTCCAAGATCCAGGCACTCACTAGCGACGGCGATCCGCTGACAGATGCGCAGTCTGGCCGGATCGTGAAGTTCGCGATAGGGCGACGGCTGCCTGGCGTGTTTCCGAGGCGGCACTTTGTCGATGCTGGCGGGCTCATGAGCTACGGACCGAACATCTATGGCACCTGGAAGCGCGCGGCGGTTCACGTCGATAAGATTCTCAAGGGCGCCAAGCCCGGCGACCTCCCCATCGAGCAGCCCACCAAGTTCGAGCTGGTCATCAACCTCAAGACCGCCAAGGCCCTCGACCTGACAATCCCGCCGTCGCTACTCCAGCGGGCGGATCAGGTCATCGAGTGACCACTAAACCGCGCTGGGTCGTCACCTGCTCCTGCGGCTGGGGACGCGAATACGTGTCGGCATGGGCCGCGGAGTTGGTGAGTCGGCTGCACAAGCAGTCTGGGCGAGGGCCCTATCCGCACGGCGCCGACCGGCGGGGCTCGCGCTCGCCGGGGAGGCGAGGTAGAGTGTGTGGCGACCGAGAGGGCAGCCATTCTCCATTTGGTTTGAGGAGGGCGACTCGACATGCGTGGGATTTCAATCTACCTCCCCGGCATTTTCCTCGCGTACGCCACCTTCCTCATTGGGATTGCCAGTCCAGGCCCCAACGTTCTGGCGATCATCGGTACCTCGATGAGCGTGGGAAGAAGATCGGGGATCGCGCTGGCGCTCGGAGTGGCTGCGGGCTCGTTCTGCTGGGCGATGCTGGCGGCCGTCGGATTGTCCGCGCTACTCTCGTCATACGCGGCCGCCCTCACCGTCATCAAGATCGCGGGCGGGCTCTATTTGCTCTGGCTGTCCTACAAGTCGTTTCGCTCCGCCGCCTCGCCCCATGATATCGAGGCCACGACGCTGTCCGGATCGACCCGCACGCCATTCGGCTACGCGCTGCGTGGGTTTACCATCCAGATGACCAATCCCAAGGCGGCGTTGACTTGGGTCGCGATCATGTCGCTCGGGCTCAGGGAGCATGGACCCTTGTGGGTGGCGTTCGCCATCGTGGCCGGCACGTCAATCCTCTCGGTCATCATCCACCAGCTCTACGCGGTCGCGTTCTCCACCCGGGTGATGGTGCGCGCGTACTCCCGAGCGCGCCGTTGGATTCAGGGGGTCCTCGGTGCGGTGTTCGCGGTGGCCGGGATTAAGCTGCTAACAAGTCGCACCTGACCCCGCCAAAGCCCTCGGCCTGACGATCCCGCCGTCGCTCCTGTTCCGCGCGGACCAGGTGATCGAATAGGGGAAACGCATGAACGACAACGGGCCGAGATGTCCGAGCTGTGCGAGCGGCGACGTTGGTGTTCGCGGAATCGCGAGCACGGGAAACGCCTCCACGCACCAGGTGTGGGAATGCAAGGCGTGTCACTTCGTCTTCGCTTACCGGCCGGTGAAGAAACCGTAGCGGCTAGTTCTACGCGGTAGTAGACCTTAGGCCTACGGGCCTTCGTCTCCTCAGGCGTGTGGACGAGCTCCAGGCGGTGATCGGCTGCCTCAACCAAGACCATGGCATCGGTCTGCCACGCAGGCCCCGGGGGCGAGCGCTCGCGTGTGGCCGTGGGCTTCACTTGACAAGTAGGATCGGGCACTGGCAGAAGATCCCCACCTTGTAGCTTGTGGTGCCCCACCCGCGCGGCCGGCCACCCGGCCTGACCTTGTGCGACCCCATGACGACCAGGTCCACACGCTCTCGCAGCGTCGCCCGGACGATTTCCGCTGCCGGCTCGCCGACGCGCACCGCGGTGCCCACGTCGACACCGCCTTCGCCGAACTTCCGGGCGATCTGCCGCAGCTTCCGCTCCGAGCGTTCCACGAGTCGCCGGTAGAAGGCATTGAACTCCCCGGGCGCGATGCCCGAAATGCGCTGGATCACGTGAAATAGGGTCACCCGGCCGCCACGCTCGTACGCCAACCTCTGCGCCGCCCCGAGCGCGCGCTCATTGCGGTCGCTCAGGTCCACGGGGACCATGATGTGCCGAAACAACGGGGTGCTCCGCGGCCGGCGCTGCGTGCCAGCCACGGGCCGAGCCGTTGACCGCGTTCTCCGAGTCATCGGGTTCCTCCACCGGGGGCGGGCGCTGACCGGCATCCGGCTCATCCCCGCCACCATCCCAGGATCAGCAGGCTCACGAAGCCGCCAAGCGTCGCATCGACCAGGGCGTCCCCGGCGGGCGCGTTCAGGAGCCACTCGCCCGTGTAGATGATGCGGGGAAAGCGGTGGGCGGGGTGGGCAGTGCCACCTAGGGTGTCCGCTCCCAGCCGGTAGAAGTCCTCAACACACTGGACCGACCAGTCGTAACACCCGCGCGACCGTTACAGATGCCCGACCGAAACCGTCGGCCGGCCGACCAGGCGACATGTCCGCCGATGGGCCTTGAGCTTCGTATTCAGCAGCTTCGTGGTGGTGGCGACGACAACCCGGTGGCAGTCGCGGCAGAGGCGAAGCAATGTGGGCCGTCCCTGTCGTGCTGGCATCCTATCGTTCCACCTTCGTACCCCTCCGCTTGGCTTCTCGAGCGGCCCCTTCCGTTGGTGGCAATCGCCACGCCGCTGACACTCCTAGCCTAACAAATGCATCAACTTGCTGATCTACAGAGTCTCGTACTACTGGTATGCCCTTTGCTCTTCCTTGGGCGACACAATCTGTCCGAGGGAGGCGCGCAATGACGGTACTCGTCACCCTGGTCGGTTCCCTGACCAGTCATACTCAGTTCCCGCCGATGGACGGCGAGGCCATGGGCAGGCTCGTCCTGCAACTCGTCGGGCTCCTCCTCAGCGCATTCCTGTTCTACGTGGCATTCCGAGACGTGCGGAGAAGATTCTCGTAGTCCACATGCCCGGCCGCTAGTGTAAATTCGGCCCGCTGGCTCACCCGGTGCCGTTCGGCTACGATAGCTGCGCTATGCTTTCCCGTGCCCAAGAGGCTCGGGTACGATTCTCTGGAGCAGCCCGGCCGGGACCGTTGAGCATTTGGTGGCCGCCGCCGGAGGGCGTTCATGTCAACTACCCTCACAAATGATGATCGTCCGGGACTCCGCCAGAAACGAGTATCGTTAGTTCTTCATGACCGAAGAGAGCGAGGATTTCTTTTTCGACTGTCCGGCCGAGAGCTGACCGACGGCGCGGACGCTGGCGTTGTCGAGGGGATGCATCCGTGGCAAACGTGAACAACGGCAAGAAACGCATCGCAATCCTGACCGGTGGGGGCGACGTGCCCGGCCTGAATCCGGCCATCCGAGCAGTGACGGTTCGCGCGCTGCGTGAAGGCTACGAAGTCGTTGGCCTACGGCGCGGCTGGGCGGGCGTGATCGACATCGTGCGCCAGAAGGACTACGACAACAGCAACAACTTCCAGCACCTATCGGAGGAGATCGTCAACCGGGCGGGACGCACGGGGGGAACGTTCCTGCACACCTCGCGCACGCGGCCGAGCACTGTCAAGGCTGACGCAGTGCCGGAGCACCTCAAGAGTCAGTATCGCGGGGTGACGAACGACCTGACGCCGGAAGTCCTGAAAAACCTCGATTGGCTGGGCGTAGACTACCTCATCCCGATCGGCGGCGATGATACGCTGAGCTATGCAGTGCGCTTGCACAAGGAAGGCGTCAAGGTCATCGCCATCCCGAAGACGATGGACAACGACGTGCCCGGCACCGACTACTGCATCGGGTTCAGCACGTGCGTCACGCGCACGATCGAGATGGCGAACCGGCTACGCACCACGGCGGGCTCGCATGAGTGCCTGTTGGTCATGGAAGTCTTCGGCCGCTACGCGGGCTTCACGGCGATGCTGCCCACGATGGCGGGCGCCGCCCATCGCTGCGTGATTCCGGAGTACAAGTTCAACCTGGACGTCCTGGCCGATATGCTGATGTACGATCGGCGCAACAACCCGAGCAGGTACGCGATCGCGCTCGTGTCCGAAGGAGCGATGTGTGAGGGCGGCGAGATGGTCTGGCAGAGCAGCACCACCGACGCGTTCGGGCACGCAAAGCTGGGTGGCATCGGCGACCTGGTCTCGGCGGAGATTCAAAAGCGCACGGCCCGATACAACAACGGCAAGGAAGTTAACATCATCAATCAGAAGCTGGGCTACCTGGTGCGCGGCGGCGGTCCCGACGCGATCGATTCGATCGTGCCGATGGCGTACGGCAACCTTGCACTCGACCTGGTGCTGCACCGCATCCATGGCCGCCTGGTCGTGCTGAAGGACGGCCGCTACGGCAACCTCCCACTCGACATTGTGACGAGCACCAAGAAAACGGTCAACGTGGAGCGCTTCTACAACACGGAACGATACCGGCCGCATTTCGAGAGCTTCGACATGACGCCGTTGTTCATCATGACGAGCGACGGGTGATTGAAACGGTCAGCCGTCCCGACTCTCCATGCAACCCGACTCCGAAGCCACCACCTCGAACACATTTGCACTGTCGTGCTGGACGACCCGCGTCCAGCGGCGTCTGGGAAGGCAGAGGGCAACAGGGTTTCCGGCTCTTGAATCAACGCGGCCGCTACGCCTCCGAGCTTGGTTGCTGCTTGGCCCGCCTCGGCCTCAAGCTGAAGCCGGGCGACCTCTCCGGCGAGGACGTCGCCTTGGCGATCATGAAGCAGCAGGCCGCCAGAGCCCGTACGCCGGCCTCAGAGGCCCGGAATGGTCCTAAGCGGTCTGGCCAAGGGAAAGGGCCCCGCAGAGCCTGAACGAGAGTATCAGGCAGGCACGGCTGAGCCTGGTCGCCAACCCCCGGGCCACCGGACTACGGGCACGACTCAGTCGCCTTCATCAAGAACGAACGGGGCGCCAACCTTTCACGCTCTAACCGTTTCAAGCCCGGCTCCTGAAGACGGCGTTCACCTTCGATTCCCAGGGTCGCATTCGGAAAAAGTAGGGTGAAGTAAAGCTCTCGCCGACTCTCAGCATACCGTCTGGGTGAGCGAGCAGGGCCCGCTGAACGCCAACCCAGGGGCCGGACGCCCAGCGCGCGGGTCGCAGCGATGGACATCCTATACCGCAGGCCGTGGCCCCAAACCCTGCTCGGCGCGAGCTTCTTGGGTGATCGGCACCGCCGTCTTCTCGGGGATCGCACCGCCTCTGCGGCGTCTGGTTCACACTTTTGTAAACTCGGCGCCGAATAGAAGGATTTGAGCCGAGTAATATACCCATACCGCGACGATGACCAGCGAGCTGGCCGCCCCATACGCAGAGGCGTCATATTCATTGGGCTCCCGTCGGCCTCCCATGACGCGCCTCCGTACCAGCCGCATACGCCCAGCGGCTCGCTCGCCGGGCGACGACCCAGCAGACCAGCACCGATTGTGCGGGGGAAGTAGGTGAACGATGAAGTCCTTGATCGCGGATGTCGTGGTTCTCCTGGTAGTGGCGGTTCTCGTGCGGGTGATCTGGGGTAAGAGGGGTAAGTAGTGCCCGCGGCGGCGCGTCGTCTTCGTCAGGTCAACGGGCATGGACGATGATGCGCCTGTGACCCCGCGGAGTCATACTGGTGGACGCACTAGGCGAAGAGGAAGTCCGACGTAGCTCCTGGAAGTGCAGTCATGACGGGACGTGTGCACATCCTCCGAGTTGGGAACCGCTACCGGCTGGTGCTCGTCCCTAGCGGTCCTGGTCGACATCTCGTCGAGGGCGAGGACGCCCTGCGGAACTTCTTGCTCACCGACCTTGAGATCCCGCCAGATGTTACTGAGACGGCCATCGGCGAACTTGACAGAAGCGGGCGACACACCATCGAAAACATCCTCGTCACCGATAGGACCAGGAAGTTTTGGCCGCTGGATACAACGCCGCCGCCAACGGCCCCAGAAGCGAAACCGGCGGCCCCGACGCTGTCAAAGCCAGCCACGCGAAAGCCGCGCCGAGTCGTAGCACGGCGGACACGCGCCAAACGCAAACCAACGAGGAACGCGAAGCGGAAGGGCCGTTCGGGCCGATGAAAGGCGCACCATGGGATCGAAAGTGCCCGAGAAGGTACCTTGTCCGTACTGCGGGAAACCAATGCGACTCGTAGGACGTACGGCAATCCACGCCCGTTACATCTGCACGGGCCCAACCTGCAGACAGACCTACGAGAAGACTCCTGCCCAAGAACCTCCTTCCTGACCGTCCTTGACCCCTCCGGTCCGCCCGACTATGCTCTCGCCACCGTCCGACCCGTTCGGCCCGGCTCGCGAGACCCGACGGTGGGCAGGAGAATGAGGCCATGGCGATTCTGACGATCTCCCAGGAAATGGGCAGCGGTGGAGCTGAGATCGGCCTGACCGTGGCGACCCGCCTCGGTTACAGCTATGTCGATAACGAGGAACTCCTCAGCCGAGCGCAGCGCTACGGGTTGGCGGAAGATCGCCTCGCTCGCCTCGTGGAAGACCGGCCGTCGTGGGTCGAGCGGTTTGATGCGGAAACGCGCCGGTGCATCATGGCGCTCCAAGTGGTCCTGTACGAGTTTGCGCAGGACGATAATGTCGTGCTGATGGGCGGTGGTGGGCAATGGCTGCTCCGTGGCGTGCCCCACGCGCTTCGGGCGAGAATCGTGGCCCTCTTTCCCGAGCGCGTGACACGGCTGACCGCCACCCTGTCGGCCCAGAGGAAGGAACGCGTCACGCCGAAGATCGTCGCCCAGTTCATTCGCCGGGATGACATTCAGAAGTCGGCCCGGATGCGCTATCTCTTCGACGTCGACCTCAAGGACCCTGGCCTTTACGATGTCCACATCAACACGGCGGTCCTCTCCCGCGGGGCGGCGGTGGACCTCCTCGCTGATGTGGCCCGGCAACCCGAGTGCTCCACCACGGACGCCGGCCGACAACTCGTGGCTGACCGCGCGCTCGCCTCTCAGGTAGAGGTGGCCCTCGCCGGCCATCGCGACATGCGACGGCGCGCGATCGGCGTGGAGTCCAGCCACGGCGTCGTGACGCTCGAGCTCCCCTCTGGAGCAGATCCCGAGGTAGCCCTCTCGGTGGCCCGCGGCGTCACAGGGGTTCAGCACGTCACGCTGAGGATCGCGGAGATCCCCATGTTCTCCTCGTTTCCAGGCTAGGTGCTCTCAGCAAGCGCGCCTCGCCCGGCACGAAGGGGCTCCGGATGCGTCGACAAGATCCTCGAAGGCGCCAAGCCGGTCGACCTGCCATCGAGCAGCCGACGAAGTTCGAGCTGAAGATCAACCTCAAGACCGTCAGGGCCTTCAGCCTGACCATCCCGTCGTCGCTCCTGCTGCGAGTGGATCAGGTGATCGCGTGATCGATCGCCACCACCCCATGCTCATCTTCACGGGATGTCAGGTGATGTGAGCCAGACCGGCGTGAACAACCTGTTCTGGACCGGCACGGTCCTCTGGGTTGTTCTGTGGGCTATGTTCGTCATTCGGCTCGCCTGGCTTGGCGCTCGGCTACGCGCGCACCTTACCAAGCATCATCCGCACCGGTGGCGGCGGCTGTCGTGGAGCGAGCGGCTCACCTGGTCCGTTTGGTTCGTCTTCCGGTCTAAAGAGGACTATGGCGATCCGGCCATCGGAGCACGGCGACGTGAGATGCTGACCGTGTTCTTCGACCTGCTCCTGGTCCTGGCGGCGATGATCGTGTGGTTCGTCATCTCAGCTGCGATCGCGGAGGTGGGTCCGTAGCATGAAGGGCGCTGTGGGAGCTTCTGAGATCATGGCCGGAAGCCCTGCCTGGGCCTGGCCGTGCCTGTCGGGACCACAATTCCCAGTCCGGACTAGAAATACTTCTAGAAATCAGGCCCAAGTCTCTCCAGCCAGTCACCACCAGGGCGTGGCAGGCTCTGGCTACGCAGTAGGGGCACGGGTGACCTTTGACTGAGGCTCGAGCCCAACAAAACTTCAGCCAATCGCGCATGCGGGCGTGCTGGGACGAGCTGCAAGGCCAGGTGGGAGAATGCACGCGCTGTAAGGTGCAGCTTCGGGGCGTGTCTGTGAACGCACCCCCTGGCCTCCTCTATCCAGGAGACGTTAGACCGCCTGACCCTCTCCGGGTCCTGTTCATTGGTGTTGCACCCCAGAAAACGGTCGGCACTTCTATACAGATCCGGCAGATCAATTGCGGCGCAGTCTGTTCAAGGTTATGACCGAGCTGGGTAAACCGTGTAGCGATATCTCAAGTTTTATCGCGGATGGCTTCTTCCTCGTTCACACGGCCAAGTGTGCAATCCGGGGGACGACCTCGCCAGATTTGAAAGTTTCGCAATTCTGTGCGTCGCTTCACCTGCGCCGGGAAATTGAGTGCTTGGAGCCAAACGGTCTCTGCTTCCTGAGCAAGAATGTCGGTCTTCCCGTCTGCCAAGCCTTATTGGCCCAGTGGGGTTCTCCCAGGGGAGTCGAATTCGGTGAGCTGACCTCCGTAGTGGTTGGACAGAAGCTCGTTCAACTCATCGTGACGGCGTGGCCAGGTCGAGGTCACGAACGTCTCACAAAAGTACACCTGCAATCACTGTTCTCCCGTCTAGGGATGACGGCATAGGGACTTCGCGATGCCGGAACTACGTAACGATCAGGGGCCTCAAGCGGTACGGAATCTCGGTTCAATGAGAGCCAAGGGCCATTGGCTCAGGTCCTATCGTGCGAGTTCTTGGATACGACGAGCGCAGGCACTTCCACCTGCCGACCTCGATGGACGCTTCATTTTCTATTGGATCGCTTTCAATGCACTTTACGGGCAGGCGAAGTACCGACAGGAGAAAACGGAGCGAATCCGCGAGGAGAAGGATATCGAGAAGTTCCTGAACGTGGTCATGCGGATTGATCGTGACGACGCCATTCCTAAAACCGTAGGTGACCTTAGAGGAATGCCTGCACAGCTGATCCGGGACCCATTCTTAGATGATCTAAGCTGGAAGCGTTGGGATAGTGAAGGCATTTTCGCGAAGACGGACCGAGAGCGGACTGCCGTCCAGGGCGCCAATGGCAGGCCCCCGCTACACCGAATGTGTGGCCGCCTCTACGTGCTGCGGAAGCAGATCTTCCATGGCTGCTCTACCGAGGGCGGCCGGAAGAACCGCGAGTCGCTTCTGAGGGCGGTTGCGGTACTGGAAAAGCTTGTGCCGGTCGTTTCCGATTTCGTCCGGGAACATGGAGACGGAATTCAGTCGCTCGACAGGCCGCCGTACCCGCCATCTGAGGCGGATCGCGGCTGGAACCAGCCACGGATAACTGGTCGGGCTCGATAGCAGGGGCCGTGCGTGTCAGGCTCGATAGTTAGGGGGTCAGCCGTATGAAGGGCAAAGGACAGGTTCCGAGATTGGCGGAGGTGATCCAGGATCCCAGCCGCGCGTCCGTCATCCCGCCGAAGATGATCGCGCCTCTGCTCACTCAGATCAGCGCCGCCCAATCTGCCCTTGCGGCTCAGCTGCTCCAAGTGTTTGAACTAGAGGAGACTGACCGGGAAACGCGCCGGTTCGATCGGCTCCTGACGGTCGCTGAAGTGGCGGCTCGTCTCGCAGTCGGGAAGTACTGGCTCTATTCCCGTTCAGATGAGCTCCCCTTCACAGTGCGGATTGGTGATCGGCAGCTGCGCTTCAGCGAACAGGGAATAGAGCGCTACCTCCGGCGACGGCAAGGGATTCGACGAGGGAGATAGCGTAGAGCGCCCGAAGGCTAGCGGCGTAGTCCAGACCTCGGTAGAAGCTCCCGGTGGCGAATACGTAGGCAATCACCTCGACTCGGCCCCATCCTCCTCCTCAGATCCTGGATCTGCATGGCTGCCTCTTGCGGGGTGTCCCCGAACTTCTTCTCGCACTCTTGACCTTTGCGCCGAATCACATCGGCGTAAGCATGTTCCAAACGCGCCATCAGCTCCGGCTGCGATCGGGAGGCGACAGCTTCTTGCGAACCGCGTCTGCTGTCACGGCGGTGATCCGGTCGCGGTAGCCAAGGCCCGTCGTCCATTTCACCGTGTACCCAGCCTCGGCCAGCACGGCGATGACCTCGCCTTCGATATATTCCGCGTTCCCGCGCAGGATGACCACATCACCGGCTCTAAGGCGCGGGCGCGGCGAGGTGGGCATGGTCGCCGTCACAGACGCGCCTGCGCGGAGGCTTCGGCCACGACGTGGATGACCCGCAGGCCGAACTTCCGCTCGGCTCGGTGCACGAGGTCTAACTTCAGCCAGCGGGAAATACCCGGCGGCAAGGTGCAGATGACGAGGGTATCGTAGCCAGGGTGGGCGAGCAGTTCGTCGGTGATCGCCTGTAACGGCTCTGGCGCCCCAACCGCAGTACGGACGACTCGCGCCTGCGCCGTCTCTTCGAGCAGCGTCTTGGCTGCTTCGGCGCGCTGCCTTGCCACGTCAACCGTCTCGCCCTCCCACGAAAGCGGCACTCCAGGCGCCTCCGGGACGAGCACGGCGAACTCCGCGGCGGGATCCTCCGCGACCAGCGCACGCACTTTGCGCCGGAGGTCGGAACTCAGGGCGGTCTGATGCGTGACGACGAGATACTTCGACATTTGTCCACCTCCGTCATGAACCTCGGTCGTCGACGGAACTATGTTTTTGGAGCCTCTTGCGATGCTTCGCGAAGAGGCGATTCACCTCCGTGCTAGGCGGCTCCGTTCCATTCGCTACGGGATGGTCCACAGCAGATAGGCAGTCATAGCCGTTCCCAGGACGGCGGCGCCATAGCACAGGACGGCGATAAGCTCGGTCAGATGCTTCAGTTGCAACCCATCGTAGAGCGTGTACCGGAAGCGGTGGGCCCAATGGAAGAGGGGCAAGGAGACGAGGACGAAGAGGTAAAGGCGGGTCACCGGATGCATCAGGAGGCGGTGGAGGGACTCGTAGCTGGGCGCGTCGAGCCATCCAAGGGGGAAGGCCAGGCCAGTTAGAAAGAGATGCACGGGGAAGAGGAGCGCGGCGACCGTCCCGCCGGCGCTGAACATGAGCCATAACAAGGGTGTGATCCGTCTCATCATCGACCGCGCAGCAGCACAAAGGCCACCACCCCCGAGAGCACGAGCCAGGCCGCGTAGTTCAGGCCGACGATGACCCAGTCGGGCACTCGCTTGCCCCGCAGCCGCACGACCATGGCCTTGGGGGTGAGATTGAACCAGGTGATCGCATGAAACAGGACAAAGAGGAAGGCAACCGTATCGAGGGCGAGGACGCGCGGCGTCTTCAGCCGGGCCAGGAACTGCGCATAGGCTTCGGGACCATGAACCAGGGCGCGGAGCTGCCACAAGTAGACCAAAGCGAAAAAAGCCACGAAGACGCTGGTGAGCTCACGGAGGACAAAGGCGGTGTACGACCGGTTCTGCAGCCACCACCAGACCGACACACGGCGGCGGTACCACCGGGGATGGTACAGGGTGTAGTGGGGCTCGGTGCTCATCTCGTGCCCCACGGGAGGAGCAGCGACTTGATCCAGTGGGTCGCGGCGGTGAGCTTGTACTGTTGGATGGCGCCCGCGGGATCCACGTGCTTGGGGCACACCTTCGTGCACTCGCCCACGAAGGTGCACTGCCAGAGGCCGTCATGCTCGGAGAGGATCTTCAGGCGCTCCGTCGCCCCCTCGTCCCGCGAGTCCATGTTGTAACGTTGAGCCAGGGCGATCGCGGCTGGACCGATGAAGCTCGGCTCGAGTCCATAAATGGGGCACGCGGAGTAGCACAACATGCAATTGATGCACATGCTGAACTGCTTGTACGTATCAACCTGATCGGGCGTCTGGAGGTACTCGCCCTCGCTCAGCGGCTTCTCCTCGTTGCGGATGATCCAGGGCTTCACCTTCTTGAGCTTTCGCATGAAATCGGTGAGGTCTACCACGAGGTCGCGCACCACCGGGAAGTAGTCCAGGGGCTCCACGCGAATGGGACCGGGCAGGTAGTCGGACAGGAAGGTCGCGCACGTGAGCTTCGGCGTACCGTTTACCTTCATCCCACAGCTGCCGCACACCCCCATCCGGCACGACCAACGGAAGGAGAGGGAGCCGTCCAAGTTGTCCTTGACGTGGTTAAGGGCATCCAGGATCACCCAGTCCTTCCGAAAGGGGACCTCATAGGTCTGGAAAGTCGGTTCGGATTCCCCTTCCGGTCGATAGCGCGTGACGGTAAGAGCGATGGTGGACGGCATCCTTGCCTACCTCCCGTAGACGCGCTGGCCCGGCGGCCAGCGGGTGATCGTGACCGCCCGATACTCGATCCGGGGCGAACCATCCTCCGTGCGATGGGCCAGGGAGTGCGCCAGGAACCGCTCGTCGTCCCGCTGCGGATAGTCGGTGCGCTGGTGCGAGCCGCGCGACTCCCTTCGCTCGAGGGCGGACTGGACGATTGTCTGGCCCACATCCAGCATGTAGGAGAGCTCGAGTGCCGCGGTCAGCTCCGTGTTGAAGGTATAGCTGTTGTCGTCCAGGGAGAGGTCCTGAGCTCTCTCCTGAAGTCGCTTCAGCTTCCCCGCCGCCTCCTTGAGCACCGTCTCCGTCCGATAGATGCCCGCACTCTCCTCCATGATTTGGTGCATCTCGGCGCGCAGCGTCATGATCCTCTCCGTGCCGCCGCTCTTACGCAGGAACCTCTCCTCGAGCCGCTGGTGTTCGTCGTGGGCCTGAGCGACGAGGGCCGGGCTCGCCCCGGGCTGCGCGGTGGCGAAGGCCGCGGCGGCCTTGCCGGCCCGGGCGCCGAAGACCAGGATCTCCGTCAGCGAGTTGGAGCCCAGCCGGTTGGCTCCGTTGATGCTCACGCACGCGGCCTCCCCGGCTGCATACAGCCCCTTCAGCGGTGTGGCCCCATGAATGTCGGTGTGAATGCCGCCCATCATGTAGTGGACAACTGGCCGGACCGGGATCATCTCGTTCACTGGATCGATGCCCGCGTACTTGAGGCACAGCTCCCGGACGAAGGGAATCTTCTTGTCGATCAGCTTCTCTCCCAGGTGGCGAATGTCTAGGTGGACGTAGTGCCCGTACGGTCCCTCGAACGTACGACCCTTCTCTTGTTCTTTGACGAAACACTGCGAGAGGCGGTCACGCGGGCCCAACTCCATGGAGCGCAACACCGGCCTGGGCGTCGGCGTGCCCAGGTCGTAGTCCTGGAGGTACCGGTAGCCGTCCTTGTTCAGGAGCCAGCCTCCCTCCGCCCGTGCCGCCTCGGTGATTAGGATCCCGGTGAACGGCAGGCCGGTCGGATGATACTGGACGAACTCCATGTCCTTGAGCGGCGCGCCGGCGCGATAGGCCAGGGCCATCCCGTCGCCGTTCTTGATGTTAGCGTTGGTGGTGAAGGGGAAGACCTTGCCGCAGCCCCCCGTGCAGAGAATGACGGCTTTGGCGGTGATGGCCCGGATCTGGCCGGTCGACAGCTCGATGGCCACGACCCCTTGGCACCGACCTTCGTCCACAAGCAGCTTCGTGACGAAAAACTCGTCGTACCGCTGGATGGCATCGTACTTCAGCGTCGTCTGGAAGAGCGAGTGCAGGAGGTGAAAGCCGGTCTTGTCCGCGGCAAACCACGTCCGCTCGATCTTCATCCCCCCAAAGGGACGCACGGCGATGTGGCCGTCCGGCTCCCGGTTCCAGGGACACCCCCAGTGCTCCAGCCGCAGCATTTCCTCCGGGGCCTCCTGCACGAAGGCCTCCACGGCGTCCTGGTCGCAGAGCCAGTCACCCCCGGAGATCGTGTCATAGGCGTGCGCGTCCAGGCTGTCCTCCGCCTTGATCACCGCGGCGGCTCCTCCCTCCGCCGAGACCGTATGACTGCGCATGGGGTACACCTTGGAGATCACGGCG
>Ga0210384_10005211_pt1 | contig 14260 bp, 11 predicted proteins | sample IncBWH2MmetaG_FD_160574 | JGI IMG/M metagenome (GOLD analysis project Ga0210384, IMG submission 160574) | Forest soil microbial communities from Barre Woods Harvard Forest LTER site, Petersham, Massachusetts, United States - Inc-BW-H-2-M | ecosystem: Environmental > Terrestrial > Soil >...
AGAGCAGCTTTTGTCTCTGCCTGCATCTGCATGCTGGCAGTGGCACTGCTGTACGCCCCCCTGGCCGCCGCTGTGTGGGCCGCGCAGACTATGACCTGCTGCACCGAGAATTATTGTCCCATTGCCGCGCATCATCACCAAAACGCTCCCGCGGAGCCGGCCCACGAATTGAACTGTAGCCACGAAATAAGCATGCTCATGTCCTGCACGATCTCCTGCTGCCAGACCACCGAGCGGCCGATGGTTACCGCCATCGCTTTTGTCTTGCCTGACCTGAGTTTTGCCTCGATGTCTTGCACAGTCACGCAAGTCGCGGAGACGCCGCCGCCGATCGAACTCCCCGGTGCCTTGGCCCCTCTTTCTCCCCCTCCTCGCTTTGACTCTGCGGCCCTCTAACGGACCGCCCGTTCCTCCCCTTCTCGCTGATTAACTCGCGCTCCGGCCTGCAAGCCGTGCGCCTTCCATTCTTCCGAGGAGAAAAAGGTTCCATGAAACGCACTTTGTTCTTGTTCGCAGTTTTTCTCTGGATCGTTGGTACCAGCTTCGCAACGATCTTCGGGACTCTGCGCGGGATTGTGCATGATCCGCAGCACCGCCCCATCCCCGATGCCCAGGTCGTTCTCAAAGCAAGGGCATCCGACTTCACCCAGTCCACACAGACTGATATCAACGGTGAGTTCCACTTTGACGCTGTGCCGCTCGCCGAATACACCGTTACAGTCTCCGTCTCCGGTTTTGCCACCCAAGCCCAGACTATGACCGTGCTCTCCGGCACCGCTCCGGTTCTGCACTTCGAGCTGCAACTCGCCGGCGAAAACCAGTCCATCACCGTCTCCGCCGGACCGGCCCAGGCAGAATCCGTCACCCCCACCACCGTCATTGATCGCCTGGCAATCGCGGAAACCCCCGGTGCCACGCGCACTAACAGCCTGGCGCTTATCACCGACTACGTTCCAGGCGCTTATCTCACCCACGATCAGCTTCACATCCGGGGAGGGCACCAGGTGAGCTGGCTCATCGATGGAGTGACCATCCCCAATACGAATATCGCCAGCAATCTCGGCCCGCAAATCGATCCCAAGGATATCGACACGCTCGAAGCGCAGCGCGGCAGCTACTCCGCCGACTACGGCGACCGCACCTACGGCATCTTCAACGTGGCGCCGCGAACCGGCTTCGAGAGGAACAATGAAGCCGAACTCATTCTTGGCGTTGGAAATCTCTATCAAACCGACGATCAACTCAATTTTGGAAGCCACACCAACCGCTTCGCCTATTACGCCAGCGTGAACGGCAACCGCACCAATCTTGGCTTGCAAACTCCGACGTCAGCGGTCATTCATGACGCCGCCAACGGCTTCGGCGCGTTTACCTCGCTGATTTACAACGCCGATTCTCAAGACCAATTGCGCCTCGTCGCGCAAGTCCGCCGCGACTATTATCAAGTCCCATTCGACCCCAACGATCCAAACATCGCGGCGGGCACTTTTCTCCAGGATGCAAATCGCGAAGTGGATTCGTTTGTCACCTTTTCGTGGGTTCGCACTTTCAATCCTGGATTGGTGATGACCGTTTCGCCCTTCTATCACTTCAATAGCGCGAACTATGAAAGCAATCCGTTGGATACACCAACCGCGGCCACGGAAAAGCGTTCCTCAAAGTATGAAGGCGGCCAGGCCACACTTTCGTGGGTTAAAGAACGAAACAATCTGCGAGCGGGCATCTACGGCTTCGCGCAGCAAGACCATGAAGTCTTCGGACTCATCTTCAACGATGGCAGCGGCACCAATCCTTTAAGCGACACCGAAACGCCCGACGGCAGCGAGGTCGCCATCTACGCCGAAGATCAATTCAAACCCACATCCTGGCTCACGCTGAACGCCGGAGTTCGCCAAACGCACTTTTCCGGCGGCGTCTCCGAGAACGCGACCAGTCCCCGCGTAGGTGCTTCCGTGCGGATCCCGAAACTAAATTGGGTGTTTCGGGGCTTCTACGGCCATTTCTATCAGGCTCCTCCGCTGATCACCGCGTCCGGTCCCCTCTTGCAATTCGTCACCCCCCAGAATCTGGGATTTGTTCCTCTTCACGGTGAGCGCGACGAAGAGCACCAGTTCGGCGTCACCATTCCCTTCCGGGGATGGACACTCGACGCGGACAATTTTCTGAACCGTGCGAACAACTTCTTCGATCACAATAATTTGAACAACTCCGACGTTTTCTTTCCCATCACCATTCAGGGAGCTCGCATCAACGGGTGGGAGCTGACGCTGCGGTCTCCGCGCATGCGCAATCGCGCCCAAGTCTATTTGACCTACTCGAATCAGCTGGCCCTGGGATTCGGCGATATCAACGGCGGCCTCACCAACTTTTCCTTTGGCGATGGCTTCAAGCTGCTCGACCACGATCAGCGAAACACACTGCACATTGGCGGACAATATACGCTGCCCTGGGGAAGTTATGCATCCACTGACGTTTACTATGCCTCGGGCTTCTCGAATGGCAACCCAGCCCTCCCCGGCGATCACCTGCAACCGCACACCACGTTCGATCTGTCGATCGGCAAGACCTTTGGTGAGCGTTTTTCCGTGAACCTTCAGGGCATAAATGTCGCCAACCGTCGCGTGCTGCTCGATAACAGCTTCACATTCGGCGGAACTCACTTCCTGAATCCGCGCGAAATCGTCGTGCAGATTCGTTACCGCTTCCACTACTGAAAAGGATGGCCAACCCGTGGCGGCGCGCCGTGGACTTCCTCCTCCTGCGCGATTCGCCGCCACGGCCTTATACTTAGGGGAATTCCCAGGTCACGCCCGGGCTGTCGGATTCGGCTGAAACTCGTTATGCAAATTGTTCAAGAAACTAAGAATCTCACACGCCTCACTCGCTTCGGCTTTATCAATTGCTTCCTTGTGCGCGAAGCTGACGGCCTGTCGCTCATCGACACCGGCCTTGCGGGCACGCAAGCCGGTATCCTTGCCGCAGCGGGCAAACTTGGCGCGCCGATTCGCCGCATCCTCCTGACTCACGCGCACATTGACCATGTCGGGTCGCTGGATGCGCTTATGCAGTCTCAGCCGGGTGTCAAGCTCTTCGTCGGGGCGCGGGAATCGCGCTTGCTCGCCGGTGATCTTTCGCTCGACGCCGGCGAGTTGCAGCGTAAACCCATCCGCGTTCCTAACGTCCAATCACGCCCGACGCGATTGTTCGCCGAGGGCGATCGCATCGAATCGCTGAAAGCGATCTTTTGCCCCGGCCACACTCCGGGGCACATGGCATTTCTTGACGCGCGCGACGGCACACTAATTGCCGGCGACGCTTTTACGAACAAGGTGAAATTGCTGGCCGCCGGCACCTTCAAATTCTATTTTCCTCTTGCGGCTCTGTTCGCCTGGGACCGGGTGGCCTCGGCGGAAAGCGCGCGAAAGCTGCGCAGCTTGAACCCCACGCGCCTGGCGGTGGGCCACGGGAAAACCATCGTCTCACCCGTGAACGCGATGAACAAAGCCGTGGAAATGGCCTTTCGACAATCCAGAAAAATGCTAGACTGAAAATGGATTTGAAAGGCGATGGAGTTCGCCATAACCGCCGCGATGAAATGATTCGAGGCTGATGACTCCTGGCTGCCGCGCGGCGCCAGGAGCTTTTTGTTTTAGGCCGCGCGCAATGCCGGATTGAGGGAAATTTGCGGCTCACACTAATTGCAATATTCGGCGCCATCGGAACGCTGGCGCGCTACGGTCTGCAAGGCGTCGTGCAGGTCCGCACCGGCGGCGCGTTTCCCTACGGCACGCTGATCGTCAATCTCACCGGCTGTTTTCTCCTCGGACTGATTGGCCAATTCACGATGAATCGTTTGGTCATTTCGCCCGACTGGCGCATGGCCATCGCCGTAGGCTTCTTCGGCGGCTACACCACCTTTTCGAGCTTCGGCTGGGAAACGGCGAAGATGCTGGAAGATGGCGAGTGGCTGCGTGCCGCAACCTACGTGGCGGCCAGTGTGGTGGCGGGCTTATTCCTCTCGGTCGCCGGCATTCATCTGGCCAATAAAATCTAGGTGCAACCATGACGCACGAAAAATTTGAAGGTGAGCGCACCCTGATGCGCATCCACATCGGCGAATCGGACAAGTGGCGCGGCAAGCCGCTCCACGAAGCCATTGTGCAATTGCTGCGCAAGGACGGGTTCTCCGGCGTCACCGTGCTCCGCGGCGTGGCCGGCTACGGCGGCTCCAGCGTCTATCACACCGACAAAATTCTCCGCCTCTCCCAGGACCTGCCCATCATCCTGGAAATCATCGAGTCCACCGAGCGCATCGAAGCCATCCTGCCCCGCCTCGACGAAATGGTCGAAGGCGGCCTCATCACCCTCGAAAAAGTTCGCGTCATCCTGTATCGCGCTGCAAAAAAATAGCTCTCGTTCGTTCGCATTTTTGCGCCTCCTCGTCTAGAGTAAAACCTCAAATTTATGGACGAGCATCCGCCGCGTAACACCGAAAACAAATCCTGGCTCAATCGCACGGTTCTGGGCGTTGGGCTTACCAGCCTTTTCAGCGACTGGAGCCACGAAACAGCCACCGCCGTGCTGCCTTCGTTCCTGGCGGCCATCGGTGCCGGGCCGGCCTGGCTTGGCGCGATTGAAGGCATTGCCGACGGCCTTTCGAGTTTTGCGAAGCTCGCCGCCGGCCACTACACCGACCGGTTGAAACGCCGCAAGCCTCTCGCCGTTTTCGGTTACGCCTTCACGGCTCTGGCCACCGCTTCGTTTGCGTTCGCGACGCATGCGTATCACGTTCTTTTCGGACGAGCGCTGGCGTGGCTCGGCCGCGGCGTGCGTTCTCCCGCAAAAAAGGCTCTGCTGGCGGCCGATACTCCGGCGGGTGCGTATGGGCGGGCGTTTGGACTCGAGCGCCTGATGGACACCGTCGGCGCCATCGCCGGGCCGCTGACGGCGCTATGGCTTCTCGAAGTGACGAATCACTCCTATCGGAAAGTGTTTTTGTGGACGTTGGTCCCGGGATTGGTGGCGGTGGCGGCTTTTTGGCTGCTGGTGCGCGAGCGGCCCATCGAGACACGCGAGAAAAAATCGTTTCTGATTGGCTTGCGAGCTTTGCCGGTTTCCTTTCGCCGTCTCCTGGTGGGCGTAGGAGTTTTTGGCGCGGGTGATTTTTCGCACACCCTGCTGATTCTCTACGCGTCGCGGATGCTTGCGCCGGCCCACGGTCTTGCTCGGGCCGCGAGCATCGCGGTGGGGCTGTACACGCTGCACAACGTCTTTTACGCGGGCTCGGCCTATTTCAGCGGCTGGCTGAGCGACCGCGTGCGGCACCGCAAGTTTGTTCTCGCCGCAGGTTATGCGCTAGCGGGACTCACGGCGATTCTACTGTGCACGGCCACGCAGTCGCTTGCGCTGCTAATCGCAATTTTTGTGCTGGCGGGTCTGTACATCGGCACCGAGGAAGCGCTCGAGGATTCCCTAACAGCGGAAATCGTGCCGCGCGAACAGCACGGCATGGCTTTTGGGACGCTGGCAGCCGTGAATGCCGTGGGCGATTTTGTCTCCAGCCTGCTGGTCGGCGCGTTATGGTCCGCGTTTTCCGTGCAAACCGCGTTCGCCGCCAGCGCCCTGCTGTTCTTCGCCGGCGCGATTCTCATTCTTCGGCTTCGCAGTTAGCGAATTCGTTCGCGCCAGCGGAAAAACGTGCGCGATTCATTCGTGAGGAGGCATGGGCGCCGGCCATTGCGTTACATTGATGCTGCCGTCCGGCCCCAGCTGGATCGCCGGAGAGTAGAGTCCTAGCAGTTCGCGCCGCCACCAAAAACCGTGCGCTTTTTTTTCCGCCAGGGAGGTAAACCAGTATTGCCAGAGCACGGCGCGCACCTGGCGTGGCGGCCCCTCCGGGAAGGGATTCGCGGCAAACAAAGCGAGAACGTCGGCATCGTTCGAGAGCAGCCTTCGTTCGGTGCGCAGAACGAGCGGATTGTCGCGCCACCGGCCGAGCGAGGCGAACCACAAATTCCAGTCCAAACGCGGCTGATAGGGAGCGTAGATGCGCGGTGGTTTGTCCAGTTCCTGCGGCTTGTGGCGGAAGGGATACGCGATCCAGGTTTGGCCGTCGTTCGAGCCCTGAAATTCGATTTCATAGCGGCCGCGGGTCATCACGGCGAATAATCCGTAGCGGTTGGCAATGCGGAAGGGATCGAGCAGAGCCACTGGCGAGGTGGGAAGCGGCGCGGGCCCGATCATCCAAACCATCTGCGTGGTGGTGGCATAGAAAATCCATGCGAGCAAGACCGCGATGATGGCGATTCGAAGCGGAGCGAAGGCGGAGCGGATTCTTCGCCACCAATCGGGGGAACTGCCTGGGGTAGCTAGAGCGGGAGCCGCGTCGGCGGAGGGATTCGGCGGCGACAGAATCGAGAGCTGGTCAATCGCAGAGGACTTTGATTCGATGACAGGTTCAAACGATTGCTCGAGGAGCGGCTTTTTCCATTTGGCTGGAAAAAAGCGCAGCAAGAAGCGGTCATCGAGCAGCAAAATCCCCAGAATGAGGACCAAGTAATTCAGAAACGTGTAGTTGGCCGTGAGGATGATGACGATCTGCCACGGCGTGACGAAAAAGAAAAGCGCGATGCGAAACGGCCGCGGCAGAAACGCCGCCCAAATCAAAACCAGTTCGAGAGCCAGCGTAAGGAAGGATGTACTCGCATGAAACCAGTGCGGCAAATGTTGCACGTACCAGCCGATCCATGTGGGCAGCGGCCCATTCTGATAATACTCATCCATGGCAGTGAAATGCCGCCACTCAGGATCGCCGCCCACGATCTTCGCCACGCCGGATTCGAAGTAGATGCGAAACCACTCCCAGAGCAAGAGATAGAAAGCAGCGCGCACCGGCGGCCGCGATTCCCCCAAGCCTGGCCGAACTCCAGCCGGCGCAAGGAAGAGCGAGAGGAATCCCGCTTCGAGCAGCATTCCGTCGGACTGGTATCCCGAGAATTCTCCAGCCGCGCCGACAAACGAGAGAAAACAAACAAAGCAGACGGCGAGCATCCCCCGCGGCCAAATATTGAAAACCAGCAGCACCGCGGCCGCCATGCCCACCCAGCAAAGCGTCATCAGCATGTGCGTGCCGCTGGAAAACCACAAGAGGCTGGGCGCGTACCAATACCGGCCTTGGCCAACCTGCTCGGCCACGCTTTGCAGGTATTCTCCAGCGGGGAGAATGCCTTGGGGACCGATAAGCCCGCGAATTTGAAATACCAGCGGGAAAAAAGCGGAGAAGTAAATCACGCCGAGCGCGCGCAGGAAAATCCAGCGGGACAGAAAGCGATCTGAAGGGCCGCTTCGCGAATCAAACAGCCAGCGAATGACGGACGAAGGAGTCCAGTCCATATACGACGGACATTATACTGAGGCGGGGACGCGGGTAAATTGATTCAGGGACTAATGATGGCGCCCTTTTTGGGGGCTGGAAGGCTGCTCGATATGCAAGGCGCAGGTGCCGTCCTCGCAGAGTTCGCGATTCCAGGGTAGCGATTGCGGGCCACCCAGCCGTAGAAGCGCTGCGCGACAAGATGAATTCCGGGCACAAGAAGCAGCCAGGCGATCAACTTCCAGCCGGGCAACGCCAGCCCAATGCGCGCCCAAGCATCCGCTCCGGAGTAAACGCGCCCGCCGGGATCGACGGCCTGCATCAAACGCATCGCTTCGTCGATATTCACTTGGGGGAATCGCGCGGGAATGCTGGCGTCGTGAAGGTCGACCAGTTCGATGTGGCCGTGTGGGTCCATGCGCCGCACGCGGGCCACGCTGGCGCGGCACAAATTGCATGTCCCATCGTAAAGGACCGCCAGCTCGGCCACTGTTTGCTTCTCCTTGCAGCTTCGGACGGCGAATCCGGCGCAGCGCGTCGCCATCGTCGGCAGCGATAGCCGTAGATTTCATTCTAGCAAGCTATCCGCAATGGCGAGTTTCGATCGCCGCGAAAAGGAGTTTCTCCTCCTTGAACGCTCGAGCGCTGTTCCTGCGAACAACACGTACTTCCCAGTTGCAGCCGGTAACACCGCATGCTACGCTGGCGAACAAAAGGCGAATTACAGGAGACCTTTTTCATGTCCCAATCGCTCGCAGTACGCGCCAGCACGACCTCGATCGCGCGCGTGCACGAAGTTCTCGACGCATTTGCGCAGCGCGACGTCACCGGCGAAGTTTTGACGGCGATCCGCCATTTCCCCGCACGCCAAGCGCAATGGGCCGATTTTCCAGCGTGGGTTCACGCCGATCTCGTTGCTGCTTATGCGGCCAAGGGCATCCGACAGCTTTACACACACCAAGCCGCCGCCGCCGAAACCGTCCATGCTGGAAAAAATGTCGTCATCGTCACGCCCACGGCTTCCGGCAAGACGCTCTGCTACAACCTGCCGGTGTTGAACGAAATCCTCGAGAATCCCGACACGCGCGCGCTGTATCTCTTCCCCACAAAAGCCCTTGCGCAGGACCAGCTCGCCGAACTTTACGATGTGAATCAACGTCTCGAAAATCGCTTCGGCGTTTTTACCTACGACGGCGACACGCCAGCCGACGCGCGCAAGGCCATTCGCGAAAAAAGCCACGTCGTGCTTACCAATCCGGACATGCTGCACACCGGCATCCTGCCGCATCACACGCGCTGGACGCGCCTGTTTGAAAATCTCCGCTACATTGTCATCGACGAGCTGCACACGTATCGCGGCGTCTTCGGCAGCCACCTCTGCAATGTGCTGCGCCGCTTGCGCCGCATCGCGCAATTCTATGGACGCGAGCCGCAATTCATTTGCTGCTCCGCCACGATTGCCAATCCCGGCGAGCTCGCTTCGCGCCTCCTGGAATCCGAGGTCGAAGTCCTCAGCGCCAACGGCGCTCCCGCGGCGGAAAAAACTTTTGTCTTCTACAATCCACCGGTGGTGAACCGCGCGCTCGGCATTCGCCGCAGTTATATCAATGAAGCCTCGCGCGTCGGCCAGGAATTTCTGAAGCACGATCTGCAGACCATCGTCTTCTCCAACTCGCGCTTGCAAACGGAAATTCTGCTGACGTATCTGCAGCAGGCCAATCCGCACACGCCGGGAAAACCGGGAACGATTCGCGGTTATCGCGGCGGCTATCTGCCGAACGAACGCCGCGAAATCGAGCGCGGCCTGCGCGATGGGCGTGTGCGCGGCGTGGTCTCCACCAGCGCTCTCGAACTGGGCATCGACGTCGGCTCGCTTGACGCCGTGGTGATGGCCGGCTATCCCGGCACCATCGCGGCTACGTGGCAGCGCGCCGGACGCGCAGGGCGCCGCAGCGGAAGTTCCTGCGCCGTGCTAGTGGCTTCTTCGTCGCCGCTCGATCAATTTATCGTGCGTCATCCCGACTATTTCTTCGGCAACACGCCGGAGCACGCGTTCATCCAGCCGGACAATCTGGAAATTCTCATCAATCATCTGAAGTGCGCGGCTTTCGAGCTGCCCATCGCTCCCAGCGAGCGCTTTGGCGACGTCGATGTTCCTGATCTTTGCGCGCGTCTTGCGGAAGCCGGTTTTTTGCATCTCGCTGGCGACCACTTTCACTGGACGCACGAGGCGTATCCTGCGGACACCGTCAGCTTGCGTTCGGTCACCAGCGACAATTTTGTCATCATTGATATCACCGGCGAACCCGCCGTGATTGGCGAAGTCGATTTCCCCAGCGCGCTCACCAGCGTGCACGAAAAAGCGATCTATCTTCACGGCGGCGAGCAGTACCACGTCGAACATCTGGATTTCAAAGAACGCAAAGCTTACGTGAAAAAAGTCGACGTCGACTATTACACGGACGCCGTGCGGTACACGCAGGTCCGCGTACTCGAAACTGCAGAAACCGCGCGCGCGAATGCCTCGCGGCATGAACTTTCTGCCGCGCGCGCTCACGGCGACGTACTCGTGCGTTCCCAAGTCATCGGCTTCAAGAAAATAAAATTCTTCACGCACGAAAACATCGGGGATGGCCAGCTGCAGCTTCCCGAGAACGAAATGCACACGACGTCCTACTGGATCACGCTGAAACGCCTGCTGCTCGAATCGCTCCCCTTCAGCGTCAGTGAGCGGCAAAGCGGCATGTTCGGTTTGCTTCACGCGCTGGAATCCATCGCTACGCTTCTGCTCATGTGCGATTCGCGCGACCTCGGCGCCGCCATCGGAGAGAACCCGCCCGCGGTTGACGCTTCCTTTGTAGGGGCGCAGCATGCTGCGCCCCTACAAGGCGAGGACGAGCCAATTCCGGACGTGGTTCACACACGATCCTTCAAACGTTCTTCGCCGCAAAACGTGAAGGAATTCTTCGAGCCCAATCTCTATTTGTACGACGGCTACCCCGGCGGCATCGGCTTTTCCGAACCGCTCTTCCGCGCGCACGATTTGCTCGTGCAAAAAACGCGCGAACTCATCGCCGCGTGCGCCTGCGAACAAGGTTGCCCCTCCTGCGTCGGCCCCGCGGGAGACCTCGCACCCCGCGCCAAAGAAGCCGCACTCGCCATACTCGACCGGCTCATCGCAGGAATCGCGGAACAGGAGGAACCCAATTGATAGCCCGCATCTGGCACGGCCGAACGCCACTTGAAAAAGCTGACGCCTATTCAAAATTCCTGAATGTCCGGGCCATCCCCGATTACCGCGGTATTCCGGGAAACTTGGCCGTACACATTCTCCGTCGCGATGACGGCGACACGACACACTTTTACACTTTCACGCTTTGGGAATCCCTCGAGGCCATTCAGAAGTTCGCGGGCTCGCCTATCGATCTGGCCAAGTATTATCCAGAGGACCAGGAGTTTCTTCTCGAATTCGAGCCCCACGTGACGCATTGCGACGTCGTTGGCAGCGCGCCGTCGTGAGTTTCGCAGAGACGCTGCAAAGATCATGAGCACTCTCAACAAATTCTCGCGCCTCGCCGCGCTAAAGCCCGCGCGGCCTGCACCGGCTCGTCCCATGGCGCTGCGCGCAGCGGATGAGGAAGATGCACTCGCACGACTCCTGGGCGCGGGCGTGGCGAAAAACCACTACGGGGAACATCTCGCCGTTCGAAATTGGTTCTCCACTCCCGAATTCGCCGAAGCCTCTCCGGTCGCACTCGAGCTCCTCGCGCGCGGCAAGGACGAATCCATTTCGCGACGCACGCTGGCGGCACTTGCCGATCCGGCGAAGTGGCTCTTCCTCGATACGGAGACCACCGGCCTCGCCGGAGGCACGGGCACGTACGCGTTCCTGATTGGGCTGGCATGGTGGGATGCCGGCGGCCTGCAAGTCGAACAACTCTTCATGCGCGATTTTGCGGAAGAGCATTCTCTCCTGCACGAGCTGGCCGCGCGCATCGCGGAGCGTCCTGTCCTGGTCACTTTCAACGGAAAATCTTTCGATTGGCCGCTGCTGGAAAGCCGCTTCACCATGACGCGCGCCATCGTCGCGCCCCGACTCTCCGCGCATCTCGACCTGTTGCATCCCGCGCGCGCACTCTGGAAACTGCGGCTTGGCTCGGTGCGCCTCATCGAGCTGGAGCGTCACGTACTCGATGCCCCGCGTCTTGGCTGGCGCCGCGACGACGACATATCCTCCGCGCTCATACCGCAGTTTTACTTCGACTATTTGCGCGGCGGCCCTGCCGAACCTCTCGCTGGCGTGGCGCGCCATAATCAGATGGATTTGCGCGGGCTGGCCGCGCTTTTTGGCAAGATCAATTTCCTTCTCGCGTCCCAGGAAAGCGCTCCGGCTGAAATGGACAGCCTCGATCTCTTCGGTCTCTCTCGTTTTCTGCAGCGCCGCGGGAAGGCAAGCCGCGCGGAAGAAACTTGTGCCCAGGCCATCGATCTCGGCCTGCCATCAGAAATTCGCCCGCAAGCCTGCCGTCAACTCGCCTTGCTAGCCAAGCGTCGCGGCGACCACGAACAAGCAGCCACGCTTTGGCTTGAACTTGCCGCCGGAACGCATGACGCCATTCAAGCCTGCGAACAGCTGGCCATCCACTACGAGCGCCGCGCGAAAGACATTCTCCGCGCGGCTGAATTTGCGACGCTCGCTATGGCCAAGCTCAAGCAAGCGCGTTCCCGATCGAGAGACCCTTACGCCGTCGCCAGCACGCAACGCCTGGAAGATCGCATCCTGCGCCGCATCGCGCGCCTGGAAGAGCGGCTCCGCCCCTCACGCGAAGCGAAAAACGCTCCGTTGCTTGCGCGTTTAGAGCACGCACCCGCAACCGTAGCGAAACGTCGCGCCGCCCACAACTCATAATTTGAAAGATGGAAGTCAGTTTACAAGGCTTGCTTTGAGAGGAACTCGGTCTGTTGGATAATTCTGCCGCAGGCTGGTCTTCGCAGGCGCTTGGGCAGGATTCGCATGCACTTGTGGAGCAGCCGGCCAGCCAATTCCTATGTTAACCACATCGAAGATCGCCCGGCCAGCACCTTCCACGGTCAGGCACTCATTCGCCACGCAACGCAGGAAAACTCCGCCGTTCGACGTGTCGAACGACAAAAACTCGGGCTGCTTGAATGAATTGCTGCGCTGGTCGTGCTTCTTCACCAGCGCTTCCGAATACTGGTCGAAAAACCGCGCCGCTTGTTCTTCACTCGCCAGGCGCAATCGCGCCACCAGCACCAGCCGTTTGCTCTGTTTCTGCTCGTAGACCGAGTAACGGTCGCCGTCCCAGCCCACGGACAGCGGCTTGGCCTTTTCTTCACCAAGAAACTGTTTCAATATCTCTTTCCAGCCGAATTCGCCCATGATGTTTTCTTCCAGCTTCGTCCAATCCGCGCCCAGGTTCTTATCGATCGCCGGAAGAGTCATTGCTGCCGGCAGCCGGCCTTCACGATAAATCTCCGGGTGCAGGATTTGCTGGGTCGAAGCCGGAGGCTTGGCAAATACGTCCGGCAGGCTGCTCCACCCCGCCGGCTTCAGGATCGCAACCGAAAAACTGAGTCCCGCAAAGTACGGAAAAACCAGCACGTCCTTTAGGAACGGCGGCGCCTTCTGCAACGTCGGCGAGCTCCCCAAATCCCCCGTCAGCATCGCCGGATCGATTTCCGGCAAGTCCCTCAACGAGTGTCCGGAACCTTGCAGGATGTAGTCGAACATCGCGGCCATGGCGCTGCCTTCGAGCACCGCGTCGCGCGCCAGTTCGGCGTCATCATTGGGCCGCGCAGCCTTCTCCCACTTCTGAATTTCGAAATACTGGTCTTGCAGCGCGTGGGTCAGCTCGTGGGCCATGACCATGCGCTGGTCGGCCAGTGGAATCCAATCGGCAATATAGAACTCGTGAGCTTTCGGGTCGTAAAGCCCGGCGATTTGTTCGGTGAGGAGGTCCACCATGAAGTTATCGAGGTCGAATCCCTTGGGGATTAAACCAAATGCCTCGGCGCTGCGCTCTCCCGCGTACCGCTCGGCTGGATTCTTTTCCTCGTTCATCTGCTTGATCACGTAGGCGTGGATCTCTTCCCGCGATCGCAGCGTCTTCTTCACTGGACTGCGGAGCTTCAAACCGGTGATCTCGCTCATCCGGAGGAGAACTTCATCCGCAGCTGCAGAAAATTCAGCGTTCGTCACCGCGTCGGAAACCGCCGGAGTAGGCGCCGTCGCCGCTTGTTGCGCCCACGTGGAACCGGGGCCCAGGAACCAGGCAGCTCCCAGAAATAGTCCAAGAAAATAGGTGGTGATCCGTCCAGTAGTCGAAGGGGCCATCATCCTGGCAGAATAGCAGATTCCCATTTGACCCGCCTGGCTTCGCGCCATGGACGAAACGCCGCACCGCACAGAGACTATTCCTTCCTCCGGCGGGGTTGTCAGTCCCACTTTGGTACACCGCTCTGATTGCTTAACAAATTGGTAATTCTGTTGTACCCTGCCTCGTAGCATCCACCTGGCTACCGAGGAAAGACGATGGTGCCCGGCCTTCGATTGCGGCAGGTCCGTGAGCGGCTAGGATTAACTTATCGCGATGTGGAGCGGTCCAGCTTTGAGCTGGCCGCGAAGCGTGTACGCCCGGAGTTTATTATTCACATCAGCCGGCTCGCGGATATCGAGAACCGCGGAGTGGTGCCCGGCCTGCACAAGCTTTACGCCCTTGCGGTCATCTATCATCTGAATCCACTGGAGATCTTTCGTTGGTACGAGGTTCCCCTCGACGAGTTCTTTGGGGACGGCGCCACGTTCCCGGCTCCGCAGACGCATCTCGGTGCTCCCCCCGCCACTCTGAAGATTCCCATGCGCTTTGA